>VAPR01000016.1_pt1 | contig 119640 bp, 84 predicted proteins | sample 3380701 | NCBI WGS metagenome assembly VAPR01 (sample SAMN11536904, study PRJNA540576) | hot springs metagenome | isolation source: hot spring wet sediment | place: Spain: Lobios | collected 2014-01
AGCAGTATCTGCGGGCGGGCATAGCGATGGTGTGGGTAGTGGACGGGGAGAGCCGGAATGTGACGGTGTACCGGGCAGGCCGTGAACCGCGAGTGCTGGAGGAAAATGAAGTGCTGGACGGCGAGGATGTGCTGCCCGGCTTCACGTGTGCGGTGGCGGAACTGTTCCGGCTGCCGGGTGCGTCAACCCAGACGCCGCAGGGCTAACTCGTCTGTGGCGGCCAAGAGAGTGCAATCGCAGAGAATCCGGACACAAGGGTTGCGTTGCTAAAGATGTGGCGTGGCTGGAGGGCGGGCAACTGAAAAACCTGCAGCGGAGGGATGGCGGGCGACCGGCTGAGCGGGAGAAGTGGAATGCGTATCGGAATTTTCGGTGGCACCTTCGATCCGGTGCACCTGGGCCATCTCATCGTGGCCGAGCAGTGCCGCGAACAGGTGGAGCTGGAGCAGGTGTGGTTTATGCCAGCGGCACACCCGCCGCACAAACTGAATCGGCCACTGACATCCGTGGAGCACCGGCTGGAAATGCTGCGCTTGGCGGTAGGTGGACACGAGGCTTTTGTTGTAAGCGATCTCGAAACACGGCTGCCGGTGCCCAATTACACAGTGCAGACGCTGCGACACTTGCGCGAGCAATTCCCCGAAGCGGAATGGTTCCTCCTTCTGGGGGCCGACAGTTTGTGCGAATTTCCGACCTGGTACGAACCTTTTGCTATCGCCCAGATGGCGACGCTGGTGGTGGCAGCTCGGCCGGGCTACACCAGGCCCGAATCGTTGCCGCCGGAGTTTCGCGTGCGCTGGGTGCAATCCCCGCTCATCGAAATCTCCAGCACCGATATACGCCAGCGGATTCGCCAGGGGCGTTCCATTCGCTATCTGGTACCGCGGGCCGTCGAGTGCTATATTGCTCAGCAGCGACTCTATTTGCCAACCACACCATAATTCACGAGCAACTGGTCACTATCGACCGACCACTGGTCCCTGAAAATGACGCGCCGAAAATATCTTTTCCCCGATTATCGTGTGCTCGAACTCAATTACCAGGCCGGGCGTCGGCTGGGTGCCAACGTCTATGTGGTTGACGGTGGCTCGGAGTACATCCTCATTGACATCGGTTACGCCGACACTGTCGAAGAGATTGCCGACCTGCTGTTGCGGATGGATTACAGCTTATCGGCTTGCAAAATGATCATCGCCAGCCACGCCGACGCCGATCACGCCCAGGGTCTGGCCCGCGCCAGCGCGTTGTTCAAGACGCGCGTGGCCGCCCATTCAGAGAGCGTTCCAGCGCTGGAGACCGGCGACCCGATCCTGACCTTCGCCCAGATCAAGGCCCAGGGAATCGCTCTGGAAATGCCCCCCTGCCGCGTGGACATCCGTTTGCAGGACGGCGACGAAATCGAAGTCGGCGAACTTCGCTTGAAGGTCTGGCATACTCCCGGACACACTCCGGGCCAGATCGCCCTGCAACTCGATCGCTTGCTTTTCAGTGGCGACAACCTTTTTGCCGATGGCTGTGTCGGCGTGATTGATGCCCATCACGGCTCGAATATCCCCGATTTCATTCGGTCGCTGGAACGTATCCGCGATGCCGACGTCGAGTATTTGCTGCCCAGTCACGGCCCGGTCTTTCCACACGATCGCGCGATGATCCAGCGGACTATAGACCGCCTGCGACGCTACCAGTACATGGCCGATTTCGGCACCTGTGCGGTCTCCTGGCCACTGCTCGACCAGTGGGAGCAGGACATCCTCGCTGGCAAACCACCTATTCTGCAAAAACCATCCGCAACGAAACCACAGGGCCAGTCCCGCCATTGAGCTTCGCCCACGACATGGACCCTGGCCGAAATCAGCCGGCGCATTGGTGGCGAAACCACCGGCGCTGTCCGCAACCCGTGCATTGACTAAACGAAATCACCTCCGCACGAGCAACATTTGGCCCAGACGCAGGATTACAGTTTGCACCGACAATAGGATGCGGGGTCCTGCCAGCGAACTCACTCGCCAGTAGCGCGCCTGACGCAGGATTATAGTTTGCATCGGCAACAGGAATCTTTCTGGGCGATCCGGCGGCCTTTCTTCGGTGGCCGAAATATCGTCCAGTTCGCGTCAGGAATAGGCCCCTTTCTGAGTGTCGCACATGTACCGGATGGCCAGGCCATTGTGGCTAAATGAGATCCCTGTCAACTCGCAGCTTGCCGGTCTCACAAGAACATTAGCCAGGCCACCAGCGCCCAATGCGACCCTTTCTTAGTCTGGCAAAATTCACAGACGGTACCTGTCCCACCCGCCGGCTACACACGGTTGGACCGAGTTTCCGCGTTTCGCACAATTCCCGCATCGTGCCCGTCCGCCGCCTCGGCAGCTTCTATCCATTCCGCAACTTGCCGAAAATTACCGCCGCAGTGAAAATTTTTCGATTTTGCTTTTGACCGGCGGCGTGTTTTTTGGTAACTTCACCTTGGATTGCGGTCGCTTCACCTGCGATTGCGCTCGCTTGGGCTGCGATTGCGGTTGCTTTACCTGCGATTGCGGTCGCTTGAGCTGCGACGGTGGCCGTCTCCACCTCGGTCGGTGCCTATCGGTAGTCGGCCGCCGCGCGGGCAGCGGGCGACCCGATGCTATAAGGCGGTTAATAAAACTCCCAGAAACATTACAAAAGGAGGCAAACCATGTCCTTCAGAATCATGCTTATCGCTGGCTTAGTACTGGTGGGTTTAGGTTGCAGGTATTCAATTGTACCGGCTCAGAACGCCGCTGACAAGCAGTGGAAACACAGTCGCGACAGCTTGATTCTCGGACAATTCGTACAGCAGAACGGGCGGCTGTATTTGTACACAATGGACTCCAATCCTACCGAAACGGGCGAGTTTAGTTTGGCGTGTTGGGAAATGCCGTCGCTCCGATTAACGAACAAAAGACCGATTGAGATTCCGCTTATGGACTTGCAACAAGGATTTGTCATCCCGAGCCCCCACTTGGGACGGCAGCCCTGGCTGATTATTACTGGGACAGTCCGCCCTGCTCTGCCGCCGACGTCGGTTGTATATCTCATTGACCTTCCCCGCGCTGAGGCTTTGCCCGAGGCTATTCCAGATCGGTATATTCAACTGCTGAGCTTAGATGATAACCATCTGATCCTTATTGATAGGGGCTCATTGCGAACTTCCAAGTTAGCGATGCGCTACTATAGTCGGCAAGATAAGGGTATGCGGTTACAACATGAATGGTCGGTCCCGATGGCTGTGCTCGAAGTGTTGTATGGTGACCTCATTGATGGGCGTATCAGGCTCATCTATCAAGCGATGCCCGATGATAAGACGCCGAAAGGCGAGAGGAAGAGCTCCGTCCCCGATGACGGGGTTAGCCTCTTTGCTTTGCCCAGCTCTATCCGCGCATGTTATCTGGACGTGGAGAAAGGCAAAGTGACTAAGGATGAGCTCCTTCACAACAACAGTACGTATCCTTGGGTCGCGGTGAATCCTGCGGACGATGGTATGTATTTGTTTTCTGGCTCCGAAATGTATTATCATAAACGCAACAACTTGACGTTGGAAAGAGCGATGACGCATGGCTTGCTAAAGCTTTACACCGAAAGGGAAAAAGACCCGGTGTTTCCTTTCATTGCACGAATGGACAGCCAGGGGAAGTTCATCGCGTCGGTCACCAATCCACTTGGCGAACTGGTTGTTTTAGAGGCAAGTACGGGACGGATTGCATTTCGAGACGACAGGCACCTGCGCTGGGTAGAGCGGGCGTTGCAACAACTCGATTTTCCGTTAGCAGGCTTATGGATGAAGATACTGGATGTTGCGTTTGTTCCTGGAGAAAAAACTCTGCTAGTGGCTGCAGGCACAGGCCACGTGTACTATTACGACGCTGAAAATGGCAAACTCCTGCGCGTCGCTCACGTTCGCGAAGGGCTTAAGGACTAGCCATTAAGCGACGTACCTGCAGCGTGCAGGCGCAAACTAAGGGCGAACAGCGTGGGCGAATAACCGCAGAGCCATCTCATGGTTCGGCCTCCGCTCCCCCTATGCCCTGAAGCCACATTTTCGGATGTCGACCAGCAATCTCGCGTGAGATTTCATGGTTGAGCCTCCACTCCCGCGCTGGCACCAGTTATCAGCGAGCATCTGGCCGCCGCGGGACATTTAATGGTTGAGCTTCCACCAGCTAAGTTATTGCGTCATTATTAAAAACCTACTAAGCCGCCGGACATTTAGTGGTTGAGCTTCCATTCCCCCTATGCACTCAAGTGTGGCTGACAGTGTGGAGCCTGGTTGCCAGTCCCGTGCAGCTTTTCTTTGCAATCGCTGCATATCGGCCTCAAGTGTGGCCCACAGTGTGGCGCCTGGTTGCCAAGCTCAATTTTTCCCGCTGGGCCGGCAAACTGTGGCGGACAGTGTAGCGTCTCGGTGCTGGGTTTGGTCTTCTTTGCCGCCAGGGTGGCAACTCTAAGGTTGAACTTGGTGGACGTTTAAAGCCGGGGCTGCTGGGCCTAATCCTCTTCACCGCTGGGTTAACAACCGTCGTCAAGTATTACAAAACAGAAAAACTGCTCGGCCTAATCCTCTTTACCGCTGGGGCGAACAATATGTCATCAGTACGTCAGCGAAATCACACTGCTGGGCCTAATCTTCTTTATCGCCGGGGTGCCAACTGGAACTGAGGGAACTTGTTCCGGCTGTTAGGATTGTAAGACTCCTGCAGATGTCAATCCACACATAGTCAACTGGGACTAAGTGAATTTGTTCCGGCTGTCAGGATACGAATAGGGAAAGCAAGACCTGCTGTGCTAAGTCCTAGTCCGTCCTCTGTTTGGCGTTTGAAGCGCCAGCTAGTTCCTACCGGAAGCGACATCTCCTAAGCTAATGCCTATTCCGTCCTGGTTAGAGACAAGAGCAAATGGGTTCCTACCATGACCGAGCATCTTGTCTAATACTCACATGGACTGCGGCAAATCAAGGTTAAGCATCCGCGTCCTTCGATGACTAAGCATCCTAGATAATCCTGGCGCGCGGTGATTCCATCGGGAGCTTCTGTGGTGGGAATATCTTACCAGGGATGTGCTCGGGTACAGAGTCGTGGTGCTGCCGTCGAAAGCTATCGTGGTCGTGTTCGACGAGGAAGCGTCCTGAATGCTCCTGCCCCGCGCCAGGATGTTTTCGACCAAGCAAAATGGTTTCTATCCCCGCGGACAAAGGCGGATGGATTATTGCTCAGCCGGCCAGTTTTCCAGCTGGGCGATGCGTTGCCGTAATTCGGTCGGAAGCGCTGCCTTTTGCATCTGGCCGTAGTGATAACCGACAATAACTCCCTTGCCCTCGGCGGCAAGGGCGAGTTGCTCATGGCTGACGATGCGAAACTCCATGGTGAAACGATCCTCCGCCAAAGGCGGCACGACACGAATCGCCACGGTGACCGTATCGGGATAGCGTAAGGCCCGGCGAAATCGGCATTCCGCTGAGGCCAGGATTGGTCCGATTCCTGTTGCCATTTCGATTTCTGGCCAGTTTACCGCACGGAAATAGGCGGCTCGCGCACTCTCGAAGTAGCGAAAATACACCACGTTGTTCACGTGGCGATAGGCGTCCATTTCTCCCCAGTGGACCGGGAAGGTCACCGTCACGGGGAATCCGGCCAGCAGTGGCTTCAAGGAGTCCGGCACAGCCAGCTCATTGGGTTGCGGCATCATAAAATGGTTCGGTAGTGTGGACGGGATGGGACGGCCTTGCGGCCAGCATCTGGTTGTTCCGCATCGTCGAGCAATAAGGAGCGGAGCATGCATCGCTTCTGGAGGATATATTACAACGCCATCGTTGGTGGCGCGGCGGGATTAGTGGGCTGGCTGGTGTTTGGCTTTCTGGTGGAACCAAGCTGGCCCTGGTTGGCGGGGATGCTGGCTGCGGGAGCCATTATCGGTGGGATTATCGGTTACGTCGTTGTGGGATGGGAATATCTGGTGGACGGCTCGGCGATGCGGTTTTTGCGCACCGGAACGCAGGGGTGTTTGCTGGGTGCTCTCGGTGGGGCGCTGGGATTGGTTCTGGGCGAGCTTATCAATTACGCTCTCCAGATGGGAGCGTGGTTGAGTCCATTGGTGATCGGCGTACTGGCCCGCGGGTTGGGCTGGATGGTGTTTGGATTGACCATTGGCCTGGCCGAAGGCTGGGTTGCCCGATCGCTATTGAAAACCAGTTATGGAGCCGTCGGCGGTAGTCTGGGCGGTTTTTTCGGCGGAGCGGTCTTCGCGGCGCTGCTCATCGGCAGTCAGCGTCAGGAATGGACTTATGTCTGGGGGCAAGCGAGTGCCCTGGTGATTCTGGGGGCCAGCATCGGTTCGTTGATTGCCAGTGTGGAGGAAGCTCTGAAGCCGGCGTCGGTGAAAATCTTGCGGGGCTGGCGTGAGGGCCGCGAATTTTCCATCCTCAAACGCGAAACTACCCTGGGGCGCGACGAACGGGCCGACATATTGCTGCTGCGGGATATGAAAGTTGAAAAATGGCATGCTCGCATCGTCGTCCGCGATGGACGTTACTTTCTGGTCAACACAGGCGGTGCTCCGCAATATACGCTGGTCAACGGTCGTCCCGTCGCCGGGGAATGCGAGCTACTCGACGGCCATCGCATCCAGCTCGGAGATGTGCTGCTCCTTTTCCAACAACGAAGCCAAGCTGTGCCGGCACGCGCAGAACAGAACCGTGCCGCTTCTCCTGCCACGCCACCGACAATCCCGGAAGCGATTTTACTCCCCGACAAACCTGGCAAATAAGCGGGATCGGAGCCAGGACTCCAGAAAGCACCTGCCGAGGACGGAAACATTCGCCTGTGCTGGGTGCGTGAGTGCTTTGGAACAAAGTATTCGCATGCGGGATTCTTTACATGGCGCCAATCAGGCCAACGACAGGCAGTAACACGGGAGGACCTGCCGCGACAGTCGGGTTTGCCTTAGCCGACTCCGCAAGCGAGCAACCATGAGTGTGCGTTTTTGTCCGCGCTGCCGTCGCGCCTGTCCTGAGGAGGCAGCTTACTGCTATTTCGACGGGCAGGACTTGCGACTGGTGATGCCCGGCCAGGCAGATCCCTGGCAGCTGGGCAAAGAATTCGTTTTTCCGTCTGGGCAGCGGTGTCGCACGTTCGACGAACTGGTGGATGCCTGCATGGGCGATTGGCCGGCTGCCCGGGAGTTATTGCGGCGTGGCGCCTTCCAGCAGTTTTTTTCTTCCATCGGCCGCGCGGACGTGGCTCAGGTCGTCTGGCAGGCTGTCGAACGCCATCTCGACGCCGACGAAGCCCTGGACTACTTGCTCACCCGACTTCCCACCAAGGAACCAGTCCGCCCCGTACTGGATTACTCGCCCCGTAAGCTGCAATTTGGACGCGTGCTGGCTGGCGATAAACGCACTCTTGTTCTCCGCATCTCCAACAAAGGTAAAGGCTTGTTACGCGGTCGCATCCGGCTGGAAGGTGTTTCCTGGTTGACGATCCAGTCGGGTGAGAATCTACTCGTTTCGTCGGAAACTCCCCTGGCCTACGGAGCCGCGTCGGTGGCTGCGCCAGCTCCGAATGGCCCAACGAACGCGGCAAACTTCGCCCATCCTTCTGCGACAAGCGGTTCCCAAACCGGCACAGGTCATCAAGACCCGAACGATGCACCGGCGGTTGAAGTTCTTGACGACGATGTACCGCTGGCCGAGCTGATTCCATCCGCTCAGCCCTACGAACAGTCCTACACCATTTCGACATGGACGACGCAGGAAGTGCGGATCGTTGCCAGCACCGAAGATTTGCCGGCCGGACAAGTTTTCCATGCGACCCTGATCCTCGAAACCAACGGTGGCACGGTGGAAGTGCCGGTGGAGATCGAGGTCAGCCCGGTCCCCTTTCCGGACGAGCCATTCCGCGGCATCACCGAGCCGAAATATCTGGCCGCCCAGATGCGGTTACACGCCCGGGAAGCAGCACGTTTGTTGCGTGAGGGAGCGATCCGGCAATGGTTCGAAACCAATCACTGGGTTTGGCCGGTCATTGGCGACACCGCTCCCGGCATTGCCGCAGTTCAGCAGTTCTACGAAGCACTCGGCGTCAACAAACCGCCTCGCCTCGAAATTGAGCCGGTCAAAATTGAATGCACACTCCAGTCCGAAGAACCGCGACGCTTTGATGTGCTGTTCCGCTCCCCGGACCCCAAATGGGTCTATGCCAAAATCACCTCGACCGAACCCTGGCTGGAAGCAGAACCGACCATGATTTACGGGCCACAACGGGCCTACTTTTCTTTGACGGTGTTGCCGGCGGCGTTGCCCGGACCTGGACGGTATGAAACGCAGGTGCAAATCGAAGGAAACGGTGGCCAGCGATTAACCCTGCCTGTCCGCGTCGAGTATGCGGAAGCCTCGTTGCCTGCAGCACTCTGGATGTTCCTGGGCAGTCTGGTCGGCGCCCTGGCCGCTTCCGGACTGCGATTACTGGTCTCGTGGCCCGATCTGCTTTTCCGACCGCAACAATTCGGCTCGCTCCTGGTTCAAGCCACCGCTCCCTGGTTGCGGGTTTATAGCTGGTGTCAGGCTGCCACTGTCGGACTGCTGATCGGTTGCTGGTCGGCCTGGAAATTCTGGCGGCGGGAACGGGCGTTCGAGGCGGCTTTCCTGGGCTTGATCGGCGGAGGACTGCTGGGAGTGATTCTCGGTTTCGTCGTCGCTGCTTTGCTTCGCCATACCGAACCCGTCCTGTCCCAACTGCTCAACCGGGCCTCTCCGTTCCTCGCTCAATTCCCGCTAATCAGCGTGGCCGTGTGGTACATCTTCGGCACCATCCTCGGGGCGATTGTCGCATGTTGCGGCGAACCCGGTCGCAGTGCGATTCGCTGGCTGGCACGAGAGTATGCCCGACTATTCAAGCTTTTGGGCTGGAAGAAACTCGCTCGCTTTTTCTCCCTCCGCTGGGATTAGCACATCGTCGAGTTTCGACGGTCAACTGTTGCGAACTCACTCCCCCAAACCGTTCATTCCCCCTGTTCGTCCGTGTAGCAGTGCCCAGCAACCCGGCGCCCGGGCGAGGTGTTGATGCGACCTATCGGTCTCGCCGCGACGGTGCCAGGTTCCAGGCGTTGGCGCGACGATAGATGTTGTCGCGGTGGCAGGAGGCTGGGCACATTGCTTCCTTGTGTGAGCGTGCCCCTGCGGCTTGCATCCATTCCGTTCGCTCTATCCACGTAAAAGCCGCGTACTTTACAGGAAATTGGATCAGTCCACGCTTCGATTCGCCTGGCACTCACCAGTGCCAATAGAAAGCCGTTGCCGACAGTCTTGCGGCGCCCCTAACATCTGTTTTCGCTTCGATAATTGTCTGAGTCGCGGCCGGACCGTCGGGTCTGCGCTTTCCAGCACATAGACGCCCCTAATTGCCTGAGTCGGCGGAAGGAGCGAAACTGCGCTGCAAATTAGCAAGGAAATCCTGCACGGTTTTTTCGACGGCAGCTTGCAATAAGGAACGGTGCAGGGTTCGCAATAAACCGCCAAGCTCTTCGATGACAACCTGGTACTCCAGACGGCAGGAGTCCGGGCCGGTCTTTACGATGCTGCACCGCACCGTGGCTTTGGCTGAGGAACCGATGCCTCGCACTTCCATTCTCCAAGCCAAACCATCCGGTTCAGCGAGCCGCTCCAACTGCACGGTCATTTCGCCGCGCAAGAAGGAAAATCCTGGCCGTACCACAAAGCGAGCCCGCTCTTCCGCCACCAGTTCCACGCGAGCGAGATTCGGCATCTGCGAAACCAACCAGTGCATTTGCCTCAACCGTTCCCGTACAATCTCAGCGCTGGTCGGAAGCTGCTGCTCACCGCTTGCCTGAATCATGCATCCATCCCTCGCCTGCTGATGGAATTGTGGATAGCTTAGCTAAGAACGGAATCCATTTCTCCAGGCCACCTGATTTAGAGGAAGTCTATGAATGCTCGGAACCGCTTCTACCTGACGACGGCAATTGATTATCCGAACAGCCGGCCCCATATCGGCACCGCTTTTGAAAAAATCGGTGCGGATGTTCAGGCCCGCTATCGCCGCATGGAAGGCTACGATGTTTTCTTCCTGATGGGCAACGACGAAAACACCATCAAGGTCGCCCGTCGGGCTGCCGAACTCGGTCTGGATACCAAACGCTATTGCGACGAAATGGCGCAACAGTTTCAGGAGGTCTGGCGGGCTCTCGACATCAGTTACGACTACTTTATCCAGACCAGCGATCCGCGCCACCATGCGGGATGCCAGAAGTTTATGCAACTGGTTTACGACCGCGGTTACATTTACTCCGGAAGTTATCGCGGCTGGTATTGCGAAGGATGCGAGTCCTTCAAAACGGAGACGGAAATCAAAGAGGCTGGGGGCGTTTGTCCCATTCACCGTGTCCCTCCGGTGGAACGGAGCGAACCGTGCTACTATTTCGCTTTATCCCGCTTTCAATCGGCATTACTGGATTATTACGAAGCGCATCCTGAATTTATTCAGCCGGAATCAAGACGTAATGAGGTCGTGAGTTTAGTACGTAGCGGTCTGCAGGATGTTAACATTACCCGCATTGGCCAGGAATGGGGAATTCGGGTACCCTTTGATAATCGCTTCACCATTTACGTATGGTTTGACGCCCTGCTCAACTATATAACAGCGATCGGTTATGGTTGGGACGAAGAGCGATTTCGCACCTGGTGGCCAGCCGATATCCATTTCATCGGCAAGGACATTACTCGCTTCCACTGCGCTTTATGGCCCGCCATGCTTTTAGCCGCCGGCCTACCGTTACCACGACAGGTTTTCGCCCACGGCTGGGTTTATATCAAGAACGAGCAAACCGGAGCCGTCGAGAAAATCAGTAAGAGCCTGGGTAATGTTGTCGAGCCAATGGAAATTATCACTAAGTTCAGCAGCGAGGCTTTTCGATACTACTTCCTGCGCGAGTGTCCATTTCCTGGCGATGGTGAATTTAGCTGGTCGCGTTTTGCGGAAGTCTATAATGCGGATTTAGCTAATAATCTCGGCAACCTCTATGCACGCGTAATCACGTTGATTTTGCGGCATTTCGAAGGACACCTGGCGGGTTCGCGGGAATGGGAGCCAGGTGAGATTTACGCCGAACAAGACTTAGAAGCTACGGTACAGCAAGTGCAGGAGCATATCGAGCGCTGCGAGTATCAACTCGCGTTGCAGCGCATCTGGCACTATATATTAGACCCGGCCAACCGTTATGCCGATCGTAAGGAGCCCTGGAAACTGGTCAAGGAAGATGTTGAGGCGGCACGTCGGGTTCTTTTTGATCTGGTGGAATCGCTGCGCGTGGTGGCGATCTTGCTCAAACCGTTCCTGCCCCGAACAGCGGAACGCATTTATCGCAGCTTCAATTTTGGCCGCGACTGGCAGGAAGTCCGTTGCGAAGATTGTTACGTTTATCCGCGACCTACAGAAGATTTACGTGTCCTGGTGCGTCCGGGAGCGGATGGAAAACTGGCACCGCTTTTCCCGCGCATTCAGTTACAATGACGGAGGCGCTGGCAACCATTAGAAGCGACACCGCGGAAAATAATTCGGCGACAGGGCCGGCCTGTACTATACAAAAAGCAAGGCCTATACTTCAGATGAACCGTGTGCGGCCAATGGCACCGTGCATATCTTGAAAAGGTCTAAGTAGCACGTGCAAGAGCTAAGCATTATGTTTCCGCTGATAGACCAGATACCCGACTTGAAAACACTCAGCGATGCCAGGCACCCGTTGCATGCGCTGCTAATGGAGATTGCGCTCGAGGAAGCGCGAGCGGCTTATGCGGAAGATGAGGTACCGGTCGGGGCAGTTATCGTATCCTGGGAAAAGGGAGTAATTGCCCGGGCTCACAATCAACGGGAACAATTGCAGGACCCAACCGCGCACGCCGAGATGCTGGCCATCACGCAGGCAGCCTCGGCCTTGCAGAGCTGGCGCTTAGAAGGGTGTGCGCTGTATGTAACGCTGGAACCTTGCCCGATGTGTGCGGGAGCCATCGTGCAGGCGCGATTGCCGCTGGTGGTCTTCGGAGCCTTCGATAGCAAGGCCGGCGCTTGCCAGTCGCTCTATTCCATCCCGCAAGACCCGCGGCTCAATCATCGCGCCATGGTAGTCGGCGGGGTGCGGGAAGCGGAATGTCAAGAATTGCTCCGCGACTTTTTCCGACAACGTCGCCGATCCTCACGCACCGAGCCGGAGCAGAAGCTATCCTAGCATAGCAGCGGCCGATTGGTCGGGGCTCCTATCCGGACAAGCGGTCGCATGCAGCCACTGGCGAATTTCTGGATAGATGCGGATACTGAGAAGTCGGCCTTGAGGAACCAGCCGCTATCGTCAGCGCAGGCAGCCAGAAAGGGACAAAACCATGCGGGGAAAAGTTTGGCGTACGGCGTGTTTTGTGTGCGTGGCGTGGAGTCTGGTGGCGCTGAGCGCAGGGCAGACACCGCGGCAGGACGTAACCGCATGGGCTGCCCGACTCGGCTTGCAGCCAGTCTGGTCGTTGCCCCTGTCTCGACCGGATCCGCGAGACAGCGTGCTGGCAGCCCAGTTACTCGACAGCGATTTGCTCCTGGTGCAGATGCGATCTGCGGTTATGCTCGCGGTGGACGCCCAGACGGGCCTGGTGAAATGGCGAGCCAGTGTGGGCAAACCGTATCAGACTTATCAGCGGCCTGCTATTGCCGCGACCCGGCTGGTGATTGTGCCAGCTGATTTGAGTCTGATCGGTTTGGAACGGCAATCGGGCGTGGTTTTGTGGCGCGTGGAGCTGCGTGATTTGCCGGAAAGCGCACCGGCTTGCGATGACTGGCAACTGACCGTCTGCGAAGGAACCACACGCATGCGGTGTTTATTTGTGCCCGACATTGAGCGGCTGTTGGCCACTGGTACGACCGGAGTAGCAGCCCAGACCAAGCCGGCAGGAAGGTCAGTGTACGATGGCGGCGTAAGCAGTTACGAGATTCGCCGACAGACTTTGCGGGAACCAGCACGGCTATGGGATTTCGACGACCCGGCCGGGATCGCCATGCCGCCCGTTTGTGCTCACCACGTGGATGTGGTGTTTGTCAATCGGGAAGGGAAACTCCGCGTGGTTTCGTCGCTGCAGCACCAGATTGCGGGAGAATGGCAGTTGCCGGCCGGGGCAAGTGCCCCCATGGCATTTCGCCTGATACAACGCCCTGGCGAAAAAGTGGCCAGTTGGGAATCCTGGTTGATCGTGCCCTGCCAGGACCGGGCGGTTTACGCCTTCCTTCTTCAGCAGGGCAAACCGGCACCGGCGTGGCAGCGGGTGCTTGGCGATAGTGCCCACAGCGCTCCGGTAATGCTGGGACAGGAAGTATTCGTCGCCACCAACCAGCGGGGGTTATTCTGTCTGGATCGGGACAGTGGACAAATCCGGTGGCAGCAACTCGAGGCCCGCAAGTTTCTCAGTGCATCGCCCCGCATGGTGTTGGCGATGGACAGACAGGGCCAGATGCTGGCTCTGAACCGCCGCGATGGTCGAGTGCTGGCTGCGGTCAGGCTGGACGGCAATGTGCTGGCCATTCCGAATTCCTTTACTGACCGGTTGTACTTGCTGGATGCCAGTAACCATCTGCATTGCTTGCGCGATCGCGATCCGCAGTGCGCCCAGGTGCAGGTGTACCACCGGCTGCTGTTTACCCCGCCACCGCAACAGGAAAAGAAGTCCGACGAAAAACCGGAAGAAAAGCCTGAAGGGCAGCCTGGCGAAAATAAGTAGGCCGACTGACTCGCTGTAAACGCCTTTCGACAAGACACTGGCGCTAGCGCTGGGAAGACCTGGTGACGCACTCAGTGGTGGCGAGTTTCTCGTGCAGCGATTCGAGATGGCGTTCGATCTGCTGCCAGTGGGTTCCTTCCCAGAATAGCTGACCACAGCGCTGGCACTGATAGAAATGGTCGAGCCAGAGGCGAGTTTTCGGAGGAATTCGCTCCCAGACATCTTGTTTGGCAACTTCGTGCAACTGACCACCGCAGCGCATGCAGTGAGGTTCACGGCGAGGCAACCGGAAATGCTGACAGACCAGTTCGAGCTGTTGCTGCCGGTGGATGCCGGGCGGAATGAACAGTGCCGGTAAATCCCCGTCCCTCACCCAGCCAATCTGAAAGATGCCGCGATCACTGGACAACAGAATCCGTCCTTGTTGCTGAGCCACGCGAATCAGGTCCCAGTCGGCAACATCCCGAAGGAAAATCGCATCATATCCCCAGGCACACAGCCAGCGGGCCAAACCGCCCAGCATGGCGTCGCAAACGAAACGCGGCTCATCACACCTTTGCACCGCTGCGTTCTGGCAATTGACCGCCATCATAGCACTTTCACGATCCGCTCACGGTTTCACTGCCTGGCTGAGTGAGACGTAAACGGCGAATAGCCCGGTCAGCAATATCGCGACGGTAAAACATGCCGGCAAATTCGATGCACTTCACCGCCTCGTAGGCCCGACGTTTAGCCTCCAGCAAGTTTTCCCCTAAAGCAGTAACCGACAAAACCCGTCCGCCGTCGGTGACAATGCGCCCGTCCGAAAATTTCGTACCGCTGTGGAAAACTTTGACGTCAGGCAGTTGAGCCGCACGGTCTAACCCGGTGATAGTTCGCCCTTTCTGATACGGGCCCGGATAACCTTCCGAGGCCAGCACCACACACACGGCAGGGCGACTGTCCCATTCCAGGCCTTGCTCGGCGAAGGTCTCCAGCTGACCGTCCACGACCGCCTCCAGCAAGGCACACAGGTCGGTCTTCAGCCGTACCATCAACGGTTGGGTCTCGGGATCGCCGAAGCGGACGTTGAATTCCAGAACCCGCGGTCCCTGCGGCGTAATCATCAGTCCGGCGTAAAGCACGCCGCGAAACGGTCGGTGCAATCGTCGCATGCCATGCACAGCCGGCACCAGCACAGTGCGCTCGATTTCCCGCATCAGCTCCGGTGTGCCGATCGGAGCCGGGCAGTATGCTCCCATGCCACCGGTGTTCGGACCTCGGTCTTCGTCAAAGGCGGCTTTATGGTCCTGCGTGGGTTCGAGCATAACGATAGTGCGACCGCTGACCAGAGCCAGGACGCTCAGCTCTTGACCTTCGAGCCGGCGTTCGATGACGATGCGCCTTCCGGCCGGGCCAAAGGCTTGCTGCACCATGATCTTATCCACGGCCGCCAGCGCTTCTTCCCTGGTGCTGCATACGACAGCCCCTTTGCCCCCGGCCAGTCCGTCAGCCTTGACAACGACCGGATAGTCGCGCGTCTCGATGTACTTTCGGGCTGCGTCAGGATGGTCAAAAATGCGAAAATCGGCAGTGGGAATGTCGAACTGCCGCATCAGCTCTTTGGCGAAGACCTTGCTGGCTTCCAGTTCCGCAGCTGCCTTGGTCGGGCCGAAGATGCGCAGTCCCTCTTTTTCAAAGGCGTCCACAATGCCCAGTGCCAGAGGTTCTTCCGGGCCGACCACCGTCAGGCCGATCCCCTCTTGCTGCGCGAAACGTACCAGACGCTCGATGTCGGTGGGTTCGATGTCTATGTTGATGGCATCCTGAGCCGTGCCCGCGTTGCCCGGGGCGCAGTAAACGGCCTGCACTCGCGGCGATTGTCGCAGCTTCCAGCACAGGGCGTGTTCTCGACCACCCTTGCCGACGACTAAGACCTTCACGCGTCTTCCCTCCACTTTGGCGAGCCTTGCTTTAACCTTATACTAAGGAAGAAAGGCTGGCTTCTGCTCCCAGAAGTTACCAGAGCCGTCCGGCCAACCGGGCATTTCAAGCAATCCTGAGCAAGGGCGAGTGAGGACAATCATGCGACCGCTCACATTCGTCGGTATCGCGTGGCTGATAGGTGGGATATTTGCGTTGGCACAGGAACCGGCAGCCACCCCACCTTATCTGGATTTCATTCGCGGTCTCCGACAACGTGGATTTTACGACCTGGCCGACGAGTATTCCGCGCAGTTGCGGCAACGCAAAGACGTACCGGAAGACGTCCGCGACTGGTTGTATATGGAGGAAGCATCGGCCAAACGGCAACAGGCTGCCCAGGCCACACAGGATTCCGAACGCCGACGGTTGCTCGACGAGGCACGCAATATGTATCAAGCGTTTGTCAACGATAAGGCCAAATCCAAAAGCCCGGCACTGGGCGAGGCCTATCGGCAACTGGCCACGTTACTGGCGGATGAAGGACATGGTAAAGTAAGCGAAATTACTTACACCGCTGATAAGAGCGCGCAGGTTGAGCTGGCCAAACATGCGGTGCAAATCTTCGACCAGGCCGACAAGATGTTCACCCAGGCGGAGGGAATGTTGAAAACTCAGCTCGGCACCGCCCGTAACCGCACCGAGATGTATCTGCAAACGTTGCTGGAACACGGTCGCGCGCTCCTGGCCAAATCTATCCTTCAGCAGCGTTACCTCAAGCAAGAGGCTGACGCCGGTAAGACACGCCAGCAGGCAGCGGAGTTGTTCAAGACCATGTTTGATTTCCGTAAAGAGCATGCGTTGGGTTGGGTCGGATGGGCGTGGTATGGCGTGAGTCAGTCCGGCCTCAACGAAACCGAGCAGCAAAACGCTTTCAAGCTCATTGAGTCCGTAAAAGAGCCGTTAGCTTTCGAAGCCAAACGTCTCGTCGGCTATTTCCGCATCCGCGGGCGTTATGCGCCTGGCTTGCCTGCCAAAGAAAGGCTGGCCCTGCAAAACGACATCCGCACCTGGCTCAATTCTTTCGCTTCACCCAAGAGCCCGGACTTCAAAACCGTTTATTCCTCCCGAGAAGCGCAGCATTTGCGGCTCATTCTGGCCATGACCATCCGCGATGAACTGCAGGAGATGAAACCCCCTGTCCGGCAAAGCCCCACGGGCCAGAAAATGGTGGACCAGGTACTGAGCCTGCTTGATAAAGACATCGAAGGCAATCCGGAATTTGCCAACGTTGCCCGATGGGTGAAGTTCAACACCTTGCGCCTTTCCGGGCGGGTAACCGCACGCCGCATAGAAGAACTGACCACCTTCGAGGAACTTCTGCTCCGTGCCAGCCTCGAAGCTGAGGAAATCCAGGAAAAATTGCAGGCCATCGAAAAGGCATCTGCCGAAGAAAAGCAAAAATTGCAACAGCAGGTTCAGGAGCACTTCACGAATCTGTTGACAGCAGCGCGTCGCGCCTGGCAACGCGCCGGTGCAGAAGCCAGCGTTAGCGACCGGGAGAACCTGTTGCAGTACCTGGTCAGTGGTTACCTGCAGGGGCAAGGTGATCTCTACCGGGCCGCCGTGTTGCTCGAATACGCCGCTCAGGAGCCGCGGTTCAGTCCGGCGACCGCTCGCCGAGCTGCCCTGGCGGCCATGACCTTGTACGGTGAACTGGTTCAGCGCCAGCGCGACAATCCAGCCGCTCTGGTGGCCGATGCCCAGCGCTTGCGCCGCATGGCCGAACTCATCGTCGAGCGTTGGCCGAAAGAACCGGAAGCCGATACGGCCAGATTTCGCCTCGGATTTATCTACTTTGCAAACGGTCGCCATCGGGATGCCCTGAAGCAATGGGAGGCGGTGAGTCCTAACTCACCCTTCTACGCCGCCGCTTGCGCCGAGGCTGGCGAACTGGCGTTTCGTCTTCACGCCACGCTAATGACCAAGGAGGGGAAACCACTGTCCACCCCCTCTCCCGATCTGGATAAGGCCATTAAACTTTTACGCGATGCTCTGGCAGCATACGATAAGAGCAAACCCACTCCGAATAGTCCCGAAGAAACCCGTTACATCCAGGCACTCGTTTTCCTGGCCGAAGCCCTGGCTTTGATCAATAAACCGGACGAATCCCTCAAGTATCTGCAGGTCATTTTGCCGCGGGCTATCAAAAACGAATTGCCCGCCAGTTTACCCCAGGGGACCACCGGACGAGTAATCACGCTGGCTCTGCGTAGTTATGTGCAACTCAAGCGGATGGATGAGGCGAGGAAACTGCTGCAAGAGCTTTATCGTGCCGGAAAGCAACAAGAACTCGGCCAGGGGGTGTTGCCGATCTTGCGAGAAATGGGCACACAGTTGCGCGAACAAATCCGCTTGCTTGAAAGCCAGGGTCCCGCGGCTGCTAAAGAACTGGAACAAACACGCCGTAATTTCAAGGCCTTCCTCGACGACCTCAGCAAGGACGAAAAACTGCCCACAGAGTTTCGCTTCTGGATCGTTACCAGCTACCAGAGCATCGGCGAACACGAAGCCGCAGCCCAGGTGGCGCGCGGACTCCGTGAACAGGCTTTCAACCTTCCGGAGACCAGCGCCGAAGAACAAACGCGGATTTATGGCCAGGCGCTGTATCTGGAAGTGGACAGCATGCGACTGCAAGCACAGACGCTCAAGAAAGCCAACATGCCCGACAAGGCCACTGCCCTGCTGCTAGAAGCCGACAAAATACTGCTGGAAGGCATGAAAAAAGCCAAACTCGAAAAACATCCGCAATACGTGGCCCTGCAGATTCTGCTCATGCAGGAGCAGGAGCTTTACAGCGGTCCGCGCGGTGCTATTGCTCGCTGGGATCAATTACGCACGGCCTTGCAGCCACATCTGGAACGAGGTGGCATGATCCGACGGGTTTACCTGGACGCTTGCTACAACCTGGTTTACTGCAAATATCAGGAAGCGAAACGCCTGCCGGAACCGAAACAGCGTGAGTTAGCCATGCGTCGCACTGCCGAACTGCTGGCCAGTTTCTGGCAGGAACCAGAACTGCAACCGCGCTTCCGCCAACTGCTGGACGATCCGGAACATAAAGACTTGCTGGCCGTCTGGCAGGAGCTGCAAAAATCCCGCGGCGCTGCTCCTTAGTCCGACCCGTTTCTGCCGGCGATTAGCACTGGCGAGCCGTTCGGCCGGAGGGCCTTAGGTCGCCTGCAGGCAACGGCCATTAGCTGGTCACAGCGGAACCACTGACGCTTGCCGGATTGAATTAGCTCGCCTGCTGGCAACGCCGTTAGCCCGACGACGAGATTCACATTCGTTTCGTTACGGACGAGGAGGGTGTCGGTTAGCGGCTATAGATTCGGGATTAGCCCGACGACGAGCTTCACATTCGCATCGTTGCTGCGGATTACCCCACCTGCAAGGGATGCCACTAGCCCCATCTGTTCCACATTACGCGGGGAGTCCAGAATCAGCGAAGCCGATGACGCTGTCGGCTGCGGTGACGGCGGGCCAACTCGGGCAACGTGACTGTTTAGTCCACCGAATAAGCAGGCATCGCGGCACAGCTTGGCGTTGCGGCGACGAAAAGAAAGGTGGGTTACCGTGTTCGCCGGCAGACGTAGTCCGACCGTCGTTCGCCTCCACGTTGCGTTAACGAAAGGAAAGATGGGTTGCCGTGTTCAGCGGTGCCAGGCATTCAGCAGCACCAGACTGATGCCGTCCGCACGGGAACCGGTTTTTGCCAGTTAGTGAACCTACGATGCACGATCTTCCTCGGTTGCAGAGGCGCCCGCCTTCGGGGTCGTGTACCCAGCGGCACAAAGTTGCTCGGCGAGATACTTACGCGCTGCTTCGATGTCCTTACGCACCTGCTCTTCACTGCGATCCAGGATCATGGCAATTTCAAATGGCTGGTAGTCTTCCAAAGCGTGCAGCAAAAAGGCCTGGCGTTGCGGTGCGGGCAGTTTGCTCAGCCAGGCAAGCAGTTTTTCCCGCTGTTCAGTGCTCGAAAGAGCTTCCCAGCTTGGCTCGGCGTGATAATCCGGAAGCAGGTCTTCCAGGTAGAGTTCCTCTTTGTAGCCGAGTGGCTCACTCCACCACGATTCTTCTTCCTCTTCTTCCTTCTCGCTGCTGGGGACCGGTTGTTCGAGGGATTCGGCGGCAGGTGCCTGTGTCCATTCACCCAGCACTTCGTGCAACAGATCCATCAACCAGACGTCGAGAGCGACATCCTTGGGACGCTCGTCGTATCTCCGCCAGGCACGCAGGGCAACTTCGTCGAGCAAATCGTCCACAGTCCATTCGTGCTGCGGCAGGAGTCCTTCCATTTCCATCAGAAGCAACTCCCGACGTGCATAGCGATGCAGCTTGCGTAATACGGGTTGCAATAGTTGGAAAAACGTTTCTCGCCTGCCGAGCTCCACGTCGCGCTGGAGAAGCGGCCCGGCCGCACTGACATCCATGCGACGGGGACGATGACGACGGTAAACGTCATCGTGACGAAGCCGCTCTTCGTGCTTTTTCAGCACACGCACCAGAGTCTCGGCAGCGGCGTCCAGTGCGGCATGTAAATCCTTATCGGTTTCGTCAGCCACCACGGTACCGGAAGGCAGGTGGAGAACTGCTCGAGCTTCATACCCCACTCGCTCGGGGTGATGCCAGACGGTTAGCCGCAATTCCGTTTCGTCCGGTGCGTAATGTTCCAGCAGGCGTTCGATTCGGGGCAGTTTTTTCTCCCAGTAAGCACTGGCGTTCGCAGCAACCGGTTTGTCGCAATGGTGAAAGGTAACATGGGTCCGCATGCTGAGCCTCCTTGTTGATAAATTTAGCATTTTCGGCAGATGCTGCCCCTTTTATTAGGGAGTGCAATTCCAGTGCCGACAAGAACCGGGCCAGCAGTCCTTTGGATGACCAGGCCGTCGGGATCACTGCGAACACATTACCCGGCCAGAGGTTACAGCAAAAGAGAACGCAGAGTAGGCGACCAGCACCGGGCCATTTGAATTGCCATTTTGGCATATACACGGCGAATTGGTCTGGCATTCGACAAAAACTGCCAGAATGGCTTTTTAGTTTCGGAAATTTTCTTTACGTACTTTCCCTTCTTCATCGCTCAACCTGTGCGTCAGCAATAGGTTAGGTAATCAGGTTTTCTGGTGGCGTTATCGGCATGGCACTTGCTTGATTCTCCCATGGCTAAAGACAAACGATAGCCAAAATCAACACAGAAAGAAGCCGGTCCGTGCTATGGGGAACAGGGCACGGGTCAGAAACAAGAAAGGAGGTGCAACATGCCGCGGACTCGTTGGGAACCCTTTGCCGAACTGTGGCGGGAGATGGAGAATTTCCGCCGCGAAATGGATCGCCTGTTCGAGCGCTGGGGCTTCGAGCCATACGGCTGGCCGGAATTGGGATTAGGGTACCCGGCCGTCAACATCTGGGAGGACGAGTCGAACGTCTATGCCGAGGCAGAGTTGCCGGGCATGAACCTGGAAGACCTTGAAATCTACGTCACCGGTCGCAACCAGCTCAGCATCAAGGGCGAGCGGAAAGCACCGCAGGTGGAAAAGGGTCAGTGGCTGCGCCAAGAGCGGCCGTTCGGCGTGTTCCACCGCATTATCACGCTGCCGGTGGACGTAGATGCTGACAAGGTGGAAGCCAGGCTGCAAAACGGCGTGCTGACGATCACCATGCCCAAGTGTGCTGAGTGCCGGCCCAAGAAAATCCCCGTTCGTGCTGAATAATGGCCGACAGACGTGGAGGCTAGGGGGTATTCCGGATTCGCAGGTCTTGATCAACAAAAGAAAGGAGGCGAGCCATGGCCAACATCGCAAAACGGCAAACCCGCTCAGACGTCGCTACCGCCGAGCCGGTTCGCACCGTGAATTACTCGCCGCGTGTGGACATTCTGGAAACCGCAGACGAACTCGTGTTGTACGCCGACCTGCCCGGTGTGCGACCAGAAGATTTGGACATTCGCTTTGAAAACGGCGAACTGACGATACACGGCAAGGTCGCACCGCGAGGTCCGGCAGAAGGGTTCGTGCTGCGGGAGTACGGCGTCGGTGATTTCTACCGTACTTTCACCATCAGCGAGGACATTGACGCCGACAAGATTACCGCCGAACTGAAGCAGGGCGTGCTAACCCTGCATCTGCCCAAACGCGAAGCGGTCAAGCCGAAACGGATCACCGTCAAGGCGGAATAACCCTGCCCGACGGAGGCGTGAAAGTGCTGGACGCCAACAACTAACAGCGAATCGGTGGCCGGGCGACGCTCCAATTCCTGGCTCGCCCGACCACCCCACCAAACAAGGAGGGTGCAACCATGTTTGGACTGCTGCCGTGGAAAAAGAAAACCTCGGAGGCCAAGGTGCCTGTCAGCTCTCAGGAAGATTTCTTCCAACCGCTGGCCCGATTACGGGAAGAGTTCGATCGCCTGCTGGAACGCTTTTTCGGCCGTGTGCCGGTGCCGGCAGAAGAAGAGGAATTTTTCCGCTGGGGTGGCCTCGATTTCAACGAGACCGACAAGGAATACGTGGTGCGTATGGACGCCCCCGGATTTGAGCCGAACGAGTTCGACGTCCAGCTCAGCGGCAACCGGTTGATCGTTCGTGCCGAGAAAAAGGTCGAGCGGAAAAAAGAAGCCGGTGGCCGAACTGTTGAAGAAGCCGGGTATCGCAGCTTCTACCGGACGGTGACCTTGCCGAACGCCGTAGATCCCAACCGCGTGGAAGGGAAATATCACAACGGCGTGCTGGAGATTCACGTCGGCAAATCACCCGAGGCAAAAGGGCGTAAGGTGCCGATCAAAGCCGGATAACTTCCCAACATGGCTGGTCCCAAGCTTAGCAATTGCGACCACCAGAGACGCATGCGGCATAACCGCAAAACCCGCTCATTGCCGATGAGCATTTAGCCATCGCAAAGAAGCCCGCACGCGGCAGGGACGTTCAGCATGGAAGCGGACATCGGTACGGAAACCCGGCACGGAAGCCTTTTTGCCGGGCTTTTCTTTTTGGACTTGGAGAAGGAGATAGCGGGTTCTGTCCCAGGAGGGCGACCCATGAGTCTGCTGGCGAACCCTGCCGAACCGCACGCTGCTCCACCGATGTCCGCTTCGCCGTCGCAGGAGCAATCCCGTGCTTGGTGGCAATTTCTCGTCGAATGCGCGCGGGGATTATTCTGGGCGATGGTGGGCGTGGGCGGGCACCTGTTGATTCTCCTGGTTGCACTTGTTTTGGCGGTGTTGGTGCTTATCAGTCCGATTCTGGTTCTGGGAGGAATTGTCGAACTGCTGAGCCGGCTATTTGGCTAACGACGATTTCCCTGATCATTCCAGGCTTCCACCGATCCGTATTGCGAACTCCAGAGTGAGGGAACTCAAGATGGCATTGCACCAGCTGCCACTTTACGAGGGAGTGATTACGCGCCGATTGCTCAAGCAACTGGGCGAAGTGCACCGTCCCGGTGAGCTACTGCTGAGCGTGTACCTGGATATGGACCCGTCGCGATGGGGAGACGCCGAAGGCATTCGCATCGCTGCCAAAAACAGTCTCCGCCACCTGCACGAAAAAATTGGCCAGTTGCCCATCAGCAACGGTGAACGTCAGCGATTATTGCGTGAAACAGAACTGATCCAGGAACTGGCGACGCTCAGTGCCGGTCGAAGGGGCTTACGCGGGCTGGCCTGCTTTCTGGCGTCTCCCGTGAACCTGGCCTATGCGTTACCGCTTCCCTGGCCGGTGCATTCCCGCTACTTCCTCGAAGACCGTTTCGTGCTCTGGCCCCTGCACCAGGTGCTCGATCAGTCGGACCTGTTTGGTATAGTGCTGGTGGACAAGGACGAAGCGCGGTTGTACCTGGGGTATCTGGGCCAGATAGAGGAAATGAGCTACATTTTCGACGAGATTCCTCCGAAAATCCGCATTCCCGATGCTTTTGGCGAATTGCAGTTTCGTCGTAAGCACGTGGAATATTTCCATCACCATTTTGATCGGGTTGCGTACAACGCCTTGCGTTTGTGGGAGCAGGAGCCGTTTCGGTATCTCATTGTCGGAGGATTGTGGGAGATTCTGCCGCAATTCGAGAGCCATCTGCACCGCTATCTCAGGGAGCGGATCATCGCACGCTGGGAAGTTTCCGTGCATGCCGCGAAAACAGAGTTGCAGAAACGGCTCGAACAGGAGGAGAGTCAATTGCTCCAGCGCCAGGCTGAACAGGTCTGGCGAGAGCTCAACGAGGCACCACCGGAACGCCAGGCAAAAGGTCCGGAGCGCGTTTTCCGTGCCCTGTGGGAACAGCGAGTCGGCCATCTGCTGGTGCAACCGAACACGCGCTACCACGGCCACGTGTGCACTCAGTGCCAGCGGTTGCACCTCAGCGGCGGGCCTTGCATTGAGTGTGGCGGCAGCGTCAATCATGTCCCCGACATCTACGAAGAAGCCGTGCGCGTCGCTCTCAGCCAGTCCGCACACGTCCGTTACTGGAACAGTCCCGCCCTGGAAGAATGCGACGGAATTGCTGCACTGCTGCGCTACTGAAACGGATAGGCTTACCCGCCTCGTGACCCAGGCACCATACTTTTCCTTTAGACCCACCATCAGGAGGGAACGCCATGAGACGATTACTGGTAGCTGGACAGATCAACGGACAGCTGGGAAAGATTGATTTGCTCAAGAAGGCGGCTCACGATCTGAAAGCCGACCTGGTAGTGTTCACCGGCGGAGTCGTGGACGCTGAGCAGCGAGACCGTAGCAGCGAAGGGGAGCTGTTGCGGTTATGGGAACAGTTTTTCGATGCCATTGGCAGTATTGCGGAGAGCGGGGTACTGACCGCTGTCTTGCCTGGCCCGGCCGATGCCCCGCTTCGCCATTTCCTTCGCCTCGGCATGTATGAAGAGGGTGAACATCCCAAACTGCACCTCATTCATGCCACCCTGCTGGAAGACGCCGACATGGCCATCTGCGGCGTAGGGGGCGAGATTACCGAACACGAAGAGCTTTCCGAAAACCGCGTTCGTACCTCCCGCTCTCTCGCCGAATATTACCTGCGCAAACTGTGGGAATCGGATCAGTCGCGGAAAGTACTCGTGCTCAGCCAACCGCCGTCCGGTCAACTGGGTGGACACCATGGCAATCGGATAGTTGGCGAATTTCTGGATAGCTATCATCCGAGTCTGTGCCTGGTCGGTGGCCCGACCGAACACCGTGGCTGGCAACGTGTCGCACACACCCTGGTGATCAACCCCGGCCGACTGGTGGACAATTCGGTCGCCTGGTACGATGCCTCCAAACATGCCGACCAGCAAGTGGATTTGCTCTACCTGTGAGCCTGCTGGGTCAGAGAGAGCTTAGCCACCGCATAGGCGCAGGCGGCTTGCGAAACCGATGGGCCTAAAAGCTGGCCGAGGGAAATCGTTTGGCCCTGATAACCGCTGTTGCGAAGCAGGTACCTGCCCCACCATTCCCCTTCGCCGCTCAGCATAACCACGCCAGGGGGCCTGCCGAAACGCTGTAACCAAAGCTGCCACACTCGATGCCATTCTCGTTCCCAGCTGGCAACAGCGGCGTGAGCCACCTGGCGCAGGTCGGCTTCGCCAAGCTCGTCCGGTTCTGCACAGAGCATACGAGCCAGTCGCACTCGTGCCCAGCTTCGCGTAGCCGGTCGGCCATCAGCTGTCTGCCGCAGCTCGGGCTGCTCCGGTACCATATCCAGCACCAAAAAAGCATCGTAAATGTCAGCAAACCATTCGGCGGCCGGTCGAAACTCCTTTTCGGCGAGCGATACCGCAGCCAATAAGGCGCACAAAGGTGTGCGACGCACTCCCAGGTAAATTAGTTCGCCCTGCTCCAGGCGTTGCAGGTCAGTTTTGCCTTGCGGAATCGGTTTTCCGTCCATAATGGGCACGATGTCCGTGGTAGTCGAACCGAAGTCGAGCAACATCTGCCAGTCGTGGCGAAGCTGCGAGGGTGGCGGAACTGCACTACTGCTGGAAAACGTTTCCATCGGCGGCACGTTGGCCAGCGAAAGTGTACCCCGCTGGCGTTGGTACAATAGCTCGGCAGCCAGATAGGCAAGTGCCAGCCAGTTGGCCGATGCGGCCAGCCTCGGTTGATGCCAGAGCGTTTCGAGAGAAACGAAGCGAGCGTCGCTTGTCCAGACCGTCACGGTCGCGCGACCGGCGACTTGTTGCACCGCGCTGAGAATGTGCCGAACACCACTCGCCTTGTCCGGAAAGCAATCGCATAGCTCTCCCGTCATGGTAACCGCCAGGACCTGCGGCTCAGGAAATTGTTGCACCAGTTCCTTCAATTGCTGGGCCAGCCTTTCTGGTTGGCGCCATAAGGCGAAAGGAATTGTCCTGGCCCAGCCACTGGCTGTCGCCGCCTTTAGATTGGCGCCGCCGATGTCCAGTCCGAGAACATGTTCCGGTGCGGTCATAGCGTTTCCAGGAGCTGAGCAGTCTTTGTGTGGAGCGGCAAAGTATTGCCTGCGCCGCCCAGGAGCGTACACTTCTTTTGGCAGCTATCTTTCTCTGGTAGGTCGGATGCATGTCCTTTTTCTACAAGCTACGGGGAAGGTCATGACTGAACCAGAGGCCCAACGCGTCCAGGCAACCTCGTTATCGCAGGCATCCAGTCCGGGTGGCACTGACAACGAATTGACAGCGCAAACAGTCCCGGCCGGTCGAGAACGCTTGACAGTGCCTCCTGTAGAGCAGGATGAATACCGCCCCATAAGCGGTTGGGCTATTGCCGCCTTCGTTCTGTCGCTTTTCAGCTTTCTGTGCTGGATGGACTCGCCGCCACTATTACCTGCGCGGGCTTACTGGTTGCCCGGATTCGTGCTGAGTATCTGGGCCTGGTGGTTGATTCGCCGTGCTGAAAACACTCTGGCCGGCGCCAGCCTGGCACGCATCGGAGCTGCCTTGAGTTTGATTAACGGCGTCGGGGCCATCACCTCCCAGGAAGTTACCTATTGGGTTGTTCGAGCCGAGGCACATCGCTTTGCCAACGAGGTGCTTGACTACATTCATCAACGCAAGGAACGGGAACTCTTCCTGGCCACACTCTCTCCCGACCAGCGTCGGCATAAGGAACCCCCCGCGGATCGTGAACGGCTGATTCGCTATTTCGAGGCACAATCGAAAATGGGCAACCCTGTCATCGCCTTTGAAAACAGCATTCTCGGCCGGGTCATGCTCAAGGAAGCTCCCAATCGCCAGAACTGGGAATATCGCGGCATCACAGGTTATCAGGTATTTACCGATGTTTCCAATCCCGGCTACCAGTTTCGTTTTCTGTACCGCGTCCGCAGCGATCTGGAACCAGAACATGGAGGGCCACCGCTGGTGTACGATGTCGAACTGGTTTTGACCTGTTTGCGCGTCCGCAACACCCATTCCCGCTGGCGTGCTCAGCGAGAATGGTTCGTGCACCCAGCCGAGTCCAGTGTCCGTCTCGCCCGCCAGGATTGACCAAACTGTCAATTTGACGTCACTGGTCGAACCGACCTTCGCTCGGTTGCCTGTTACCACGTTGGCTTAACCCGAGGTAAGCAAGGTGAGAACATCGTTAACCGGCAGTTTGAACCGGTCAGCGTGTGTACGGAATCGCTACGAGCAATACGCATACTGCCGCTGCAAAGCAATACCCTGCGGCGCTCAGGGAAAACATGGAAAAATCACCACCTGTCCGCCGATTTTGTGTTTGCCTCAAAAAGGACGGGACAGTGAAGCTGGTCAAAAGTTGCTGGCGGGTGTTTCACTCTGGGAAGAGTTCTGCTATTGACACAAGACTGGCAATCTGACATAGTAGCCGGCACTGACGCATTAGCAAATTATGTGCCGGATTGGTGAAATTACGGCAGGTGGTAGCTTCCTACGCAAAATACTGACATTGCCCTGTCAAAACTTGGCCAGGTAATTGACACAGAATGTGCAGCGCAACCGTGATCGTGAATGACAGCGTGGTGTCAATGGCGGGACAAATTGCACCATTCAGGTAGGAAATTTATTTGCCACCATGAGACTCTCAATTGTAACCATCGCCGAAACTGGGACTTGCGAATAAGAACTTGAGCAGGCGCTATTGACAGCCTGGGCAAGCTGGTTATAATGCCGGATGAGCAGGCAAGAATTCCTGCCAGGCAAAACGAGGGGCAGAGGCAACCATGCCGACCATGCACCGTTGCGAACGCAACTCTCCGTAAAATGGTTTTACCTGGTATAACATCAGGGTATTCCCTGAAAGGCTATCCGGCTGGATGCCGCTACCGGAGCAGGGGGCGAGGCAAGGGATCAGGGATGACACGGTCTCGCCAACCTCTCGGAGAGGTTGCGTCGGGGTCGGTCTAACGGCTGCACCATCAGCCAGAGGTGAGGTTCTATGAAGCAAGTCTTTACCACCGGAGAAGCTGCAAAAATCTGCAAGGTCAGCCAGCAAACCATCATCCGTTGCTTTGACAACGGACAGCTCAAGGGATTCCGGGTGCCCGGCTCACGCTTCCGCCGTATTCCCCGGGATGCCCTGTACAAATTCATGAAGGAACACGGCATTCCGACAGATGCCCTGGAAAGCGGCAAACGGAAAATCCTGGTCGTGGATGATGATCCCGACCTGGTGGACATGATCAGCCGCGTTCTCGAAAAAGACGGTCGCTTTGAAGTCAAGGTAGCCCGCAACGGCTTCGACGCCGGCATGCTGGTCAAGGAATATCAGCCCGACCTGATCGTCCTCGACGTCATGCTCCCGGACATCAACGGGCGGGAAGTCTGCCAGCGCATCCGTTCCGACTCGAATCTGGCCGACGTCAAAATCATCTGCATCAGCGGCATGGTCGAGCAGGACAAGGTACAGGAACTCAAGAAAGCGGGTGCCAACGACTTCCTCCAGAAGCCCTTTGAGATGGAGCAACTCATCGAGCGGATTTGCAAGCACCTGGAGATCGAGGCGTCGTCGGTAACCGCCAAACGCTAAGCACACAGGCACAGCGTGGCGAGCACGGAGGTGACGCCGAAGGCCTGTCGCTTTGGGCCGGCACGCGAGAGTGCGCAAGCAGTTATTGCTGCCGCACTCGGTGAGACTTGTTTGTCAGCGACGGATTGGCTTTCGCTATGTCGGAGCGACCCGGCCGTTTTGCTGGCCTGGCTCGGGCATGATGAAGTTGGCGAAGCGCTGCCCATCCTGCCGGGCGACTCGGATGGCGACAGCAACAAACGCCGCCACAGCAAGCTTGACGAAAGCAGTTCCCGAAACGCCTGGCACATTCTGGCACGCTGGGCCGATTGGCAGCCGACCTGGTTTCCCGATTGGTCGCAGCCACGCCTGTCCGGATTTCGCCAGGCCATTCACCTGGCCGGAATGCTGGCCCGACAGGTGGCACCGCGACTCGCTCTGCAACCAGACCTGGCCGAAGCAGCGGCCCGGATTGCGGGCATCGGTCAGTTTCTTATCGCGGCGAGGAAGGTCGGCAGGTGGACTCCAGGCGGAGGTTGGATTCGGCTGGCCGCTCACTGGCCTTTACCCCCATCGCTGCGGCAAATCTGGAGCCGACTTGATGCTCCCCTGGCCTCCTTCACCCGCCAGGACAGTGAAGAGAAATTGTTGCGCCTGGTGCAGGTCGTCTGGCAGCTGGCTCAGGGGCGGTTTCGCCTGAAATCAGCGTGGTCAGGCCCACCGCTGAGCGATTTGCTTGCCACACTCGAACTGGATGCCGGCGACTTTCCATGTGACGAGGTGCCGGAGTTGCCACCGCTTTCGCCGATTGGCTCCGATTGGTTGTGGACGGAGCTGGGCCGACTCCTGAAGGAAACGGCGTCTGCTCGCCAGCAGCTTCAGTTCGTGGAACGCGAGTGCCAGCGCTGGCAGCGACAGGCGATCCAGCTGGCCCAGCAACAGCAGGAATTGCTCCAGCAACACAAACTGCGTTCGCTAGCCGCTTTCGCTGCCGGAGCCGGACACGAACTCGGCAGTCCCCTCGCAGTCATTTCCGGTTATGCCGAGCAATTGCTGCGTCAGGAAAAGCAACTCGAACGCATTCAGGCTCTGGAACGTATCCTGGCGCAGACCCGCCGGATTCATGCGCTCGTTTTAGACCTGATGTTTTTCGCTCGTCCGCCGGAACCCAAAAAGCGTCGCTTGCGGCTGGACCGACTGCTTCGCCAGGTCGTTGGCCGGTTCGTTTGCGAAGCGGAGCAGAAGCAAATCACGCTGAGCTGCACCTGCCCAGACCAGGCGATTTCGATGGTTGCGGACGGTTCGCTTTTGCAGACCGCCATCGAATGCCTGCTTCGCAACGCTCTCGAAGCAGCGCCGCAAGGTGGTCGAGTTAGCTGTAGCGTTGTGCCGCTCGATTCCGACCAGGTCCAGGTAATCGTCGAAAACAATGGCCCCGGACCAGACCCGGCCTGGCAGGAACATCTCTTCGATCCGTTCTTTTCGGGTCGGCAGGCGGGTCGCGGTCGCGGCCTGGGTTTGTCCAAGGTGTGGCGAATTGCCGAACTCCACGCCGGCCGCATTACCTGGCATCGCACTCCCCACCGCACCACCCAGTTTGTTCTGCAATTGCCCCGTTCCTGATCGGCCCGGCTGCATCGTCGCCGTGGCGCAAAACGGTTTTGCTCGGAGCTGCCCCCGAACCATCGCAAGCAAAAACCGGCTCCGGAAAATGCTGCCAGGTGAGTTTTTCGCACTGCCTTTGAACCATCGCAAGCAAAAATCGCGTCCGCCCGATTGCCTCGTGATGTCTGAACCTGCCTGACGATGATGCGGTTCCGTGTCGGGTCAGAACCCACGGCCGCCTTGATTGCTTCCCGATATTCGGAAATGGCCGACGACGACGAATGCCATCGCAAGTGTTGGCGACACCGGCAAACAAGCTGATTCTGGTCGGCCCACAATGCCAGCTGATGCCATCGCAAGCAGCAAGCCTCTCAGGCGGATTGTACGGGGTGTGGGTGGTTGGTTACAATGACGGCAAAGGTGTCGGCACCGTCGTGAGGGCCTACTTATGTCGCTCATGAACGCTCTTCTGGTAACGGCGTTGCGTTCCTTATGGGGTAAAATCACTGAAAGGTTGGGCCTGGTCGCTGTGGGTCAAGTTTCGGCCTGGCTGCTGCAATACCTGCGTGATCCGGCGTCGCGGTTAGGCAAGGCCCTGCAACAGGCCCATGAACAAACCTGGCTGGTGGTGGAGACAGCTCTGGCCGGGCCCAGTTTGTGGCAACGGTTGCTCGCTTCTGGTGAGGAACGGGCTCTGGTGGAACGGTTGCAGTCGGCCTTGCTGGTAGCGGTACCGAGATTGTCTGCGGAGAAGTCCGGCCAGGAGTTTTGCCAGCGGTGCCGGGTCGAATTGCAGGATGCCAAACGCCGCGGATTGCTTGACCCGCAAGCCGACTGGGAAACGGTAGTCGCCGAGGTCGGCCAGCTCTGCCAGTATCGGCAACCGAACGAAGTTTTGCAGGCCGAGAATCGGTTGCTCGATCGCACCGGCGAGCGGTTGCGCGAGGAAGGTTACGAAGCCCTGGCCTGGCTGGTGAGTTTGCCGCTGGATACATCCGGGGAAGTGCGTTTGCTGCCGGTGCTGGTTCGCTACTTTTTCCGGCGTGCCCTGGAACGGGATGACGAGTTGTACCGCCAGGTGAGTTTCGATTTGCTCGACAATTTATCGCAGCAGATGGAATCGGCCCTGGGCGAGGTGCATCAGGGGCTGGCGGTTCTGGGAGAGCGGTTGCTGGCACCGTTGCAGGCGCTGCGGGCGGAAGTGGTTCAGTCTCGCCAGGATATCCTGCAGGCCATCGAGCAAGTGCGACAAGGCCAGCAGCAAGTGATGCAAACGCTCAGTCAGTTGCAACGCTTCCTGCAACTGCACGGCAACCTGCATCAGCGAGAACTTCGCCCCAGCGATACCTGCTCTGTGCAAAACGAAGCGGAGCGGCAACTGGTACGCCAGCTGATGGAACAGGTGCGGCAGTTACCGGAATCGGTCCGGCAGCGGGCGCCGGAATTGCTCGCGCAGCTGGGCAAAGCCGCTGTTCTGTGTGGCGACCTCGATGCCGCCGTTCAGTATTTCCTGCAAGCCGCCCAGATGTACCAGCAACGCCGCGACCGCGAACAACAGGCCGAGGCTTATTACAACGCCTACCGTGCTTTCCTGGAGAAAAGCGAATGGAACCAGGCACTGAGGGCACTGAACGAAGCTGTTCGGTTAGCACCGGATCGGTTTTCTCCTTTTCCGGTGTACGAACTGGCGGCCCTGCGAATTCTTGGTGCCGGTGCGTTTGGCGTCACTTTCCTGTGCCAGTATCGCCAAACAAAAGCGAAGGTGGCGGTCAAGGTGTTCAATACCGCGATTCTGCCCGACCCGCAGCGGGTCTTTGAAGAAGCGGCGGCGATGGAGCAGGTTCAGCATCCCGCCCTCATTCGCATACGCCACTACGGCTATGTGGACCCACGGCGAAAACTCGGGCCGTATCTGATTATGGAATGGTTTGACGGCCAGACTTTGAGCGAATACGTGCGGCAAAACGGGCCGATTCCTCTGCCCGAAGCATTGCCATTGTTGCGGCAAATTGCCGAGGGACTGCGGGCAGCGCATGCGAGAAATATCCTGCATCGTGATGTCAAGCCGAGCAACATCCTGGTTCGCAAGGACGGCGAGCAGTGGCAGGTGCGGTTGATTGATTTCGGCCTGGCCTGCACAGTGCAGCAAATCCAGGCCACCATGCAGCAAGCCCAGGTACGAGGAAAGACCACCATAGGCCGAACGATACTGGGTACCTGGGACTATTCCGCTCCCGAACAACTCGGCAAGCTCGGTGGAGTGCAGCCGGGGTTTTATTCGGACATCTACGCTTTTGGGCGCACCTGCTGCTACGCTTTGTTCGGCACGCCCAACCCGACCCCGATGCAGTGGCGACGATTACCGGACTGGCTGGCGGAATTGCTGGACAGGTGCCTGCGGGAGTCGCCGAAGGACCGTTTTGCCAGCTTCGACGAGTTGCTGCGAGTATGGGACACCGCCCAGCAAGCGAGGATAGCTGCCCGCCCCCACGCTGCACCTGCTCCAGTAACCACCTTTCCCGCTGGTCAAACTGCACAACATCCGGGTAACCGCGAAGTGCTGCGGCTGTTCGGGCACGAAGAACCCGTCTGCAGCGTCGCGGTGACGCCCAATGGTAAATACGTCGTTTCGGGAAGCAACGACAAAACGGTGCGGGTGTGGGAGCTGGCGACGGGGCAGGAAGTGCGGCGGTTCACGGGGCACGAGGATTGGGTCTGCAGCGTCGCGGTGACGCCCGATGGCCAATACGTCGTTTCGGGAAGCGACGACAACACGGTGCGTTTGTGGGAGCTGGCGACGGGAAAAGAAGTGCGGCGGTTCACGGGGCACGCGGGTCCGGTCTATAGCGTTGCGGTAACGCCCAATGGCCAATACGTCGTTTCGGGAAGCGGCGGCAGGTGGGTGGATAAGGATCGGGTACATTGGATAAGCAGTGATAGCACGGTGCGTTTGTGGGAGCTGGCGACGGGGAAGGAAGTGCGGCGGTTCACGGGGCACGAGTGGCCGGTCTATAGCGTCGCGGTGACGCCCAATGGTAAATACGTCGTTTCGGGAAGCAACGACAAAACGGTGCGTTTGTGGGAGCTGGCGACGGGGCAGGAAGTGCGGCGGTTCCCGGGGCACGAGGATTGGGTCATGAGCGTCGCGGTAACGCCCGATGGCCAATACGTCGTTTCGGGGAGCGGGGACAAAACTGTGCGTTTGTGGGAGCTGGCGACGGGGAAAGAAGTGCGGCGGTTCACGGGGCACGAGTGGCCGGTCTTGAGCGTGGCGGTGACGCCCAATGGTAAATACGTCGTTTCGGGAAGCGGGGACAAAACTGTGCGTTTGTGGGAGCTGGCGACGGGGAAGGAAGTGCGACGGTTCACGGGGCACGAGTGGCCGGTCTGGAGCGTCGCGGTGACGCCCGATGGCCAATACGTCGTTTCGGGAAGCAGCGACAAAACGGTGCGGGTGTGGTACATCGGCGACCTGAAGTGAGTGCCGAGTGGCGGGCAGGAGCGGGAATCGGGAATCAGGGCTTGGCGAGTGCGGTTGGGTACTGGAGAGCGGAACGGGTAACCGGCGTTGGGTGTTCGGAAGCTCCGCGACGGCGCGAGTCTGGATCCACGGCGCGGAGAAGGGGAACCGGGAACCGGCGTTGAGCGTGCGGAAACTCTGCGACGGTGCGGGTCTGGATCCACGGCGCGGAGAAGGGGAATCGGGAACCGGCGTTGAGCGTTCGGAAACTCTGCGACGGCGCGGGTCTAGATCCACGGCGCGGAGAAGGGGGATCGGAAACCGGCGTTGAGCGTTCGGAAATGAGCGACTCTCTCCGGTAACGCGGTATGTTCGGCACGGCTGGCTCACGCCAGCCGCTCCTGGTGGCGTGTGCGGAAGCGGTGTGCAAGCGGGTGGTGCTCGTTGCGACCCGACTGGACGGGCGGTATATACTTATGCTGGCGCACGGTGCACGCTGGAGGGACAATGAATATCCGACCCATTCGCAAACTGCTGGTAGCCAATCGCAGCGAGATAGCCATTCGCGTTTTCCGTACCGCCCACGAGCTAGGCATCCGCACGGTGGCGATTTATTCCCACGAGGATCGGTTCGCGCTGCATCGGTTCAAAGCCGATGAGGCGTACCGCGTCGGTCAGCCGGGCGAACCGATCCGCGCTTACCTGGACATCGAAGGAATAGTCGCGCTGGCGTTGCAGCATGAGGTGGATGCGATCCATCCGGGGTACGGTTTCCTGTCGGAGAATCCGGAGTTCGCACGGGCAGTGCGACAGGCGGGCCTGATTTTCGTCGGGCCGCGTACGGAAGTGCTGGAACAGCTCGGCGATAAAGTGGTGGCGCGACGACTGGCCCAGCAAGCCGGCGTGCCCATTCTGCCGGGCACCGAGAAACCCGTGTCGGATCCGGCCGAAGCTCTGTCCGCTGCCGAACGCATCGGGTATCCGGTGATGGTTAAGGCGGCGATGGGTGGTGGCGGACGGGGCATGCGTCTCGTCGAAAATGCCGCACAGCTCGCCGATGCTTTAGAGCAGGCCCGACGCGAAGCCGGGACTGCGTTCGGCATTCCGGACGTTTTTCTGGAAAAATGCGTTCGCCGCGCTCGCCATATCGAGGTGCAGCTGCTGGGCGATCAGCATGGCAATCTGGTGCACCTGTACGAACGGGACTGCTCACTGCAACGCCGCCACCAGAAGATGGTGGAAATGGCTCCGGCACCGAATCTGGACGCCCGCGTTCGCCAGCAGATTCTGGAAGCAGCCCTGGCCATCGGCCGAATAGTGCGGCTCGATAACGCCGGCACCGTCGAATTCCTCTACGACGTGGACAGCGGGCAGTTCTATTTCATCGAAGTCAATCCCCGCATTCAGGTCGAGCACACGGTAACCGAAGAGGTCACCGGTTACGACATCGTCAAGTGCCAGATTCTCATCGCCCAGGGTTATCCGCTGTCGCATCCGGAGATCGATCTGGGCGATCAGCGGCAGGTGACAGTGACGGGCTTTGCCGTGCAGTGTCGGGTCACGACCGAAGACCCGGCCAACAAGTTCCTGCCTGATTACGGCCGGCTGTCGCATTACCGTTCAGCCAGCGGGATGGGGATTCGGCTGGACGCGGGGTCGGCTTTCAGCGGTGCGGTAATCACGCCGTTTTATGATTCGCTGCTGGTGAAAGTCACCGCCCGTGGACGCCGACTTGAAGATGCCCTGCGGCGGATGGAGCGAAGTTTGCAGGAATTCCGGGTGCGTGGCGTCAAGACCAACATCCCGTTTCTGATCAATCTGGTAACGCATCCGGCAGTGGCGCGGGGCGAATTCAGCACCCGTTTTATTGACGAAACGCCAGAGCTGTACCGCTTCCCGCCCCGCCAGGATCGGGCGACGCGATTGCTGACCTATCTGGCTGAGGTGATTGTCAACGGTAATCCGACGCTGGGCAAGGAGGCGCGAGCCACTGCCGAATGGCGGAAGCGGGTGCCGCGGGAACCAGCTCCCGTGCCGGAATTGCCTGCACGGGAGTCGGCACAACTGCCACGCGGGCTGCGCGATCGCTTCCGCGAACTGGGACCGGAACGATTCGCCCGCTGGTTGCTCGACCAGCCGCAGCTCTTTTTCACCGATACCACCTTCCGCGACGCCCACCAGTCGCTTCTGGCGACACGGATGCGTACCTACGACATGCTGCAGATCGCCGATTTTTACGCCCACCGCCTGGCCGACTTGTTTTCCCTGGAGATGTGGGGCGGAGCCACGTTCGACACGGCCATGCGGTTTCTGAAGGAATGCCCCTGGGAGCGGCTGGCACGGTTGCGCGAGAAGATTCCGAACATTTTGTTCCAGATGCTGCTGCGTGGGGCCAATGCGGTCGGCTACACAAACTATCCGGACAACGTGGTGCGCGCCTTTGTCAAGGAGGCAGCGCAGGTCGGCATAGACCTGTTCCGCATCTTCGATGCCTGCAACTGGTTGCCGAATCTGGAGCCGGCCATCGAAGCCGTCCGCGAAGCCGGCATGCTCTGCGAACCGGCTATCTGTTACACCGGCGATTTTCTCAATCCCGCGCGACAAAAGTACAGTTTGCGTTATTACGTGGAGCTGGCCAAGCAGCTGGAGAAGCGCGGCGCTAACCTGCTGGCGATCAAAGACATGGCCGGGCTTTGTAAACCTTATGCCGCTCAGCAGCTGGTGCGGGCGTTGCGGCAGGAGATTGGCATCCCCATTCATTTTCACACCCACGACCAGGCCGGAATTCAAGCCGCCAGCTATATTCTTGCGGCGGAGGAAGGCGTCAGCATCGTGGACGGGGCGATGGCACCGTTGTCGGGCACCAGCAGCCAGCCCAATTTGAACTCGCTGGTGGAAATGGTACGGTTCACGCGGCGAGCCAGCCCCTTGCGTTTCGAGGACCTCCAGGCCGCCGCCGAATACTGGGAAGTGATCCGGCAGTATTACGCACCTTTCGAAGGCGTGCAGCGGACATCGTCGGCAGAGGTGTACCTGCATGAAATGCCCGGCGGCCAATACACCAATCTCTACCAGCAAGCCCAGGCGATGGGCCTGCAAGAACGCTGGCCGGAAGTCCGCCGCATGTATGCCGAGGTCAACCGGCTCTTCGGCGACATTGTCAAGGTTACGCCGACGTCGAAGGTGGTTGGCGACATGGCGTTGTTCATGGTCGCCAACAATCTGCGACCGGAGGATGTGCTCGATCCGCAACGGGTGCTGGCGTTTCCGGAATCGGTGGTGGAGTTTTTCGAGGGTCGGCTGGGCATTCCGCCGGGTGGCTTTCCGGAACAGTTGCAGCGGCGCATACTCGGCTCGCGCCAGCCTCTGACCGAGCGAGCCGGTGCTTCCTTACCGCCTGTGGATTTCGACCAGGTACGCTCGGAGCTGGAAAAACGACTGCAACGCTCCGTTTCCTTCCGTGAGGTGCTCTCGTATGTGCTCTACCCGCGCGTGTTTCTGGAGTTTGCCCAGCATCAGCAAAAGTATTCCGACACCAGTGTGCTCCCCACGCCCGTCTTTTTCTACGGTATGGAACCGGGCGAAGAAATCAGCGTGGACATTGAGAAAGGCAAGACGCTGATTATCAAATTCCAGACGGTCGGCGATCCGCATCCGGACGGGACACGGCTGGTGTTTTTCGAACTCAACGGCCAGCCCCGGGAAGTCGTGGTTACCGATCGCAGTCTGGCCCGCGAGCACAAAGCTCATCCCAAAGCAGATCCCAGCAATCCCAACGAAGTCGGCGCTCCCATGCCGGGACTCGTCGTCCGCGTCATGGTGCAACCCGGCGACCACGTGGAAAAGGGGCAGAAGCTTATCAGCCTCGAAGCCATGAAAATGGAGATGACCATTTACGCCGAGCGCAGCGGTCGCATCGCCGAAGTGCTGGTACAATCAGGCACCCAGGTAGCCGCTGGCGATCTCCTGCTGCGCTACCAGAATTGACACGTTCCACCGCTCCACGGGACGGTGCGGCTTCCCAGAAACTTCGCCCGTGTGTTTCCCGAATGGGCAAACTTCACCGGCAGCGACGTAACTGCGCTTCCGACAGGCCCAACCGTTGTCGGGCCGGTTCGATCTCTCGCAGAAATCGCTCTCCATCGCGGGGATAACCAGCGGTCGCTCGCAGACCGGGAATCTGTTCCTGCCAGTAGCTATTGAAGTGGTGCATGAAGACCTCGCGGATGTATTTGCTGATCATGGAGGCCAAGGCTACCGCGAACGACCGCGTTTCCGCTTCGGGTCTGACCACCACCGTCCATTGCCGCTCACCGGACGCTGCGGATTTGGCGGCATCGGAACGCCGGATTGGTGCCGGTTGCTCCCGGCCCCGCCTGCATGGTCTGCGACCTTGTTGCGAAACGGCCTGCGAGGAACCATCTCTCAACGTTTCTGCCTCGGCCGTGAACACGTAACGACACTGCCGGGGCGTTTCCAGATAATGTTGCAGTTGCCAGCCGGTTAAAGATTCGCAAAGCAGACCGGCGTAATATTGCCGTCCACCCAAGCGGTCACACCAGACCTCGCAAGTTTCGGCCAGTGCGTGGCGGGCCAGAATCGCATTCCATGCCGATAACAAATCCCGCCAGCCCAGCCAGGGCAACACCGCTTTCGTACCGTGCCTGGCGATCAGGGCATTGATCGTCGGTGGCAGCAAAACGAAAATCCGCGGTGCATCGAACACCAGCCCGGCCCGGTTGACCCGCTCGCGCCACACCTCGGCACGGCGCATTATCTCGTCCACCCCGTGACACATGGGCAGAGTCAACGCCGCGCGATAACACGCCAGCGCCATATCCTGCGGCAAACCGCTGACGCTCAGCCGCTCCAGCAGGGCAGGGAATCGCCGGTCGCTTCCCAGCCACGGCCAGAGAACGGGGAGGGTATGGAATTCCAGCTCCGCCAATCGGTTCGAGCCACGATGCACCTGCTTGGAGTCGGCAATGACGAACCACTGTTGTGAATCGGCCGACTTTTTGCGTCCGCGTGCTCGGTCGGTCACTTTTTCGAGCAGTTTCCAGGGTTCCTTTGCCCGCAAAGCCCCCGGTCGGCCGATGGCAGTTGCCGTCATCACGAACGGTCCGAGGATCGGCCCGTAGCCCGCCTCATCTATTCCAATCTGCCACACCGACTTAGCTCCGGACTGCGTCGCGGTGATGGATGGTTTCGGCGACTGGCCAGCCGCATCCCTGACCGCAAAGGCTGGCAGCTCCGCCTAATGCTGGTGCCACAAGAAGCATCCGAGGTATGGCACAGATTCCCGGCCCACGCTGCCGCATTCTTTCGGCCAATATACACTCGTCTGGAAGCAAGCACGGGTATTTCACAAAGCAGGGACCCCTCGCTCCCTCTGGCCGGCAGACGCCCTCGTTTATTTATTGATCCGCTGACTCGCGCGAGTGGGTGATGGTTGCGGCGACCGGATCGTCGCGCGGCATGGGCTGCTCTTTCGCCGATGGCTCGCGGGGAGACTGCCATGATGCAGGACAACATTTTCCTGAAGATAATCGAACGAAAAATCCCGGCCCGCATTGTGTACGAAGATGATCGCTGTCTCGCCTTTCACGACATCAATCCGCAGGCACCCGTACACGTCCTGATTATTCCCAAGAAAGTCATCCCCACCCATGCTGACATCACCGAGGCGGACAAGGAGCTGCTTGGTCATCTGCATTGGGTGGCGGCACAGTTGGCGCGACAACTCGGGCTGGAGCAAGGTTATCGCCTGGTCTTGAACTGCCGCGAACAGGCAGGGCAATCCGTCCCGCATCTGCACTTGCATCTCCTGGGTGGTCGGCGAATGCACTGGCCCCCGGGCTAAACCGTGAAGTACACAAGCCAGCGGGCGACTGCTGCTTACATACCGGGCGGGCGAATTCTGGTTCGGGTGATCGGCAGGAACTGGCGTACTGGCAAAATTGTCCAGGCAAGCCTCGCCGAGCGTAACCGCTTCACTCGCGGATGCTGTCTTCGGTTGACATCCAGGCTGGCTTGTGATGTTGAACCTGGTTGCCTGGCCGCCGAAAGTGCCCGCTGGAGGCGTGGATGCAGCTCTGCCGAAATACCCGGCCCACGATTCGACACCAATCCGACAGAGGCTCGACCTGATGGATGGCGACGGATGTTCTTGCGTGCTCGCTCCGGTTCCCTTTCCTCTTGGGAAATGGTTACCCTGGCCTGGCTGCAATTGGCGACGCTCCTGCAAGAACGCAAGTTCCCTTTCCTCTTCGGAAATGGTTGCCCGAATCTGGCCCGGCGAATAGTATGTTGCGAGTCGTGAGCTGACCCTGCTGGGGTACGGGACGATTGCCGACAGGGTGGATGTTCGCAACACAATAACAAGGGGGAGCCAGCATGTGGCTAACGCTGATAGCGATGATGGTTAGTTTCAGCGAAGACAAACCCCTGGACGTTGAATCGGCGCGAGCGCTGGTGCAGGCCAAGCTCAAACAGCTCGGCATAGCGTCGGCACCGGTGCAACATCTGGAGAATGGGGAAGTCAAGTCGGTGCTTGCCGGGACACAGGTGTTTCTCTTGCGTTATCCGCGATTCCCCGTGGCCCGCATCCCGCCGGCACCTCTGAGCAGCAACAATCTCTTTTTCGTTTCCCCGTCGGGGACTGTGGATATTGTCAGTGATGCGGGACAATTGCGCGGATGGTTTCAAAAACATGTGCATGCGGACACGGAAAAAGCCGCAGCGCAAGCGGTGCGAGCCTGGTTGATTTTGGCCGGTGAACTGCGTCAGGACGGTTTTTATCAGTTTCGCCTGGTCAACGAATCCGTGCGCGTTGCCAAAACAGCCCAGGGATTGTCAGCGAACGGCAGACTCGAAGTGGTAGCCAAAGCTGGCAACGAAGGCTTTCTCGCAGCCGAATTGCTGTTCGATCCCAAGGGCCAGCTCGTCCAGGTACGCGAAGATGTGCAATTGAAACCGGGAATACGACCCATCTGTCAGGCGACGAAGCTGCTCGATCCCGATCCGATTGTTCGGCGCATGGCCGAACGGGATTTACTGATCCTCGGCCGGCTTGCGAAACCCTATTTGGACGAACAACGGCAACAGGCAGACCCGGCTCTCCGTCGAGCCATTGACCAACTCTGGCAGCGCATCGAGCGGGAGGAGCGTTAGCGAAGATGGTGGGCAACGTCGGTTATGGAAACAAGAGTTGCGGCGGGGCATCGCAAGCTCGGCCTGCAAGTTGTCATCTCCAGGCGACTACTCCAAGGCTCTTTTTGTTGGCGACGCTGGCCTTGTCGCTTACCGCTGCGGCAGCCGTTGCTACGACACCTGCGGCTAACGAGCAAGTCGTTGCTCAGTTGCCACCGCTACGCTGGGGGGCCGATGCAGAAGGTGGCGCCCCTTATATCTTCAACGATCCCGAGCGGCCCGACGAGTTGATTGGCTTCGAAGTGGATATCGTGCGGGCTCTCGAAAAGGAACTGGGCCGACGCATCGAACATAAGCAGTACGATTTCAAGAAGCTCCTGGAAGGACTCGAGCGTGGCGACATAGATTTTGCAATGAACGGCCTGGAAGTGACACCCGATCGGCAAAAGCGGGTGCGGTTCAGCCGGCCTTACTATGTGTTCAAATTGCAGCTGGTAGTGCGGCAGGAGGACAGCGACCTGCGTAACCTTCGGGATTGCGTGGCGCGGCGAGCGCGGGTGGGCACACTGGAAAACACGGCGGCCTCGCGGTTGCTGGAACAACTCCATCTTCCGGTTCAGCTTTACGACAGCCAGGTAACGCCTTTCGAGGATTTGGCGGTGGGGCGGCTGGATGCCGTGCTGCTGGACGTTCCCATCGTGCTTTACCATGCTCGCAACAAGCCAGGAATTAAACCCATCGAACCTCCTATCAGTGGCCGCGGCTATTACGCCATGGCTTTCCGCAAGCACGACGAGGAACTGGCCCGGCAGTTTGATGCGGCTCTGGAAAAACTAATCGAGCGCGGCGAACTCAGGCGAATCTATGAAAAATGGGGCCTCTGGAACTCCAGCCAGGAGGAACTCTATCCGCCGAACAGATTTGGCCTGGAGTTGGAACAGGAATTGGCTCCACCGGCGCCGTTAGTCGGCTGGTCGTTCGGGAATTATTTTCCGCTGCTAATCCGTGCCGCCTGGATCACGGTGGAACTAACTGTTCTGAGCATGCTGGTTGCCGTGGTGGTTGGCCTGGTCGTAGCGGTGTGCCGATTGTACGCCCCGCAACCGCTACGCTGGCTGGCACTGGGCTACGTCGAATTTTTCCGCGGTGTGCCCGTGCTGCTGTTGCTGTACTTCCTCTATTTCGGCTTACCCGCCATCGGTCAGGTGCTGCACTGGGATGTTGCCCTGCGCTGGTCGCCGTTTGTAACCGCCGTGATTGGCCTGGGACTGAACTACGCCGCCTACGAAGCGGAAATCTATCGTGCTGCCATCACGGCGATTCCCCAATCCCAGTGGGAAGCGGCGGCCAGCCTCGGTTTGACGCGGCGACAAACTTTCCGATACATCATCCTGCCCCAGGCGGTACGCATCATTTTGCCTCCTTCCACGACCGACTTTATCGCACTTTTCAAAGACACCAGTTTGGCCGGGACCATTACCGTCGTGGAACTCAGCAAACAGTACCAGATTCTCTCCACCTCCGGAGCCGATTACACCGCCCTGGTCGAAATCGGACTGGCGACCGCGTCGCTCTATTTGCTTATGGCTATACCGCTGGGTTACCTGTCGCGCTGGCTGGAGGCACGCTGGCACGGCGGCCAGCTGGCAGAAGGGCATCCCTGACCGATCGGACGCTCTCCATGTTCACCATCGAGGTCCGCGGCCTGGTAAAACGCTTCGGCGAACGCACCGTGCTCGACAACCTGGATTTGACCGTCCACCAGGGCGAAACTCTGGCCATCCTGGGACCGAGTGGGAGCGGCAAATCCACGCTGCTTCGCTGTCTCAACGCCCTGACCCCATTCGATGCCGGCCAGGTGCGGGTTGGGGAAATCGTCTTGCATCCTGGCAAAACGCCCCACGAAGTGGCCTGGCAGATACGTCGGCAGCTGGGCATGGTCTTCCAGGACTTTGCACTGTTTCCGCACTTACGGGCCGTGGACAACGTGGCCATCGGTCCACGGTTAGTGCTGGGCTGGCCACGCACGCAGGCGCGCGAGTTGGCGAGAAAACTGCTGCATCGCGTCGGTCTCGAACACCGTGCGGAGGCTTTTCCCGCACAGTTATCCGGCGGGGAAAAACAACGGGTCGCCATTGCCCGTGCCCTGGCCATTGGGCCGAAGGGATTGCTCTGCGACGAAATTACCAGTGCCCTCGATCCCGAACTGAAATGGGAAGTGCTGGAAGTGCTGGCCGATCTGAAACGCGAGGGACTGACCCTGGTCGTGGTGACGCACGAAGTCGGCTTCGCTCGCCGCGTCGCTGACCGCGTTTGCATATTCGCCGAGGGACGCATCCTCGAAGAAGGCACACCGGCCGAGGTGCTTGACAATCCCAAAACCCCTCGGGCTCGCAAATTCCTCGCCCGTGTGCTGAGTTGATCTCCAAGCCGCTTCCCGATTTCGTCACCCTCCGCGCCACCGCTTGCTGCACGGTATTATCCGCCGAATACCGGGGCATTAGATGTAAGGGATTTAGTCCACGGAGATGAAAGTTTCAGTTTCCGCTGGCCGCGATTCGTGGATTTGACGTGGATACCGGACAGGAAAAGCGGGTAGGCTTGCGAAAGTTATACGGTCGCACTGAGTAGAATACTCGCGGCCCATCGCAGGCGGAAATGTGTTGTTTCGGTGCACCTGGAGGGGGTGCCGATACTGGCATGGGGGATAGTGCACGGGCGGATGGTCGGGCCGACCGCGGGGCGAAGCCGACTGCCGATACTGGCATGGGGGATAGTGCACCCTGGAACACCACCGAAGTTAGTCGCGTCTGGGATTAGTGATTAGTGCACTGGGCAAGCTTCACGGGGCAGAGTGGCTGAAAAACTGTGTGCCCATTGCATCCCTGGCCGCAGGAAGCCATACGTGATTATTTGCGAGCAGGATAACGCCGAGACGAATTGACTGGCGTCGCATACAGGAGCTGGGTATGCGCGACCTGGGCAGTGCAGGCCGACGGGCCTTGCTTATCGGACTGGTGTTGGCTATGTTTCTGGTCGGCAAGGGTTGGACTCAGGATGAGCCAGTCCAGGTATCCGCCTGGCTGGGTTCGGTGGATGGTACAATTCGCCTGGCGGCTCTGACCTGGATGCACGAGCGTGTTCGCCAGCTGCAAACGAACCTGCGGCAGGCTGCTCCCGATGCGCGCAGGAAAATGCTCCAGGAACTGCAAAGTTTGCGGAGTTTGGCGGCAAAAGTGGCGGAGATGGCACGTAATGACCGTGAGCCGATGGTTCGAGAGGCGGCGATTCATACCCTGGCTGCTTTGCAACCGGATTTGCGGAACGAGGAGGTGCGGCAAACATGGGCAGCGTTGTTGCAGGACCGCTCCCCGAAGGTTGCGCTGGCTGGTGCGGAATCACTGGCGGAATGGCTGGAGTTTTCGCTCCGTGAATTGAACAATCCACACGCGGAGTTGCGGACTCTCGAACTGGTGGAGCGACTGGCGGCGGATTTGCTGGCCTTGCAGACGGTATGGGATCTGGGCCTGCGACATCATGAAATTGCGGTGCGCCAGGCCACGCTGCGCACGCTGCATGGAGCATTGACCGCCTTGCCACAACGGCTGATCGGCCAGCAGGATGCTTTCCGCGAGGAAAAAATGCGAGCCTCCACGCTGGCGGCAGTGCGCGACCTGACGGCCCTGCTCGAGCATCTGGGATCGTCGCTGGCCGATAATCTGGCCTTGCCGCATGCGTCAGTCCGTCAACTCATTGGCGAGACCCTGGAAGCACTTGGGGAACTGCCTCCGCTACTACGACACAGCGATTTGCAACCGGCGGGCGAAAAAATGGCGGTGCGGTTGGAGCAACAGCTTCGCCAATTCATACCCGCCCTGCTCAGGGTAGTTCGTGAAGACCGATCCGCGGCGGCGAAATTAGCGGCGGCTTCGGCACTGGAAAACATAACGCCGATTAATTCCGAAACCTACCAGTCCTTGCTCGCGGGTCTGGCTGGCGACAATCCCTGGGTCCGCTGGACAATGGCACGGTGTTTGACAGCGAACCGGGCAGCACATCTGCGTCAGGAGGAACAAGAGCACATTGCCCGAGTGCTGGCAGCGCGTTTGCTGGAAGAAGATGAACTGGGTGTGCGGTTGCGTCTGGCCCAGACGTTGCGGACCTGGAACAGGTGTTTAGATGCTGCCCGGCAAGAACTGGGCGAGTTGTTACTGCAAATGACTATGCCGTGGCCGGGCATTCCTGCCGGGCCTTTCGCCCCTGCACATGTCGGAGTAGCCCAGCCGCAGCGTGATCCCCAGGTGCTTCAGGAAGTACTGACGGCTATCCGCGAATTTGCAGAACAGCGGCGAGACAATTTACCAGGGGAATGGCTCGCCGGCCTGGAAATGGCTTTACGATCCGAGACGGCTGCGGTGCGAATCGAGGCGTGTCGAGTTTTAGAACATTACGGCAGCCGGGCGTATCACCTCCGTCCTGCCTTGACAGCGTTGCTGCGGGATAGCGATCCGCAAGTACGGGGTGCAGCAGCGCGAACGCTCCTGCGTATTTCTCCGCCGATAGACTGACCGAGCTGCCGGCTTCGGCGCTTCAGCAACATCTGCCGATGGAAAAAGCGTGAGACGACCTTTGTCCTGAATTCAATAAAAAAGGCGGGACAGTGCCCGCCTCTGGTTCCTTTGCGATCAGCTACTTGGCGACGGACTTACATGCCCAGACGGTTTGAGAATGGGCGGCCAAGGTGAGGGTGCGTTGCTGCGCTTACAGCAAACCTTCCAGCACTTTCCCACCCCGTTCGCCGGTGATCTTGCGTGGACGACCAAGCGGATCGCGGATCTGCGTTTCCGGAGCGATGCCCAGCGCCTGATAGACAGTGGCGAACAGGTCACCAACGGTGCACGGTTTGTCTTTGATGTCCATACCATCCGCAGTAGTAGCGCCGTACACCTGACCGCCTTTGATCGGCCCACCGCCAATGACCACCGACCAGCAACGTGCCCAGTGATCGCGGCCGTTGTTCTGGTTGATGCGCGGAGTTCGGCCAAACTCGCCCATCCAGAGCAGCACGGTATGCTGCAAAAGCCCGCGTTCCTTCAGTTCGCGGATGAGCGTACCCATGCCACGGTCAAGACGGTCCACCAGACCGCCTTGGGCAGAATTGTTGTGCAGGGTGTTGAAGATGTTACTGTGATTATCCCAGCCGCCCAGCGATATTTCGATGGCCGGTACACCTACCTCCACCAGCTTCCGCGCCAGCAAGCAGCCCTGGCCGAAGGGATTATTGCCATAGGCTTCGCGCACTTTCGGGTCAATTGGCCGGCCGTCGTTTTCTCGGGTCAGGTCGAAAACATTCTTGAGCTTGGAAGCGGTCAGGTCGAAAGCTTTGCTGTACACGTCCAGATGGGCCTTGGCTGCCTCGCCGCGATCTTCATTGACAAAGTTCTGTTCTACCAGCCCAAGCAACCTGTACCGATTCCGCAAGCGCATCTGGGCCTCTACACTTTTTTCGTCCGCTAGTTCGCGGGGCGGATTGATATTTTGAGGCGGCGTACCGGGATTTTGCACGGTGAACGGTGCGTAAGCCATGCCCAGGAAACCAGGTCCCTCCGCTGGCCGGCTGATGCTGATAAAGCCCGGCAAAGCTAAATCCTTGGGCGTGATCAGATGACACACTACCGAACCGATCGAGGGGAATTGAATCGCCGGGTTCGGGGCATAGGCGGTATGCATCTTGTATGTGCCGCGGCCGTGATCGGCTTCGTTGCTGACCAGGGAACGGATAATCGCCAGGCTGTCAATCTGCTCGGCGATCTTGGGCATGTGCTCGCAAATTTCGACACCGGGAACCTTCGTCTTCATAGGCCGGAACTCGCCACCGGTCGGTTGGCCTGGTTTCAGGTCCCAGGTGTCCATGTGGCTGGGACCACCGCCCATCCAGAAAATAATCAGCGACTTATGCTCCCGCTTCAAGCTGGGTGCTGCCGCCAGAATATTCTGCAGGAACTGCTGGCTGGCGCCGGCCATGAGCGAGAAACCCGCCACGTGCTGCAAGAAATGCCGCCGACTCATCTGTTCTGGGATGGCAGGAGTCCACATCATTGAACCTCCTTTTGTGTAAGGTTTACTTTCGCCACTGGGCCTCTCGTCGCCTGCATTAGCTTAGACCGCCAAGCCTGCTGGAAAGTTCCCGTGCCCGCCGTAAAAATTTTCCCTGGTTCAGGCCATAACCGCCACCGCTGGGGATTCGCTGGCAGCAAGCTGGCCGTTGAGCGTTTCTTCCCAATCGTGAGGCCAGCGCCGGCACTGGCGGAAAAAGGTGAGCGGATTTTCCAAAACGATGCGGCGAATCGCCGCTTCGCTGTGGCCGCGACGCTTCATCTCCTGAATGAATTTTGGTACTGCCAGCGGATCGGAAGGTCCCCAGTCGCCGGCCGAGTTCACCATAATCCTTTCCGTGCCGTACATCTCAATCATATCCGCGGCACGCTGGGGAGTGCACTTGGTTGTCGGATACAGAGTCATCGCGCACCAGTACCCCGCATCCAGGGCGTGGCGGATGGTGTGTTCCTCGACATGGTCAATCAAAACATGCTCGGGGCGAATCCGGCTGTCGGACTGGAGCATGTCAATAATCATTCGCGTGCCCATGTACTTGTCTTCCAGATGCGGCGTGTGGATGAGGATGAGCTCGTCGTAACGCGCGGCCAGATCCACCTGTTCCAGGAAAACCGTGGCTTCATTGCGTGTGTTCTTGTTCAAACCGATTTCGCCGATGCCCAGCACGTTTGGCCGATCGAGAAATTGCGGGATCAGACGAATCACCTCGCGTGCCAGCGACACGTTTTCCGCTTCTTTGGCATTAATGCACAGCCAGCAAAAATGCCGGATGCCGTACTGAGCCGCGCGTTTCGGTTCAAACTCCACCAGGTGCCGGAAGTAATCCAGAAAACCGTAAGCGCTGGCCCGATCGAATCCGGCCCAGAACGCCGGTTCGCTCACCGCCAGGCAACCACACTGGGCCATCCGCTCATAGTCATCGGTGACGCGAGAAATCATGTGGATGTGCGGGTCGAGATAGTACATGGCTGGTCTCCTCATCGCTCAGGCAGAGCGTTCCAGTTGCGGTCGTTCCCAGTTGGGATCATAAGGACGGGAGAAGATCATCTGAATGCGTTCTGCCCGGCCTGGGGTGGCGCTCGCCAGGTCTCGCAACGCCTGGCGAATTTGTTCCAGACGTGGATCGGCTGGTAATGGCCCACCTCGGTCCATTCGGTCGAGGATGGCGGCGATGTCCAGCAGCTTACAACGCAGCTCCAGAAAATAACGGTTCAACACTTCCTGTGCAGAGAGGTTGCTCAGGGTCATGAGCTTTCCTCCGCCTGGTTTTCGGGAATCGGTGAGGGATTCGCTGGTGCACATCTCGGCTGATGCCCCAGCCATTGTAGGGGCACCAGCACATTGAGGCTGCCGGAACGCAACCCTTCTAAATCCACTGTAACGAACTGGAAGCCGACCTGCCGGAAAAATTTCACCATTTCCGCACGGATGGAGGGTTCGACTAAGCGTGGCAGCTCGGCCAGCGGTACTTCAACACGGGCCAGTTCTCCCGCATGGACACGGACGCGGCAATCCCGCAAGCCGAGCCGATCCCGCAACCAGTTTTCCGCTGCCTCAATCCGCCCTACACGCTCCGGGGTAACTTCCACGCCCGGAGCGATTCGGCTCGACAGGCACGGCGACGCAGGCTTGTCCCAGATCGGCAAACCCCAGGCTCGCGCCAGTTCTCGCACTTCCGCCTTCGTCAATCCTGCTTCCACCAGCGGATGCCGTACTCTGTGTTCCGCCGCGGCTTGCAGACCAGGCCGATAGTCCTTCAGGTCGTCCACATTGGCGCCACTAACAATCCATTTGGCCTGCCAGCGGCCGAGCATCTCCGTCAACCGACGGAATAACTCCGACTTGCAATAATAGCACCGCCGACCATCGTTCCGCAGATAATTCGGGTCGGAAAACTCGTCTGTGGACACCACCTCATGGCGAATACCGATTTGCTGGGCCAGTTGCCTGGCCAGTTCCAGCTCCCGACGCGGCACACTGGGACTATCAGCCGTCACTGCAACCGCACGCTCGCCCACAGCCCGATGCGCAGCCAACGCTACTAACGCACTATCCACCCCGCCGCTGAACGCTACCACCATGCTCCCCATCTCGCGCAACGTTTGCAGCAACCGTCGCCCTTTTTCCGCCAGCGCTGGCTCTAAAGTCGCATTGTCTCCGGCGACTTGTTCAACGTTTATGCATTGCATGGTCGCACCATCGGTGGCGCGGAAGCAGCTTGCCGCCATTGTCGGCTACCGCAGCCAATTCACATCCACCATTTCCGACTTTAGCCGGGACACGATCCCGATGTTTCTCGTCCGTGCCCACTTTATCATAAGCCTATGCCCGGTTCCCCGCAGCGCCTGGCTCCCAAACCACGACTACCGGCGAACCGGGCTACGCGGACGCCGATACCGCTACGTGCTGGGCATCGTTGGCTAGTCCGTTTTAGCGCGGAGGCTGTGAATAGCCTGGCCGCGACAGACTTCTGCTGCTTCCTGGATCGCTTCGCTCAGTGTTGGATGGGCATGGATCGTGGCGATCAGGTCTTCCAAAGTGGCACCCATTTCGATGGCCAGAGTGGCCTCGCCGATCAGTTCGGAGACGTGCGGCCCCACCATGCGCACTCCCAGCACCACTTCGCCTGGTTCTTCCGCAATCACCACGACCAGACCGTCGGGGTCGTTGAGGGTTTTCGCCCGACCGCTGGCACCGAGTCGGAATTTTCCCACGCGGACACGATAGCCAGCCGCTTTCGCTTCTTCCTCCGACAAGCCGCAATAGGCAATTTCCGGGTCCGAGAAGATAACCGCCGGCACGGTACGGTTGTCGAAAGCCGCTGGGTGCCCGGCAACGACTTCGGCAGCCACGATCCCCTGCCGCCGGGCACGGTGCGCCAGCGCCGGTGGACCAGTTACATCGCCGATGGCGAAAAGGTGCGGCACATTGGTCCGGCATTGCTCATCTACGACGATGTATCCTTTCTCATTGGTCTGCACACCGGCGCGATCCAGACCGAGCTGGTCGCTATTAGGTCGTCGGCCCACAGCCACCAGGACGCGAGCAAATTCCCCGACCACTGTTTTGTCATCGCTTCGGGCAATCTTGACCTGAACACCGTCCCCGGTGTTTCTGGCTTCCACTACCTTCGCCTGCAAATGAATCTGTACGCCTCGCTTTTCCAATCGTCTTTTGACAATGCGCACCAGGTCTGCATCGGTTCCTGGCAGGAGACGGTCGAGCATTTCGACGATAGTTACCTGACTGCCCAGCGCCGCAAAACAGGTACCCAGCTCGACTCCAATGTAACCGCCACCGACTACCAGCAGCGAAGCGGGCACTTCCGTCAGATCGAGTGCTTCGTCGGAAGTCAGGATACGCTCACCGCGTTCCAGCGGCGGAGGGACGATGGGCTGGCTTCCTGTTGCGATAATGGCCTGCTCAAACCGCAGCAAGATCGGCTGGTCGCTTGTGTGAATGAACAATTCGTGCGGACCGCGAAACGTTGCCCGACCAACGTAACGAGTGATGTTGCGACCACGTGCGAGTGTGTCCAACCCGCGGGCCAGGTCATCAATGATGCTATTTTTCCAGGCAATCAACCGCGGCATATCCACACGAATTTCCCCGACCCGAATGCCCATGGTTTCCGCCTGGCGAATCCGATCCAGCAATTCCGCCGCCGTGATCAGTGCTTTGGAGGGAATACAACCGCGTAACAAACACACGCCGCCGAGACGCTTTTCCTGTTCGACCAGGGCTACCTGTTTGCCCAGGTCCGCTGCTCGGAAAGCCGCGGTATATCCGCCGGGGCCACCACCAATCACCACCACCTGGGTTCGCTCTTGCGATTCGCCCATCACCATGCCTGCGTGCTCCGTAATTCGATGATCGCCCGAGGTGAATGTTACCGACCCTGCTGCTATCGTCGCCGGGTGCTTAGCTATCCTCGCTGGGTCAACGTTCAGGCGTGGAGCAGCAACAGCGAGGGATTCTCCAGCAATTGCCGAACTTCATTCACAAATCGGGCTGCATCGGCACCGTCCAGCAAACGATGATCGAAAGATAGACACAGAGGCAACATTTTCCGCACCACCGGCTTATCTCCGACCAGGGCAAGCCGTTCCTGAACCCGGCCCAGACCGAGAATAGCCACTTCGGGCCAGTTGATAATCGGTGTGAAGAAAGTCCCGCCCAGGCTCCCGATGTTGGTGATGGTGAAACTGCTGCCTCGCATTTCTTCGGCACGGAGCTGGCCCTGACGAGCCCGTTCCGCTAACTCCGCCATCTCCTGCGCCAGTTGCAACAAGCTTTTACGGTCGGCGTCGCGTACCACCGGCACGAGTAGTCCCTGCGGCGTATCTACTGCAATGCCGATATGGTAATACTTCTTGACGATAATCTCGTTCCGCTCCTCGTCATAGCTGGCATTGAATAGCGGCCAGTGCTTTAGCGCTATTACCACGGCCTTCACAACAAATGGCAGCAAGGTCAAGCGAACTCCTTGCTGCTCCGCCACGGGTTTCGCCTGGGCTCGACCTTGTTCCAGGGATGTAATATCGGCTTCGTCGGCATGGGTTACCGTTGCCGGGACCCAGCTGGCCAGACTCATGCGTTCGGCAATGCGTCGCCGAATCGCACTGGCCGGCTGACGCTCGATTGGCCCCCACTGAGCGAAATCGGGGAACGGAGGCCTGCTGATGGCCGGCGCAACTGCCGATCCTGACGGCGGCGCAGCTTCCGGTTCCGGTGCGGGCGTGGCTGGAGCTTCCGGACGAGTTTCCGCCCTTCGGCCACCCTGTCGTGCCGCCAGGTACGCTAACACATCCTCCGTCGTTACCCGCCCACCCGGTCCCGTGCCAGGAACCTGCGACAAATCAATTCCGTGTTCACGTGCTAGTTTGCGTGTGATCGGTGCCGCCAGAACCGGCCTGGCCATAGACGGCTCACGTTGCCCATCTCTCCGTGGTACGCCCGGCTCGCCTGGAATCGAAACGGACGGCGTCTCACTCGCTGGCCTGACCGAGGTGCGTTCTGGCATGCTGCTTTTGCTTGGCTCAGGGGCACCTGACCGGGCTGTCGGCTCGGTTTCTTCTACCTCAAACGTTACCAGCACCGCTCCCACGGGCACACGGTCGCCAGCCCGGTAATGGAGTTTGACTATTCGACCCCGATAAGGACTTGGAAGTTCGGACGTGGCTTTATCGGTTTCCACTTCGGCCAGAGGTTGATCAGCCTCCACCACATCGCCTTCCTGGACTTTCCAGGCCACCAGTGTCGCCTCATGCAGTCCCTCGCCCAAATCGGGTAAGACAAATTCTCGTTGCATATTTCCATCCGTTTCTGGACTTGTTGCACAGGTTCGGCTTTTCGGGCGAAATCGTATCAGGCTGACCGGGACAAGACATTTCGCCTCCAGCGTAGTCCTATCGCCGGCCTGCCGCGTATTGTTGTGTGCCATTATCTTAGGTGAAAACACCCTGCACACAAGCGGCCCGAAAACTCACGCAGCTGTCCTACGTCGTTCGCGTTCACCGGTTCTGCTTCGCTTGCCTTCGGCCGATCCGCACACTCTCAAACCCACCTCCGGCCGTGGTATTCCGCCGACTGCGAACGCTCTTGGCCACTCATGCCGACATCCGTCCCTGGCGTCCACGTGGCCATCCTGCCATTTTCCGAACCCGCCGACTTTAGCGACCACAACGATGGCAGCAATTGCAACTCCGCCAGGCCTTCGTCCAACCACAATTTCTCAGCATCCTTTTGGAAAACTAGTGCTTCCCCTGCCGATAGTAGTTTCGGCTTTGGCAACTGGCAACCATCAGCAACGAACCGAGCTAACGCCAGCTTAGTTCCAGCAACTTGCCAGAATACTGCCAGCGTCCAGCTCATCGCAAAATAAAACGACTTCGCCTCGACCAATTCGAAACCGAATCGCACATCCGCGGCAGCAGGCATAAGCCGAGCGTGATCCACGCGATTATAGGAGCACCGGTCTGAGCGAGAAATAGAATCGAAGCCAGGCTTGCTCCAGGCGCTCTACCTGCCGATAAGGGAGTGCTTGCCTCGGAAAAACTAAGCTCAACGATAGGAGGTTGGCGTAAGCCAGCCACAATACCGGCCATGCTGAATAGACGTGCCGGTGCTTATTACCTCCAAGGAAGCAACCAGACTGGCTGGTAGTTCGTCTCCTCCCGCTGGGGCGTGCGGAGGGTCTCCACCCGACGCACGCTCTTTTTTGTTATTCAAGGAAAGGCAGAAGCGACAACGGCGTTTGCTCGTTCTCCCCCCGACCCACGCGCTTTTCTCTTATTCGAAAAAAGGCAGGGGGCAACAGCGGTGACTGCCCGTTGTCCACCCGACACACGCTTTTTGCTGACCACTAACCGTTGCGGCTTGCTCTAACATCCGGACCAGGACAATCTTTGACACGTATGCCGGGGAAGCTTCGACACCTATGCAAACGCAATAGCCAAAGTAACCATCTTAGTCTCACGTCCGGACTTAGTTTGACATCCGGAGTAACGAAAGCGCCACCGTTGCCGCATCCTTGTAACACGGCCTCAAGCAACGAACCATTGCCGTCTAATATTGCAATCTCCAAGTGACCATCTGTTCGGCCATGCCGTTGTGGTTTGTGGCGGGAACAGTGCTCGGGGAAACGTTGATCGGTGTCGAAATCCGCAAGGTGACAAGGCAGCGACGAGCCGCTCATCAGATTCACACACTCGTGAATCGTGCGTTTTTAGCCCGTGACCTGGTGAACTCCGGAAGCAGCTACCACCGGCAGAGACGCTTGACCGTTGGTGGTCGTGAGAGGGAAAATCGTAGCGGTTCCGTGTGCGTTTACTCCGGGACGCGTCGAACCGCCCACGGAAACGTGTCTGGCATAGCCAGCACAAGCGAATAAGATAAACTTTTCTGGAGCGCTTCACAGTGAGGTAACTATGCGGGCAGGATCGGATAAACCGCTGGTCGTACAAAGCGATCGGACATTGCTGCTGGAAGTGGAGCATCCGCTGTATGCGGAGGCACGCGATGCTTTGGCCCCGTTTGCCGAACTGGTCAAGAGCCCGGAACACATCCACACCTACCGGCTCACGGAATTATCGCTATGGAATGCTGCCGCTGCCGGAATGACTGCCGAGTCTATGCTGGAAGTGTTGCGGCGTTACAGCAAATATCCGGTGCCCGCCAACTTAGTCCGCGATATTCCGGAGATTGTGAGCCGGTACGGCCGTGTACGCCTCGAAAAAGACGAAACTGATCTCCGTCTGGTCTGCACCGACAGCCGATTGCTGGAGGAACTGGCTCGTCATGCCAGTGTTCGCCAGTATCTAGGCGAACGACTCGGGCCGGAAGCGTTTCGCGTCCCGACCAAGTATCGCGGCGTCATTAAACAGGCTCTCATCCAGGTTGGCTATCCCGCGGAGGACCTCGCTGGATATACCCCTGGAGCATTCCTCGACATTCGTTTGCGCGAAACCTGCCGCAGCGGTCTAACATTCCATTTACGGCAGTATCAGAAGGAGGCCGCGGAAGTCTTTTACGCTGGCGGCGATGTTCGTGGAGGCAGTGGCGTCATCGTATTACCTTGCGGTGCTGGAAAAACTATAGTTGGCCTGGCAGTTATGGCCCTCTTACAACGACAGACCTTGATTTTGACCACTAGCATTTCCGCCGTCAAACAGTGGCGCAGAGAATTACTTGATAAGACTACGCTGACCGACGACCAGATCGCCGAATATACAGGCGAAAGTAAAGAGCTAGGGCCAGTGACACTGGCCACCTATAATATCCTCACCTATCGCCCCGAAAAAGATGAGGATTTTCCCCATTTCCGCATTTTCGATCAGCAGGATTGGGGCCTGATTATTTATGATGAAGTGCACTTACTACCAGCTCCGGTATTCCGCATCACAGCGCAAATCCAGGCTCGGCGACGCCTGGGCCTGACGGCAACATTAGTTCGCGAGGATGGCCGCGAGGCCGACGTCTTTACGCTTATAGGCCCTAAGAAATACGATGTTCCCTGGCGCGAATTAGAATCTCAAGGATGGATTGCCGAAGCGCAGTGCTGTGAAATTCGCCTGCGTTTGCCGGAAGAATTGCGCCTGGAATACGCGGTCGCAGAACGCCGGCATAAGTACCGTCTCGCTAGCGAAAATCCTGCAAAAATTCCCATTATCGCACACCTGCTCGAACGCCATGCTGGTGATCAGGTGCTGATCATTGGCCAATACTTGCGGCAACTCCAGCAGATTCGCGACCAGTTTCAGATTCCGCTTATCACCGGAGCCACGCCCACCGCCGAACGAGAGCGCCTCTATCAGGACTTCCGCGAACGACGCCTCCAGCGACTGATCCTCTCGAAAGTCGGTAACTTTGCTATAGACCTTCCCGACGCTAATGTCCTGATTCAGGTTTCCGGCACATTTGGTTCTCGCCAGGAAGAGGCTCAGCGTCTGGGTCGCATTCTTCGCCCCAAACCGGGCGGTGGTATCGCACGCTTTTACACCCTGGTCACCCGCGATACCAGGGAAATGGAATTTGCTCAGCATCGCCAGCTTTTCCTTACTGAGCAGGGATACACCTACCACATTATGGACGCTGACGAATTATTAGGTACCACTAACATATTAGAGATCTCCGATCGGACATGAGCGCACTGCACTCCCAAACACCTGGACGCCGCATCCCCGTTCGCCTGCACCGCGGTGTCGGTCTTATCCGGACTGATGATGCTTATCTGGCTACCGAATTGATCACATCCCCGAAATTAGCTCCTTATCTTGCTGGCAGACTTGCAGATCGAGTTCTCCTGATCGCTCAGGATGCGGCTCCCGCATTGATTAAGGCCTTAAAACAAAACGGCTACCCCGTACTCATCGTCTCCAAACTGCTTAGTGTATCTTCGGCAGTAGAGTTATCTCAGCCTGGAAACCGTAACGAAATTGAAAACCCCGCAGAACCGGCCGTGTCCAGTTCAGCACCTGGGATCTGTCTCAGTGCTGCTAAACTCCCGGCCGAGGAGCTGACAGAGACGCTGCTGACTTCAGTTGCTCCCGAATCCCTTAATCAGGTGCTGGAATACTGGCTGCCAGAAGAAACTGGTTCGCGGCATTCCGAAAACGATCAGCCGACTCTGTCTAAACTTCTGGATGTATGGCAGAACCGTCGCTTCTTAGCTGGTTGGATTCAGCGGCATCACAGGAAATATCCTGAATTAATCCGGAGACTGGCACTGTTGCGCCTATTGCGTGGTCCGACCTTGCCTAAGCAGCTGGCGGAAATTCTTTTCGCCGATGCTTGCAGGACAGCTTCGCCCTCTCAGAAATCTGTTCCATCCGTGAATTCCTTATTTTTGAACCTAAGCCCTGGCGGCGATGACCGTTTTGCTCATACGGTGTACATCCCACCAATGTTAGTTGAGGCTGCGTGGAAGAAGGTTGCCAAGCCTCATAACGACCTAATTCCGTTTCCTTCTCGGTATAGTGAGGCGGACGGATTAGACGCCTGGATTGGTCTGTGTCTGATCTGGCAAGCTGCTGGCGCTAGTTCTCTGCGTTTCACCAGCGATGGAATGCTGCATAAGCGTGATGCCGAGCGTATTTACGACGTTCTGGGAAAACTGCCGGCCCCGCCTATCGGACGAACCCCATCCGCACAGCGCTGGTGGCAATTGGCATCTATCCTCGGAATACTTGTCCAGGAACCGGGACAACGTCAGACTAAATGTCAGCGCCTGGCCGATAGATTAGCTCGGCCTTGGGTTGACTTAGTGAAAGACTTATGGAATGCCTGGTTTTTATCGTATCTTCCGAAATCAGGTTCACCCGTGCCACTTGATCACGGGAACCCTTATCGGGAGCACATGCTCATTGTGCCGCTCTTATCCGCCGCTGCACTCTTAGTCACCGCTCCCGAAGCCGATGGCATGAAGATGGACACGCTTCGACAGACAGTATTAGACACCCATGCTCAGAGACAGGATTTAGTGGAGGACCAACTCCTTGATGATCGCGTAGTGGTTGAAATCTTTGAGGAATGGTTAGGTATGCTGTGGCTGCTCGGGTTGGTACAATGGAACGAGGCCCATCAGTTGCTCCGATTATCACCGCTGGGAAGACAAGTTTTCGGCCTCGATTCACCTTGGCGTGAACCCGAAAACCAGCCATGCTTGATACTCCAGCCAAACCTCGAAATCATCGCTTATCGCCCGGCCGTCCGGCCTGCTAAGCTTGCTATGTTATCTCAATTCGCGCAGTGGAAAGCTACTCATCCCGCCCTGGTGTTGCAAGTGGATAGCGCCAGTATCCATGTCGCGTTACAAGCCGGCTATACAGTTGGAGAATTATTAGCCTGGTTAGAACAGCATAGCACCCGCGAAATTCCGGAGGCTGTTCGGCATCTAATAACTACCTGGGCTCAGCAGCAGCAACGTATTACCGTATATCCCCAGGCAACGCTCCTCGAGTTTGACACGCTGCTGGATTTGCAGGATTGTTGTGCCAGTGGCATTCCGGGAACGGCTCTTTCTGAGCGATTGTTCCTGTTAGATGAATCTGCCGACCTGGACTTCCGGCATTTTCGCATCATTGCCAACATCTACTACTCACAGCCTCTAAATCCAGTTGTTCGATTATTAGATGACGGCGTCACGCTGGAGGTGAAGCTTCAGCAAGCTAATTTATTGTTAGGATGTGAATTGGAGCAATTGGCCGATTTAGTAGAAACCGATTCCGTCGCACAGATTCGCCGGTACCGTGTTACACCCGGCAGCGTAACGCGGTCGCGGCAGCATGGTTGGACTCCACTTCGCTGGCAGCAATGGTTCCTCAAACGCTGCGGTCGCAGTCCTTCTCCTGCCATTCAATTCCTGCTCACCGCAGGCCATTCCGAACTTGTGTTCGCCCCTCTCTATATATTGGAAACTCCATCGGAAACAATAGCAGATGGCCTGTTGCAATGGTCAGAAACTTCTCCTTATATACTTCGTCGCCTGGGTCCTACTGCCCTGGCTATCCGCGCGGAAACGAAAGACGAGTTTCTTTCCTTATTGCGAAATGTGGGAATCAAGATACAGGAGGCGCAACAACAGCTTAATTCGGCCTCCGAGCTATCATTACCCTCCGACTGACCATTTGCTTAATGAATCAAGGGTGTGAAGGATTGCGTCAGCAGTGCAGACGATATGTCATGGCATCTTGTTATGGGAAAAAGCTGTGCTGGAACATCTCCGAATATGCGCTAAGCCGGCACTTACTAAGTCGGCAACCAATGATCTAGCAGCTTCATCTTAGATGCGATCCTACCGCCATGCTGGGAATAACTGACCTGCCGCATTCAGTTCGGCGCAATTTAGTGCGCGAGTTAATATACTCAGTTAGCGCCGGGCTGTTATCCGGTCTTGCCTTACTTTCTCAGTTAGTGGTTGTTCGTAGCCTGTCCGGCAACGCGACTCACGTGACGGTAATTGTTGCAGCTATGCCTGCCTGCTCACTACTACAGCCACTCTGGGCAGCCTGGGCCCGGCGCATTCGCTTGCAACAGATGGTTGTGATTTCCGGAATTCTGCGGAGCATTCCATTCTTAGCACTGAGCTGGGTATCTCATGCCTGGGCGTTTACCGCACTTATGGTTCTCTACTACTTCCTTTCAACGCCGGTGAACTTGGCAGTGTCTGCCCTCTATAAATATACCTATCCTGATACACATCGCGGCAGGATCATGGGGCTGCTACGATTGGTACAGAATAGCGTTACCGTACCCGCTATGCTCATTGCTGCCGGGCTTATGGATATTCAAGCCGACCTTTACGCAATTATTTATCCCATCTCTGGCGTAATTGGTATCATCGGCCTTTTCTTCTACCAACGACTGGAAATCCCTGACGATCGGCCGGAGGACCGAGCACTATATAGTGAGCTGCCCACGCCACGAAATATTGTCGAAGTGCTACGGCGTGATGATTTATTTCGGTTGTTTCAGGCGACAATTTTTCTGACGGGTGCTGGTTTCCTGATGAGCCGATCTATTTGGATATACCTCCTGGATCGAACTTTCGCACTAAGTCAGGTGCACATGACGTTACTAGTGCAGGTATTACCGGTATTGTTAGGGGCATTGACAGCTCCCTGGTGGGGCGCACTAATAGACCGTACCTCGCCTGTAGCCGGGCGGGTAGTTTTTGCCTGGATGGGTATTTTTGCTTATTTCGCGCTCTTTCTGAGTTTCTGGCAAAAATGGCTCATGCTGGCCTGGGCAGGTGCTATTCTGCGGGGCATAGTTCTTGGTGCTTCGGAGGTAGCCCAAACTACCGGGAACCTGTACTTTGCTCTTCGGAGAGAGCGGGCCGCTTTGTACGAGAGCATCTCTTCAGTTTTTCAAGGTACGCGTGGATTAGTCATGCCCCTATTAGGACTCGCACTATTCCAGTGGATAGGTGTTTATATTTTCCTGGTGCCCACGCTGCTTAACCTATGGAGCCTTTACGTAGCCTGGCGACTCTGGCACTTAGAGGAACCTTTGCGCAATCACATCAAGGGCGCTACTCCTCTAGCCCATTGCGAGACTAACTGGCAGGATGCCTCTCCTGGTATAAGTGGATCACATCGGGATTCCGAGGTATAAGTGACGGCACCAAGAGACATGGCTCAGAGGCTGTCGAACTGGCAAGCGCTGTGTAAACGGATAACGCAATGTCGCGCGTGTCCACGCCTGGTTGCCTGGCGGGAACAAGTGGCCCAACAGCCACGCCGGATGTTTCAAGGACAAACCTACTGGGCAAAACCGGTGCCCGGATTCGGCGACTTAGACGCTCGATTACTTATCTGCGGTCTGGCCCCTGCAGCCCATGGCGGGAATCGCACCGGTCGAGTTTTTACTGGCGATCGTTCTGGCGATTTCCTGTTTTCCTGTCTGTACGAAGCGGGTCTGGCTAATCAACCGGTTTCCGTAGGGCCAGGCGATGGCTTAGAACTTCGCAAATGTTATATCACTGCGGTGGTGCGCTGTGCTCCGCCTCAGAATCGCCCTTTGCCCGAGGAACGCGATCGCTGCTTATCCTATTTAGTCGAGGAGCTCGCACTGCTTAATAAAGTCGAGGTGATACTTTGCCTGGGCGCGTTTGCATGGCAGGGTATATTGCGAGCGCTGGCACAGTTAGGACATGCGATGCGACCTTTCCCGCAGTTCGGGCATGGCAACACCGCACAGGTTGGACCATATAGTCTTGTTGCCTCTTATCACCCCAGTCAACAAAACACATTCACCGGCAAGCTTACCAAGGAGATGTTCCTGGACGTATTGCATCGCGCTCTTCGTATGGTGAGAACATAATCGGCTTGCTAAGCCTGTCTAACATGCAAGTGTGTCCGAAAGCTGGTCGTTCGAGGGATGATGTGTTTATCAATCCGGGTCCGGGTCATGCAATTGTGAAGCTAACACGCTAACCTGTTCCCAGTCACACCTACCCGCAGCTTCATGCAAGTTTTCGATCTTAGCGCAGAGCGCATCGGTAAACGGAACGGCTTCTCCCGGCTCAGGGACCTGTGGCAACAGTTTGTGAAGTATGGTACACATAAGCTCCTCCAGGCCGGCTCCTGTTTTCGCAGAAACTGCGATATAATCCCTGCGGTCGGACAGAACGTCGTCCGCCTGCCAGGCTGGTTGCAAATCTATTTTGCTAAGCACGAATAAACAATTAGTGAGCTCGGCCGGTGGCAGGATCGGTGGTGCGGAAACATCCAGGAGCCAAAGCACTAAGTCTGCCTGTTTCCAGGTTTGCACTGCTTTTGCGATGCCCGCAGCTTCGAGAGGATCGGGGGTATCTCGAAAGCCGGCAGTGTCAAGGAGACAAACAGGCCAGCCGTTAAATGCTGTTTCGGCAGTAACAACGTCCCGAGTCGTGCCCGGTTGTGGCGAAGTAATAGCTCGCGTATATCCTAATAAAGCATTCAATAGGGTGCTCTTCCCACTGTTCGGGGCTCCCGCGAGTGCGATAAGAAACGGTCGGCATAGATGTTTACCAACTGGTATCAGGCCTCGCAGGCGAGCCACCAGTGCTGTTAGTTCCGACCAGCGGTTTTCGGCTAGCAGTACCTGGATTTGCCTGACGCAACGTTCCCATGCGCCGTGGAATTGATCGAGTAATATCGCCGCGGTCTTGAGTGTAGCCGCGTGTCCTAATCTCGCCAGGACGGATCGCTTAATCGGATTCGGTATAGTTAGCCGCAACCAGTCACGAACCTCAACTCGCCTGGCTCCTTTAGTTTCGAGTACCTGCATAATCCAGTCTATGACGGCCGGGCCACCGTGACAGTGGATTTCGACGATTTCGCGATCATAGCCGGATTGAACCACAACTACAATTTGATCGGACTGCCTGCCGTCATCGAACCATCCGACGAACACGGTTTTCTGCACAGAAGAGCCCGCGGGTCCATGTCGCTCGCCAAGCTTAGTGTTAGGGACACGCAAGGGGTGCTTCTGACCAGCGGTACGGATGCACGATGCTATCAGTGCGACAGCCCCGTGTCCTGCCAGACCGATTACTCCGATAGCAGCGGTTCCGGCTGGTGTCAGGCGTGCCATTACGATGTCGCCATCTGAGCGCGACATTTGTGGCGAGCTGGCATTTTGCTTGCAAGTTTGCTCACGCATTGTTTTGTGCCTGGCGTCCGGTAATCGGAGATTCTAGACATAGCTTACCGGATACAATTTCACCGATGCTCCATCGTATTATAAGGAAGACCCCATTCGGCCCATTAAGTGGAACACCTTGATGCAGCCAGGGTGTGACTCAGGAGGGCTTTAGCGGTTTGCTTGCTCACACCGCATTTGAGGCGGGTTATGCTTACATATTAGAGCGACTAACATCGTGGCACAGATTAACCAGGTAGCCAGTCCCGAGCGTGTTGCAAAGCGACCAGACGCAGACCCTCTAAGGTCATTTCAGGCCAGTGCACAAAAGCTTTACCAAGATGTGGGTAGAGCAATTCTGCGTCTCCACCGGTGAGAAAAGCCACTAAGTCAATTTCCCGGTTTTCTGGCAGCGCTTTGCTGCTATGCAAACACGAAGCGTCTTTCTGCTCAGCTGGTTTCCCGGTCGCCGCTTGGGCCTCCTGGAATCGTTGCCTTAACATGCCAATAGCTCCCAGGATGGCTGCCAGTATGCCGGCCTGGATTGCGGCTTCAGTATGCCGGGCGGGCAAAGCTGGAAATTCTCCACAGGGCGACACCAGCGGCAGCCGGGCAGTATATTGATGCAACGCCTGAGACATCAGGCGAAAACCAGGTAAGATGGCACCGCCACGGAACACTCCTTGAGCGTCCACCCAGTCCAGAGTAATTGCGGAACCGGCATCCACTATATATTTAGGTCGCCCAGTGCCCATCCGATAATTTGCAGCTATCGCGTTGAGCAGGCGGTCAACTCCAACGCGTTCCGGGAAATCTACATCCAGCTGAATGGGCAGATCGGCAGAGGATTTTATCAGGTATGCAAAATCACCGCGAGTCTCAAGCCAACGTTGCAAAATAGTGGCAGCTGGCGGATTGGTGGTAGCGAGTACCCAACGAGATCCCATAGGTATAGTCCACAATTCCGCCTGCTTTTGCCAGGCACGCTGAGCCAGGTCTAAGTCGGTTGGTAAGGGTAAGGCAGCGATGCTTGTCAACCGCTCGTCGGAGACCAGACCCCACTTGATCCGGCTATTTCCTATATCCGCGACGAGGAGCATATTTAGACCTTGCTATGTCCGACTAATCAGGAGTGGTCTTGTTCAGAACCGGTTGTTCCTGTTCGGTGGGCGGCGATGTTATCTCCTGGCTAACCGGCGAGGAAGAACGCACCGGCTCAGGCTCAGTGTCGGCCGTTCGCGCCTGCTCCCGGTCTAATACTTGCAGAATCTGGGCCACTAAGTCCGATAAACCTAACCCGGTGACGGCGGAAATAAGTAAGACCGGTCGCCGCAATTGACTGGCCAGTCGCTGGCGCACTTCTTCACTGCCCGGAAGATCGCCTTTCGAGACCGCGATAATTTCCGGGCGGTGCACCAGGGCAGGATTATGCAATTCGAGCTCGCGGCGGATCACTCGGTAATTGTGGAGCGGGTCGGAACCATCTGCCGGAAAAGGTTCCACGAGATGAACGAGGACACGGGTACGTTCGACGTGACGAAGGAATTCGTGCCCCAAACCGTGGCCTGCGTGGGCACCTTCGATCAGTCCAGGCAAGTCGGCCAGGACGAAGGATCGGTCTTCTCCCACAACGACCAGACCGAGATTCGGATATTTAGTGGTAAAAGGATAATCGGCGATTTCCGGCTTAGCGCGAGATAAGCGGCTTAAAAGAGTAGATTTCCCGGCATTGGGCAAGCCGAGCAGGCCGACGTCGGCGATTAGTTTAAGCTCCAGGATAAGCCAGCGTTCCTCGCCGGGTTCGCCGGGTTCAGCGAAGCGGGGCGTCCGCAAGGTTGGCGTAGCGAAAGCCTTGTTGCCACGGCCGCCGCGTCCACCGCGAGCCACGACCACCTCTTCGCCTGGACGGACTAAGTCGCGCAAAACATGGCCACGGTCGCGGTCTCGCACGACCGTACCCGGAGGCACGGGGATGATCAGGTCCTGACCGTCAGCACCGTGGCGGTTATTCGGGCCACCGGGTTTCCCGGACTCGGCACGGTAATGTTTGCGTTGTGCCACAGCTGCCAGGGAATCGGTTCCAGGCACGGCCCGCAGGATGACGTCGCCCCCTTTGCCACCGTCGCCGCCATCGGGACCGCCACGCGGGACGTATTTTTCCCGGCGGAAGCTCACTATGCCCCGACCACCATCTCCTCCTTTGACGTAAATCTCGACGCGATCCACAAACATATCTGGTTTGTCCAAAAATTCCGTGCATGCGCCGGGCTCATGTGTGTGAATCTCAGGCGCGAACCTTGGCCCGGCTGGCAGTTCATTGTACGCATCATAACCGGGAAATCGAAAACCTGCGAGCCATGCTCGCTATATCGGCTTCGGCGAGGCAAGGCGGCGGAACGGAAGCTCACGGAGCGGCCGGGCAACAAATTTACAAAGCTCGGCCAAGCGCTTCCGCGACCGCGCGGCATTCCTGCATGAGCTGTCGAAACTGGGCCGGCGTCAAACTCTGGGCACCGTCGCTCCAGGCATGTTCCGGATCGGGATGGACTTCAATCATCAGCCCGTCGGCACCCGCGGCGACAGCGGCACGTGCCATCGCGGTAACCAGCGAGCTTCGCCCTGTGCCGTGGCTGGGATCGACGATGACCGGCAGGTGCGTATGCTGATGCAACCAGGGGACACTGGCTAACGGCAGCGTGAAGCGAACGTGGTCTTCAAAGGTGCGAATGCCACGCTCGCAAAGGATCACCTGCGAGTTGCCGGTTTTGAGTATGTATTCGGCGGCCAGCAGGAATTCCTCAATCGTGGCCGCGGGTCCTCGCTTCAGCAGCACAGGCAAGCCGGACTCGCCCACGGCTTCCAGTAACGGGAAATTTTGCATGTTTCGTGCGCCAACCTGCAAGACGTCAGCGAATTCGGCCAGGATAGGGACGTGTTCGGGCGCCAGCACTTCGGTAACGATCGCTAATCCGGTTCGTTCGCGTGCTTCGGCCAGCAGTTCCAAGCCTTTCGTTTTGAGTCCCTGGAAGGAATAGGGACTGGTGCGTGGTTTGAAAGCGCCCCCGCGCAGGGCACAGGCACCTGCTTCGCGCACAGCCTCGGCGGTTTGCAAAATCTGGTCGCGAGTCTCGACAGAGCAAGGCCCGGCAATGACGCCAACGCGCCCGCCACCGATCTCCAGTGTCCTGGCCCGAACCACTGTCCGCTCCGCTTTCACCTCCCGACTGGCGAGCTTGTACGGAGCCAGGATCGGAACCACCTTCTCGACGCCATCCGCGGTAGCCAACGCCTGTCGCACCGGTTCCGGCTCATCGCCGATCACCGCAACCACGGTCAAATATTGACCGCGAATCGGGTGGCTTTTCAGGCCCAGTTCCTCGATCCGTTGAATCACGTGGCGGATCTGTTCGTCGGTAGCATCCGGTTTCATGACGACAATCATGATGCCCTCGCAATTTGTTCCGCCGACTCTGCCGGTTCAAATTCGGACATACCCTGGCGCAAAACAATGCTACGCAGCAGGATGTTCAAGGATAGAGCCGCAGCAGAGCACTAGCCCGCCGACGAATGACCGACGATGGTCAACGCGATCGGCAGAATCACTTTTTTGCCGTTGATGACCGCCGGGATACTGGTGTGCAAAACAAAATGGCCGTTGCCATGATCTCGGATTTCCGGCTGGGCCAGCGGTTTGGCCGGGAAAAGCAGAAACACCGCCGGGTGGTTGCTGCCGGCTGCTTTGGCACTGAGATCGTGCAGGTCTTTTGGACTGTCGAGCGCTGCGGGAGATTTATCCAGATGGTGCGGCGTGAGCAGGAGGAACTCCGTGTACGGAGCTGTGCCCATGTGATCGCCATCTTCCGGCTGATAGGCCAGACGCAGCGTGTAAACGCCGGGCTTAATTTTCTGCTTACGATAATCGCTGCCCGGCTGCACCCAGCGAATGACTCCCAGCAAGGTAGTCTCGGCCAGGTCGCGGTAACGCGCCGCATCGCCGGCGGGAGGTTTCGCCAGCGGCACCGTCTCCCGCAACCAGATTTCGCACAGCACCTGCCCTTGCTTGTCGAGCACACGCAGAGCCTGCGCGGATAACACCTTAGCAACCTCAGGAGCTACTTCCTTTGGTGGGTCTAATTTCTCCACCTTGACGGAATATCCACCAGCCTGGCCAAAAAGAAGAGATGCTGGCCACACGACTCCCAGTATCGCCACCATCGCTCGCAGCAAAAGTTGCGGGGACATTGTTCCCTCCGTATATGCCGTATCGCTTCCAGCCCGTTCTCAGAAAGCGGTGCAAAAATGAAGGGGAAGCAGCGCTTCCCCTGCTCGCGGTTTCGCAAAATGCCTTGCCCGATCTCACACCTATTGGCGGGGCCAAGAAAAGGTCGTTCAGGCGGGCGTCAGGCACACCGGGAGTGCATCCGCTTCTTTGAAGAAACAGGCGCTCGTCTGGTTTGTGAGAAGGCGGTCAGGGGATAGACCTGGGCCCCTTATGCCACCGAGGAAAATAATGCGGGAAAAATCAGAAGGCAACGTAATTCTGGCGCAGTGGATTGTTTGGGAAAAGCGGTAGGCCAGGTTTCGCCGTGGGGCAGCAGAATCAGTTTTGCAGGCTGAATGTGCCGATGTAGGCACCGCGGCGGTTGGCGTCTTTCCAGGTCTTGTCGAAACCGGTGCCGGTAAAGGAATGCTCGGTAACCATAGCCGAGCGAGCGTGCACTCCTTTGGCCAGTGGTGCGTAAAAGTTATCTTCGTGGCCGCAAACGCTGTCTTCGTGTGGGTGAATGCAGCGGGTTTCGATGCGGGCCACGCCAGCCTCAACTAACGCACATCCACCTTCGCTGCACCGATTCACGCTCACCTGGATCGGGGCAGAACGGACCGCCACCACTTGTTCGGTCAGGATACCGCCGAGCGTCCGGGCGAGTTTCACCAGGGCTTCGCGCTGCCGGGCATCGGCGCGTTCGTCCACCAGGATGACTGCCTTGCCCGGTCCGGTTTGTTTCAGGCCAAGCGTTTCCCGTGCTTCCACAACGGCCACTACGCTCAAACCGTCCAGCCGCACACCGTCCAGCGTACCCTGTTCGACGTGCCAGGCCAGGGTGGCATGTTTCCCGGTCTGGTGCATTTCTGCATTGGCGAAGCACGCTCCGACCCAGACATCGCAGGTACGCGCCTCGACATATTGGCCACGAATTTCCTCGGCTGCGGTCGTGCCGAGCCACAGTGCCAGTCCAAGTAGCGCCAGGCAGATTCGCATGGTTCACCCTCCATTTTGCAGGCCTGCTTCCAGGAAACTCCATAAGACATTTTCGCCAGGACAACGTTCAGCGTCAAGACAGCTGGCCACGGCGGGCTCGCATCCATGCCAGTTGCCGCACCACTTCTGTCAAATCCTGCCGCAATCGCACAATGCGTGCATATAGGAAAAAGCTCGTCCACAAAAACGCCAATGCGAACAGGTACAGCACCAGGTTCGCTCCCAAACCGATCCCCAGCATCTGAGCGATAGCCTGGACCCAGTCGGGGCGCAGGATCGCTACCGCTGCCGTCAGCCACAAAAACATGCGCATCAGCCGGCTACCGGTAGTGAGCGGCCCCTTACCCAAATGCCAGACATCCCAGGCAAAGAGGCCCAATAAAACCGGTACGACCACCCATTGAAAAGCAGTCATGGCTTGTTACTCCGGTCCAGGAGTGCAAAAATGGTCTCTGCTTGAATGAATTATTCGGGGCAGCATCAGGGTCAAAACAATGGGCCTCGGTACACAACACTGGCCCTGGAACCACTCAAAGCTTTAATCCCCTAGGGTTAGCGGTTAGTGGCAGTGCTCTGTGCACCCGGCCTCAATACAAAGTTGCGTGCGCCTGTGCGGCTGTAAACCGAGGAAACTCCTGGCTAGCATCGCTGTGAGTGCTTGATATCCTGAAGGATTCGGCCAAGTGCTCATAATGAAGGCAAGGCTTTGAGCAACGTTTTTCCCAGCCAGTTCCGTTACTAGAAAGGGCCGCACCGACCCGCCGAGCCACCTCTCCCATGACCCAGCTCAGGCCGGGCGGCCCCGCAGGTGGCGATTGCGTTTTCGAGCAACCCTTGTTCCTTGTCGGACGATTGCCTTCACCGTCGCATTCCCGTTCCTGCCACGCGACATCAGGACGACTGGTTCGACCTCCTCAAAATGGGTTTGCCTTTTCCGGTTGCACTACCTTCCTGACATGCGACATCAGGACGGCAGCGTCCCTGCTCAGAACGGCGCTCGCTTCGAATGCCTTTCGTATTTGGCATCCCTGCCACAGCGCAGTTAGCTCTGCCCTGCAGCTGCGCTGACAGTGCTCTTCCGAGCGACCTATCGCGCAAGCTTGCGAGGCCACCTTCCCCCGATACCCCACTACGAGGGTAGGCGGGCTCTTCCAAGCGACCAATCGCGCGGGCGTACCAGTGTGCAAAAGCCAAGCCGAAAACAGATGCGTCCTTGCTGGTGGGCTGTTCCACCGCATGTTGCGGGCACGACTGTGAAGCCCGGCAACAGGTGAACCATTACTATTAGCAGGGGTAATGCTTTGTTGCCCGTTTTTCGTGCAAGCCTGATGCGTCCCCAGGCAATCCCCATGGACTCGGCGAAGTCCCCAGCCGTGAGATAGGCCCGTAGCCAGGCTGACGGACCTTTCACCGACCAGGTGCGGTTGCCCGATTTGAAACACCTCGCTTCGCACCAGACGGGTTGGCGTGGCTCTTCGAGCCGGGCATGCTTATCATCGCAAGCGGTTGGCAAAACCGCGGTGAAAATGCGGAACCGCGAGCGGCCCGGCTTTCCCACCTGCCTTCGATGCTCTACCAGCTATAAGTTTCAGCAACCCACGGAGGGTACTTCCTCGGTTTCCTGCCCGCCTTCAACGGCCCGACAGCGTAATGCACACGTCCACTAGCGAAGCCCGCGATGACGTACCGTTACCGCGGGACGGTACTGGTGCCGGGTGCACGGGTACCAACCCTCGACTACCGGAGGCCGCGACCACCTACCGCTACCGGCTTTGTGGCTCGACGGTTGTGGCTACTGGTGCTTTGTGGGCGGATCAGGTTTCGAGATGATTTACCGCTGTCCGGTTTGGATTGACGGCTCGACGTCCTTGCCGCGAACTCGCTTTGCGTTCCCTCGGCCAATGCGAACTCGTTGGCGCAACGGCAATTGTTTCCGGCCGAAACAGACCTTGGGTGGGGGTTAGGTGCGTGCGCTCGAAATGCAAGCTGGGCCGCGATAGCAGTCTTGCATAATAGCAGCCCTGTGGATAGTCGGCGCAGTTGAAAACGCAAAATCGTAAGGCATCCCGGCGCCGCGTAGCACTTGCAGCTACCATCTCCGTGCCATAACGATGACTTGTCGCCTGGATGGTGTCGCCCGAACGGATACTTGCACAGAAAAGTGAAGGTCAGCCGAAGACCCTTGCTGACTTTCGTGGCCTTCGTTCTACCGGTCGCCAGTCGGGATTTTGCTCAGGAGAACTCGATGGGGCTTGACAGCGTCGTAGCAAAACGAGCATGTCAGTTGTGGGAGAGATTGCGTTCCCGGTGGTTTGTGGTAACGGTCGGGCTTGGTGTCCTGGTTTGCCTGCTGGAAGCAGAAGCAATCTCTCCCTGGTTGGGCAAGATTTCGCCGCGGTGGAACATTGCGCTGGTAACGCTGCTGACGACGCTGGGTTTACCCTTGCGGCAACTTCTGGCAGCTGCGTTGCGTCCTGGGCCGGTGTTATGGGCATTGTTCATCAGCTACGGCGTTTTACCCGTCGGCGGTCTTGCTGCGGGCTGGCTTTTTCGCGTTGGCGGTTATCCGGAGTATGGGGTCGGGATCGTGGTCTGCACGGCCGTTCCCTGCACGCTGGCATCTGCGGCCATCTGGACCCGTCTGGCCGGGGGCAATGAAGCAACCGCCATCGTCGTCACGGTGGTCAGCAGCAACACCGCCTGGTTGTTCACCACCAGCTGGCTGGCGTTTTCGCTCGGCGCAGAGGTATCACTGGACGCATGGCTCTTGATGGCCGACTTGCTTTTCGTGTTAGTCGGGCCGCTGGTGATCGCTCAATTGTTGCGTACCAGTACGACAGTGCGCCGACTGGCCGAGCGGGGCCGGGGTTTCCTCAGCGTGCTGGCTCGCTTGCTGATCCTGATGGTGATTCTGCAGGCGGTAACCATGATCGGACTGCGCCTCGGCAAAAATGCCTGGCGGGAACAACTGTTTCCTGTGCTGCTGTCATTGGTGGTGGCACCGGGACTGCATCTGGCGGCTCTGCTGATGGCCTGGCAAGGCGCATTTTGGTTGCGGTTCGACCGCGGGCAGCGGATCGCCGTCGCTTTTGCCGGTAGCCAGAAAACTTTGCCCGTCAGTCTGCAAATCGCCACCACTTACTTTGCCAACCTGCCCCTGGCGATTGTCCCGATGCTTTTTTACCATGTGGGGCAACTGCTCCTCGATACCTGGATTGCCGACGCTTTCCTCAGCAGTGCGAAAAGAGCCTCGCAAGCTGCTGCATCTTGAAGCCGAACCGTCTCCGCTGCAGACCGGGAGCGAAGACGAATGATCGGCGAAATTATCGCGCCAGCGCGGGAACATTGGCGACCGACCCATCGTCTCTTACACTAGCGACTTATACCTTCGCAGGTAGCGATACGCTTGCCGGGGCAATCGGGCTAACAATAAACGGGAACCGTAAGCCCACACCTGCAAGAGTCTCCATGTGTGGTCGAAGGAGAGGACCCCTGGGCCAGCCGAGCGTTATCCGGCTATCCACAGTGGCCTGGCGACACTAACAACTGGCCGGGCTGAGTGCGATTCCGAATAACGGTCGGCCCAGGGCCTGCACAGCTATCCCGCTCATACGAAAGGTAAACTTATGGAAAATCGGCAACGACCTGGGGAACCGCGTGCCTCGCTGAGTTTGTTCGATGCGGTGTGTATCATTGTGGGTATCGTTATCGGTTCGAGCATCTACGAGGTTCCACCGCTGATTTTCAGTAACGTGAGCGGGCCCTGGATGGGTTTGTTCGCCTGGTTCCTGGGAGGAATGCTGGCTCTGGTTGGGGCGTTTGTTTATGCCGAGCTGGGGACAACTTATCCTCGTATCGGTGGCGATTATGTTTACCTGACGCGAGCATTTGGACGGTTGACGGGATTTTTGTTCGGCTGGGCACAGTTGACGGCGATTCTGACGGCAAGCATCGGCTCGATGGCTTTTGTGTTTGCCAATGCCGCCGACCAACTGTTCTTTGCCGACTCCAATCAATCCCATCCCGGGGTGTCGGAAAACCGGCGGGCTCTGCTGGCAGCGGCGAGCGTGACCGTGTTGTCGCTGCTCAACATCGCCGGAGTGGTGTTCGGCAAGTGGACGCAAAACCTCTTGAGCGTGGTCAAGGTGCTGGGACTGGGCAGCATTATCGTGGCCGGATTTCTCCTGGCCAAACCTGACGCCCTGACCGTGCCGGCACAGCACACTGCCGGGCCGCTCGGTTTCGGTTTTGCCATGATCATGGTGCTGTACGCCTACGGTGGCTGGAACGATGCCGCCTTCGTGGCCGGAGAAGTGCGTAATCTCCGCCGCAACTTGCCGCTGGCGCTGTTCCTCGGCGTGGGGCTGATCACGATCATTTATCTGCTGGTCAACCTCGCCTACCTGCTCGGTCTCGGGTACGACGGTGTGCAGAAAGGGGATGTGCCGGGGCGTTTGCTGAACCAATTTCTCGGTAAATCCGGTTCGGCCACCATGCACTTGATCATCATCGTTTCGGCCCTGGGAGCAGTGAACGGCTTGATTTTCACCGGGGCACGGATTTATTCGGCGCTGGGAGCAGAGCATCGGGTCTTTGCCTGGCTGGCGCAATGGCATCCCCGGCTTGGTTCGCCCCACTGGTCGCTGCTTTTGCAATGGATCATCGCCCTGGCGATGATTGGCGCAGTTGGTACGGAGCCTGGTCGCCGCTTCGTGGACAGTCTGGTGGGCCATGCTCGCTATCTGCTGCGGGGTATGCCCAACGATGCCGCGGGTTTGCTGAACGGCCAGTGGGAAAACACTCAGGGAATGCTGGAAATCCAATTGCTCCCGGCTGATCGAAATACCCCAGACTCACCTTCGCCTCTGTTGCGAGGGACTTTTGCCATCCACGCCGAAGGCAAATTGGCCGTGCGCGGTCAGGTGCACCTGCAGCAGAATAGCCTGCGCTTCCAGGCGGATTCGGAAAATCAGCCCACTGCCGATCCACCGGTTCCCGACCAGTGGCGGACGTTGCTGAAAGAGAATTGGCAACTGGCGGAGCTCTCGGTCCGGCAGCTAACGCTCCGCAACGCTCACGGAGAATCTCTGTCGGCCTGGCGAGTGGAAATACCCTGGCGGCAGTATTTCGGCGGGTTCGGAACACTGGTCGCCGCGACCGCTCCGATTTTCTGGATCTTCTTCTTGCTGGCCGGACTCTCGCTCTTCCAGCTCCGCGAACTGGAGCCCCAGCGGGACAGGCCTTTCCGAACGCCACTTTATCCCTTTGTGCCGTTTCTATTCTGCCTCACCTGCGCGTGGATGCTTTACAACAGCATCACCTATGCGGGCTGGCTATCGGCCATCTTTGCTGTACCGGTGATTCTGGGAGTGCCCGTGTATTTCCTGTCCGGCAAACCGGGCAGCCTCGATTCGGAAGGCACGCCTGCGTAGTGCCCGGAAGCGTTGCCCCGACCGAAATCCGGAATGCCGGGCAATTGCCGCAACTATGGTCAACAAGCCAACACGCGGGACTTCGCCCGACACCCGAAGATCGCCGGTGACGAGTCGCCGACATCCAGCCGCCCAAAAATGCGGGGGATTTATTTCCACGCGCTTCTCTCTACAATACTGGCTCCAAGAAGGGATGAGTACAGTCGAAAGGAATGCGGTAGCTGCAACCCTGAAGGCGCTGGCATTGGTGATTGAGCTGGCTCCTGTGACCTGGAAACCTGCTTCACCGAGAGGAGTCTAACCATGTCGAAGCGGATTGGCCTGACGCTGCTGCTCCTGCTGGACGTGAGCGTAACTGTCACGCTGGCCCAGCGCGAGGTTCTTGTCCAGACGGGGATCACCATCCGTGTTCCCGCGGACGCGAAACTGGAAATCGGCGGCTACGCTACCAAGGCGACCGGTGAGTTGCGGCAATTTCTGACGCCGCCGATTCGTGCGGGGCGCGAGTACACCTACGACGTGGTGATCATCTACGCGGACGGCACGGTGCGCAAAGAGGTGATCACGTTCGTCGGCGGCAAACCGGCCGAATTTGATTTCCGCGTAGCCCGTCCCGAACCGAAAAAGACCGATCAGAAGCCACCGGTGAAAAAGCCCGAAGATAAAAAGCCCGCTGAAAAGAAGGCCGAGGAGAAAAAAGCCGAGCCTAAACCGGTTCAGCCGGCCCCAGAGAAAAAAGAGCCGCCAGTAAATCGCAAGCCCGACGTTATCTTCGTTCCCACGCCGCAACCTGTGGTGGAGAAGATGCTGGAACTGGCCCAGGTGACCAACAAGGATGTCGTGTATGACCTGGGCTGCGGTGATGGGCGGATAGTGGTCACGGCGGCCAAAAAGTACGGAGCACGCGGGAAGGGGATCGACATTGATCCCGAGCGGATCAAAGAGTCGCTGGACAATGTCAAAAAGAATGGCGTCGAAAAGCTCGTCACCATTGAGCGGGCCGATCTCTTCCAGGTGGACCTGAGCGAGGCCACCGTAATCACCCTGTACCTGCTCCCCGAATTGAATCTGAAACTGCGGCCGAAGTTGCAGAAACTCAAGCCGGGCACCCGCATCGTCTCCCACGATTTCGACATGGGCGATTGGAAGCCCGATAAACACATCACCGTAACCGACGAGAACGGCCTGGAACACGACGTTTATTTGTGGATTATCAAAGGGTCTGATAAGCCGGAGGCACCCGGCAAAGGATTGGGCAACCGCGCAGCTGATGCGTTTTATGTCCTCCAGCAGGACAAGCCGAAGCTCAAACCGGATGTCGTGTACGTTCCTACACCGCAAAAAGTGGTGGAAAAGATGCTGGAAGTGGCCGGCGTGACCAAAGACGATGTCGTGTACGACCTGGGTTGTGGCGATGGACGCATCGTCGTCACCGCTGCCCGCAAGTACAAGTGCAAGGCCGTCGGCTACGACATTGACCCCGAACGCATCAAGGAGTCGCTGGAAAACGTCAAGAAAAACGGCGTGGAAGACCTGGTCAAAATCGAACAGCGCGACATCTTCACCGTGGACGTCAGTCCCGCGACCGTTGTTTGTTTGTACCTGTTGCCCAACCTGAACGCGAAACTGGTGCCGCAATTGCAGAAGATGAAACCCGGCTCGCGCGTGGTCACCCACGATTTTCGCATCCCCGGCTACAAACACGTCAAGGAAGTGCGCGTAGATCCCGGTGAAGGATTCGCACGCGAACATACGGTGTATCTCTATATCATCCCGCTGCAAAAGGAAGGAAATTAGCGCCGACGAGAGCGACGCGCTTTTCCCCGGTGATCCCTGGGACGAATCGCTTACGAGGAGAGCAAAATGATGCGGCAACAAATGGTGCGTGCACGGATTTGCACTATCGTGCTGGCCCTGGTTGCAGGACTGGGTTTGTTGGCTGCGCTGGCCTGGACAGGCTGGCGTATCAGCGCCGTGGGGCAGCAGCAGAGCAGTAACCCCATTCCGTCGGACAAAGCGCTGATTCGCGTCCTGTTACCGAAAGATGCCGAGCTGGAAATTGGTGGGGAAAAGACCAAATCCACCGGCGAGGAACGCCTCTTTTTGACACCGCCACTGGAACCGGGCAAAACTTACTTCTACGTGCTCAAACTCATCCATCCCACCAACGGCTTCAAACACGTGCGGATGCGGGTCGTGGAATTTGAAGCCGGCAAGGAAGTCGTCGTGGATTTGCGGCCAGGCAAAGACACCGCTTCCAGCGAGATTATCTTCGTGCCCACCTCCGAAGAGGTGGTGATGAAGATGCTCGAAGTAGCCAAGGTGAGCAAAAACGACATCGTCTATGATCTGGGATGCGGCGACGGACGGATCGTCGTGCTGGCCGCCAAAAAATTCGGCGCTCGCGGTGTCGGTATTGATATTGACCCCGTGCGGGTCAAGGAGGCACTGGAAAACGTCAAGAAAAACGGTGTCGAAAAGCTCGTGGAAATCCGTCTGGGCGATGCTCTCAAAGTCCATGACATCAGCCGCGCTACCGTCGTCACACTGTACATGTTGCCCGAATTCAACCAGAAAGTTCGCCCCATCCTGGAGCGTGAACTGAAGCCCGGCGCCCGCGTGGTTTCGCACGACTTCGAAGTGCCCGGCTGGAAACCCGATTCGGTAGTCACGGTGAGCGAACAAAGCGGTTTCCGCGATCACATCATCTACCTGTACACCATCGGCAGCGGTAAACCGGCTAAAGAGTGATGCCGACGGTTACTGGGGAGCGGAAGGGGCAACCGCCAGCTCGTCACCGTTGCAGGGACCACGGGTGAACCGTTGCCCAGCGCAGCAACCTTCGCCCTCTCGGCAGCCAATTGCAGGGGCGACCGGCAGATTGCCAACCGACGGCCAGGGCGATGACCAGGTCGCCCTTGATGAGGTGCAACGGAGGAGGCCATGGCTGGCCCGGCAGAGAATCGGTCTCGCTCAGTCGGTTCGACCCTGCCTTCGCCAGCGCTCCGCAGTTTTTATGACGCCATCGTTATTGGTGCCGGTCACAACGGGCTAGTTTGTGCTGCCTATCTGGCCCGTGCAGGGAAAAGCGTGCTGGTACTGGAGCGTCGCCACGTCGTGGGCGGGGCATGTGTTACCGAGGAACTGTGGCCAGGTTTTCAGGTCTCGGTGTGCGCTTACGTCAACAGCCTGTTTCGCCCGGAGATTGTTCGAGAGCTGGAACTGAAACGGCACGGGTTTCAGATGCTGCCACGCCGACCCTCTTCGTTTACGCCCTTTCCGGATGGCAGGTATCTTTTACTGGGTCCGGATGCCGATTTGAACGCCGCTGAAATCGGCAAATTCTCCAGACGCGATGCCGAAGCCTACCCGCGCTACGAACGCTGGCTGGAAGAGATCGCAGGCTTTATCGAACCTACCTTGATGCAAACGCCCCCCGATCCGTGGGCCAACACCTGGCAGGACCTTACCGGTACGCTGCGACTCGGCTGGCGATTTCGGGGTCTGGGTCGGCAACTGGGACACCGTCTGGTGGAGATTCTCACTGCTCCGGCCCGCAGTATTCTCGACCGCTGGTTTGAATCGGAAGAACTGAAGGTGACGCTTGCCACGGATGCGATCATCGGAACGCTGGCTTCCCCGTCGCAGCCTGGTACCGCTTATGTGTTGTTTCATCACGTAATGGGTGAGTGCGAAGGCGTGCGGGGAGTGTGGGGCTATGTGCAGGGCGGCATGGGGGCCTTGACGCGCGCCCTTGCCAGTGCGGCTCAGGAGCACGGAGCCGCCATCCTGACCCAGGCGGAGGTAGCTCGCATTCTCGTCGAGCGTGACCAGGCACGCGGGGTAGTGCTCACCGATGGCCGCGAGTTTCGCAGTTCCGTCGTCGTCTCCAACGCCGATGCCCACGTAACTTTTCTCCGGCTGTGCGAGCCGCAAACGTTACCCGAGGATTTCCTCGAAGCCGTCCGCCGACTGGATTACTCCAGTGCTTCGATGAAAATCAACCTGGCTCTGGCAGAAGCGCCCAGTTTCACGGCTCTGCCGGGAAATGATCGGGGACAGCTTCACGGTACCATTCACATCTGCCCTGGTTTCGACTACCTGGAGCGTGCGTTTGACGATGCCAAGTACGGTCAACCCTCGCAAGCACCGATTCTGGAGATCACCGTACCGAGCACGGTGGATGCCACCGTTGCCCCGCCTGGTCGCCACATCATGTCCATTTTCGTGCAGTATGCACCGTATCATTTGCGGCAAGGAAACTGGGACGAAATCAAAGAGGCATTTGCCGATCGCTGTCTGGAAATTGTCGGGCAATATGCTCCCAACGTGCCGCGAGCCGTGCTGCATCGGCAGGTGCTCTCGCCGCTGGATTTGGAGCGGGAGTTCAGTCTGACCGGCGGCAACATCTTTCAGGGAGCGATGACCCTGCCGCAACTGTTTTGCTTTCGTCCGGTGCCGGGGTATGCGAATTACCGCACGCCGATCCGCGGATTGTACCTGTGCGGCGCAGCCACGCATCCGGGCGGTGGTGTGATGGGAGCCTGCGGTTATAACGCTGCCCGCGAAATCTTGCGCGATGGTCTATGCTGAGGCAGGAGCTTCTCTGGCGGTGGTCGGGAGCACGTCCGCTTCCTGCATCGGCAGCAGCAAACATACCCGAGTTCCCGCTTCCGGACACGACTCCATGTGCAACTGACCGCCATGTTGCTCGACGATAATGCGAACGAAAGCTAATCCCAGGCCGATGCCGGTGGCGTTGCCTTCATGAACAGCGCTGTCGCGTTTGGTGGTGAAATATGGTTCGGTACATCGAGCCAGGACTTCGGGCGTCATGCCGACTCCGTTATCGCTGACTTCGAGAACCGCCCAGGTTGCGGCTCGGCTCCGTTGTGTGTGCCCATCCGGTAGCGGATTATTGTTTTCGGAACCGGTGCATTCACCGGCACGGTGCGTGGGTACGGCAGATGATTGCGGTTTGGAAGCAATCTCCGGTGGCGTTGCCGCGGGGCGAATGTTCATCGGCAGACGATACGTGCGCAACTCTACGCACCCTCGCCAGGCTGCCGCTTGCAACAGTGCCTGTTTACGAGCCTCGGCGTCGCCCATTTCGGCATAGGCACGCTGACGTAAGCGGTTCCGCATTTCGAAGGTCGCATCGCGAGCATTGAACAGGAGATTTTCCACTGCTTGCAGAATCTGCGAACGATCGGCAAAGACCGGAAGCGGCTCCGGGTTCGGTTCGACTTGCAATTCCAGCTTCCAGCGCTGACGGGCCAGTTCCGACCACTGCGCATGCACTTCGCTGACCAGGCTGTTCAGATCGAAATGGACTCGCTCGCTTTGCGTGGGATCGCGCCGGACGGTGTGGAGAATTTCCTGCAAACGATCGGTCACGGTGCCCAGTGCGCTTTCCACTTCCTGCAAAGCGGTGCGGAGCTGATCTTCAATCGGTTGCTGCAAGCACTGCCGCAGCAGGGCTATCGGCCGCACCAGCAGATTCTTGATGTTGTGGGCATAACAGCCGGCGAGCACGGCCAGCTGGGCGAAAATCTGCGAACGCAACTGCAGGGCCTCCTGCTCGGCTCGCTGTCGGCGTAATTCGTTTTCCAGGGCCAGCCGACGCGCTTCCTCTAACCGCTGACGTGCGGCGGTGGCTTCCTGCTCCCGGCGTCGCTGTCGGAACAGATAGACCGCTACCCAGGCCACTGCTGCCAACGAGATGCCCAGGATGAGACTTAGCAGTCCCCAGGTAAACCGTTCCTGTTCCATGGCGCGAAGTTGCTGATGCGCGAAGGCGTGTAACTGATACCAGACCACCGCCCGCATGCTTCCGAGCGCATCTTCTACCAGCACGTGTTCCAGCCGGCGAACCTGCTCGGCGTCGAAAGGCAACGCGCTTTCCCACACGATAACGGTTTGCGCCGCGTCGGGGTTTTGTTCCGGACGCTGGTCGGAAAGTAACGTCAACCCGTTGTCAGTGGGATCGCCGGCAAAGTTGTCAGGTGACGAAGCAGTGGCACGGTTTTTTCCAGACGGCCGTAAATGCAATTCCAGGCGATACACCGTGGGAAACAAAGGCAGGTGAGTGGCAAACTGACGCAGCGGGGCGGCGATCGCATACAACTGGTCCTGCAATTCCTGTCGGAGCTTTTCGCGTTGTTCTGCGGAGGTGGCGGAGAAATACTCGCGGCCCAGTTCCGAAAGGGTTTTGCGGAAGACGCGTGATTCTTCGAGCCATTCGCGGAGGGCGCGTTCGTCGGCAGCTTCCTCACCGCGAAAGCGAAAATAAACCGCGTAACCGCTCGCCAGTGCGAGCAGCACCAGCAAAATAAGCGGCGGCACCAGACCAATCAGCCACTCCCGCCAGAGCTTCACGGGCTTATCTCGCCTCAAATGGCTAATTCCTTCCGACCGGCTGCGGTTACTTACTCCTCGCACAAAAGCCAGCGATTTTGCAGATACCAGGACCGTTGCCGTTCCGGATCGGGACGCCTGTGCCAGATTTCAAGCACCGCCCAAGTATCGAGACGGTAAGGTCGGCGTACAGGTTGCAAACAGACGACATACTCACCGGAACCCAAACGACGATTGCCGTCGGCCTCGAAGAAAGGTTCTCCCTGCTCGTTTCGGAAATTCCGCAGCCGCATCAGGAACGTTTCCACATCCGCCAGGTGTGATCCCGGTCCGGGAGCAGCAGGCTGATGCTGGCTGCTTTGCGTCGTCCAGGCGGCCTGGGTTACCGCTTGCAGAATCCGCACCCACAAAAGCAGATCGTCCGTAGCAGCATGCCGGTTGCATAGCTGGCTGAACGCGGGAATGCTCACTGGCCACTGGCCACACACCTTGCCTATCGCGGATGCGGTCTGGGAAGCCAGTTCCGCCAGCCGGGGCGACGTGGTGCCCATCAGGTGTGCCGGGTCTTCGTGAGCGAAAAGGAGCACCCGCATGGGCAGCAATTCCGTTGGCCAGAGCAGCCGTCGGTCGCGGCAGACCACGTTGAAGCTGATGGAATCGCCGACCACTACGGTAATCTGCCCCGCGGTCAAGGGCGCTGCTTGCCCCAGGCCGATCAGCACCCGTCGCGCGGTTCGTTCCACTGTGGGCAAAACCAGAACGCGCGGCGAGGCCGGTGTTTGCGCTATCCGCTCGGCCAGGTCCTCTTCGATGATCTGGCGTTCCCGCACGTTGGGTAGCCAAGCCTCGCCAACGCTGTAAGGCACGACCGACTTTCGCACCTGCCCGAGATTTCGCTGGAGCAGGGCGTCGCTAACGCGGTTGGTAAAATCCTCGGAATAGGGGTCATCCCGCCAGGTTATGGCATCCCAGACACTATCTTCGGGCAACCAATCCGGCCGGCAGGATAGAAAATCCACCAGCGCGTCGGCCATTTGTCGGTTCGTGAAACAAAAGCGAAAGCTTCGCTGCGGGTACACCTGGAGCAGGGGATAAAGTCCTTCACCAGGCGCGACCTCGACGTCATCTGCGGTGGCAGTGGTCAGCAGGAGCGCTGGAGTACTGCTGTCGGAGTCGTGCCAGTGTCGAAGTAATCGAGCCAGTTCCAGGGCACGGTCGCTGGTATTGCCACCGAGAATCGCCAGGGGCTTGGGTCGGCGTCGCAACAATCCCGCCAGCCAGTGCTCCGCCGAGTAGTCGCTGGTCAGCTTGTACCAGCGGAACCACAACCGTCCTGTGCCATTTCGTCGAGCCAGAGCGAAACCGGGAATATCCCGTGAACCGCGTGCCAGCACCGGATCGCTGGCCCAGGAAAGTTCTCCACCGGAATGGGCCACCAGCAAACGAGCGGCCTCGAGGAAACGGTCCCAGTTCGGCCGATTCGTCGCCGGCATCAGCCAGGCAATTTCCTGCTCTCCCGAAGATAAAGCGGGTACCGTTAGCCCACCGCCCTGCCGCGAAACCAGCCACCACATCAACAATGAAACCAGCACCAGACCAGCCGCAATCCCACCAACCGTTTCCGGATTTCGGCCAAGCACTCGCAGCACATTGCGAAACACGCCACACCTCCTGCTACCATTCTATCGCCAGGTTTCCTGCCCAGGCATTGCTCAGGTCGCCGACAGCCCTCACTGGTCACCCGTCGCCCGCCACCAGCCAGTACTCGCCCGCCGCTTATCGAGCCCAAGCCAGGTGCAAAAGATGATTGCCGTTCGAGCAGGTTTGCGTATTGGGCCCGCACCGGTTCAGTTGATAGGGAGGGCCCGAAGCTTTCCATTCTTCGATGACCGTGTCATCAACCAGCGCGCCCGCATCGGTTCAGTGTATAGGGATGGCCAGAAGCTGCCGGCGACTAAGGCCGTTTGTCCGTTGACTGCTTGTCCGTTTGACCTTGCCGGCATCTAATGATTAGGGCGGCGTGTGATGATCGCTTAACGAGCAACCGCGACGATCACCGGGGCGTACCCGCCGACCGAAGCGGTATGTCCGCTAACCAAAGTGATGTGTCGTCTCACGGGATCGGTGTCTCGGCTGATGGAACCGAGGTGTCCGCTGACCGAGGCAGCATGTCTGCCAGCGCCATAAGCGCGAACGGGAGAATCATCATGGGCGGCAAAAATTTACCAACCTGGTTTACCGGCCTGTTATTGCTTAGTTGCCTGGTTCTGTCCAGTTGTCAGGACGATGGTCGCGGTCAGCATCCTCCGTTGCCGCAGCAGACCCCGAGTGCCAAACCGAATCCACCGGCGTCCGCTCAGCCTCAGCGTAAGCCTGCGCGCTATCCGGGATTTGCGGGCGAGTTGTTCTTTTCGACCCATGCGGCCATCGGCCCCAACGTGTTTGTGCAGGTGCGTCAACCACCGGAAGTGGCGATACGGGAGCTGGCTATCGGAACACTCCAGGCATTGGCCCTGGCACCGATGCCTGGCGGTTTGACTTCCTGGGCTGTACGGCGAGTTTTCATAGTTCGACCTGGCGCGGATAAGCAGGTTTCCGTAACGGCCATGGTAGTCCTGCGGCACGGCTATCTCGAACATCTGCTGACGACCCAGTCGGCCGGCAAGAATCACGAATCCGTATTGGCCGCCGACATAGACGCTTTGCATCTGCATGTGGCCCTATTGGCCATCGGCGCAAAACCGGGCAAACCGATGGAATATCGCGAGGAAAACGGCCGACGCATTTTTGTCCCGCCCCAGGGCGAGCCGATCGTCGTGCAGTGTGCTTACCGCAATGCGGTCGGCGACTTGATCGTGGTGCCGGCCCAGCGGTGGGTACGCGATGTGGACAAAAAACAAACTTTGCAGCACGACTGGGTTTTCGTCGGGAGCCGATTCTTAGACATCGAAAACACCGGTAAGCCGACTTTTTTCGGTGCCAATCTGGGACGAGTCATTTGCGTGGCGAATTTTCCGGTGGCTCTGCTCGATCTGCCCATTCTGAGTTCGGACAAGGAGCAAGAAGGTTTGCTGTTCGAAGCCAACACCGAAGCCATTCCGCCGCTGCAAACACCGGTCAGCGTCTGGTTATCGCGGCGAGAAAAGTAATTCAGGCGGCGCGGCGTTGCACCTGCTCCAGCCACAACCGCAATGTCGCCACCGGCACGCGCTCACACTCTGCCGAATTCAGCTCGCGTATATTCAGCGGCTGGCTGTCGTGGGCATTGAGTACGTAATACCTGTCCGTCTCGTAACCTGTCGCTACCTCGCCGTGAACGTAAAGCGTCTCGTGAATTTTCTCCCCTGGCCGGCGGCCAATGATTTCAATTCGTGCACCAGCGAACAGTTGCATCAGGTCCCGCAGGCAAACGCTTTTCATCTTCGGGATGATGATGTCGCCGCTTCGACCCTGGGTCAGGGCATAATGCACCGTCTCCGTCGCATCTTCCAGGCTGAACATGAAACGAGTCATGTCCGGATCGGTAACCTGAATCGGCTGACGTCGCCGCGTCGCTTCCAGCCACAATTGCACCACACTGCCATTGGAACCGAAAATATTTCCGAATCGGCAGATGACGAACCTGGTCTGTGGATAAACCTCGGCCAGCTCGAGAATCAGCCGTTCCGCCAGGTACTTGGTAATGCCATAGACGTTGGTCGGAAAACTGCTCTTGTCGGTGCTGATAAAAATGAACCGCTCCACTCCGTGCCGGGCTGCCAGATCGGCCAGCTCAAAAGTGCAATTGACGTTGGTATCCACGGTGTAAAAACAATGGCGTTCGGCGAGGTTGACGTATTTCTGAGCGGCGGTGTGAATGACCATGTCCGCCTGGCGTACCGCGTCGCGGATACCTGGTGAGCGAAGATCGCCCAGCACCGTCTCAATCCGCGGATACTGCATCTTCAGCCGCAACAACTTATCGGCGTTGCGGCCGTGAGCGAAGATGTGATACTCCGGGTAGTAGCGAGCCACCAGTTCGCCCCCCAGCGAGCCGGTCGCTCCGGTGATCAGCAGACACTTTTTCCGCAGTCCGTGGGCCATATCATGAACTCCGAGCCCTTTCTCCCGGTGGGCAATCTGCCCATCGGCCTGGCTTTTCCAGAGTGCGTAACAAATTAGCACAATTCGGACATCGGTGGAACTCCAATTGGGTCGCAACTGGCACCCAGCACTCGAAGAGAAGGAGATGACATGCGGTGGTGGCTGACGACAAATGCGGCGGTGTTTGTGAGCCTGGCGCTGGCGGCGGAACCCAACCCGGGCATCTCGGTGCAAACGGTAAAATTCCCCGAACTGGTCAAAGCCATCCAGGCACACCAGGGCAAAGTTGTCGTCGTGGATTTCTGGGCCGATTACTGAGCCAGCTGCAAGGAGGAATTCCCGCATCTGGTTCAGATGCATCGTGAACTGGCCAGCAAAGGACTTGTCGCCATCTCCGTCAGCCTCGACGATCCGAAAGACGCACAAACGGTCAAACAGGTGCAATCATTCCTGCAAAAAGTCGGGGCGAATTTCCAGAACTTTATCCTCGACGAACCGGAGGAAGCGTGGTCGAAAAAACTGGACATTTCCGGGCCGCCTCTGGTCGTCGTTTTCGGTCGGGATGGCCGGGTCGCAAAGCGGTTTGTCGGCGGCTATGATGAAGTGCGAGCCCTGGTCGAAAAGCTTTTGTCCACGGGAGCGAAAAACCCATGACCGCATTGGGACCGACTGACCCACGGGCTTCGGTCGAGGACTTGCTGAAGGATATCCAGAAGAACTTACCCGCGGACGGTGTGCCGCTGCTGATCAGTCCTGATGTCTATCGGCCGGTACGCTTACCGCCACGGCAAGTGGAAACCCGCAAATGGCCAGTCCTGCATGCTGGCTCGGTTCCGGAAGTGGACTTATCGAACTGGCGTTTTCGCATTTTCGGACTCGTGGAATCTCCCTGGGAATGCACTTACGAGGAATTTCTGCGGTTACCGCGTGTCCGTGTCCTGGCCGACATGCATTGCGTCACCCGCTGGAGCAAACTCGGCAATCTCTGGGAAGGTGTCAGCACACGCACGGTGCTGGAGCAGGTCCGTGTCCTGCCGCAGGCCCGTTACGTGATGGTGCACTGCGAACACGGATTCACCACGAATCTGCCGCTCGAAGATTTTCTTGGCGAGGACTGCCTGTTCGCATGGAAACACAACGGCGAACTGCTCACGCCGGACCACGGTTATCCGCTGCGCCTGGTGGTGCCGCGACTGTATGCCTGGAAAAGCGCCAAATGGGTGCGCGGCATCGAACTGTTGGCCGAGGATCGTCCCGGCTTCTGGGAAAGCTGGGAGAACGGTGGCTACCACATGCGCGGCGATCCGTGGAAGGAGGAACGGTTCCGCGAACGCTGATTCCTAACCATCCGCCATTCGCTAATCGCCACTCGCCTTGCTACGCAACGATTGCACCAACGCTGATTCGCCATGTCTCTGATTCGCATCGCTAATGGAACGGTGTACGACCCGGCCAACGGTATCCACGGCGAAGTCCGCGACCTGTGGATTCAGGATGGCCGCATCATCGCACCGCCGACCGATCCGCAGCTTCGCCCCGACCGCACATTCGATGCTACCGGTTTGATCGTCATGCCGGGGGGTGTGGACATCCACGCGCACATTGCCGGGCCGAAAGTTAACGCGGCTCGGAAAATGCGCCCCGAAGATCACCGTCTCGCTCCTCCGGTTCGGCGGACACGTTTTACCCGTTCCGGTGTCGGTGGCAGTGTGCCCAGCACCTTCGCCACGGGTTACCTGTATGCCGGTATGGGCTACACTACCGTTTTCGACGCCGCGGTTCCTCCCCTCAGCGCTCGCCATGCCCACGAGGAACTGGCCGACACTCCCATCGTGGATAAAGGCTTTTACGTCCTGATGGGCAACAATCATTACGTGTTGCGGCAGATCGCTGCCGGAAATTACGAGCGACTCCGTGACTTCGCTGCCTGGCTTCTCAGTGCCGCCAAGGCTTACGCCATCAAACTCGTCAACCCCGGCGGTGTCGAGATTTGGAAAGAGCAAGCGGGCGGCAATGCCACCAACCTCGACGATCCTGTCCCCGCCTTCGGCGTTACTCCCCGTCAGATCATCCAGAACCTCGCCCAGGTCGCGATGGACTTACAGTTGCCGCACCCAGTGCATATCCACTGCAATAATCTCGGTTTGCCCGGCAACTGGGCGACCACTCTGGAGACCATGCGTTGTCTCGAAGGTCGCCGGGCCCATCTCACGCACATTCAGTTCCACAGTTACGGCGGCGACCCCGACGATCAGCGCACCTTCTGCTCCGAAGCCCCGAAGCTGATCGAATACTTCAACAGCCATCCCAACCTCAGCGTAGATGTCGGCCAGGTGATGTTCGGCGAAACCACTTCGATGACCGGAGACGGCCCGCTGGGTTATTACCTTTACCGCGTCACTGGCCGCAAGTGGTTCAACGCCGACACCGAAATGGAGACCGGCTGCGGTATAGTCCCGATTACTTATCGCGAAAAAAGTCTGGTGCACGCCCTTCAATGGGCCATCGGTCTGGAATGGTTTCTCCTCGCAGAAGACCCGTGGCGAATCTGTCTGAGCACCGATCATCCGAACGGCGCTTCTTTTCTGGCATACCCGCGAATCATCCACTTGCTCATGGATGCTGGTTATCGCCAGGAAATGCTCAAGCGCGTACCCGTAAAGGCGGCGCAACGCTGTCGCTTAGCCGATCTCCGGCGCCAATATTCGCTTACCGAAATCGCCATTATCACCCGCGCAGCGCCAGCGCGAATCCTCGGCCTGAAAAATAAAGGCCACCTGGGCCCTGGAGCAGATGCCGACATTACGCTATATCAGCCACAAGCAAACATCACCGACATGTTTGCCCATCCGCGTTACGTCTTCAAAGCAGGCGAACTGATCGTGGAGGACGGCGAAATTCGCGCGGAAATCTTTGGCCGCACCTTTTACAACTCTCCCGATTATGACCCCGACACACTGCCGGATATTCGCCGCTGGTTCGAGGAACACTACACCATCCAGTTCGCCAATTACGCTGTGGATGAAAGTTATCTGCATTCCTGAAGGCAATTTTCCGCCCCGGCGTTCGATAATGGCAGTTGAGGAGCAAAATCGGGGCATTGGAAATCATGCGAATCGAACCCAATTCGATTCCAGGTATCGGCAAAACCTCCGCCGCCAGTCCGGCGAAGGGACTAGCGCGTGCGGTCGCCTCGAACGAATCTCCGTCTGCCACCGAAACGGTGGAATTGACCGAACTGGCTAGCCTGCTGGCTCATCTGGCGGAGGTCCCTTCCGAGCGTGGTCAGCTCTTGACCATCATTCGCCAGCGCCTCGCAGAAGGTTACTATGATTCCGAATCGCTAGTAAAAGCGGCGGCCGAGCACTTAGCCGACAGTTTCGATTGGCTTGCCGGCTTGCCCGCCGAACATGATATGTCAACCGATCGCTAAATCCCCTCCATCCCTTACTCCCCGTCTAATTTTCCTCCCCACAATAAGCAAGGTCTAAGCAAATTTTCGACAACATCCCCGATAACGACATTAGCGGATGAAACCATCAGCTACCCAGCGCACCAACGGGAGGAGATGCACCCATGGCTCTGGTCATCACCAACAACGTCGCGTCGCTGACCGGTCAGAACAACCTGCAGCGCACCTCGTCGGCTCTGCAGCGCTCGTTGGAGCGACTGTCTTCGGGCCTCAAGATCAATCGCGGTGCCGATGGCCCGGCCGCACTCGTCATTAGCGAGCAGCAACGGGCCCAAATCGCAGGCTTGCAAACCGCGATTGATAACGCCAGCAAAGCCGTCTCGCTTGTACAAACTGCAGAAGGCGCGCTCGACGAAATTAACCGCCTGCTGCTCAAGGCACGCAGCCTCGCTCTCGATTCCGCCAACTCCGGTGTCAATGACGACGATGCCCTCGCTGCCAACCAGGCCGAAATCCGTAACATTCTTGCCACGATTGACCGTATCGCTGCTAACACACAGTTCGGCACTAAGAAGCTGCTCGATGGCACCGCCGGTGTTTCCGGGTCGGTAAGCGACGTCAATAAGATGACCTTCCTGCGTGGCACCAGCGATACGCAAGCCGGCACCTACACCGTTAACGTTACCACTGCCGCCGAGCGAGCGAATATTACTTCCGCAGCTGTCACTGGTACCCTGAGCGCTGACGAAACTCTTACGATCAACGGAGTTAACATCACTCTGACTGCCGGCATGGATCGCGCTGCCATTATCGCACGCATCAACCAGTACAAGAATCAAACCGGCGTAGAAGCGGTGGACGACTCCACTAACAGCAAGATAGTTTTACGCACGCTGCAATTCGGCTCGGCGGCAAAACTGAGCGTAGTTTCTACCGGTACCGGCGCCGGGTTCACCACCTCGATTCAGACCGACACGGGCGTGGACATTGCTGGTACCATCGGTGGCCTAACGGCGACTGGCGTCGGCAACGTCCTTACCGCCGTCTCGGGCGGTGCTAAGGGACTTAGTGTTGCTGTCAAGACGGATACTGCTGCGAGTAACCTGGTCGGCAACAGCTTTAGCGGCTCCATAGGAACGGTCACCGTAGTGGACAATTCCCTGCAATTCCAGATCGGTCCGAATGCGGGGCAGACTGCTAAAGTCGCGATTGACAATGTGTCCACCTCGGCTCTCGGCCTCAACGTTGCGGGATCTCAGTTTAGCAATCTCAGTCAGATCAACGTTCAGACCGCCAGCGGAGCTACCGACTCCATCAAGGTCATTGATCAGGCTATTGACGACGTCTCTAATCTTCGCGGCACTTTAGGTGCTTTCCAGAAGAATGCCCTTGAAGCTACCGCAAACAACCTGCGGGCCACCCTGGAAAACACGGTGGCGGCGGAATCTACTATCCGCGATACCGATTATGCCCAGGAAATTGCTAACTTCACCAAACAGCAAATCCTCTTGCAAGCTGGCGTGAGTGTGCTGAGCAACGCCAATCAAGTACCACAACTCGTCCTGGCTCTGCTACAGCGCTAAGCTCACCTGGAACCCTAAGCTCCACCTCTAAGTCCAGGTCTATAGCCAGCTCGCTTAGTGGTGCCTGAAGATTTCGCTATGGGAGTGGAGATCCCTCTCCACTCCCTTGCCTTATACGAAGTCGCCGTCAATAGCTGAATGAATTTCCCCATACCGGCAATGGGATGCCAAAATGGCCAGCATCAACTTTACTGGACTAATCACCGGTATTGACACCGATAAAATTCTGGAAGGACTGTTAGCAATTCAGAAGCGGCGGGTGGAAACGTTATCGGCTCGCAAAGACGAAGTCGCGATTCGGCAAGCTGCACTAAACGAGGTTGCCAATCGTCTCCGGGCTCTGCAGGATAGTCTGTTTTCTCTCGCCCGATCGCAAAACAGCGTTTTCGACGGCCGAAAAGTACTGGTCAATTTCCCCGATCTGGTTACCGCTACCGCGACAAGCCAGGCTGCACCCGGTGTCTATTCATTCCAGGTTCTAAGCACTGCTCGTCCCCATCAAATTGCCTCTCAGGGTTACGATTCGCCGGACAGCCTGATCACCACAGGCACCCTGCAGATTCAGGTGGGGAACAGCAATCCCGTAAGCATTACCATTGATAGTACCAATAACACCCTGCAAGGACTCGCCAATGCCATCAATGCCGCTAATGCGAATGTTACGGCTACGGTGATTCACGATGGTTCATCCACGCAGCCATACCGGCTGTTGCTATCCGCTAAGAATGCCGGTGCCGCTAACACGATTCGCATCACTAATAACCTTGGCAGCGACACCGGCTCAGCAACGAAACCGGTTTTCGATAGCACCTATATTGGGAACGCATTTGCGGCCACATCGAATACTGGCACATCTGTAGCTAGCACGAACCGCGGCGCTGGAGCTTATACAGGCTCAGTTTCGAAATCCTATACCCTGACGGTGATTAGCGGAGGCACTGTTGGTTCCGACACGATAACTGTCCATTATGAAGATAGCACTGGCACCCAGGCCGGTACGCTAACATTGAATCCGGGCGATGCCGGCGTTTATAAAACCGTAGCCGAAGGCGTGCAGGTGAGCTTTTCTGCGGGAACCCTCAATAGCGGCGACAAGTTTACCATAGACGTCTTCGCTCCGGAAATCCAGACCCCTACCAGCGCCGCTATCCGGATCGGTTCCGGGCCTGGAGCCCTGACTATTCAGTCCGATAGCAATCGTTTTACCGATCTTTTCCCCGGTGTTACCGTAGTGGTCCAGGGTGCGGATACTAACCGCACGGTGCAACTAACTATCGCTAATGATACGGAGAAAATACGGGAAGCCATCAATCAGTTTGTGCAAAAATATAACGACCTGATGACGTATTTGAACCAGCAGACTGCCTATAACGCTAAGACGCAACAAGCTGGGCCCTTGTTTGCGAACCGAACGGTTACGCAAATTCAAGATGAGTTGCGACGACTGGTTACCGATGTCATCCCCGGACTGCCAAGCCGAATGAACAGGCTTAGTGCTGCAGGCATTAGCATCACAGACCAGGGAACACTTACACTAAGCACCAGCCGCCTGGATAGCGTGCTCAGTGGCGAAGTTCCCGGTGTTACCATCGAGGATGTCAAGCGTCTGTTTGCTTTTACCGGCCAATCCTCTAACGAAGGGATTCGATTCTTGGTGGGCAGCACTCAGACGGATGGTAGCGGAATACCGATTCGGGTGGACATTACGCAAGCGGCGCAACAAGCGTCCCTGCTGGCCACCAGTGCTTTAGCGAGCACCACGGCCATAGACAACAGCAATAACCAGCTAACTGTCAGAGTGGACGGTCAGTTATACGATATAAGCCTGACGCCGGGTAACTATACACGTCAGCAGCTGGCCGAGGAATTGCAAAGTCGCATCAATAGCTTAGCGGCTGAGAATGGCAGGCAGGTTACGGTGACAGTGGAAGGGGATCGGTTGCGGATACGTTCGCAGAGTTACGGGGTACGCTCGGAAATTGAGATGGCAGGCGGTTCGGCTTTGGGAACATTAGGATTTACCTCCGGACAGCGTGCCCTGGGACAGGATGTTGCCGGAGAGTTTATCGTCAACGGGCAAAGAGAATCGGCTCGCGGTTTCGGGCAACTGTTAATCGGAGACGATCAAAACCGCTATACTTCCGGTTTACAGGTGCGAGTAACCTTGAGCAGTTCGCAACTGGTCACCGGAGCGGAAGGTGAATTGATTGTGACACGCGGGGTGGCGGCAAGATTAGACCGTTATATAAGCCAGGTGCTGGACGCTCAAGCAGGGGTTCTAGCCAGCGGCAAGCAGGCATTAGATACGGAGGCGCAACGGCTGCAGGATAGTATAGACCGGCTCAACCAGTTGATAAACGAGCAACGGGATTCCTTGCAAAAGAAATTTCGTGCGCTGGAAAATATGGTATCTCAGCTTAGAGGAATTGGCGACATGCTAAGCATGCAATTTCAGGCACTATCGAACACGAATTCGCCATTCAATCGGCGCTAGCAGCGGTGCGGGAGCAAGCCATGGTCAGCTATCAATGGACGCAACAGGCACCGTTTCAGTGGACACGCATAGACATGCTGCTGGCTCTTCTGGAAGAAACTATCCGCGTGCTGGAAACCTTGCAGCAGACAGTCGCAGGGCAGGGCGATCAGGCACAACGCGAAGCCCAAACGGAAGCATTATGGCAACGTGGGCGGTTGCTGGTGGGCGCGTTGCTTAGTGGCGTGTATCCCGAAAGCAGCGAGCCGGGCTGGTTATGCTGGCGTTTGTACGAGTTTGTGCTGCACGTTCTGGAACAACGCCGGGTGGACTCACTTGCTGGTGCCTTGCAAGTATTGCGGACGTTATTCGAGGCTTTCCAGGCCATTCGACCCGAGGCTGTCAGTTTAGAGCGAACAGGAGCGATTCCCGGGCTGGACAGCGTGGGAATCGGGCTTGGGACAGTGGCTTGAAGCTCGGTACAAGTTTTCACCTGCACCGGAGGACGTTTGCAAAAGTTGGCCGAGCCGACCGTGTGCTGGTTACGGGGCACCGCTACGCCTGCATCTGGTTATCAGGTAATCGGAAAGTCGGGCTGCAACACTCATCGTCGCCGGGCAGTCCCTTCAGGTTGCGGATAGCCGGTGATCCGGATAGCTGGACGTAAGCCAGAGCGCGCGAGGCTTGCTCCTGCCATGTGTTTTGAGCGTGGACGAAATCGGCACCAACGCCGTGGCGATTACTAACAAGGACATAGTCGCCGCTGCCAGGGACGTTGAGCGTGGACGAAAGCCGGCCCCCGGGTTGCAAACGTATCTGGTGGCCAACTGGCTGAGCCTGATGGACGTTCGGTAACGCCTGGCCAAACTGGGCCTGTGACTTTCCGGAAGCCGTTGTTTAAGACCGAAGGCAGGGACGGAAACGAAGGGTGGTGCGGCTTGGAACATTGCCAGGGTCAGCATGTGAAAAGTGATTTGCCAACGGAGGCGTGCGGAAACTTTTTTCTCTGGACGCTCAAACGGGCGATTATTATAATTGCAGTAGCCTGCCAACTATTTCCCACCGCAATAGACCTGCCAGAGGAGACCTGCCATGCTGAAGTTGCCGGTCGGAACAACGCGGGATTGCGAACTGCTGAATCGTCGTCAGTTTCTGGAGATTGGCGGCCTGTCGGCGTTCGCGTTGACGCTCCCGGAATGGCTGCGTGCTCAGGCCCAGGGCGGGCGCGACCGCAAGACGGTCAGCTGCATTCTCATGTGGATGCAGGGAGGCCCCAGTCATATTGACACGTTCGATCCAAAACCGGAGGCACCGCCGGAGATTCGCGGCGAATTTGGCGTGGTGGATACGACCATCCCCGGTGTAAAGTTCTGCGAACATCTGCCGAAGCTGGCCAGAGAATTGGACAAGTTCAGTGTGATTCGCAGCTGCGACCCGCAAAACTCCAGCCACGGCGTGGCCGACCATCTGATGATGTCCGGGCATCGATTCAATCCGTCTCTGATTTATCCGTGCTACGGTTCGGTCATTGCGAAAGAGCGGGGCTACAAGAATGGCATGTTCCCGTTTGTGCAGTTGAATCGGTACGTGGACAGGCGATTTGGAGGCGGGATCGCCGGATTTCTCGGCGACCAGTACAACCCGTTTGAAGTGCTGGAGGACCCGAATTCTCCGAATTTCCGCGTTCGCGATTTGACGCCGCCACCCGGTCTGGATGAGCAACGTTTGACCCGCCGACAGCGAATGCTGCAAACTCTGGAACAGTTCCAGCGCCAGGTGCAGGAAGAAGCAGCAGGCGTGGTACAGACCCGCGATGCGTTCTGGGAGAAGGCGTTCAGTCTGATCACCTCACCGGCCGCCAAGAAGGCATTTGATCTGAGCCAGGAACCGGACAAGCTCCGCGATGAATACGGGCGGAACACCTTTGGGCAGTCGTGCCTGCTGGCACGTCGGCTCATCGAGGCGGGGGTGCATTTCGTCACCATCACCGATGGCGGCTGGGATACGCATCAGAACAACTTCCGCAGCTTGAAGGAGCGATTGCTGCCGCGTATTGACCAGGGTTACTCAGCCCTGCTGCGTGACCTGAAAGCACGCGGGCTGTTGGACAGTACGCTGGTGGTCTGGATGGGCGATTTTGGCCGGACACCGAAAATCAATTCATCGGCAGGGCGTGATCACTGGGGAACTGCCTCGGTGGTTTGCATCGGCGGCGGTGGAGTGAAGACCGGAGTCATCGTCGGTCGCACCAATGCTCTGGGCGAATACATTGTGGATAGCCCGGTAACGCCTCAGGACCTGGCCGCTACGATTTACTACGCCCTGGGTGTGCCTTTAGACCGCTGGTACCGCTCTTACGATGGCCGACCCATTGAGCTGGTGCCAACAGGCAAACCGGTCCGGGAACTGGTGGGCTAGGCCGTCATAAGCCCGGTCGCCCGTTGAGCATCCATTGCTGCGACACGGCAAACGTCCGGGCAAGCTGTAGCAAAGTCGCTACACAGTGCGCATTTGCTAAATCTTGCCAAAGTGAGAGAAGTTTTGTGAATGCCAGCCTGTGCTAAGGCTCTTGCTAGTAGAAATGGGGCAGTTACAATACCTGTGAAGCCTCTGCGCGGGATATGGCTGGTGTCACTGAGTGTGTAAAGAGTCCGCGCGGCTGGAGGCGATTGGCTATCTGAATCAGGACGACAGCAGCGGGGGGAACAAATCATGCCAGAAACGTTTTATACGCTGGAAGAAGCGGCGGCGAAGCTGAATGTTACGCCGGACAAATTGCGACAGATGGCCCAGCGGGGCGAAGTGCGAGCGTTCATGGACCGCGGCACCTGGCGTTTCCGAGCGAGCGAAGTAGATGACCTGGCACGGCGCTTAGGATTGGCCAGTTCCTCCGAACTGGAAGCTCAGGGACCGAAGACGCCGAAACCATCCGTTCCAGCCGATAAAAACGGCCCCCGGACTCCCGCACCCGGCCAATCGCCGCGTCCTCCTGCCTCCGGGTCACCGGAGAGTCGAGCCACCATGCTAGCGGGAGCGGATGTTTTCCCCTTCGACATCACACCGGAACAGCCCGGTGGCGGTCAGGTGGATTTGATGAGTCTTCTGGCCCAAGGACCCAAAGCTCCAGGCTCCGATAGCGATGTTCGGCTGGTGCCGGAAGGCAGCGACATCAACCTCGAAGTATTGCCTCTCGAAGGAGACAAACCACCGTCTAAACCGAGCAGCGGCAAACAAAAACCGGAAAGTCAGGTGCGTCTGGAACCTGCTGCTCCTGCAGAACAGCGGCCACAACCCCGGCTTTCACGATTGGATGTGGAAAGCGACAGTGATGTGCGGCTGGTGGATGTGGAAGCACCGCCCGAGGTGGTGCAACAGGTAAGCGCCAGGCGAGACAGTCAAATTCGCCTCGAACCGGATCGCCGCTCCGGCGCCAAACCGGACAGCGGTGTGCAGGCCGAGCAACGTTCGCCCGAAGGTTCGGAGTCCACTTTGCAGCTGGAAGTGGACCTCGATGCCGAGTTGCGCAAGGCTGAAGAAGCTGCCGCAGCCGTGTCTGAGAGCAGCGAGGAACAAGTAGCGGCAAAAGCCTTGCAGGATGAGAGCACCGAATTTGAGGGCCAGGGGAGCGAATTTGAGCTGAAATTGGATGAGCAAGATCCGGAAGGCAGCACCTTCCGCATCAAGGAAGAGGAACCTGCCGAGGCAGGCACTGGCCCCGCCGCGGACAGCTCCAGCAATCAATCGCTGGCACTGGAGTCCGGCGAGACCGAAGCCGAGGGTACGGAAGAGCTCTCGTTCGAGCTTTCCCTCGACGAGGAATCCACCGAAGTAACTCCGCGACCAGAATCCGCCAAACGCACGCCCGACTCCAGCAGCGAATTTGAGTTGAGCGTTCAAGAGGACGATTCGGAAGTGGACACGGAATTGTTGGGCACAGCGGCTAAAAGTGGAGCCTCGAAGTCGCTGCAGGAATCGGACACCGAACTCGAAGAAACTTCCGACTACGATCTGCAACTGGTGGACGAGGAACAACCCGCGGGCGATTCGGAAAATGATCGTCCCACCGAAGTGGTTATTGATGAAGAAGCCGGTGCGGATGAGCAGACGCTTCTGGTCGAAGGTGCCGGCGATTTGGAAGAGTTGAGCGAAGTCGTTGATGCGGACTCCGCGTTTGAAGAACCAAGCCAGCTGATCGTGGAAGAGCCAGAAGCAGAAGTCGTTGCTGTGCCTGAAGAAGGCCCGGTGGTGCGCTATGTGGAGGTAGCCCCAGCCGATTGGGGATTATGGGCGCTGGTGCACGTGCCCACGACGCTGGTGCTGGTTTTCGCCGGGCTGCTCCTGTTTGAATTAGTCCGCAGCGCCCTGTACTACCATGAACCGGGCATGATGGGCGGCCAAATTTACGAACTGCTCGCCAGTTTGTTCCGCAAGTAAGCTTCCGATGTCTTGCTGACGCGAGATCGGTCGCGGTGATTGAAGCGGCTCGCGCTGGCAGTGCGCTTATCTCCGCCGCTACCGGGTCGCCTTGCTGAACTGGAAGTGCCGGTGGAGTTGGAAACGGCTCGCCCTGGCGTAACCCGTCGTAGTTATTTCTTCAGCTTGCTGAACCGAGCTTGCCCGCGGAGTTTGATGCAGGTAAGTTACTTGCATGGACGCCAATCGCAGGCAGGAGGCACGCTCTAAAATGAAACGGCAAATCCGTTCAGATGGTGCCCGGCACTCGCGATCGCCCGGTTTTGCTCGCAGGTGTGCTGCGGGGGCTTCGCAAAGAGCTTGCAGTGGATGAGTCGGTCACATGTCCGGTACCGGTTGGGCCAGCGAATAGCCTCGCCGCTTTCAATACAGTCCGCAACGCTTGTTTAGCCGAAAGCCTGGGCCGGACGCAGCCGATAATCGGCTTCGCTGACCTGCCGGGTGCTTGGTTCGCATTGTGCGGAAACGAGACGGACTGACACGCGCTGGCAGCCAGCATACCGAGTGCTCGGTTCGCATTGTCCGGAACCGAGTGCCGACGTATTATCAATCGGATGTCCGTCGTGGCGAGCGCTGAGTTCCTGAGGGCACTTTAAGCGAGGGCGGAAACATGACCCATGCAGAAATTGATATTGTCAGCCCGGAAGAGATGCCAGTGATTGTGGAGCTGTACAACCGCATTTTTCGCCCGCCCCGCGACCTGCAATCGTTTGAGCGGCGATTTCGGGGACGCTGGAACGTTTTGCGGTTGGTTGCACGCATTCGCCGCGAACCGGTAGGCTTCTTCCTGGGCTTTGAATTGAAACCCACGGTCTTCTTTTCGTGGTTTTACGGCGTGCTTCCTGAATATCGCGGGTTGGGCATTGGCTCGCGGTTGATGGAAACAGTGCACGAATTCGCCCGGCAGCAAGGTTACGAGTCGGTGCGCATGGAATGCCATAATCAGCATCGCGCCATGCTCCATCTGGCTATCGCCAAGGAATACGACATCGTCGGCATTCGCTGGGACCCCGACCGCGGCGACAACCTGGTGATTTTTGAGAAAGTGTTGACTTCCTGACGCGGGCTCGAAACGCGGCAATTCCGTTCGACCGGCCGCGAACCGGTACAGTCTGGCAAAACCGGGCCGGTGCCAGTAGGGTATAGGAAAGGGGTGGTAGCTCGGCGGGCAAACGTATTTGCTGAAAATGCCGAGCTGACCGGACGTCGCAGGTGCATCTTCCCAGCCAGCAACAGGAGCAAGCTATGCGATGGTGGTTTGGCGGTGCAATTGTCGCCGGGGCTATGTTCTGGTGGTCGGTCGCGCCTTCATCTGCCGACCTGGCGGATTACGTCCGAAAACCGGATGCCGAGTTTGCCTGGCGATCGGTCAACCATACCAGCAACGAAACGGGCACCGTGTTTACGCTCCATCTCACTTCGCAGAAGTGGCAAGACATTGTCTGGGAGCACGCCGTGCAAGTGTACCTGGCCAAAAATGTTCCGCCGAAACCGACCATGTTGATCTGGGTGACTGGTGGCAAACCAAATCCGGTCGCCATCATCGCAGGATTGGAAATTTCCCGTCTGGCACAGGTACCGGTGGCATTCCTCTACGACATTCCTAATCAGCCACTGCTCGGCAATAAACGGGAAGATGCCCTGATCGCGGAAACTTTCGTGCGCTATTTGCAGAGCGGGGACGAAAACTGGCCTCTTCTGTTCCCCATGGTAAAAAGCGTGGTGCGGGCTATGGACGCTTTGCAAGCCTTCGCCCGCCAGGAATGGAAAACCGAGGTGCGACACTTTGTCGTATCCGGTGCCTCCAAGCGTGGTTGGACAACCTGGCTGACGGCAAGTTTGCAAGACCCCCGCGTGGTTGCGATTGCTCCCATGGTGATTGATGTGCTCAACATGCCCGAACAGCTCGCCTGGCAGGTCAAAAGTCTCGGCGGTTATAGCACCATGCTCCGCGATTACATTGACGCCGGCCTGATCCCCATGCCGCAGACCGAGCGCGCCAAAAAGCTCTGGAGCATGGTGGACCCTTATGTGTACCGGCAAAAATTTACCGTACCCAAGTTAATCGTGCTCGGTAGCAACGATCCGTACTGGGCCAGCGATGCCCTGAACCTTTATTGGGATGGTTTGCCCGGAGAGAAATGGGTGCTTTACGTTCCCAATGCCGGCCACGATTTGCGCGACCGCAAAGCCCTGGACCCCACCGCACAGTTGCGGCGATCGGTGTACACGCTCAGCGCGTTTGTACGAAAGCAGGCCAATGGCCAACCCATGCCGAAATTCACCTGGAAACACACTGCCGATGCCAGCACCGCTACCCTGGAAATTACCTGGGAAATAACCGCAACGGACGCCGCTGGCAGAACAGCTGCCGTTCCGGTGGCGGCTCGACTCTGGGTAGCCGACGCTCCTACCCGGGATTTTCGCAACGCAACCTGGACTTCCCGCGGCCTTCCGCTTCCAGCCAATCAGCATCGCCTCATCAGCCAGGTGGATGTCCCCAAGACGGGCTGCCGGGCTTTGTTCGGCGAACTGGAATTTCGTGACGGCGACCAGCCATTCTGGCTTTCCACACAAATGCAGATCGTCGGCACGCCGACCCCCGCCAAGCCTTAGACCATGTTCGACAAACTCCAGCAACTGGCTTACGGAGCCCGCGTCTTACTGTCACGCCGTGGCAAAAAAGAAATGGTCGAGCTTCCCGGCCGACAGGTGCAGTTGTGGCATGGCGGAACCGGGCCCCCGCTGGTTTACCTTCACAGTGCCCTCGGCGAAACTACCTGGCTGCCTTTTCTCGATAACTGGGCTCGCGAGTTTCACGTTTACGCCCCGGCTCATCCAGGGTTCGCGGAAAGCACTGGCCTGGACGGCATGGATTGCATCGAGGATTTTGCCCTGCACTACGCGGAACTGTTCGACCAGCTTGGACTGCGCGAAATCAATCTCGGCGGCGTCAGTCTTGGTGGCTGGATCGCTATCGAATTTGCCCTGCGCTGGCCCGAACGTGTTCGCCGGCTCTGGTTTGCTGACTCGCCAGGATTGTGGCTGGACGAGCATCCTTACGCTGACCTGTTTCGCTATGTGCAGGACACGCCGAAACTTCGCCAGCTTCTTTTCCACGATCCGGACGGCCCCATGGCCAGGCTCATCCTGCGCGACCTGAAAGAGGTAAACGAAGAGACACTTATCGCCGCCTACCGTGCTCTGCGGACTTTGGCACGCCTGGTGTGGGAACGCCCGTATAACCCGAAACTAGCCGCACGATTGCACCGGATTCGCTGTCCCGTTCTGATCCTCTGGGGGGCAGATGATCGACTCATCCCGCCGGTTTACGCTCAGCTTTTCGCTCGACATTTGCCGCAAGCCCGGGTCGAAATTCTCCCCGAATGCGGGCACCTTCCCATGTTTGAGAAAGAGAGCGAGTTCAGCACGCTCATACGAGAATTTTGCCAAACCGCGTAAGCTAATCCACCTCGATGCGGTTCGCCAGAATGGGATGTTCGCACAGTCGTTGTAACATCGTTTGGGCCAATTGCTTGGCGTAAAAGCGTTTCGCCCTTCCTTGCAGCACAACCCCGTTTCCTTCCCAGCTGAGACGCAACTCCCGCACAGCATGGCCCAGCAAAGCCTGCAGGCGCGTTTGCAATGCCTCCAATTCCTCTTCGCTGACTTCTGGAAAAGCATACACCGTCGCTGCTTCCGTTGCACTCCACATGGCCGTAACCTCCCCAAGTCGCATTCTAAGCAAGTCGCACTTATCGTGCCGAACTCTGCCTTCAACAAAATTTCTGGCCGCGTTCGATGAAATGGCACTTTCCTATATCCTTTCTTTCAGCCATGTTGCCTACACACGCCAATTCTTCGAACCTGACACGGCTAAGCTCCGCTGGGTCTCGTCAATTTTCCCTCCGTCTGCGCAAACAAGTCTCTCACCATGCACGAGTGCCTGACCCGCGGCAAACATAAGATTTGGCAGGCCAAAAGCTGTATTATTCGCGCTGTAAGCGTGTTTGGCCGTATGCGCGAGCCCGACCCCTGGTCGCTAGGGAATGCCTGACATTGCAGCCTTCCTCAAGACCGAGCCGCCGTAAATCCTTCGAAAATTGCCTCTTCCACGACGAAGATAGAACACTTCGGCTTTCCTGCTTATTACGTTACATTCTCCAGTCCTGCTTCTTCCACCAAATCACCCAGTCGCTAACAATGGACAGGCGGTTTCTGCTTGCCACAACCGCTGGCAACGTTGCACAATTTCCGGGCGTTGCTCGAAGCAAAATTGGCTGTACACTTGGCGGCAGACGAGCTTAGTCCCAACGAAGCCTCCGCCGTTGCTCGAAGCAAGCTTTACTGCGTGCGCAGCCATGTGCACAGGCGCATCTCCCAAACCACTCGGGGTTTCTCTAAGCCAGTTTAGCCGCGTACCTGAGCACTCGGCGGGCCTTCGTTCGTACCTAAAATACGCTGCTCCAAGCAAGTTCAGCCGCGTACCCACTGTTCGAAATAGCCTTCCAGTTCACGAACCACGGCACGGTCGTCGTAAAGGACATCGGCTCGTTCGCGGATAGCCTGACGAACATGCTCCCGATATTCCGCATCCGTCGCGATCCGTACCGCTTTTTCTACATACTCCGCTGCGCTGGTCGCCACCAAATCCATGAAATCCATCTGCCGGTACATGGCCAGAGTGAGCCGACATCGCAGAAATGGTGAAGGCCAGGTGACGATCGGCACCGCCAGCGCCAGAGCCTCGTAGCTGGTGTTGCCACCGCCGAAATGAATTGGGTCAATCATCACGTCGGCCAGTGTCAGCAGGCGAAGGAAATCGTCCCGCGGGAGCTTGGAGACAAAATGCACACGCTCCACCACGTCCGGCATAGTTCGGCGAAATCGCGCCAGCAGCAGCTCCGTCCAGTTTTTGAACTTGCCCTCAATCAACACCAGCCAGCCGGCCGGATCACGTCGCAAAATTTCCGCCAGGAGGTTGTCGAACTCCGGATGGAACTTGAACAGCGTTTGCGGGCACAGGTAAATGTGCCCGTGCTGGGGTAAACCAAATTCCTGGCGGTCAGGTTGCCGGCCCACGAGCTTCGGTCTCTCATACACGACGTTTAGCCGGCTCAGGCGCAACAACTTTTCGCTGTAATGATCATCCGCTTCAGCAGTCTCCGCAGTAGCGCTGGAAACAAAGTAATCCATGGTCGGCAAACCCGTCGTCACCGGATGTCCCCAACTGCAACACTGCACCGGAGCAAGTCGGCTGAACGCCAGCGTGTAGCTCATCGCATCCATGCCGATATCGGGATAATAAAGGATATCCAGCCCTAGCTGCACTAGCTGTTGCAATGCAGACGGAATTTGCGGCGGCAGCACTAAATAATAATCCGCTACCTCGCGGAACCGCTGGCCAAGATATTTATCCGGCGGAGACAACGATAGCACATACACATCGAAGCGACTGCGATCGAGGTGGCTGATAAGACCTATATTGAGCTGCCCGATGGTGTGCGTTTGCAAGTAACGCGACAAAAAGCCGATCTTGATTTTCCTGTTTCGTCCTGGCCGATGGGGTTCCGGCAGTTGTAATTTTCGTGGGCCATTTCCTAAACGCGCGATTAGCTGGTGCAGCTCACGGTCATTCATCCCCTGATAGGCAAGGTAAAAGTGAGTCGGAAACAGCTCTTGCGTGGGGTCTATAAATACACGTTCCTCGATAAGCTGGCGGATAGATTTTTCCAGGGCGGCTCGCGTTTCATACAGGTGTTCCATTGAAGTATAGATCACCGGCAACGTGGTCTCGGATAAGAAACGCAGGCGGTTCAGTGGCTGATGCACATAAGCGCGACGATAATGTTCCCGTGCTTCCTCGGTGTGGCCCTCTTCGGCAAGCAGGTTGGCAATGTTCGCCAGAGCCGGGCTCAGATTAGGTTTAATATCCAAGGCTCGACGATAAGCCGCGATGGCCTCCTCATTGCGCTCCATCTGTCGAAATGCGTTGCCCAGATCATTCCACGTTTCGGCATCGTGTGGGCGTTGTTCTAAATAAGCGCGATAAGCTTCCACCGCCTGGGCAGAGAGCCCTAAATCAAAACAGACCGAGCCTAGAAAGCGAAGCAACGGGGGTTGATTAGGGCTGAGTGCGAGTGCCTGACGGACATGTTCGAGTGCTTCGGGAAGTCGTCCAGCCCGGCGATAAAGTTGCGCCAGTTCGAAATGACACTGGGCCGCGAAAAACGGATTATCCACAGCACCCTGAATGGCCCGGGCTAAGCATTCCGCCGCACCTTGAAGATGACCGGCTAACGCGGCGAGATGGCCTAAACCGCGCCAGGCAGATGGGCAACGGGGTTCGCTATTCAGAATTCGCCGATAAGCAGCTTCCGCGTCTGCGTATCGCCCTTGCTGGAGGAATTGCTCAGCTTCAGCTAATACACGATCTAAGCTAGCGAAGGTTTCGCGGTTCTCTTGAATCTGTTGCGGGTGCAGAAATGGGCGAATCCCTTGATCTGCCGAAATGCGCAGTCCCTGTGTCCGACAATATTCCCGCCACATGCGGCGATAAATCTCTTCCAGCTGCCGCACAAACTTTTCCCCGTTGCATAAGGCCTGCTCCACACGCTGTCTTAATTGCCGTCTGTGTTTTGCCAGCTCTTGCGGGTTACCTGCTAGTGAGCAAGCAATATCTATATATTGCTCGAAACTTCGCGCGATCCAATCGGTCGCTCCAATGCTGGTCAATACGCTGGCCGAGAGCCGACCACATGGCCATTTCCCGTAATAAGTAACCAGAGGCACGCCCATCCACAAAGCCTCGCAGGTCATGGTGTGCCCGCCGAAAGGAAACGTATCCAGGATGATATCCACCTCCGAGAACGTCGGCAGGTAAACTAAGTCGCCAAAAGGAGGCTGACGAACGACAATCCGTTCCGGTTCGATGCCGTAAGCTCGAAATTTACGTCGCAGGTGATCCTGAATTGGGGGCATATGCGAGCTTCGGAAAAACAATAATCGGGAATTCGGCACTCGTTTGAGAATTTCGCTCCAGACCCAGTAAACGTCATCGTTTAGTTTCTTAAGATCGTGATGCGAGCCGAACGTGATCATACCTGTTTCTAAACACGGCGGGGGACTAATTTCCGGGGCCGGCTGGGGTGGTTGAAAACATGAAAAACCGCCCTCTAAGTACACCAGACGTTCTGTTGCGTATGGCGGCTCTTCGTGGGGATTTAAGACTCGATCGGTCAACCGATAATGAATCGTGCTCAGCCCTGTGGTATGGGGATATCCTAACCAGGTCACCTGAACCGGGGCCGGTTGTTGCGCAAACACCGCTAAATAATTGTCCGCATAATGACCGGTCAGGTCCACGAGAATGTCAATGCGATCTGCACGAATCTGATCAGCTATTTGCTCGGTACTTAAGCGGACAATATCTCTCCAGCAATCAGCTAATTCCTGCAAGCGACGAGTTACCCGGTCTGGTCGGCGCACCCCTGCATAAACATAGACGGCAAACTCTGCCTTGTTGTGGTGCCGCAGTATCGGTTCGATGAAGCGACTGACCGGATGTTCGTATAAATCCGGGGAAACATAACCGATGCGCAAGGGGCGTTCCGGGTCGAGGGCATTAGTGAATTTGCGAACTAATGGTACAGCGGCTCGCTCGCCCCATTGCCGGTGAGCCTGGTAAATCTCTTCCGGTTTGCTCCTGGGATGATAGTTCAGATAGACAAGATAATTGTGCCAGGCGGGACCGAATGGCGGACTGATTCGACAGGCTTGACGTAAGCATGTCAAACCGTCGTCCAGTCGGTTGAGCTGTTTATAAGTCGCGGCCAGCTGAATAAGAGGAGCGGGATCGCCTGGGTACTTGTCTATGCAATTCCTGAATATGCGAGCTGCCTCATCCAGGTAGCCGAGATTCTTATAACACATGCCCAGATTGAGCTCAGCAATAAGATAGTTAGGGCGCAGTGATAGTGCCTGGCGGAAACATTCGATCGCTTCAGAAAACTTTTTTTCCTCCGCGAGTGCCAGGCCGCGTTCATGCCAGGTCTCAGCTGTGTTCGGTATATCCGAGACAACAACATTAGTCACGTTTTCAGGTTCGGGCGTAACCACGGTTGTCGCGTCAGGTGTTTCCTGCGAAGGAACGCTTATTGTTTGTGTGGCCCGAGGTTCGTGCTGAGCACACCACTCCTGCCATAACCTGCGATAAGCATCCTCTAAATCACGTGCCACCGTGCTGCCATTAGTAAGGCGTTGCAGAATGAGCGAACGCAATCGCGCACGGAGGGAGGCGAGTCGCTCTGATTGTGCTGCCAGCTCTCGAGCCCGCTCAACAAACTCATCAGGCGTATAGGTAATCCATTCCTGCAAACCAAGCCGTTCCAGCACACTCCGGGAAAGACGCGACCAGGGCCGATCTCCCGACAAGGTCAGCACAGGCACGCCCATCCACAGCGACTCGCAGGTCATCGTGTGCCCGGTAAACGGAAACGCATCTAATACGATATCCACACGGTGATAGGTACGGAGGTAGTCAATTTCCTCAGCGGTTGGCGAAGCAATGATAAGTCGGTCTGGTGAAAGCCCGATCGCTGCCAGCCGCTTCTGGAAATCTTCCAGCGCCCAGTCGCGCAACTGATCGCGGAAGAAAAGAAGTTTAGAGTGGGGGACGGCATCAAGGACTTGCTTATATAGCCTCAGCACACGATCGTTTAGCTTGATTAGTGGGTGGTGCGAGCCGAAAGTTATATATCCGTTGTCCAGACACGGAAGCGAACTTACTTCGGGAGCGTTATCCGGTGGAGCAAATGCGAAGAAGCCGCTGTTTAGTCGCACAATTTCCTCGGTGTGCCAGGTGGGAGCAGCGTCAGGAAAAAGATAAGCGTCTCCGAAACGGAAACGGATAGTGGGAAGTCCTGTTGGTCCTGGGTATCCTAAATAGGTACACTGTACAGGTGCTGGTTGCAGGGCAAAAACATCCAGGCGGTTACGGCGAGTGTGGCCGGCTAAGTCCACGAGGATGTCTATATGGTCTTGCTGAATAAGGCGGGCCACTTCTGCTGCCGAGAGCAGCGAAATCACACGCCAGCCGGAAGCTAACTTTCGCAAGCGTTCAGAAACGGCATCCGCGGCTGGAATCTGGGCATAGAGGTAAACCTCGACCTGATCCGGATCGTGCGCTTCTAAGATAGGGAGGAAGAACCGCATGACGGCATGCTTACGGAAATCCGGTGAGACATAACCGATTCGCAGGCGGCGGTGGGGATTTGTATTTAGCGACCATCTTTTTTGGCTGGCTAAATGGCGCGGGACAGGATAGTTTCCCCAGCGCTGCACTTCCTCGAGAAAGGAACTTAGCTCCTGGTCAGGATCATAAAGAAGCGTCATGAGATAGTTACTGCGAGCTGCTAAGAAATTAGGATCGCAGGCCAGAGCGCGGCGATAACAATCCAGGGCTTTGCGAACGTGACCAAGTGCTTTATAGATCTCCCCCAGGTTGTTATGCGCGGTAGCGTAGTCGGGTTGGAGTTGCAATGCCCGTTCGAGACATTCGTGAGCGAAACGAAGTTGCTGCCGGTCGTGGTAGATAGTAGCCAGGTTGTTCCAGGCGATGGCGTAATGGGGCTGAATATCGAGAGCCTGGCGAATCAACTGGATAGCGTCCTCCGAGTGGCCGGCTTGATGGGCAAGCAAACCAAGCAAGTGCAGCGCCTCGACATGGCGAGGATCCAGAGCGAGAGCCTGTCGGTAGCAAATTTCGGCATCTCGCCAGCGGCCGGCGGTGTGATGTTTCCGGCCCTGTTCGACCCAGTGTTCGGCATTCACGACGCAACTCCTGAAGCCCGATTCCACTGCAAAAGGAAAATCTGGCAGTCCACACAATCTTATCGGCAGGGAAGCTAGCTTAGCGAAGACTGAGGCAGGCGAGAACTGGCAGCTGAGGACGCAAAGCGCTAATCGTCTTGGCGTACCGGTCGCTTGCGCTTATGCTGGTAGTTTGGAGGGACTAAACTATGAGCCAGAACGACCAGCCACAACCCGCAGCAACTCCGGTAGGGGCAGAGCAACCGGCAGTTACTCCGGTGCATTTTGAATACACCGGTAACCTGCCGTATTTGTTGCAACAACTCGGCATAAGTCTGGTAGTCTCGACCTATCAGGCCGGGAAAGTGCTGGCCATCGGCACGTATGAGGGGAAGCTGGAGTTTCAGGTGTCTAATTTTGAACAGGCCATGGGAGTGGCGGTGGATGGCAGGCGGATGGCAGTCGGGACGCGGAGGCAAATCTGGTTTCTGAAAAACGCTCCCGACCTGGCTCGGCGTCTCGAACCGCCTGGGAAGTTTGATGCCTGCTACCTGACGCGTTCGTGCCATTACACCGGGCCGATTCACGTCCACGAGCTGGCCTGGTCGGGTTCGGAGTTGTGGGTGGTGAACACGCTGTTTTCGTGCCTGTGCACGTTGAGCGAGGATTACAGCTTTGTGCCCCGCTGGCAACCGCCGTTCATTTCGAGCCTGGCGGCGGAGGATCGCTGTCACCTGAACGGCCTGTGCTTGGAAGAGGGCAAACCGCGATACGTTACCGCTCTGGCGGAGGTGGATACTCCGGCAGGATGGCGACCGACGAAAGCAACGAGTGGCTGCGTGATAGACGTGCCCAGCGGCCAGACGCTTGCGCGAGGGCTGGCCATGGCCCATTCTCCGCGTTTGCACCAGGGACAGTTATGGGTTCTGGATTCCGGCTACGGACGGATTTCCTGGGTGGATCGCAAGACCGGTCATGTCGAACCCGTGGCTCATGTCGAAGGATACACGCGGGGTCTGGCGCTTTTCGGTCCCTATGCGTTCGTCGGATTGTCGCGAATCCGGGAAACCTCGGTATTCGGCGGCATACCGATCGCAGAGCGGCGGGAGCAGCTTAAATGCGGCGTCGAGGTTATCGAACTGGCTTCCGGGCGCAGCGTGGCCAGTTTGCGATTCCACTCCGGAGTAACCGAAATTTTCGATGTGCATGTGCTTTTAGGCATCCGCTGTCCCGCGATCTCCGGGCCGTTGCCTGACCTCGATGGGGGCAAACCGATCTGGCTGGTACCCCCTCCGCCACCTTCGGGGCGATTCAACGATCTGGGGCGGTGATCCGTGTCGGCAGGCGCGACCGGCCCGAAGACAACTCGCCAGCCTCGTTCTGTGCGGATGAATTCGTACATGGTTCAGCCCGCTAAGCGAAAAAATTGTTCCCGTAACCGTGCCAGAGCTCGCCGACGCTCGGCTTCCGGAGCAAACGGGTCGTAAGGAACCTTCCTGGCGAGGAGGCGTTCCAGGAGGGCATGCGCCTGCTTTCGCAAGTCGGGGTTGCGGCGTTCCAGAGCTTCCAGCAAAACCGGTATCGAAGCATGGCCGACCTGGAGAAACTCCTGCTCGGCCTGCTGGCGACGGTCATCCAGCAGCCAGTCGAGCATCTGGCGCAATCTTTCCTGACGTAACACTGCCAGCACCGCCGGGGAATCGGTGGACGAAGGTTTTGCCGGAGAAGTTTCCTGAACGACCTGGACACGGTTCGTCAGGCCCCCAGCGGTGGGCTCGGCTGACGAATCCGCGGACTTGCCTGGATCATGCACCGACTCCACGACGCCAGCAGAGTCGCCGGGCCTGGCTGCATTCGCTTTCACCGCCCTGGGAAGCGTTTCCGATTCAGCAAAAGACTGGCCGAGGTATTTGGCGATCACTTTGGGGTGGCGGATAATTTCCTCGGGCGAACCGTGAGCCTCCACGACCCCGTCAGTGATCACGTAACTGCGGTCGGTAATTTTGAGCGCCTCGCGGACGTTATGGTCGGTCAGGAGAATGCCTATGCCCTGATCGCGAAGCTGACGGACGATGTTCTGGATATCGGCGATGGTGATGGGGTCTATGCCGGTAAAGGGTTCGTCGAGCAAGATGAGTAACGGTTCGGTGACCAGGCAGCGAGCGACTTCCAGTCGGCGTTTTTCGCCACCGGAAAGCGACCAGGCCCGGGTTTTCCGTACCCGCAACAGGTTAAATTTTTCGAGCATACGCAGGGTCAATTGCCAGCGTTCCTGGCGAGTGAGCCGACGTCCCAGCGAACGCAAGGGCGGCATGGCTTCGAGTATGGCCAGAATGTTTTGCTCGACGGTGAGTCGGCGGAAGACGGAAGATTCTTGCGAAAGATAGCCCATGCCCAGCCGGGCTCGTTTGTACATGGGCCAGCTGGTGACATCCTGGCCGGCAAAAACGACCCGCCCTTCGTCCGGGACAACCATGCCGATGGTCATGCGGAACGTGGTGGTTTTGCCCGCACCGTTAGGCCCAAGCAGACCGACTACTTCACCGCGATCCACATGGAAGCTCACGCCGTTGACCACCCGGCGTTTGCCGTAGCTTTTGACCAATCCGTGGACTTCCAGTAAAGCCATACGTTCCCCGCTAGCAGGATAGCAATGGAAGCGTTCATGCCATGCGGCCGGCCATTGGTTGCCTGGCCGCGCTTTCTCCTCGAAAGCAAGTCGAGGCGTTTCAAGCCTTTAGCGATACCGGAGCAGATCGGGGCTGCTCATGGCTGAACACCTGCGTTGACCCGTTGGACGTCCGGCAGCTGTAGTCGGTGCGGTGCATGCTGCGACACGATGGAGCTGCACCTGGACGAATGTCGGTTCCCGCAGCCCTGGCTGGATCGGCGTTTCACCCGTCATCGCGGAAAGAAAAGGTGCCTGTTTCACCTTCGGCGGCCGTCCTTCTTCAGGACGCTTGTCTTTGCTCCGCTTGTCTTGTCGCGTGCCTGTTTCACCTTCGGCTGCCGTCCCTGGAGCAAGCATGTGTAACCAACGGGCTTGCTTTCCGCAAGGGGAACTTGCTACGCCTGGCCCGCACGGCTTACTACACAAAATCGCCCGCAGCAGGGTTGGGTGTCAGCGGGGATGTCCGGAAGAGATGGTGAATTGACAGCTGGAATCCGCCAATCGGCTGGCAATCCATAATCGCCATATCCGAAAAGAGTTGCGGCGACAAGCGAGAGCGCTACGCAGATTTCAGCTGCAAACTTCGCCGCTACGCTAACAGCTGCGGTTGGCCGGTTGGAAAATTTTTTGTGAATTTTCTTTGTTGATACCGGGAAACAAAACTTCCCCAATCGGCAACTTCGGTCAACCGACCCTGTGGGCGAAGATTGGCACGAAAATTTTTCTCTTGGCCAGACTCACCCGGTTTGGTTACAATCGTCCTTCCCTAGCACCCAGCCGCTCGGGAGGTAGTCGAGGTGACCGGCCAGGAAGTGGTTCCGGTCTGTTGCCCTCTTTTCACGGATGGCTACAGGATGCCGCACCGGGAGGACACCCGTGCCGACACTGACGGATTGGGTCGCTTCCTTTGCGCAGGAACTGGCTCAACGCATTGGGGAGAAGCGCTATCGCCTCTGGTTCGCACAGCAAACACGCTTTCACTGGCAGGACGAACAACTCCTGATCGGCGTGCCTAATCGCTTTCTGCTGGAGTGGCTTCAAACCACGTTTGCCCGGTCCATCCAATCGGCAGCAGAATCCGTGGCCGGGCATCCCGTCCAGGTTCGCTTTGTCATCGATCCCGCTCTGTTTCAGGCGCAGCGTCAGGGAGAACGGACGAGCAATGCCGTCAATCCCGCCGCGATAGAACAATCCGGTTCGGGAGCCACGGATGGTGACTTGCCCGATGCCGCTTGCCGCGACGAGTTTCGCCTCCGATATTCCGAATCGGCTTCGGGTGATTCTTCGCCGGTTCGACCGGACGTTGAAGCAATCACCCAGCACGAAACGCCTCTCGCGGGCTTGGCGGCATGCCACCAGCTGAGGGCGACGACCAGACTGGACGAATTCCTGGTGGGTGAGTCGAACCGTCTGGCCTATGCGGCGGTGATGCGCATTCTCGAAGCGGTGCGTCAGGATACCGCCTGGTTTGGTGCTGCCAGGCGACCGCTTGGCGTACCATTGACGCTATTTGGCCCGCACGGCGTCGGCAAATCACATCTTTTGCAGGGCTTGGCGGAACGCCTGGTGGCAACCTTCGGAACCAGTCGCGTCGCGTATCTGACGGCGGAAGATTTCACCAACCAGTTTTTGCAAGCTCTCCGCCAGGGAAAGCTCGTGGAGTTTCGCAAACGCTTTCGCTCTCTGCAAGCCCTGCTGCTGGACGATTTGCAATTTCTCGAAGGCAAACGGGCTACGCAGGAAGAACTGCTGCACACCATCGAGGCGCTGAGTCGCGGCCAGCGTGTGCTGGTGGCCACCAGTGATCGCCATCCCCGACTGCTCCGCTGGTTGCCGCAGCTTACAGACCGCTTGCTGGGCGGAGCGGTTTGGTCTATGGATTTGCCAGACCAGGACTTGCGGCGGCGATTGCTGGCAGTGAAAGCGGAACGGCTGGCTTGCGATTTCCCTGCCCCTGTGCTGGATTACCTTGCCCAAACCGTGCGGGGCAACGTTCGCGAACTCGAAGGGGCACTTTACGCCGTACACCATTACGCCACTGTCCAGCAAAAGGCAGTAACGCCGGAGCTGGCTCAGGCAGCACTCAATCACTGGATGCGACCGCGGTGTGGTCAGGTAACCCTGCGGGATGTGGAACGAGCTGTCAGTCGTGTTCTGCATCTGCGGCCCGGTTTGCTGCGAGGAAGGGAAAAAGTGCGCTCGGCAAGCTACCCGCGGATGATTGCCATGTACCTGGCCCGCAAACATACCGGCCTGCCCTACGGCGAAATTGGGCGGTACTTTGGCGGTCGCAATCACAGCACCGTCATCGCTGCCGAACGCAAAGTCTCCGCCTGGCTTCGCGACAATGCTACTCTGCAACTGAGCGGCAACTCCTGGCGAGCCTGTGAATTACTGCAACTGATCGAGCGGGAACTGTAATCGCCTCCGCGATAGCTTCCGACCCATCCGCAACTGTCCAAAGTCCTGCTGCCGGTACCGCAACTGTCGCCGGCTCAGCCTTAACCTCCGACCCGACGATTCGAGCCGCAGCTTTCAAAATGGCGGCCATTTCTGCAACGGAACCGGTAGGGTCAGGTTCTGCGGCAGGAACAACGCACGCACACCCGCTGTCGCCATTCCTGCACCAGTGTAACAAGCGCCGGCTGGGATTATCCTCAGTTGCCAGGCGTCGGACCCCGTTTCGGCCAGAAGTTCGTAACCTCGATTCATCAACGCCCTCTGTGCCCGCAGAAATCGGCGGTGTCGTTATGGGCATTCGCTTACCTGGGTCCCGCCGTGAACCCCAGGCCCACCTGGATGCCCGCGCCGGAGCGGTTTTGCAGTTCTGGAATTGCTCCCAAAGCTGCTACGCCCGTACCTGGTGCCAAGACGTCCAAACGGCCTTGAGCGTGGTTTTGCAGTTCTGGAATTGCTCCCAAAGCTGCTACTGACACAGAGACGGAATCTGCCTTGGGGCGGTTTGCAGTTTTTCGGTCTGAGACGCGAGCGACCTGCGGAACTCCTCTGCCTGGTTTCTGTTGGAGTCGCCCGGCAATTTTCGCTGGGATTTTGCAGGCAACGTGGTTTCGATGCCCGGCGTGCGTGGTGGCAGTCTTGCAATTTTGCGGGTTTGATTGCGATTGATCTGTTGGAGCGTGTGCACCGGGAGCGAAAAGGATGCGGAAAGCGAAATACCCGGCAGGAGGAGCTGCGGTGTGGCAGAAAATTGCCGTACTGGCCGCCGGATTTTTATTCGTGATTGGCCTGCATTCCGCCGGCATTTTGCGCAGTTACCTTGCGACATTGATGAAGACGACCAGCCCGCGTACAGAGGAAACCTTGCCGCTGACCTCGGAAATTCGCCGTGCGGAAACGATGCTGGCACAGTTAGCCCAGGTGGAAGATCGTCTCATTTGCTATCAGGCGAGTTTGCTGGTTTCGGTGCGCGAACTGGAGCACGAGTTGCAACGCCATCGCCAGGAACTCGATCGGGAGCGGCAACAATTGCAGGAACTGCGAGAGCGTTTGCGGAGCGACGCCCCAGCCGATAACGATACGCCAGCCGGTTCCGCACGCAGCCGGATTCTGGCAGAATTGCGACGGCGATTCCAGCTTTATCAGGCCCAGCAGGAGCTGATCCAGCAGCGTGAGCTGCTTCTGGCCGAGCAGCAACGAGTGCTGGAAAATCTTGCCGAACAGCGCAGGCAATTGCAGATGCAACAAGCCGAGTTGGCCGCACGAATTCAAAAACTCCATACGCAATGCGAACTGCTGCAGCTGGCACAGTCCTCGCTACCAGAGGGCAGCCACGTTGCCTCTGCGGAATTGGCGGAACTGCGTTCCCTGCTGGATCGTCTGGAAAAACGCCTGGAAGTCTCCCGTCTCGAACAGCAACTTCGTCGGGAGCCATTCGCACCCAGCATATCCTTCTCCGACACGGACATTTTGCCGGATGCTGTAGATCAACATCGCAGCGCTCACCCTTGACGCGACCAGTGGTGCAAATACACTGCTTGTGAAAACCGAATCCGCCGAAATGGCGATGATTTTCCCGCCGATTTATCCCACCCGATAACCTGCCTCACGAACTGCGAAATTAGCCATGCCCAGCGTCTCGGCCAGTCGTGCCGTCTCGGTAAGGCCGCTGGCCCATGTTTCCGGTAAAGCCATCTGCACAAGGAGAAGCCCATGCGCCAGGTGTCGCTGACTGTGGCCGTAACGGTGGCCACCATGCTGGCCGCCATGCTTGGTGGTGTGCCCGACTTTTACGGCCAGACCAAACCGACCAACGAAAAGGCCGAGTTCAAGTTTGAACCGTTATTCAACGGCAAGGATTTGACCGGTTGGGTGTATCCCGGCCAGAAGGGGAAGCCTATGGACGGGCAAACAGAAACGCCGGATGGTCGCATCCGGGTGCAGGATGGCGTCATCGTCATCGAGGCCAAGGATAAACAGGGTAAAGGCGGCATTCGCGATCTGTACACCGCCCAGAGTTTCGACGGCGATTTTCATCTGCGGCTGGAGTTTCGCGCCGCTCCGCGTGCGGATAGCGGCGTGTACATCCGCGGGGTGCAGTTGCAGGTGCGCGATTATCCGACCGTCGGTCCATACAAGCCAAAATCGTTCAAAAGCGGCGATTGGAATGTCCTGGACATCGTCGTCCGCGGAACCAATGCGGTATGCCAGTGTAACGGCGAAGTGTTGACCGACAGATTCAAAGTGCCGGAAAAGGGGCCGATCGGTTTGCAGGCTGAATCGGGGAAATTCGAATACCGCAACATTGGCATTCGCCGGTTGCCCTGATCGGCTGGTGGTGCTGGTGTGAGCTATACTTGTGCGGGAGCCTGACGCAGTCTGGCGGGTTTGTCAGGATCGGTCTCGACGCAATCCAGCCACACCACACCAGCTATGCCTGACCCAAGCGGCAAAAGCGATCCCGGGCCACCACCGGGTTCACTGCGCAAACGCCCGGCAGAGACGCATTCTGCCGAGTATAGCACCACGCCGCAGGTTCCGGTGCAGGAACCGCTTGACCCGTTTCCGGGCCGCATCTTCGGGGATTATGAAATCCTCGAACGGATCGCCCGCGGCGGGATGGGCGTGGTGTACAAAGCCCGGCAAATCAGTCTCAACCGACTGGTAGCGTTGAAAATTATTCCGGGCAGCGAACTGGCGAACCCGGTGGAACGGCAACGGTTTCGCATTGAAGTGGAAGCGGCCGCCAGTATTGATCATCCGCGGATTGTTCCCATTTACGAAGTGGGCGAACATGACGGTTATTACTTTTACAGCATGCGGTTGATTGAAGGTGGCAACCTGGCGCAGCACATGGCCCGATACCGTGACGATCACCGTGCTGCTGCCCGTTTGATTATCTCCGCCGCCCGTGGTATCCATTACGCCCACCAGCGCGGTATTCTGCACCGCGACCTGAAGCCGGCCAACATTCTGCTCGACAAAGATGGCCGACCCCATGTGGCCGATTTCGGCGTGGCGAAAAACCTGCGCGGCGAAGTAACTACCGATGCCAGTGAAGCATCGCCACCGCATTCGGCGGCATCGGCGCCGCGGGATGCCAGCGCCGACCCGGCCTCGGACAGCCAGCGATCTCGGCCGGGTTCGCGCGAACTCGACCTGACCCAGGTGGGAGAGATCGTCGGCACCCCCAGCTATATGGCTCCCGAACAGGCTTCCGGCAAGAAAGGAGTGGTCACCGTTGCGGCGGACATCTACAGTTTGGGAGCCATTCTGTATGAAATGCTCACGGGACGACCGCCTTTCAAAGGCCCGACCCGCATGGCGACGGTTCGTCAGGTGCTGACCGAGCGCCCCATTCCACCCCGCCAGCTCAACCCACGGATTGACCGCGACCTCGAAAGTATCTGTCTGAAGTGCCTGGAACGCGAACCGCAAAATCGTTATCCCTCCGCAGAAGCCCTCGCTGAAGATTTGGAACGCTGGTTGGCCGGCGAACCGATCTTGGCAGCGCCGCGACCCTGGTGGTATCGCACGCTGAAATGGGTGAAGCGCAGGCCGACGATGGCGGCTCTGGTTACCGCTACGGCAATCGTTACCGGCCTGGGCTTGGCCGGCGTGACCTGGCAGGCGCGACTCGCTCATTCCCAGGCCGAGCGAGCCTGGTCGGCGGAACTGGCGCTGCTCCGCGAACGCGAGCAACTTCGCCAGGCACGCGCTCGCCAGCAAAGACAACAAACCCTTCGCCAGGTCCAGGACGCTTTCCATTCCTTCCAGCAAGGGGACTATCGTTCCGCGGTGACGCTACTGGAACAAATACCGGTCGAGCAACGGCGATGGGAGTGGCGGCTCTTGCAGGCCCGTTTGCAGCTTATACAACAGCCGAGCTGGCAACATCCGCCGGTGTTAGCCCTGACCCAATGGGAAGACGGCTGGGCTGGCCTGACCGCTGATGGCCAGGTGATTTTCCTTCGGCGCACCGAAGCGGCATCGGTTACCGCCAGGACGCTGTACAAGGTACCTTTTGGCCGGGATGGTCTTCAGAGCGGTTCGGCTGGTCTTCTCTCAGTGGGACAACGCCTCCTTGCGGTCTGGGGTGGTGGTGGGGCTAGCGGTTTGGCCGGAGATTCGCCCGTGCCTTTCTGGACCTGGGAAGGGCAAGCCGAAACTCTGTTCGGTGTGCGTCTGGATGCCGAAAGAAAGACCATCGCGGTAATTTATCGCCCGAACGCGACCGCTTCCTGGCAAATCGGCCTGTTTCCGGAACCGAATGCGTTTCCGCGAACGATCAGCCTTCCGGCCGAAGAATTACGTGCATGTGAGTTCGTCGGCTCCGATCATCTGCTGGCACTTACTGCTACCGGCAAGCTATACGTGTGGCCTCTGAATCGGGACGACTCAAGCCACGGTGTCCTCGAGACGCGAGCCGAGCAAAGCGATTACTGGCTTGCACAACTTCCCGCACCGATTCAGCGTGCGGTAATCAACCGCCGTGGCTATCTGCTGCTTGTGCAGCCGGATCGTAGCTGGCGAACCGGTCGCTGGCAGCCCGGCTGGGACCGGTTGTGGCTGGAGGATCCCCAGACATTGCCAGAGCCCGCGAAAGCCTGTGCGCTGAGCGACGATGGTTCGATGGTCGTTCTGGCTGCCGAAGATGGGTCCGTTTATTACCAGCGGAAAGGTAGCCCGCTTTGTCGCTGGCAGTTGCCCCGAAAGCTATCTATCGTGGACATGCACTTTGCTGCGGGTCTGGACGAACTGGCCTGCCGTACCTCCAGGGGCGAGGTTTTTCTCATTCCCGTAACGCTGGCCCGCCGAATCGTCCATCGCGCAGTTGCCGACCCGCCAGCCCCGCCGCAACGAAAACACTCACCCGCGACAGGGGATTTCACCTGGCCCGCTGACCGACACGTTATCCGCACAATTACCGCTCCAGCGATTGGTAAGGTGTGCGCTCTGACCAAGGATCGCAAACTGCTGACAGGCACGCTGCCCGCTGGTTCTGATAGGGAAGTGCAGGACTGCGAAGAGTGCTCACTTGCCGGAAAAACGCCCACTTCCCTGGCCTGGTGCGACTCCCGAAAAGTCCTGCTGGTTGCCTGCGCGGAAAATACGCTGATGCTCGGTAAATTTGCCAGTGATGGCTCGACGTGGACCTGGCAGGAGATCGCGTGTGCCTCCCCGATCCTTCATCTTGCCGCATCTGCCGACGGGGAATGGTTTGCTACTGCCGATGCTACAGGACAGGTGATGCTCTGGGATACCGAACTGGCCAGCCCTGTTCTGTCTGCGGCGATTCTGCCGACCGGTTGTAAGGAGCTCGTCGCTACCGACCAGGGTTTGCACTGCGTAGATGGTGCCGGCGTGGTCTGGTTCTGGTCCATTCCGCCACCATCTGCGTCGGACAAACCGTCAGGCAAGCCCCAGTTTGGCCATCATGGCTAACCGGTTGCCCGCGAACAAAACCGGATTATCGGACATGCAAACGGCTTCGCCGCAAACGGTTCGCTTGCCGCTGCAACCAGCGCAATTCTGCCCATAGCCTGTCCAGCAACTGCCAGCCCGTCGAGGTGTCGCAAGGAATGCCGGGATACGAAAGGGACGCACCGTACTGGTAACTTGGCGGCGATAATCGCGTGTTTTGTTCCACAACGTGCTCCGTCCCGGGCCGTTCTACTCCGCCTGTCCATGACGTTTCCGCAACGGCAATTACCCGGCGGCTGCCATCGAATCCGATAAGCGCCCAGCATCGTTGGCAATTGCCCGGATTGGCAGGTGCTCCAAGTATCATGAGCGAGGCTCTGGGTGAGCAGTATTGCGAACCCATACGGAGTGGCTCACGGCAACGGGAGGAGGAGCGCGGCAGCCGCGCCACTTCCATTCACTGCCGCGCTCCGGGGTCTGGCCATGCGGTAACGCAGTCAGGTCGCAAAGCCCATGCCTGTTTGCGTGCGAAACTGCGCTTTCAGCACCGAATCGGACGAGAAGGCCGGGTTTCGGTTTTCCCAGACGTGTGTTAGTGTACGCAGGTGTGAAAATTCACAGCGGAACGAAAATTGTCCCACCCGCGAGCGACGGGATTTTCCTGGCCCGAACATAAATATCCTGCGGCAAATCAATTCTCGGTTAACACCGCCAGCCAGGGAGACTTTACACCGCTGCCCGGTGTTAACTTTCTACGCCCCGCGCTGGTGCTGCTCACGCCCTCTGCGGTCTGGGTTATACAAGCTGCCCGCTGCCAACCCTGGTCCCCTACGTTTGTCCATTGGGTTGACGGCAGTCGCGTTGGCTCGATGAGGTGCGGTGGGTTTGCCTGCAAACGACGCGGCGTGCGTCGCCTGGGGTGTTTTTATCGGGAGATGTGGACTTTATGGGGAGATGGGTAAAGCCAAGTTCGGTTTACAAACTACGCGGCGTGTGCTGCCGGGAAAAATGCAAGCGTTGGGCAAACGGTTAGTCCTCTTCCTCGTCGTCCTCGTCTTCGGCCTCCTCGTCTTCTTCCGCTTCTTCTTCCTCTTCCTCCTCGTCCATGTCAGTAATCGGCTGTCCTGGCCGCCAGAAGAATTCCCTTTTGATGTCCTTGCGCATAGCCATGGAGAGCACGAGCAACGACGCCAGGCCCATGAGCGGAAACGGCAGCGTGAGCAACGCGCCGAGGAATTTGCCGAGGTACTGATATACATCCATACCGCTGTCGCTCATAATCTGGTAAAACAAACTTACAGGAGCCCCTGCTGAAGCCAGCCCCACCAGGGTTCCGACAATACAACCGGCTACCACCCAGTTGTAGGAGTCGAACTTGCGGAATTTTTCCGCACCCGTGATGACAATGCCAAGCAGGACGAGATGCACGGCGGTTATTCCCACCAGTGCCAGTTGTACGACCACGTAAGGGGTCTTCTCGCCGAAAATCCGCTCGGTGATGGAAAGTGGCCAGTCGCGCTCTTTCCCGGCCACGGGAGCACCACCTTGTTTAAAAGCGTCGGCGTTTTGTCTGGCGATTTCTTCAGCGTGCATCTTGCGTTTGAACGCGGCCAGTATGGCGTCGCCGCTGAGCACCAGAAACGTAATGACTGTGATGACCGCACAATACGTGGCCAGCGCTTTGAAAAAGAAACCGGGCTTAGCAACGGCAGCCAGGGCCCGTTCTCGCGCCTTGAGCCGCTCCGCTCGCCGAACTAATTCGGAAACACGGTTTTCCTCCTCCTCTTTCTGCTGCGGAGCCGGCTCCTCTTTTACCGCATACGGAGACCGATCGTCCCATTCATCGTTTTGCTTGACCCCCACCGGTGGACTGGCTGCTTGCCCTTTGGCACTTTTTTCCAGCACCGGGCCGGCTGGTTTGACCGCAGTTTTGGCCGGCTTAATATTGGGCAAGCGAAAGCCCTTGCCACATTCCGGGCACCAGACCGCTTTCCCAGCCTTGTCGTTCTCGAATTCGACGGGCCGCTGGCAACCAGGACAACGCACACGAATCATGACCGCTCTCCTTGTGAATCCCCCTTAGACAAAGCCAATCCCCGACCAATTTTAGTATGGTCGCCGCCAGGAATGCGGACGAATTCACTGCCTGTAGTCACCATTCCCCCTCGCAAATGACCGAAACCAGACCCAGATGAGCAACCCACTGGCCTGGCTGATAGCACCAGCGCCAATGGCACAGCTTCGCGGCATGCACTGGGCTGGACCGCGTTTCGCATGCTGGCTCACATGGCAGCGTCAGCCCCAATCACACCGCTGCCAGCGCCCATTCGATTTCCAGTTCCGCACACAATTCCGGCGTGGGAATGCCGCGTTCGACATCCCAGCCCATCATGCGGTAGTAAGTCCGTAGCGCCTGGTGAAATTGCTCGCGGTCGAGTTTCTCGCCTTTCAATGCACCCGCTTCCAGTGGCTGGAAGAAGCGATCGGGCAAGGTGTCCGCGACTGCTCCCAGACCTTCGCGGTGATTGTAGAGCCGATACAAAGCGTTGGCCCGATCCGAAGCCTTGAGCAGCTCCCACAGACTCACATCCCAGCCGGTCATCCCGTTGAAGTAGCGGACGAGTTGCTCTAACTCCAGTTTACCAATCGGCACGCCCACAAAGCAACACATGCCGACAATGTTGTACAGCGTCCAGAGTTTCTGCAGGTAAGTGAAGGCCCGAACCTTGCGGGGACCGAAATCGAGCATCGGCACCGGTTCGATCAGCCCCAGCGCCGCCAGGGGATGCTTGCCCGGATAAAAGCCCTCATAAATCGGGTCGTGCGGCGCCTCCATGTGGTCGGCCCCGGTGGGACTGGTGGAATAAGCCAGCGCCAGGCTTTTCTTGCCTCTTGGTTCGTGCATGGGCACTTCCTGACCGCGAACATGCAGGGCGATGGCTTCCGCACCCCGACCCAGCCGCCGGGCCGCTCGCATCACGCCTTCGGCCAGTAAATCGCCGATTCCTTCCCGCCGGGCAATCATCGGAATCAGACGGATCGGCACTTCCGGATCACCGTAAACCAGCGGAAAACCAACCTCCTCGCGGGTCAGGATGCCCAGATTGTACGCCTCGATGGCAAAGGAAATCACCACCCCGGTGGAAATCGTGTCCAGCACATACTGACTGCATAACTGATTGGCCAGGGCGATGCGCTTGAGGTCGGCGATGCCATTCATGGTGCCGATAGCAGCGATGGTCTCGTATTCCGGGCCGCCATATTTGGGAGTAACGCCCAGCTCCGGCACGGTCACCTCGCGTTTGCAGGCCACCGCACAGGCATAACAGGTTCCTCGCCGCGTGAGAATCGTTTGCGCCATGCGCTCGCCCGTAACCTCCTGAAATTGCTCGAACGCACCGTCGCGGAAATGGCGACTCGGCAGGATACCCATCGCCTGCAGGTTCTTGACCCCGCGTGCCGTACCGTACAGGTGCATGGTGTCCTGGCTGCGGTCGTAATTCCGCTTGAACCACAGCAACACATCCTGAGTGATTTGCGGCTCGGCAGCAACCGGTTTATCGTGACCGCCCACAGCGATCGCTTTGAGATTCTTCGAACCCATCACCGCACCCAGTCCGCAACGCCCGTGAAAATGCCGGCAATTGTTCACCATCGCCGCGAACCGCACCCGTCTTTCCCCAGCTATGCCTGTCTGCAGCACTACCACCCGCTGATCCTTGCACTCGGCTTTGATGCCGTCATCCACATTGCCGGCGAGTTGGCCCCAGTATCGGCGAGCATCGCGGAACTCACATCGGCCATCGTAAATCAGCAGCCAGGTCGGAGATTCAGCCCGGCCCGTGATGATCAGGCCATCGAAACCCGCCTGGCGCAACGCTGGACCCCAGTAACCACCCGCTTCCGATTCCCCGTACCCGCCGGTCAACGGACTTTTCGCTACCGCCACGTAGCGATTCGCTCCCGATAACGCCGAGCCGTTCATCGCACTGGTGAAAAACATCAACGGCGAACGCGGATCAAACGGACTCAAGCCAGCCGGCGTCTCTTTCAGCAGAAAATATGCCCCGAGCAATCCCCCGCCCAAATATCGCCGCAACGTCAGATCATCCACGCTTTCCACGCGAGTCGTCCGCTCGCTCAAATCAATCCGCAAAATCTTCCCCGCATATCCGCTGGCCATTGCTGGTTATCTCCTGCTGAATGATTGCCTGGTGCGTCTCCGCAAGATTGTATGTTTCCGTGCCCGCACAGGCTCACCCAACCAGCACTGAGACAATGCTTGCGCTCAGGCACGAAGCCAGCACAAGAACAGGCGCTGGTGGTCGCTGCAAACCCTGGCCAAGGCGACCATGCCAGTGCTATGAGTTCCGGCTACCCGTGGCTCGCGTTAACCCGCCGTGCAAAACCTGGCGCCCTGGCGGTGTGCTGTGCGACAATGCGCAGTGCCAGCGCATAAACCCGCCGTGCAAAACCTGGCGCCCCGACGGTGTGCAGTGCGACGATACGCGATACCGGCGCATGAACCCGCTGTGCAAACCCTGGCGCCCTGGCGGTGTGCTGGGCGACGATACGC
>VAPR01000020.1_pt1 | contig 106288 bp, 98 predicted proteins | sample 3380701 | NCBI WGS metagenome assembly VAPR01 (sample SAMN11536904, study PRJNA540576) | hot springs metagenome | isolation source: hot spring wet sediment | place: Spain: Lobios | collected 2014-01
CCACGTGCGTGGGGACAACCGACCCGGTGCGACTGTGCGCTTGGCTCAAAGAGGTACACCCCCACGTGCGTGGGGACAACCGTGGTCGGCGTCGACTGGGGCAAGTTCGAGGACGGTACACCCCCACGTGCGTGGGGACAACGTCGCCAGCGAGCTCGTCGAGTACCTGCCATACGGTACACCCCCACGTGCGTGGGGACAACGCCAGACCGCGCCGTGCAAGATCGTTTCTGTCGGTACACCCCCACGTGCGTGGGGACAACGGATGCAGCTGGAAAAGCGAGTACGCAGTTTTCGGTACACCCCCACGTGCGTGGGGACAACGTGCCAGGCTCGGGAAATGTCGGGTACGCTTCCGGTACACCCCCACGTGCGTGGGGACAACCCAGACGCGGTACTAGCGACAAAGGTTCCTGCCGGTACACCCCCACGTGCGTGGGGACAACACACGCCCAGTCTTCGGGTCGTGATGCGGCAACGGTACACCCCCACGTGCGTGGGGACAACTTGGGCGGTGGCGCGGCTCGGGGTCGACCCACTCGGTACACCCCCACGTGCGTGGGGACAACTAGGCAGCACGGATGTCGCCGAAGACGATCACGGTACACCCCCACGTGCGTGGGGACAACACTATGCTTTGACGCCAATTTCGCTCCCTCGGACCCTTGATAGTCTCACTTCTAAGTGATGAAGAGCCTACTCGTTCGAAGGTCGTGCAGGGTATGGCTGTCGCACAAGCCAGATGCCCTCGTAATCGACGATCTCCCGAGACGTGTCACCGAAGACCCGCAGCGCGAATCCTTGCTCGGTGTTCGTCGTATACACCAACACGGCCGCCCCTATCCCTGGTGATCGGCAAATCTTGTCCCAGAGCCTATCCCGCACCCGTGCTGAGACGCGGCCAACGAAGACACCGGCGCGCGGTTCCAGGAGCCATCGCGTCAATTCTCCCCGCAAGCTGGGAGCAGCGCGCTCGACGATCAAGACGATCATCCCTCCTCCTCAGCCCAGTTCACCCCACCAGATACATTCCCTTCAGGGTCCCAGAGTCCTCCAGGCTCCGCGAGATCGTCATCCGTTGCTGTTCGTTCCAGAGGCGCGCTGTCCATCCCTAACGCACGACCGATATCAGGTACGATCCGAGCGAGCAGACGCAGCTCTCGAAACGCATCGCGACAAGCGCGTCGAACCCGTCCCTCGATGTCGCATTCCCCCTCCGCGACAATCCGGAAGGCGATCGGAATCGTAATCTCGGTCTTGTAGAGATCGGCGATATCGTACACAAACGATAACATCTTCCCGGTATGGATGAACCCGATCGCCGCAGAAAATCCGGCCGACACGATCGCAGCGTGACAAATGCCGTAGAGACACGCATTGGCCGCGGAGAGGGCCCGGTTCACGGGATCGGCGGACCGCCAGTTTCGCCGATCGTACGATCTTCCTGTCCATGGTACACCGGTTTCGCGACTCGCTCGGTCGTATGCCCAACGGACACGCATCCCTTCGCGACCGCGAAGCTGCTTGACCGTGAGCTCCGCTGGCAGCTCCTCAGAAAAGCGCATGCGGTACAATCGCTGGACAACCTCCAGTCGTCTTCGAGGGTCTGCCCACTGCTGCACCTGCCAGAGGAGATTGTGGGCAGAGCGCGTCTCTCCCATACCTTGTGCATAGAACCGAATACTCTCTTCTCCACACCAGGCAACAAGGCAGCCGTTTTCAGCCAGTGTTCGAATAGCTGCGTGCGTGATGGTTGTTCCTGGTCCAAGCATAAGGAACATCAGATTGGCACACGGGACAGGTGTCTTACCCCTCTCGTCGAACAGCGCAATTGCTTTGCCGTCCTGCTCAACCCGACAGTGCTCGACATACAGATACGACAGGCTATCGCGGACCGTCGGAAGGAGATGCAGGGTGTCCACCGCTCACTCCCTCACAGGTGCAACCGAGAGTAGGCCGAAGCCGAAGGCTTTACCAGGACCGATACCTCGCTCTAGCGCCTCTCGGAAGGCCTGGGAATCCTCGACGCGGAGCACTCCCTCGAAAATGACCGCAGCGAAGGTCAGCAGTTGAGTACCCCCTTCCTGCCGCCGCCGGCCAATGACTTTCCCAGCGGGACGGGCATCGGCCTGCAAGGGCTGTGGCATGAGCGCGGTTGTATCCGGACGGATGCGGACCGACAGCACTCGGAATCCATGCTGTTCACCTTTGCGCACCAACCAACGGATTTGGTCTTCCTCTTTCCGCAGATCGACACGACGTCCGTTTGGGCGGAAACCCGGGCGGTCAGACCAGGAATCGATCTTGCGTGTGGGATTCGCTCGGAGTCGGAAGCGCAGCTCGTGGCCTGTCGAGATCTGCGCATAGTGCGCCGAGACATCCTTTACAACCGGATTGGGCGGATCTCCACCAGTGTCCAGTAGATACCTCGGCGGTAAGCGCTCCCAATCCGGGAGGAAGCGGGACTGTAGGAGAAGAACATACCCATCTGGACGGTACAGCACCCCGAGCTCGTGACGTGCACCGCTGCCTATCCCGAGATCGGGGAACAACGAGAGTATGCGGCGATGCAACCGATAGCAGTCGGCCAAATCACGCTGTACCTCACGACTGCGTGGGTCGAGGATGAGGCGACTCAGATACATCGATCACCTCCCAGCGACGGGGACATCGACACCGAGCCTCCAGAACTCGGTTCGGATCCCTCGTAGAGTGAAGCGACGGTCACGGAACGCTGCTCCGACAGGCTGATCCAACTGCGTTCGCTCAGCTCGGTTCAGATCGCGCTCCTCGAGCACCACGCGGATGACCGACGGTGGTGGGGCCATCCGGACACGTTGGGGGACCGTTTCGCTGACCGGCCAAGGGACAGAGCGGAGCGCTTTCTCCAGTGAGACGCTCTGTACCGGCTCCTCGGAGAGGATTAGCGGCTCACTGGGGACATAGGACTTCCGGCCGAGATAGATGGGCCAATAGGGACGGCGAAGAGCGTCCACAAGCTGCTCGAGAAGAGCCGCGTCTCCCTCCAGTCCGACGAGGAAGGCAGCCTGCGCCAGAAAGAAGCGCGTGGAGACCACCGCGTCCAAAGCTTTGTCACCGACGCGCTTCACGCCGTATTCGGTTCGGCCGGGCCATGTGCCACCACCGACCGTCTGGTATTCCCGCGCTAGGACCCCCTCCAGGTCAACACGGACTCCCATCCGTAGAGCAGCGAGATCATCTACCGACTCGTCCCGGGAGCGTCCGAGTGCCGCGCAGAGGAGCCCGACCACACCACTCTTCGTCGGCTCGCGCGCTGTATCACGAATCCCAAAGCGCGACTGGAGTCCCCACGACTGCATCGGACCGGCGAGGCGAAGCAGTAAGGTCGCTGACTGACTCATGATGCCGCTCCTGATAAGGTCTTGACTGTATTGATAGTCCCCTTTACGAGATCCTTTACCGTCTCAAGCCGCACTCCGGGTTTGGTCGCCAGTGCGTTCACGAACTCCGGTTCATGGGTGACCACGTAGAGGCTCGAGATTCCGTCCGTACCATACATGCGGGTCAGCTTGCCCCAATAGCGGTCGAGGGCTCGGATCGACTCCTGAACGAGGTCACGGCCATCAGAGGGGCGTACAGGCTGGACAAACGCATTGGCCAGCGACCACAGCCCATGACTACGGATCACCGTCGCTACCAGTGATGGGGGGTTATGAGCAGCGAAGCTATTTTGCTTGCCGGTCGGCACAGCGAAGATCGCTGCTTTGAGGAACGCTTTGAGCCCATCGAGAGCCAGGTCACGATCCCCACCCAGGTTCCGTTCGAGCTGGCGGAGATCGACGTTAGCGTACCGATAGAAGCATGCCGAGTTGAACTCGACCGTTCCGATCATGTCGGCACCAGTCGTTTCCTGGGGAAGCAAATCGTCGACAGCAGTGTAGTAGTCGAACTCGATGGCTACCTGGTGCGTCGATATGGCATGGGCGACTTGACAGGCCGCATCGACACGCCCATGCGGCAGGTCAGCAATCATGCGGCCGAACAGGGCGAGATCGACCGCTGTACTGGCTGAGTTAAAGACGCTTTCGACTTCTTGCTTCACATTGCTCGGGACAGCAGCGCGAGCTGCCTTCTTTTGCTCGCGTCGAGACCGGTCACTCGGTTGTCCCTCTTTGGCAGGGGGATCGTTTTCGATCGCACTGAGGACATCCCAGTGACGCTGGGCGATCTCCACCAGTTTCCTGATTTGATCTCTTCCGATAAAAACCAAATACTCGGTTCTCTCTGGTGTATCTGCCATTGGATTGATCCCAATGCTCTGGAGTAGTTTTGTCGCCACCCCCCGCGCTGTTTCCTCACTGCGGCCGTCGGCGACGAGTTGCCGGGTGATTTCACCGATCAACCGCTTGGTACGCACGGCTTGCTGTTCGTCAGTTAGCAGATTCGCCCGCTGAGCATACATGCGGATAGCACGCTTGATGCACTGGCTCGAGATGCGGGCGCGTCGGACACCCCCAAAGAGGCAGTCCTTCGGCGCACCGGTATCGTCACGGTTCAGGTTCGACGGCGCAAAGTGTTGAAGGATATGCAGTTCGACGAACATGCTAACTACCTCCTCTTCCTTGCTTCGACTTCTACCGACCTAGCCGTCCGCTGAACTATCGGTTGCGAACATCACCCCTCACCCGTCGAGTGCCGTGTTCCACAAGAGGTGACAAAGGCTCGAGCCCACTCTCGCTGGACCAGCCGCTCCGGATGGTCCCATCGGTCCAGATCGCGCAGTAACTGCTCCCAGGCCACAGGAATCCGGCGAGGAGCGAGGAGTGTTACCAGATGACGCAGCTGTTCCGGAAGTTCCTCGCGTTCCGCAACAAGGAGACGGCGGAAGCGGGCCGCTATTCCGTTCGAACGTTCTGGGGTGTCGCGGACAAGCCAGCCGACTGAGGCACCGAAGTTGCGCCAACCGTCCGTAGAGTCCGCTGGCCAGTCGATTGGATGCAACCCGAAGAGGGGCGCGACGACGAAGAATGGCCACGCCTGCCGCTCGTTCGCCTCCGGTGGAAGATAGGGGACCACGTACTGGTAGAGCTCCACCACCGTGCCAGGTGGTTTACCGAGACCGCGCCGCAACGTGGCTAGGGCGGCACGATCCGGCTGGTCGGGATGGGCTAGCTGGCGCAGCATCTCGACGAACTGCCTAAACTCGGTGCGCTCAGGAGTCATACTGGTACCTCCTCATCCTGCTGATGGCTATCCGAGATTGCTCCACCTCCGCAGGTGAGTTTCCGTAGCTCTGCGGCGAGCTTTGTTTCGGCAGTAGCAAGCTCGAACTCGGCACGGCCAGCACGTTGCAGCGCATCTGCTGCTACTCGGAACGCTGCCCAGCTTGCCAGGCGTACGTGTTTCAGCCACTCTGCACACAGTGCCACGCAATCAGCGCCTGGTTGAGCCAAGCGGTGGAACAGCAGATAGAATGTTGGCTCCAGCGCTGACCAGAACGCCCGCTCGGCACCGAGCGAGGAGACGAAGGAAGTGACCTGTTTGTTCACGACCCCGAAGCCTAAAGCGAGTCCCCGAAGGACGCGGAGGAGCGCCTGGGCAGCAGCTTCCGCCAACTGCAGGAACTGGGCCAGCCATTCAAGCGCCTCGGGATCATCCAGCAACTGGAGTGGGAGCGGAAAGCGTTCGTACCGCCAGAACTCTGGCTTGGCTTGATCGGGAACAAGACCGCCGACATCCAGCGGGACGACTGCCCGCGGAAGGAGGCCATTTCGAAACAGATGAGCCCACCATCTCACTAGTTGAGGTGACTGCAAGTCGGGCTCGCCATGAGCGACCGTCTGAGTAAGTGCGAGACTATCACGCCAAAGGGCCCGATCCTGCTGGAACCCAATGGGGAGCCACCCCCTTTTCGGATCTCGGCGGAAGGGAACCATCGTCTCGAGCTGCCGCTGCTCGAACCCTTCGGGAAACGACTCGCCACGCATGATAACGGAACGGGGTACCACGACGGTTCCTCCCCGTACTTCAGGCAGAAGGAGGACGCGACGCGCTTGCCAGGTAAGATAGTCCAGGTATCCGCATGGCCAACGCGGCTGATCAGAGGGTAGGGTGTCCCGCTCCCAGGCAGGCTGGTCATCGGTGCAGTTTACCCCCGGAGGCTCATACGAACCACGGAACGCTGGGGGAACGAGATTCAAGAGGAGCGTGCGAGCCAGCGACTCGCCCTTCCCAAGACAGACGGCAACGTTGCACAGTGGGGCAGCCTTCGAGGAGCGGTCCGCTGGAGTACGACCAGAAAGCAGGCCGCCAGGCGCGAAGGACTGGTAGGCAATCAAGTACCGCGCTGCCTGCGCGGGAGTGAGAGCGACCTGGTCAGGATCATGGTGATCAAAGAGCAAGGGTGCGTTGAACGAGGATGCGAACTCTGTGGCAAGTCGCGCGCTTTCGGCCTCATATCGTCGGTCGACGCCCGGGTGCTGGTAGAAGGGACGGTTGTGGTCGAAGAGATCGAAGCGGTGCTGCCAACGACACAGATAGTCGTGTACCGGATCGATGGGCCAGCACCCCTGCTGCCACCATCTGCTCCACTCGTCCTCGTCCCTTGGGCCGACAAGCGCGCGATGCAGGATCGCGAGGAGAAGGCGATGGAGCGCGATCGTAACGAGCGGTGACGAGTCGACGATTTCCCGCACCTGGTCCGGCGCTGTGAGGACATCAAGGAGGCTGAGCTCAACGTACTCGTTGTCGCGTGTCAGACAAGGGATCCACTGTTCATGAACTAGATTAAAGCTCATCACTGGTATCCCCCATTTCATCGACTAGCCCCAGCACGGGATCGAGCCGGAGCGTTCGACCTGACTCGAGCGGCAAGGACCCGTCAGGCTCGAACCACGCTGCAAGGACAGAAGACAGGAGTGGAATACGCTGCCACGATGCAGGGCACTCGAACCGCGCGCTCGCGCGGAGCTCCCGGAGGAGGCGAGCCCCACTGACTGGAATGCTCCAGCGCAGAAGCCGAATCACTTCTGCACGATCTGGCTTGATGCGCAAGTCGACGGGCTCGCGCCCATCGGGATCGACCGTCACCGTCTCATCGGCCCAGCGGAAGAGGGGGATCAGTGTGGCTGCCGGCTCACCGAGCCGGGTGAGTGCCTGCAAGGCAGGGTTCAGCGCTACCCCTTCCTCAGCGAGGTCTGCATCAGTCAGTGCCTGGAGGCGACCATTATAGGGAGCACACACGGCTCGTTTCCTCGCCTCGTTCCGCTCATACCGGAGGTTCTCCTCGAACTGACGTTGAGCATCCCGCCAACGTCGCTCGAGCGGTGGCGGTGGGGGAGAGGAGTCACCGTAGACTGCTTCGATGAGCCGGTCCAACTCCTCGGGAAGTTGGATTGATGAGCAAGCAGAGAGGACTCGCCAAGTCTGTAAAAGCACGAACTCATCGTAGACCGCACACGTGCCTCGATCGAAGATAGGAAGCCCTTCGTCATCGACTGCGGGTCCAAGCAACCAGAGACACGGGCGTGAGAGTAGCCTCGGCCGCGTGTTCCGCGGGTGCCGATGCAGTCGACCAGCGCGTTGGAGGATCAAGTCGATCGGTGCGGGAAGCGTGACAAGCAGATCGAAGTCCAGGTCGAGACTCTGTTCCACGATCTGGGTCGCGACGAGGACAGCACGGTGCGGGCGGCGGATGGGGATGGTGCTGCCATCCGCGCACCTGACTTTCCCACCGGGCTTGCCATATCGACGCAAGACGCGTTGCTCGCGCTGCTGCCGCCAGACGAACGGGTATCGAGCATGAAGGAGTTCCAGTTCGGGCTCCCCATCATCCGCAATCCCGGTGAACACCTCGGCAAGTACCCGGTAGCACTCCTGTGCTTGCCGAACTGTGTTGCAGACCACCACCGCACAGCCGCCCTCTGCTAGCACACGTTCCAGCTGTTGAGCTAGTGCAGTGAAACCCTCCCGATCTGGGGCTAACGCAAACCGGTCGAGTGCGAGACACCGTTGGGCAAGTCTGGAGGGTGCCACAGAGTGGACAGCCTGTGTCTCACGGGTCACTACCGTGATTCTGGGATAGCTGCCAGCAGGCAGGGGAGAACACGGGTCTGCGCCGCGGCCGAGTCCACGTTGGAAGGCCGCAGCCAGTGCTTGGCGGCGCTCGCGAGGCAATGTGGCCGAGAGGACGATAACACTTGCACCCAGCGCCGCCAGCCACTCGACCAATTGCTCGAAGAGTGTCGCCATATAGGTGTCATAAGCGTGCACCTCGTCGAACACGACGACCCGTCCGGCAAGACCGAACAGGCGCAGAAAACTGTGGCGGACACGGAGGACTGCGAGAAGCGCTTGATCGACTGTTCCCACACCGAAAGGAGCCAGTAGCCCTCGCTTGCGGTGGGTGAACCATTCGCCGGCGACGACCGTCGCCGCGTGCTCTGCAGATGCCCCTGCGGCGTCGTCCCACAGTCCCTGCGGTTGGAGCTGCGGGGAGCCCTCGCGCAGCATGGTTAGCTCGGCAGAGAGGGCCGCATGACCATGGAGCAGTTGAAAGATGATGAAGCGCGTCCCGGCTTCACCATAACGATACGACAGGACCTCGGCGAGACGAGCGAACAGTGCATCGCTCGTCGCGCGGGTTGGCATCGCCACGTACACGCCGCGCGCAGAACCAGCGATGCCCCACCGATCGGCAAGGAGCCACGCGGCCTCTGTCTTCCCTTCACCCATCGGTGCCTCGATGATCACGAGAGCAGGTTCATCAGCGGGAAGCGTGGAAGAGAGCTCAGCGATGGTGTCTTGCAAAGGCCGGGGCTGCGGTAGTGCGGGGAACAAGCGACGGAAATCAGCCAGCGGGAGTCTCGCTGGTAACTGCCAATGGAGCTCCTCGAGTGCGACCCGCGCCCGCTGGCGTGCGACTTCGAGGTAGTTCTCGGGGTCGTCGGTCGGTCGTGCGCCGAGCATTGCCGCGTGGGGGAAGTATGGGGAAGCAATCGAAGCGATCCAGTCAGCCACCGTGGTGAGGCCCGCGAGGATTGCCATCGCCGCAAACTCAGCCTGCTGTGGAGGCTGCGTTGGGAGCTGGAGCAGGTGAGCCAACTTGTCGAACAGCTCCTGGCGGGCGTGCTCCCACGTGTCTCCGCTGACCGCCGAGTGACCGAGCCGAAGACGTGTCTCGTCGGGAAACCGGCCGTGGTGTCCGGCGACCGCGTCAGCCAACATGCTGGCGAGTCGGACAGGGAGTCCTTTCCCGCGGAGCAGCGGTGGCAGCACCAGACTAACCGCGTCACTGTGTGCCAGGCAGGCCGACGGTGGGAGTTTGACGGAGGGGAAACCGGCCTGGGCAACCTGCCGCGCCGCAGCTTCCTCGAGTTTGTCCTTCGGAGCCGGCAAACGGAACTGGAAGACAGGTGTCGCCTTTCCTAGATCGTGTGCGGCGACGAGAAAGACTATCCAGCGCGCCGCGACGTCTATGGGGAGACCGAGCCCTTCGGCAAGTTTCCAGCGCAGGCGAGGAGAGAGACCGCGCTCCCAGAGTTGCTCCGCCACGGCGGCAGTGTCCAAAAGGTGGAACAGCAGTGGGTGATACCGGAACCCGTCGTCCGAGTGGGCAAGCTTGGCCCAGAGGAGAAGCCAATCAGCGCGAAGAGCAGGCAGAGCTCCCATCAGGACCCCCTTCACGCATCAGCCTAGAGGGGCCAAGGGAATAGAGCTGTTCCCATGGCCCAAGGGTCGGCGTATCTCGTGAGCCGCTCGACGCAGGTGGTCGAGAAGGCCATCTTGTGGGGAGACTGGTCCAGACAATCTGCCAGCCTTGAGTGACATAAGCTGGGACACGTTACCCCAAATATTTCGCCGATAGCCCGCGATGCGAACATGCGTTTGGAGCATACCATCGTCGCAGATGGACGTCAACAGAAATTGAGCTCACGTACGGATCCCAAATCAGCGGCAAACGGAGCGCGAGTGGCAGACAAGAGCAATTGCAAAGCCGGAAGGAGAGGATTTCGTCATGCGCTGGGGAGGAAACAGCACAGACCGTGCTTAGCTCAGCAGATAACTAGGCAGCTCAGTAGCGGCAGTCCAGTGGGGAGGGTGGGCAGAGGTACGGACAGCGAGCAAGGCTCTCTACGTGGTAACCATCCAACGAGGCGACGTTTCCCAAGCGGATCGGGCAGGAGCTCTGAGGAGAGAGTGGAGCACCCTACGGCGAGTTTCCCTACTCGCGGTATTCCCTGGAGGTTTGGCAGCTCCCCCGCGGGCTCGCCCCAGCCACAAAAGGCGGTGCGCTGTCCACCGTGCAGGCTTGGTAGAGCTTGGACGCGCCGAAAGGCACGGTGACGCCGGTGTCCTCTCGGATCAAGACGACGCGGAGTGTACCGTCGGGGCCGATGATCCAGCGTTGGGCTGGCCGCCAGGGTTCCTGCTCGACGATCTTGGCGATCCGTCCTGCCACAGCGCCGACGTCATAGCGACGCGGGAACTCGGCGTCGTTTCCAGAGAGAAGTGTTCTTGGCAGTACTCTCTGGGAATGGAGACGCCGATCCTACCAGTCTTGACGATCAATCGGTGGTCACGGTTTCCAGGAAAGCTTGTTGCCCGATTCCTCCAGCTCCGCCACGTTCACTTTTCTCGTAAACCCTCGCGCAGGCAAAGGCAACGGGCATTCCCGAGCCGCCTTGGCCTGTTGGCCTGTGCACTATCGGTACACCCCCACGTGCGTGGGGACAACCGTCCAAGGTAGTAGTCCCAGCGCCGCGCGATCGGTACACCCCCACGTGCGTGGGGACAACGGCCCGCGCGCCGTCACGCGCATCAATCGCATCGGTACACCCCCACGTGCGTGGGGACAACTCACTGGTCTCACTATCCAGGCCGTCCGGCGACGGTACACCCCCACGTGCGTGGGGACAACGGGAGCAGGGGGGACCTGCTCCCGCTCAGCCTCGGTACACCCCCACGTGCGTGGGGACAACCATGTCGTCGCTCCGATGGCGCGGGTATAGAGCGGTACACCCCCACGTGCGTGGGGACAACGGAGTGCGGACAGAGCGACGGCTGGCACTCGCCGGTACACCCCCACGTGCGTGGGGACAACGGGCCCGGTCTCAAACGGCGTCTCGGCGCCGAACGGTACACCCCCACGTGCGTGGGGACAACGCCCTGGAGCTGCGCAAGCAAGGCTACAGTTACGGTACACCCCCACGTGCGTGGGGACAACTGCTTGCGGACGCTTGCACGTGATCGCACGTGCGGTACACCCCCACGTGCGTGGGGACAACGAGCTCGTGCGCACGTTCGGTGACGGCACTGTCGGTACACCCCCACGTGCGTGGGGACAACGGTCGCCAACCCGTCCTGCGACGACTGCACGACGGTACACCCCCACGTGCGTGGGGACAACGGATCTCGACCCACGTCCCCGGCCGGCTCGCATCGGTACACCCCCACGTGCGTGGGGACAACACTGTGTCCTGATGCGAAAAAAACGCCTTCACGCTCCCGATAGTACCACATCGGCTTCACGATGGGAAGATCGTCTCGATCGGCTGCTGACTACCGACGTGTTGTACCCCTTCGCCGGGTCTCGACCCACTCTAGAGACCTCCCGACTCGAGCCACGCTGGGGGACGCCCGCTCTGGCCGTCTCTCTCCCGCCAGATCACGGACAGAAGGAACAACCTCGCCAAGAGACACCGGCCGCGGTGATGGCCTCGATCCTCCGGCTACGAAGTGACCGAAGTCCCGGGTCACTGCCCCTGTACGCTCTACTGATGGCACCCGTCCAGCCGGCAGTGTACGAGCTCTCGTCTCACCGACGGTGCACGCGCCGCCAAGCCCAGGGGCAGAAGGCTAGCGAGGAGACCACCCGTGAAGACACGATCGCTCTGCAGGTCCCGTGACCCTCGGACGATCTCAAGCGCTGCGTCTCAGTGGGAGGACCGTCCACATCAACCGTCCCACACTACAACCAGATCACAAGATCTCTGTACCGCGAGCAACCTCTTTCTCCATGTGCCGCCTGACTGACCACTGAACACCATCAACCGAAACGGTGCCGAACCGACTGCAGCGCCCTTCTGCGGTGCCCTCCACCGACGGGTACTGCGACCCGCTCTCGTCACTGCAGCTGAAGGCAGGCGCACTGTAGCTGGGCTATGACGGTCTCCGCTTCGGACGCTGTGCAATCTGCGGGAGACGACCCCGCAGTGGCGTCCGCAGCAGGTCCCACGAGGAGAGGTCGGCGCTGGCGCCGTTTAGGCACTGCGCCGGGCCAGGAGCTCCTGCCAGACAGGACCGTCGGGGTAGCGGTACTGTTCGAGCGACTCCCGCTTCATCTCGATCGAGTAGCCCGGGCGTTCCGGCGGCAGATAGCGCGCGTGCCGTACCCGCACAGGATCGACGAAGTGCTCGTGGAGATGATCGACGTGCTCGATCATCCGGTGCTCCATGGTGCCGCTCACGGCGATGAAGTCGAACATCGAGAGGTGTTGCACGTACTCGCACAAGCCGACACCACCGGCATGGGGACAGACCGGGACACCAAACTTGGCTGCGAGCAGGAGTACCGCGAGCACCTCGTTGACGCCACCCAGCCGACAAGCGTCGATCTGGCAGAAGCGGATGGCCCCCGAGGCGAGGAGTTGCTTGAAGATCACCCGGTTGGCACAATGCTCGCCCGTGGCGACACCGATTGGCGCGAGTGCTTCAGCGATCGCTTTGTGGCCAAGGACATCGTCGGGATGGGTGGGCTCCTCGATCCACCAGGGATCGAACTCCGCGAGCTCGCGCATCCAGGCGATCGCCTCGGGGACATCCCAGCGTTGGTTGGCATCCATCATGAGCTTGCGCTCCGGGCCAATGACGTCGCGCAAGAGACGAGCGCGGGCACGGTCGTGCGCAAGATCTTGACCCACCTTCATCTTGATGGCGGTGAAGCCCTGCTCGATAGCTTGGCGTGCCAGCGCGGCGACCTGCTCGTCACTGTAGCCGAGCCAACCAGCTGAAGTGGTGTAGCAGGGATAACCGGCACGGAACAGCTCCTGCTCACGCTCCGCACGGGTGGGAGCTTGGCGACGCAGAAGCTCGAGCGCCTCGTCTGGGGTGAGTGCGTCGGTGATGTGGCGGAAGGGGATGAGGCGGACCAGTTCTTCAGGTGAGAGGTCAGCCAGCAGCTTCCAGACCGGTTTCCCAACGGCGCGTGCCCAGAGATCCCACAAGGCATTAATGATGGCGGCCGTTGCGAGGTGCAAAACACCCTTCTCCGGGCCAACCCAGCGCAGTTGCCCATCAGCGGTAAGCCGATACCAGTAACGGCCAAAGTCAGCGACGATGTCCTCCAAGCGTTGACCAACGACGAACGGCTCGAGCGAGTGGACAGCGGCGACACAGAGCTCGTTCCCGCGACCGATGGTGAAGGTGAGACCGTGGCCTTCCAGGCCCGGGGAATCGGTATGCAGGATGACGTACGCCGCCGAGTAGTCGGGGTCGGGATGCATGGCATCGGAGCCGGCCAAGGTAAGGGAAGTCGGGAAACGGACATCGTAGACCTCGATACGCGTGATCGTCGTTGGCACGGAACGTCTCCTTTCGACCCGGCACCTCGTTCTGTGGTGACTGAGTCGGGCTTGGCATGCACGGTGATGAGAGTGCCCGACGGGGTCATCATCGCAGAAGTCGTGCGGCTTTGGAAGAGCCAGACAGGAGCCTGGTGCCGGGCGGCATCTCACCGCCGGGCACATTTTCACCCAGGCGAAGATATGCTCGCCTGGGGACTCTTTTCCTCTGCTTCTTGTCTAAGAGGAACGCCGGAGGGACTCCTTGCCATCAGCATCCGTTTGATCTGTAAGAGTGAGGATCTGCCCCGTTAGGCTGACGAAAGACCGCCAAGGAGACCGGCATGTTCAAGGTAGTGACGGATGTCCGGTGGCAGCTCCTCAACACCCACCAAGCGCGCGAGCTGCAAGATGTCAGCCAACCCTTCTTCCCACAGCGCTCGGTAGCCACCGGTGGCGTAGCTGTTGAGTTCAGCGTCGACCGGCTCGCCGGCGGCGTACCGCCCGCGTTGGGCGCGGAGCCAATTGAGCGCATCCTGGTAGCGTTGATCCAGCGCGGCGAAACGGTTGAGCGTCTGGTCCATTCCACCGCGGCGAGCGTGGCGGAGCCAGCAGGCGGCGAACTCATCCCGGAGTGCGGCGAGGCGGGCACGGTGCGTGCCCAGACGGGCGATGGCACGATCCAACGCGGTGAGCCCGTCGGCACGCGCGGCAGGATCAGCCGGATGAGGCAGCTGACGCAGGAGCGCACGGAGCTCCTGGCTGGCCTGGAGCTTTTCGGCCGCGAAGGCGACCAAACGGGCAGCAAAGGTGTAGTCGAGGCGATACAGCGGATCGGGAAGCATGCTCCAGGAGGCCAGTGCGGTGAGTGCTGCCTCGCGCAGCTGAGCAAGTGCCGCCGGATCGACGACCTCGATCAGGCGACCGGCCAGTGGCTCGTCGAAGAGGGCGAGCGCGCTGTTGCTGCGATTGGGCTGGCCAAGTGTCGGCGCGGTGACTGCACTACCGAGTGTATGAAGAGCCCGCACACTGGGATCGCCGGCTGGACGACCAAAGAGCTGGATGGCGAAAGCAGCGTCGATGGTGTCCTGCGCGACATCTGGCCCCGACCAGGAGATCGCAGCGCCGACTGCATAGGGATAAAGGGAGAGGGAAAGCGGCTGATAATGGCCGTAGTCGCCCCAGTCGGTGAGGAGCATGCCGGAAGCGCCAGCGGTCAGTCCGTCACGGACAAAAGTGCGGATGTTTGCGAGAGCGTTGGCGATGCGGGGGAAGAGCGTGTTCCAGCTGGAGGTACCAGGACAGACCCAGAAACGGCGGCCCAAAGACCCAAGGAGTGTGGCGGTGGGGTAGTGTTCTTGGGCCTCGTAGTGCCAATCGAGGAGGAGGATATCATCGGGGAGCTCGCTAACCAGTTCTGGATAGTGTAAGAGGATGTCGGCCCAGATCATGATGTGGCGCCCATAGCGTGCCGCGAACTCACGGAGGCGCAGGATGTGTCGGAGATAGAGGCGTCCCTTGCCCAGTTCCTGTGCCAGTGGTTTCGATTGCCCAGTACCAAGGTCCCACGTTTCGTCACAGTCGACATTGAGCCAAGAGGACGTGAAGTTGGGCAGGAAGTCGGCGTAGAGCTCGTCGAGGAGCTGATAGGTTTCCTCCCGGGCCGGGGTGAGGCTCCAGCGCCAGCCCACCTCGTCGAGATGAGCGTATTGCGGTAGAGAGAGTAAGCGTCGCTGGTGGCCGAACGACTGCAGGTTCGGGACGAGTTCGATGTGCCGCTCGCGGCAGTAGCGATCGAGCGCGAGGACGTCGTCCGGCGTGAGAGGGTCGCTGCCGGCACTGATCTCCGGATGATGCGAGAACAAAAAGGTGTGCTCGATATAGAGCTGAAAATGGTTGTACTTTAGGCTGGCAAGGAGATCGACAAGCCGGAAGAGGGTCTCCCGGGTGGGGACTTTGCCACGGGAGACATCCAGCATGACGCCACGGTTTGGTAATACTGGCCAGTCGCGGATAGTCAGGAGGGGGAGTCTTCGGCCAAAGGCGCGGAAGAGTTGGCGGAGCGTTTGTACCCCATAGAAGAGCCCAGCTTCACGCGGAGCAGTGAGGGTGACACGTTGCGTGTCGATATGCAAGACATAACCCTCGGGGCCGAGTTCGTCGAAGTTTGCTCCCACATCAGGGGAGGCTGTCCCAAGGGAAAGCACGATGCGATTCGCACCATCATGCGGGGCGAGCGTGACACGGATCGGAAGCGGTAGTCCGGTGGCCTCCTGAACGGTTGCCTGGAGCTGCCGGGCAGGAGACTGGAGGCGGTCGACGGCACTCGCTGGTAGCACGAGCTCACTGTCCCAATCGAGTGTCCAAGCGCTGTCGGCTGGGCCGAACTCCAACTGGCGCGGGGGCGGTAGCAAAGGGAACCGAACAGTCATTTGCGCCCTCCCTCTGAGTTCGGAAACTCACACCGTGAGCTACCAGCATGAACGTATCTGTCTGCAGTTTGTGCATACACTGATCGACGATCCCCCAGGTAGTGCTCCGGTTAGCTCGAGCAACACTCGAGGTCTCGTCACAATGCAGCCCCCTCTCCGGATAAAGCCGCGTGCACATGGTCACCTACTCGAGCAAGCCAGTCGGTGCTGGCGAAGGCGAGATGTCCGCGACAGAAGGTAGCCTGGACGCGGAGTTCGCGGTCGAGCAGGACGAGGTCAGCATCGTACCCCGGGGCAAGGCGTCCCTTGCGCTGGTCGACACCGATAGCGCGTGCCGGAGTCGTCGTGAGCATCAGGGCGGCATCCTCAAGCGGCACGCCGACGGACTCCACAAGGACGCGCAGCGCCTGATCCATTGTGAGCACACTACCCGCGATGGTGCCGTCGGCGAGGCGAGCGACATCCGAGTCGACACGGGCGAGACAGCCAGCAAAGCTGAAGGTCGTTCCTGGAGGGAGGCCAGCCCCAGGTTGGGCATCGGTGATAACTACTGTCCGCCCAGAGCCGAGCGCACGAACGAGGACGCGCATCACGGCTGGCAAGACATGGTGACCATCGGCGATGAGTTCGCCGAAGGCGCTTTCCTCTTCGACGAGTGCGCCAAGCGGTCCAGGGGCACGGTGCAAGAGAGGCGGCATGGCATTGAAGCAGTGTGTCAGGAGGCGCGCACCATGAGCGAAGGCTATCTGTGTTTGCTCGTAAGTAGCCTCGGTATGGCCGATGGCCACGAGTACGCCAGCAGCGATGAAGCGGTCGAGGATGTCGAGGGCACCAGGGAGTTCGGGCGCGAGCGTAACGACCCGAAGTTGGCCGCGCCCTGCGGCGAGCAGACGCTCGGCAAGCGAAAGATCGGGAGGGCGAAGCCAAGAGGCGTGGTGTGCACCGCGGCGGGCCGGATTCAGAAACGGCCCCTCGAGGTAGATGCCAAGTGGCTCAGCACCGGAGCCATCCGGGTGGGTGATTGCCAGTGCAGCGGCCGTAAGTTGGGGCTCGGGGAGATCTTCCGGCACACCAACGACGTTGACGAGGAACGCGGTTGTGCCGGTACGGGTGACCCAGCGGGCATAGGCGAGAATCTCCTCGGGCTCAGTAGTGTGAAGCGCGAAGCCGCCTCCACCATGGGTATGGAGATCAAGAAAGCCGGGGAGAATTAGGAGATCAGTGGCATCGACAACGAGGCCACGAAACGGGACGTCCGAGCCGACGGCGACGATACGCCCGTCTGCAAGCACGACCCGTTCACCGGTTCGCCGTATCCCGCCGTCAACCAGCTCGCCTCCAACGAGCGTGAGGTGCATGGCTCCCCCTAGAGTGTCCGGGTGACTTTTTGGAGACCTCGCGGGTGATCGGGATCAAGCCCGCGGGCACGGGCGAGTGCCAGTGCGAGGAGCTGGCCCGGCACGACTACGACAAGGGGAGAGAGCCATTCTGGTACACCGGAAGGAAGGGGAAGCGCGACATCAGCGGCAGCTAAGAGCATTTCGCTATCGCTGACAATGGCGAGGGTTGCCCGTCGCGCGCGGAGCTCCTCGACGAGTGCCGTGACGTCGGCGAAGACAGCGCCAGAGGGTGCCACGATGACAACTGGAAAGTCGGGCTCGATGAGAGCGATCGGCCCGTGGCGGAAGTCAGCCGAGGAGTAGGGTTCCGCGAGGAGCCGACAAACCTCTTTGAGCTTGAGTGCAATCTCGAAGGCAGTCGCGTAGTTGAAGCCACGGCCGATGACGGCGAGGTGCCGGGCCGACGCGAGGAGCGGCACCGAAGCAGGGAGCTCGCGGTTCAGCACCAGGGTCTGCGCGACAGCGTGAGGCAGTCGTGCGAGGTCGTCCCAAAAGGTGGGGTCGTCCCTGAGTGCGGCGCTGAGCATAGCGAGGACGAAGAGCTGGGCGGTATAGGTCTTGGTGGCGGCGATTGCCCGCTCTTGTCCGGCGAGGAGTGGGACAACAAGCTCGGCAGCACGGGCAAGCGGTGAGGCGAGATCATTCGTGAGAGCGAGCGTGAGCGCACCTTGGCGTCGTCCCTCGGCGATAACGGCGACAATATCCGGTGAATGACCACTCTGGCTGATCCCGACGACCAGGCTACCGGCGAGAGCTGGCGGGCGTTGGTAAAAGGTGAAGAGAGAGGGGGTAGCAAGCGCAACAGTGAGTTGGTTGTGTGCACCAAGGAGGTATTGGGCATAGCGGGCGGCATTGTCGGAACTCCCGCGCGCAGCGATGACGACAAAGCGCGGGGCGGTAGCACGGATGCGTGCCGCAGCATCTTGGACAAGAGGACGGCCTTCAGCGAGCAACCGTGCGAGGACTTCGGGTTGCTCGTGGACTTCCTGCTCTACCAACGACATGGTGCTGCTCCGGGTTGGCACGATCGGTAGTCGAATTGATCATACGACCACAGCGCGAACCTCCCCATCCTCCTGAAAGAAGTGTCTCTCAACCGGCTGGTAGGCACTGGTTAGGAGATGGATGCGTTCACTGCAGCCCACTTGGAGCAAGGTGTGGATGTGTTCCAGAGCACCGCCATGACCGCCGATGGGGGTTCCGCAAAGATTCGTCGCGGCCTCGTCAGTCAGGGGATCAGCGGCGGACTCACAGCGGCCATCGTTGTACAAAAACATCAGGCAGGCGCCGTCGATGCGCACACTGCGTCCTTCAACGAATGAGGCGTTCCCAGGAGGAGAAGGGATCCGTCCAGTGACCTCAAGCCTGCCACATGCAGCACGTCAGTTGAGGCACACAAAAGTGACTGCAAGACACTAAGAAGGGAACAGCCCCGCAACGGTTTAGAGATCGTCAAAGGAATGATCAACCCAGCATCTGCACGTGCTACCTGCTCAGCTCCGACGGCGCCGGGCAAGATCACGCAGATACTCGAGCACGCTGCGGTCGATCCAGTCGGCCCCAGGCGGGATGCGCTCCTCAAAGTTCTCATTGCCGATTAGTGTGGCATAGGCCTGGCGCGTCGCTTCATCCCATACGCCGTGGGCTGGTCCCTGGTAATAGCCGAGTGTTCGCATGAGCTCCTGGAGCTCTTGGAGCAGCACTCCTTCCAGGGGCAAGCGATCCTCAGGGCTCGGTTTTTCAAAGTAGAGCCGCCAGATATCGTAGAGGCGTTGGAGTTCACCGACCGGGTTCACGTGATCATCAACACGGAGGTCAATCATGCGATCCGTGTAACCGCCATATCCGCCATGCTCCTTGACAACGAGGAGCGCAGCCGATTGCCGGCCTCGTCGGTCTCCCCCAGCACGGTCACCAGCAGCCAACGCGGCAAGCAGGCGGACGGCGAGTGGGCCAGGCGTCGCCTCGAACGTCTCTGCCATGGCATTGACGACCTCAGGACCGACGAGGATGTTCCCTTGGACGGCATAGCCGGAACCGGTACGTCCACCGGCCCAGGCATGGCAACCGCTGCCGGTGAAGGTGGCAGCACCGCCGCGTGCATCCACGATGCCGACTTGGCGAAGCTCTCGGTCGGGATCATCAGCGAGCAGCTGCTCCAGCGTCTCCTGCGCGGAATACCCAGCCGCCAGGAGCTCGAGGCCGCGGGGACCATAGGAGACGTTGGCATAAGACTGCGTGGCCACAGCTCCCGCTCCGGCACGCGCCCAGGGGACAACGGCGCCAACGGCGAGAAATTTGGATGCCACAGCGATCCCGAGCTCGTCCGTCGCAGGATCGACGGCGACGATGGAGAAGGTCGAGGGATACACCATACTTCCACCTTCCTTGTGCGCACGAGAATCGCTGCAAGGCCGATGAACCAGACGGCCGTCTGTTCGGCCGTCACGCACCTCTCTCCTCGACACCTCGATGCTGGCCTGTGCGGACAAGTGATTCTCTCATCTTTTGCTCTCGCTGGGACCAACATGGGCAACTGCTTCACCAGACGACCAGAGCATGGCGGTTGGCTCCGGATCGCGGTCGAGGCTGCCGCGCTGCAGGAACTCAGGCCAGCATGAGCCGTCTACCACCATGGCCGTCGCAGGTGCAAAGTCAGTCCATCCTCCTGCTTCCACTGCAGCCAACCAAGACCGACAAGTATTGCCAGGCACGCGGCGAGTTCCCGGCGTGAGCCCTCGAAGTCGGACTGGGAAGCAGTGGTCTTTGGTTTCTCTGCTGGCGCAGGCACTGGCCCGACGACTGCCAGTGCGTCGGCAAGCCACCTCTCGGCGAGTCGGAAGCATGACCACTCGGGGCGCTCGGCGAACCGCTGCCCCAGCCAGTGAGCAGCAGGATGCTTTGGGAGCTGCTCGGCGAGAAGTTCTGGTCGCTGGATGAGGGCCAGGCTCTGATCCGTCATGCGGAACTTACGCCAGCCCTTGGGGCGAACGCTTGACGACCCACCGCGATCTTCAAAGTCACCGGTATAGGGACAACGATCGGTGAGAGGGCAGCTGTGCTCGCGACAGCGCGGGATTCGCTGTGTGAGTGGGTGTAAGAGCTTGAGACGACCTAGCAGGAGCAGGACACCAGGCGCGAGTGCGCCGGGATACTCGAGTTCGGCCTGGTGGAGACAGAGGACGGCATTCTCGCCAAACGCAGCGAGCTGCTCAGCGAGTGCTGTAGGGGTGAGACAGCGAGCATCGAGTATCACGAGCCTGCTCCCGGGACGAAGAGTTGGCGAGTGGGGATAATGCGTGCCTCGCCGCGTCGAGCGAGCTCGTCGATCCGCGCGAAGACGCGGCGGAACCGCTCGCGGGCTTCCGCCTCTTCGACAGTGTGCTCTGGCGCAGTAAAGGTACGCCGATCGCCGATCAGGACAAGGAGCGAACGGGCCCGGCTCAACGCGACGTTGAGGCGTCGCCACTCGGCGTGGAGCGAGCCGATCACTCCCTCGCGATTGCTGTTGACCAGGCTGACGACGATCACCTCGCGCTCGCCCCCCTGGAAGCGGTCAACCGTATCGACGCGGAGGGCAGCGAGGGACGGATGCGCCCGGGTAAGGCGCTGGCGGAGAAGCGTGTTTTGGCGTCGGTAGGGCGAGATGACGCCGATCTGCTCGACCACCTTCTGGTGGAGGCGCTCGGGAAGGCCACGCAGGAACTCGGAGAGCAGCTGGGCAACCAACTCGGCTTCCCGCTCGTTGGTGCGCCCCTCATCGTCGGCCTGGAAGAGAGCACCCGAGTCGCGAGCGAGCGGATCGTCACTGGTATCGAGGTAGAGCACTGGCGGGCTCTGGCCGAGGAGCCCAGCAGGAGGAGCAGCCCCTAGCTCAGCGAGCCAGTGGGCAAGACGCCGCTCAGCGACGCGCTCGTTCGCTGGGCGAAGGGTGTCCTCATAGAAGACATGGCTGACCAGCTCACAGATGGGCCTGTTCATCCGGTACTGCTCGGTGAGGCGGACACAGGCCGACGGGTAGCGCCGATGCAGGCGCTCGAAGGCCGAGGTGCGCAGACTGTCGCCCGGCCGGATACCGAGCCGCTCGAGATCTGGCCACGGCTCTGGCGCGGTCACCGTCGTGACGACCGGCGGCAACTGGTTCTCATCGCCGACGAGGACGAGGCGGCCGCGGTACCCAAAGGGTAGACGCCGGAGCGCCTGTAAGAAGGCAGGTTCGGTGGCCTGTCCCGCCTCATCAACGATGACAGTCTCGAAGGTCAGGCCGCGGAGCTCGGGGGCATCAGCTGAGCCAAGGGTAGCGACAAACACGGCCGCGTGCTCGCGGATGACCTGGGCACGCCGACTCGTGGCCAAGAGCATCGCGATTGCTTCGTCGTCTGAGTCCGGCGGCTGACGACGACGCTCCGGTGGGAGTCCGGAGCGCGTCGGGAGGGTCTGCGCAGTGACGGCGTCTTCCATGTCCTCGCGTTCGTTGCCGACGCGGACGAGGAAGGGAAGAACCTCTGGCGCCTTCTCGACAATCTTGAGCACCACTTCATTGGCCGCGCGGTGGGTATTCGTGAGCACCAGCACGGGTCGACGTTCGGGTAAACGCGCCGGATCGAAGAGAGCCCGTGCGACGAGGAAACGAACCATCGCAGCGATTAGGGCAGTCTTCCCCGTGCCAGGAGGGCCTTGGACGAGGAGGAGATCACCTGGGGCGAGCGCTGCGACGGCCGCGAGAGCATCACGCTGTGACGCATTGAGCCCCGAGGTCGCCCACACGGGGAGTGGTGTGTCAGTCTGGATGGATGCTGGCTCGCGCAAGCCAAGGATCGTCTGGGCCAGCGGGGGGAGCTCTGACCAGCGCAGCATTCGCCCGCGCACGGGGGTGGCTGCCATCGCCGAGACGAGGAAGTCGGCCAGCCCTTCAAGCTGCCAGGCACGCATATCGAAACCGGTGAGCTGATCGATGCGATAGGTTGGTTCCTGGCCGGGCGGGGCGAGCGGCACGCGGTCGTCCAGTTCGACGACAAGGTCATACTCCTGGAGATCGACCACGCGGCCCTGAACTGAGAAAAGCTCACCGGGACGCGGGATACGCCCAAGGAGGCCGTCCGGCCACTGTGGAGTCACGAGGACAAGATCATCCTCGCGAATGCGGGTGTCGAGTCGGCGCTCGGGGCGGACAAAGGTGGCAAAGCGCCCATCCTGGCGCTGGAGACGAAGGTCAGCCAGCGTCACGCCTTCCCGTTCGAGGGCGTCGGGTGGCGTGTGGACGAGGTGGAAGAGGAGCTCCCGCTCGGCACGCTCTTCTGCCTTGAGCTGACGATGGAACCAGACCCAGTAGGAGAAGAGGGGAGGCGGAGCGTAGCGGAAGAGCCCCTCAAGCGTGCGCCCCTCGCGGTCGCGACTGCTCGGGCAGACCTGGCGCTGCCGGGCCACACAGGAGCGGCACGGTGGACGGTCGTTGAGCAGGTCGAACTGCCCAGAGACGTCCGGGAGACGCCAGTGGCGCGTCGCGTTGTCGAGGCGGTAGCGGTCGTACCCAGTGAAGAGCCCGCTGGTCACGCAATAGTAGACGTTGCGCGCCTGGACGATGAGGTCAATGACGCGTTCGTCCGGCTTTGAGAGGTCGAGACGGAGCCGACGGACGATTGGGTGCTCGCGGAGTGGCTTGGTCACGATACTCTGCCCGTCGACCAACTCGACAACGGCGTCGACATCGGTAAAACCGAGACTCTGTAGGAGTTCCCGGTAGGCAAGCGCCTGGAGGCCGCCAGGGAAGCGCTCGCCGGTGACCGGATCCTGCTCTCTGATGGACGACTGTGTTTTGACTTCGGCGATACAGAGCGGACCAGCACTGGCATCACGCGGCACTTCGATCCGGTCGGCCCGTCCAGACAGACCACGGGTCGCGGAGTAGAAGAGACGTTCGAGATAAAGTTCGACCGCTCCGCTCGCGACATCCCCTTCGGCGATCTGGGCGAGGATGGAACCAGCAGCGGTGAAAGACTCCACGAGGTCCTTTGGCGCGCCACCATCCTGGCTCACGCTGGTCGCGAGGAGCGCCTGCAATGTCCGTGTCCACTCGCTCCAAACACCGGCCCGGTAGGCCTGAGCAGCCCGGTCGAGATCTTGAGTCGCCGCGTATTCCACCAGCGCGCGACGGTACCCGGTGTGGACAGCTCGACCACGCACCTCGCCGAGGCGCGGCGGCTGCTCACGCGAGTCGCGCGCCAGTCCAAGGAAGCGCTCGAAGAGGACTTTCAACGGGCAGTTGTAGAGATCTTCCACGAAGCGTCCCGTCACAGTGTACTCGGGAGCAACGATGAACTTGAGCAGGACCACCTGCTCGCGCCCGCTCGAGGTCTGGGCGCAAACAGCCTTCAGGACCTGGAGGCGGAGCGGATCGTGCTCTTTCCGACGCAAGCGGGCATCGAGCACGTGCCACAGCACCGGGAAATAGTGCGAGAAGGGATTGGGGGTCGTGCACCCTGGATACCACTCGTCGGCATAGACGGCACAAGGGCCGAGGTCTTCGCCGTCTTCGGTCTTCGCCCGCAGAACGATCTTGCGAGGCTGTGGCTCGCTGATCGGCTCGACGAGAATCGGCACATCGAGCCATTGCGGCTGGCCGATGGAAGCGCGGAGCTGCTGCCAGGCGCGGGACGCTCGAGCGGAGACGGTGGAAGCAGTCGTCTGGGCCATCAGACGTCTCCTCGAGAGGTTGACGACGCTTCAGGGACCCACAGCGCGAGCGCGAAGCGTTGCGTCGCCGCGAGCGCATCTTCGCCCCACTGTGCGGTGAGGACGGCGACGAGGGCCCGGAAGAGGTCGCGAGGTGATGCCTCAGTCGCGCGCTCGTGGAGCTCGCGCTGTGCAGACTCATCAGCTGGCGGCGTAGCAAGGAGCTGGAAGACGGCTTCCGCCTGCCGGAGCAGCGTGGCGAGCCCGTTCGGGTCGTCGCCGGTCGTGGTAAGGCTCGCCCGGCGCGCAAGCCGCAGCAACCAGGCCAACGTGGTCTCGTGCCCCTCACCACGCAGCAGCGCAACGCGCGCTCGGAAGAGTGCCCAGACGCACCAAGACCGGTCGTCCGTCGCGGCTTCACGCCAGGCAGCCGCAAGACGCCGCACCTCGCCTTGGTAGAAGGCTCGCTCCTCATGCGGGAGCTGATCGAGTGTTGGGAGAAGCTCCGCGACCAGACGCTCAGCCGGAAGCGACTTCTCCTTTGACTCGCCGGGAACGAGCCGGAGGAGGTCACTGACAAGACGGTGAAGTGCCCAGCCGAGCGCGATGCGCTGTTGGTGCTTCGGAAACCGTGTGACACGGAGGGCGCGAGCCAACGCGGACTCGGCAGCGCGGAGATCCCACGTGGCCAGAGCTCGGTAGGCAGTGGCCAGTTCCTCGGCAGCGACGTCTTCGGCTACGGAGACGAGCGTGCCGTTCAAGTCGAGAAGCGCACCGAGGCGTTCTGCGGCGAGTGCCGCGACGATCGCTTCCTCGATCAACGTGGCGCGCGAGACACGGCGTTTCGTAGCGCTAGGAACCTCAACGACGGGATCCTCGCCGACAAAACGACGCTGCCGAAGTTTCTCGACTAGCCTGCTGACGCGCTCGAGGAGCTCCCACGTCGCTGTGGGGTCGAGGGCACGTTCCGATTGGATTGCTGGCGGCTCCTCCGGGACGGGCCGGACAGCCATGCGGCAAATCCTTCACCGGTAGAGCATCCGAACCTCGGTGAGGGATCGTAGCCGAGAGCGCAGGGTGATGTCCAGGGGTCATGAGGCAGGGTGAGCGGCGCACACCCCTGTTTCCCTACCACTATGCTGAGACTCGGGCACTAGTTATCGCGCTGAGCAATTGCGGTGGAGCGTGATTCGTGAGGTCCCTGTCGGAGACAGCCACGAAACTCTGGGAGTCGCACCACCCATGGTGCTGAGATGTCACCAACACGATCTCGCGCAACGCACGAGAAGGCAAGGCACCACAAGACACGAGCACCGATACGCTACAGCGTGCCTATGGTGAAGGCACTCTGTCCCGTTCGTGGGTGAAGGGGCTGAGCATGTCTCCAGCGGTACAGCGACCGGCACAGCGGCGGTATACTCGAGCCCCAAGAGGCTGCTGCCGAGGTGAGCGGGGTCAGGCGGCACAGCCGCCCGGTGGCGGCTGGCGATGGATGGGGAGTGATGGGCACGGGAGATGCCCGTGTCGCGGGCACGAGGGGGTATCGCATGGCAGAACAGCTCGTTCATCCAACGCCGATGCGCGGCGTGCCACAACCAAGGCGTGAGGACGTCCTTGGGCATCCACGCCTCTGCGTCCTCGAGCATCCACTGGTGACGGCGCTCCTGACGGTCGCGCGCGACGAGCACACTCCACCGGCCGAGTTCGAGCGTGTGCTGCACGAGCTGACACGCTTCCTGCTCTACGAGGCACTGCGCGAGGAACCGCTGGAAACGTTCCGTGTTCCCTCGCCGACTGGCGAGGAAGCGGATGGTGGTGCGATCCGCGCCGGACTAGCAGTACTCGCGATCCTGCGCGCTGGGCTCGGCATGTTGGCCCCACTCCGCCAGCTGATTCCCGCCGCACCGATCTACCTCGTGGGCGCCCGGCGTGACGAGGCGACGCTCCGCTCGACAATTTACTACAAAAAGCTACCCGGACGATTTGATGTGCTGCGTCACGTCGTCATTGTCGACCCGATGCTGGCGACCGGTGGTTCAGCGGTAGCGACGGTTGAGCTGCTGCGACAGACGTTCAGCGGGCCGATCTCTTTCCTCGGGATCATCGGGGCGCCATACGGTGTCCAACACCTTCTCGATGCCGATCCGGATGTACGGATCTACCTGGCCGCGCTCGACGAAAGGTTGGACGACCGCGGCTTCATCGTACCTGGACTCGGTGATGCTGGCGACCGACTCTTCGGCACGCATTGAGCGGTAACACGACCAGGCGATGCTGGTCACTCAGGGAATCAAGGTGGCGTCGAAACCGGACGGAGTTCCAGGCCGGTGAGACGATCGCGTAGAGACAAACGCACCCCCCAACGGCAGGCGGCAAATTCTCTTCTCTGCTTCCTCATTTGTGCGCTTGCCCTGGCACTGGGATGGCCGCAGCCACTGGCTCCGATCGCACGCGCGCAATCTGCCGACGCGGTGAGCGCGCTCGAGTGGTCGGTCGCAGTGGATCCGGCAAGCTGCCGCACTGGGGCGAAGCGCGGCATTCCATCTTGTCTGCTGCAGGTGCCTGCACAGATGGAGCCAATCGACCCGGTCGGGGAATGGTGGCGAGTCTCCTTCGGCACGCGCCGGGAGGCAGCCGATTGGGTTGCCCGGTTGCTTGCTTGGCCGGGGGTGGAATTCGTCGAGCCGGCAGTGCGGATGAACTACCAGTGGATCCCGGGAGATCCGCTCGTCCCGCAACAAAGCTGGCTTCAGGCCACCGGATTTCCCACCGCCTGGGAGGAGACGATCGGGCGGAGCGATGTGGTGGTGGCGGTCATCGATTCGGGCATTGCGGTCGAGCACCCTGATCTGGCGGAGAAGCTTCTGCCGGGATACGACTACCTCCACCGCGATCCGGTACCGGAAGACGAGGTCGGACACGGAACCGCCGTTGCGGGGATCATCGCGGCAGCAGTGAATGGAGTAGGGATCTCGGGAGGAGCTCCAGGTGTGCGGATCCTCCCGCTCAAGGTGGGCGATCAGGTCGGAGCGAGCTCACTGGCGATTGCAGAAGCGATTTATGGAGCAATCGAGCGTGGCGTACAGGTGATCAACTTAAGCTTGGGTGCCGATACGCCGAGCGCGACGCTCGAGCGGGCGATCGAGCAGGCCTACGACCAGGGGATCATTGTCGTCGCCGCGGCAGGAAATACGCCAGACGCGGTGACCTTCCCGGCCAGCTACCCAGAAGTGATCGCGGTCGGTGGCGCGACGGCAGACGGGAAGCGGCTGGCGAGCTTTACATCGCGGCTGACGCGGGTCGATCTCGTCGCGCCGGCCGAGGAAATACTGACGACAAACTGGGATGGGCAGGAGCCGGGTTGGGAGTTCCGTACTGGCACGTCGTTCGCAGCGCCGATGGTGAGCGCGGCCGCTGCGCTCGTGCGCTCGGTGGCACCGGACAGCAGTGTCGAGTGGGTGCGACAGGCGCTGCGGGAGACAGCCCGCCCGCTTGATCCGCCTGGTCAACCGGGAGCGGGAAGCGGGCTACTCGCGGCGGACGGAGCAGTCGAGCGTGCCGTGCTGCGCCGCTTCGCGCAGGCCTGGCAGCGCGCTGATCTTCCGGTCGCAGCAGGGGCAGCGACGCGCTCCTGGCTGTGGGGGCCGAGCGCCTTCGCGGTGACACGCGAGCCGTACCAGGAGACACGGGCCGGCACGCGCGCTGTGGCCTACTTTGACAAGGCGCGGTTGGAGCTCACCGATCCTGACCGACCACCAGACGATCCGTGGGCCGTGACCTCGGGCCTCCTGGCGAAGGAACTCCTCACCGGACTCCAACAGGTGGGCGACGCCGCGTTCATTCGCCGGCAACCGGCAGCGGTGCCAGTTGCTGGCGATCCTGATGACCAGACGGCACCGACCTACGCCACGCTCGGCCTTGTACTCGACGCTGCCCCGCTTGGGGAGGGAGAACCGATCGTCTGGACCATCGACCGGACCGGGCGGATTGAGCAGCAAGCCCGGCTAGCGCAGTACGGCGTGTTGGCCGGGCCGCTGGTGGAAGAGACGGGACATCGGGTGGCCTCGGTCTTCTGGGACTTTCTCCAGCAGCGCGGCGTGGTCTATGCGGGCGGTATGTTTCGCACAGACTCGCTGTTCTGGCCGCCGTTTGCAGTGACCGGCTTCCCGATCACCGAGGCGTATTGGACGCGGGCCAAAGTAGCGGGGATTGAGCGCGACGTGCTGGTGCAGTGCTTCGAACGGCGCTGTCTGACCTATACGCCAGATAACCCACCAGGTTGGCAGGTAGAGCTTGGCAACGTGGGCCAACATTACTACCGCTGGCGGTACGGAGCGCTACCAAGTGGTCCGGTACCGAATGACCCGACGACGATGGCGCCGGTGGACGGTAGCGGGCGTGGCTGAGGCAGCGTAGACTGGGCCCCGGTACAGCACCGGTGGGTCGTCACCGGTGTCGGAGGAGCACGGGGCACGGTGCCGAGACTTCTTAGGACATCACCGAGTGTCAGAACCGGGCAGAGCACCCGGAGCTGGCAGCGGACGCTCGCCGCACTCTGGCTTGCGCAGACCCTCACGATTGTCGGGTTCAGCCTGCGAACCCCGTTCTTACCGTTCTTCGTCGCCGAACTCGGCGCACGGAGCCTGGAGGCACAGGCTCTCTGGGCGGGGGCAATCAACGCGGGGGGCGCGGCTGTCATGGCCATCACCGCACCACTCTGGGGTGCGTTGGCTGACCGCTACGGGCGGAAGTTGATGGTGCTTCGAGCGATGCTGGCCGGCTCGCTGACGATCGGCCTCATGGCGGCAGCGACGAGCCCCTGGCAGCTCTTCGCACTGCGCTTGATCGAGGGCGGCTTCACCGGAACAGTCACAGCATCTACGACCCTTGCTGCCGCGACTGTGCCGCGCGAGCGACTGGGCTTTGGGCTCGGACTGATGCAGATGGCGGTCTTTTCTGGCTCGGCGGTCGGCCCGTTGCTGGGCGGGGTGCTGGCTGATCAGATCGGCTACCGGGCGACGTTCCTCCTCGCGGGGAGCCTGCTCTTCATTTCAGCTCTCCTCGTCTTTTTCCTGGTCGAGGAGCAGTTCGAGCCGCCGGTGCGACCGGTGACACGCCGGGAGTCCTTGGGAGACACCTGGCGGCTCTTGCTCGCACCAGCATTGCTTGGCATCGTTGTCAGTCTCTTCGCGCTGCGGGCCGCGAGTATGGCGTTGCAGCCGATCGTGCCGCTGCTGATCGAGCAGTTGGCGAGAAACGCGCGAGGGGTCAACTCGCTGGCAGGGCTCGCCATGGGCGTGAGCGGCATCACGAGTGCTGTGGCCTCGGTTGTGCTTGGCCGGGCAAGCGACCGGGTGGGGCAGCGGCCACTGCTCGTGGCAAGCGGTGCGCTGGCTGTCGCGAGCTTTCTGCCACTCGCTGTGGTGAACTCGGTGTGGCAGGTCATCGCCCTTCAGGCGCTGTTCGGAGTTGCATCCGGTGGGATGCTGCCGACAGCCAACGCTCTCATCGCACGGTTAACACCGGAGGAGCGTCGCGGGACGATCTACGGCTTTACGACGACCGCTTCCTCACTGGGCGCGTTCGTCGGGCCACTCACGGGGACGGCACTGGCAGCCGCACTGGGTCTTCACGCGCCCTTCCTGGTCATCGGGTTCGCCTTGGGACTCACTGTGGCGTGGGCATGGCGCGCGCTGCCGAGCGACACGCGTGTCACGCACGAGCAGCGGGTGGCTGCCGAACCCGGGCAGGATTAATTCCCGAGAGGAGCGGACGTCGGCTGCGAGACAGCGGTTCCCGCGCGCTCCAGCGACACGCCCGCCAGCAGAGGATGCATTTCCTGTTATCCTGGAGCAGCCCGGCTTCCCTGACCAGCTACACCGAACGAGCATAGGCACGGTGAGCGATCAACGGTCACGGAAGGAAACGAGTGGGAGCAAAGGGCTCAAGCGGCAACGCGGGCGACTTTCCCTCCAAGAGGTCAGCCAGGACTTCGGCGGTGACCACACTGAGGAGGACGCCGTTGCGAGCATGACCAGTTGCGATCCAGACGTTTTGGTAGTGGGGCAGCTGGCCCAGGATCGGTAGTCCATCGGCCGACCAGGGGCGGAGCCCAGCGAGCGCCTCCAAGAAGACAGCGCGGTTGAGCGCCGGCACCGTCTCCTGCGCGAATGTGGTGAGCTGCCGCACACCTTCGAGCGTCGGGCGCCGGTCGTAGACAGCAAGTTCCTCGGTTGAGCCGACGGCAACGGTACCGTCGGCCTTCACCGCGAGGTAGAGCTCGCCGCGGTAGAGGGTGTGGCGCACACGCGCATCCCAGGCGTGCAGACGGACCAGTTGGCCACGTAGTGGCCCGACGGGGAGCGGCACACCAAGCTGAGCCGCGAGCTGGCCGCTCCAGGCACCAGCGGCGATGATCACCTGATCAGCAGTGATACGGCCGGTACGGGTCTGCACGGCAGTGAGGCGATCACCGGAACGCTCGAAGCCGACGACTTCGACGCCTTCGTCGATGCGCGCACCTCCCAGCGCGGCTGCACGTGCGAACGCTTCCACGAGGCGCGGGCTGAGCACCTGGTGTTCGAAGGGAAGGAGGAGCGCGCCCCGAAACAGGGGGGAGACCGCTGGCTCGAGCTGGCGAAGCTCGTGTTGATCGAGCCAACAGCAGGCAGCATCGCGGGTACGCAAGACGGGAAGGGCTGCGCGGAGTGCCTCCTCTTCGTCAAGAGTGAGCGCAAGCAGCAAGGCACCGGTATGACGGAATTCCACATCGATCCCGGTACGCTCACGCAGGTCAGCGACGACGGCCGGGAAGCGGGCAAGACTTGCTGCACCCAACTCGCTCAGCGGATCGCTTGTCGCACCGCTCCCGGGTATACCCAGCAGGCCGGCATAGGCGATGCTGGCCTGGCCACCGACCGTCGCACGTTCGAGGACGCGGACGCCACGCCAGCCGCGACGCACGAGTTCCGCGGCAAGAGCACAGCCGATGATCCCACCGCCGATAATGGCGACCGAGGCCCGCTCCGAGACATCCATACACGCGCTCCTTCCGGTGCGATTCTCGCGGAATGTCTCCACGCTCGCAAGCGCATGACTTGGCACGTTGATCCGACTCTCATTCCCAAAGGGCAAGCCACCAAGCAGACGCTGCCGGAGCGCAACTCTGGAAAGCAGGGCCTTGCAACTCCGTCTGCCCAATGCGAACCACGGTAACGACTACTCCTGCTGGCGCGGACAAGCGTCGCGCCGGAACTAGCTGGAGGCATGCCTCCATAACCGACCGACAATGAGTGGTCCGCCGCGGAGTGGCACGACAGAGCATGCCGCGCAGCCATTTCGACAAACGTGTGATGGCCGATCCACCGAGCTTCTCGGTATCGCGTGGTCGACAAGGCGGAGCGTGACCACTGCCCGGTCCGACCTGCGTTGGAACCAATAGGGGCAGGATGTATGGTGCTTCGGTACAGCCCCGGTAGAGTACGTGCGCCGAGCCACCTGGTGTCGTCTGCAGGAAACGACCGAATAGTGCGGCTGGACTGTGGTCGTATGGTAGCCGGAGTGGTAAGAGCTGACCTGACGCTCGGTTTCCGGTGCGCGGTAGTTGCTTTTCGCGTTCGGCAACAACCTGGTAGGATTTTCCCGAGAGGGAGTGCACGATGGACAGCCGGATGTTGACGCCCGAACAACGGCGGCTGGTTGAAGCGATCGCCGACGCGCTCTACCAGCGCGGGCCAGGCATGGCATTCACTGGTGCAGGGATCTCGACCGAATCGGGGATCCCGGACTACCGGGGCCCAAACGGGTTGTGGTCACGACAGAATCCGACGCACTTTCGTGACTTTCTCACTGATCCGGCTGTACGGCTCCGCTATTGGGAGCGACGGCGTGCTCGTTACCCCGTTCTTGCCGCCGCCGAGCCGAATGAGGGGCACCGTGCACTCGCTCGCTTGCAGGCAGCCGGCTATCTCGACGTGATTGTGACGCAGAATATTGACGGCTTGCACCAGAAGGCGGGAAGCCCTCCGGAGCGGGTGATCGAGCTCCATGGAACGGCGCACATGATCCGCTGTCTTTCCTGTGAGGCGCGTTGGCCTGCTGACGTGTTTGATCCAGGCCCGCCAGGAACGGTTCCTCATTGCCCGGTGTGCGGCGGCCTCGTCAAGGAGGCGACTGTTGCCTTTGGCGAGCCGGTACCGCGCGAGCTCCTGGAGCGAGCGCTCGCACTGGCCGAAGCGACACCAGTGATGCTTGTCGTTGGGACATCGCTCGCAGTGGTACCGGCGGCGCACGTGCCGCGTCGGGCTGCTCGGTCCGGAGCATTCGTCGCCATTGTCAACGACGAGCCGACACCGCTCGACCGCGAGGCACACGTCGTCGTGCGGGGACGAGCTGGGACAGCACTCGCTTATTTGGCGGATCTCCTCACGGGAGACCGCCTGGAAGCAGATCAACGACTCACCGTTCGCTAGAGGAAAACATCCAGCAGCATATTCTCTGCTGAAGCGCCGTCGATGCGCCACGGTTGACGCTCAGCGCGGTAGCGATTCCCCTCGAGACGTGTTCCCGTAGTGTGCAGCAGGTAGACAGCACACTGCCCGTTGCTGACGAAATGGTTGTCACGGAGTTCGTGACTGGTTGAGACGCAACGGTCGGGGAAATCGCGGTTGGCCGGATTGAGGGTGAAGGCGACGCCGTAACGACCGTTCCGGGCAATAAGGTTGTTCCGGAGGAGACCACGTGCGCCATGCTCCCAATGGACACCGTCGAAGCGATTGTCGGTAATGAGGTTCTCCTCTAGGACAGTGTCGGTGGAAAAACCGAGCCAGAAGCCGAAGTTGCTAAAGCACGCTCGATTACGACGGAAGACGTTACCACGGGAGAAGGTGGCTTCAAACGCATTGTTGGGTGAGTAGGAACCGTCGTTCCCGACGATCAGGTTGTCATTGGACGGTGGGCTGAACTGGTTACCGAGGAAGAAGCCGTCACCCGACCAGCGCAGGTCGTTGCCGGCGACGAGATTGCGGTGGGAACCGCAGGTGAGCAGGATGCCAGCGGCATCGCAGCCGGTGCCACCGCAGCGATTGACGTGATGCGCACGGTTGCGCTCGAGGCGGCAGTCGGAGGAACCGTGGAGACGGATCCCCCAGGCAGTGTTGTATGAGAGGTCACAGTCGGTGATGACGAGTCCTCGGCAGGCGATCGCGTCGACCCCGACATCTTGTTGCTGGGCGTGGGTACGGGCGACGCGGCTGGTGTTGACGCGGACGAATCGGATGCCCCCGCCTGCAGTTGCCTCGACCCGATTGATGTCGAGGAACGTGCCCTCGCTCCCACCGTTACTGGAGAAATCGCAGTTCTCGATGAGAAGTTCCTCGCAATCGATCGCCTCAAGGGCCCAGGCGTAGCCGCGGATCGTGAGGTTTCGCAGGACAACACGGCGACGGCCGCAGAGGGCGATGCCGATACCACCACGTCCGCCTCCATCGAGGACCGCACCCTGACCATCCAGAACGAGTTCGTCAGCAGTGATACGGAGAGCACCGTCACCAGGATCAGGAAGGGAGTAGAGCCCCGGCGCGAGCTCGAGCGAGCTGGTCACAATGAGACCAGCGCGCGGCTCGCGCCAGCGACCAAGGAGCCGCTGCACAATCGACCAGCGCCTCACGACCAGACACCGTCGGCATAGACGGCGGCGATTGCCCCGCAGGCTGCGCAGCGCGCCTCAACCGTACGGCCGGTGCGGCGCAGGCGGACGGTCCGGGTGTCTGAGTGTCTTAGACCGCAGTGTGGGCAGACGACCGGTTCCCAGGCCTGACGGGCGTCTTCAAGCGAGACAGGACGCCGCCCGGCCGGATTGCGTCGGCGAGCCTGCTGATGCACAGCGTCCCAGGCTTCGCGATCGAAGTCGAGCGCACGAGGATCCCAGCGCATGGAACTTCTCCGAAGCGACAAGGCGCTACCGTGAAGGACACCATAGTGAGACACCTTTGTGTGTCGCTTTCTTACCACATCGCTCAGGCGCACGCAAGATGGCAGAGAACTCCCAACAAGCACGCGGGAACCGCACTGGCCGACTCGTTTCCGTGAGGGCCAACCGAAGGGCTATCAAGTGAACAAGCGGGGGCTCTCCTAAACGTCATCGCCCGGTATTGGCCACGAGCTGCGCCAAGGCATCTCTTCCCACCGGGTGCCCTGCGCCCGAGTGGGCGAGATCGGTAGACAGGCACGCTGTGCGGGGTCAGGTCGCATCTCTCGTACCCGACAGGGGGTTGCAGTGATCCAGGTGCAGCGCCAAAACTGGCCTGGTCAGCCATGATCCCGTCACTAATGCTCTCGACCGCGCTGGAGTAGGAAGCGGCCATGACGCTGATGGATCAGACCCCTCGTCTGGGGTGGTAGGAGGAAGACATCGGTAGGTGTGGCGACTGCACCGCAGGGAGTGCTGGACAATCATCTTTCGGGTCGCGTTGCTGTGATCGAGTGGAAACGGGACATTCGGGCCAACCGTTTCGAACGTCACGAGGGGGATCAGGAGCGCGACAATTGTCCCCCGAGTGCAGAGGCAGGATGATCGTGCACGAGACCGCCTGTACTCCCTTGACATGAGCATTGCCAATGCATATACTGCCGAAGGTTGGGCGTGTCGGCCCTGCGGGGTCGCGCGCCCGAGTCGGTCCGATGTGGAGGGTACAGCGAGTGGAACGCAGTCAGCCTCCAGAACGCAGTACCGGCTCCCGCGGGCCGTCCGGGTCGGAGCAGCTCGTCGTGTAAGCCCCCGCGCGCACGGCACCTCCGCGCCCCCGGTCGGTCCGGGGGCAGCCGGTCAGGAGATGCACCAGACCTGACGGAAAGGGGGTGAGCCGATGCGCACCGTGATTCGCTACACCATCCTCAACCAGGATGGGCAGCCGGTTATCCGCGCTGTTCGCGTCGTCTACCCGGCGACGGCACGCGTTGCACCGCTGCCCCAGACGGTGCCGACGGAGCAGCGCGCGGCGACCGAGGAGCTCCGCCAGACCGAGCGCATTCGCGCTCGTGAGCGCCGCGAGCCGAGCGGCGAGTAAGCACACGCTGAACGATCGACGCAGCGTCGACCCCCGCGGGAGAGCGACCCGGCGGGGGTCGTCCATTTGTGTGGAGACTCACCCGTGCAACGCTCCACTGCACCCTCGCCCCGGTTCCCTCCCACTGTGCTCCTCAGCTTTGGGCTTGCATCCACCGACCATTCACGTGGGGCACAACGGAACACCCCATGAGAGGACGCTTCGTTGCTGACTACTGTGAGGGCACCCTGTATCGTGTGCAAACTGTACGGTGCTCTCTGGCACCTCTTCTCGCTCGTGCCAGAGAGCCCACCGCCATATCGAGACAGGTAATCCATCGGAAGAGGGCTTCGGGATCTCCGCACCCGTGCACCATCAGACGTTCGACAGATCTGGACCACCACGAGCGGCAACCGATCCACGTTCTCAATCCTTGTGGATCGGACAGGCACGGGACCCATATCCTGCACTACCTTCTGTTACCCTTTCGCCCAGAGGATAGCCCTGGCTCACGCTTGTACTGTGCGGGCGTCTTCAACCTGCCCCACAAAAGATGTCCAGACCCATCCTCACTGGTCTCACGGAACCGGAAACACCCTCGCCGTGTGTCACTCGGCTGGTGAGGGCCGAGCAAGGCACAAGCGGCAACAACCGGACGGCTAGCTGAACCTGACCTTGGCATCATTCCCCGGCATCTCCGGCAGGACCAACCGCCACTCGTGGCGCATGAGCCAACGGTGCATCGGCCGGCCAGCGGAGGTGCGGGATCACATGTCGACCGTAAGCGCGGATGAACTCCTCCTGATTCCGACCGACATTGTGGACGTAGATCTCGGTAAAACCGAGGTCAATGAGATGCTGCAAGTACTCGCCGTGGCGGTCAAGGTCGGCTGAGATAAGCACCCGGCCTTGGAAGTGCTCGGGACGCACCAAGCGGGCCATCGCCTGGAAGTCCTCAGGATTGCGGATATCGCCCTTGGGGAAGGCCATGCCGCCGTTCGGCCACTCACGCAGTGCATTCTCGAGCGCCTGCTCGTCGGTCTGGGCCCAGGAGACGTGAACCTGGATAAGGCGTGGCATCCGCTCCGGATCCTTGCCGGCCTCGCGTGCCCCGCGGGCAAAGCGGTCGAGCAGCATGCGCAGCTTCTCATCGCTTGCGCCGGGAGTAAGGATGCCGTCGCAGAGCTCGCCGGTCTTCTTGGCCATGTACGGGCCGGCCGTGCCAACGATAATGGGGGGCGGAACCTCCGGCATGGTATAGAGCTTCGCACTTTCAACCTTAAAGTATGTCCCTTCGTGTCGGATTACCTTGCCGGTGAAGAGCTTCTGGATGACCTCGATTGCCTCGATAAGCATGCGGATCCGTTCGGCCGGCTCCGGCCAGTAGCGGCCGACGATATGCTCATTGAGCGCCTCGCCCGCGCCGAGGCCAAGCCAGAACCGGCCAGGAAACATCGCTTCGAGTGTCGCAGCAGCCTGCGCCACGATGGCCGGATGGTAGCGGAAACCGATCGGCGGCGTGACACCAGTGCCAAAGCGCAGTCGTGTCGTCACGCCGAGTGCGCCGAGCCAGGCCCAGACGAACGCGCTCTGCCCTTGCTCCGGAGTCCAGGGATGGAAGTGATCCGCCGCAAGGACGCTGTCAAAGCCCTCTTGCTCCGCAAGTTGGCACCAGCGCAGGAGATCATTCGGGTGGAATTGCTCGAAGCTCGCGGAATAGCCGAGCCGGCTCATCTCGCCACCTATCCTTTCCTCGCCCGTCCCGTCGGCTGCTCCTTCTCTCGCCTCAGTATGCTCGCATTGAGCCAGAGGATCGAGTGTGAAGAAGGAGTTCCAGCATGCGTGAGAAGCAACCCGAGGAGACAGCCGCTACCATGTGTGCGCAAGCGGGACTACTCCCAACGCCAAGCGCGACGATGCCGCTCGCCCCACCAATCTGGCAGACGAGCGCCTTCTCCTATCCTGACCTGGAAACGATGGAAGCACTCACGGCAGGAGAGGTGCCGGGATACATCTATGCCCGCTACGGACTCCCTAACCACCTCCAGCTCGAGCGGGTGCTCGCAGCACTGGAAGGAGCCGAAGCGGCGGTCGTCACTGCAAGTGGCATGAGTGCGATCGCGGCAACGCTCTTTGCACTTGCTGGTCCCGGACAACGCGTAGTCGCCGATTCGCACGTCTACCGAGGGACACGTCTCCTGCTCGAGCAAGATCTCGCCCGCTTCGGTGTCCGGGTCGATTTCGTCGACTGCGGCGATCGCGCAGCTGTCGAGCGGACGCTGCGCGAACCGGCCCGGCTGTTGTGGGTCGACACGTTGACGAATCCGACGCTCCGGGTACGCAACCTTGCGTGGCTAAGCGCCCTTGCTCGTGCTGCGGGAGCACTCTTTGTGGTGGACAACACCTTCGCCACGCCGATCCACTGCCGGCCACTGGCATGGGGCGCAACACTCGTCGTGCACTCTACGACCAAGATGCTAGGCGGACACCACGATGCGAGTGGGGGTGTGGTCGCTGGTCCGACCGAGCTTATCGAGGCGATCCGGCGGCAAGTGGTGCGCTTTGGAGGTCGTGGTGGAGCTTTTGATGCCTGGCTGATCCAACGCGGGCTGGTGACCCTCCCATTGCGCGTGGCCCGCAGCAGCGCCTCGGCGCTCGCACTGGCACAACGGCTGGCAGCGCACCCGACAGTACAACGGGTCTCCTATCCGGGACTCCCGGGCCATCCAGAGCACCAACTCGCCGAGCGGCTCTTCACTGGCGGCTACGGGGCGGTCGTCGCATTCGAGCTTGCTGGAGGGGAACCGGCTGTGCGCCGTTTCCTGCGTGCCTTGCGGCTTGTCCGGTTCGCGGAGACGCTTGGCGGGGCAATCACGACAGTCGTCCATCCCGCCACGACGTCGCACCGTGCGCTCGCGCCAACGGAACGAACTGCGCTCGGGATCAGCGATGGGCTCCTACGTCTCTCGGTCGGGTTGGAGGATCCAGAAGAACTCTGGGTCGATCTCGAAGGGGCGCTCGTGGCGAGCAACCGCTGAGTGCTCAGGTGTGGTCCACAAGTATCCGCTCGAGCTCTTGCCAATCGGTGAGCGCAGCCTGGCGATCATCCGCGCTCTCCTGCTCGCCATACCGACTCCACAAATAGCGCGTCGTGAGATCCGTCAGCGGCGCAGCGACCGTCGGATGCGCGGCCGCTACGCGCTGGGCGAGCTCGCTCGGCGTCTCACTTGGATGGCGAGAAAGACCGCGACGGGCAAAGAGCGCCAGCGCAGCGCGGTAGGCACTGCGGACATCGGTTGGACGGGGGATTCCCCGCGGCACGACTCCTGGACGGAGGGGCAGGTGCAACCGCGGCAGCAGATCACGAAGCTCGCCCAGCGCGACACGCTCACGGAGTTCGGTGGCAGACGGCTCCTCACGGAGGGTACGGTAGCGCCGGAACGCACGTGCAATGGAGACGACGAGGACAACCAGGAGCGCGATACCAACGAGGCCAGCGAGTAGGTCGAGCACCCACGGTGGGATAGCAAGGCCCCGTATCACCTCCTGCGGGCGGGTGAGTTCGGGGAGTGTCGGCAGGCTGGGAGGCGGGCCAGGTTCGCGGCTGCCAGCAATGGCGCGCACCGCCCAGACAAAGAAGCGGAGCGCCGTCCAGACGATGACAGCCAGGGCCACGGTGAATGTCACGATCACCGCCACGAGGAGTGTCAGGAACCACTCCACTGGCCCAGCGATGCGCGGCCAGAGTGTTGGGCCAGCGAAGAGACTGAGCAACGCGCCAACGCCGAGTGCTCCCGCTGCGACGACGAGCGAGCGAAGCACCCATGGTCCAGGCGCAACCGCACCGGGATAGGCTAGGCGTACCGCCTCAGCCTGTATGAGTGCCGCGGTCATCAGCCGAAGGAGCACGAGGAGCGGGGCTCCCCAGGAGAGGTTGTCCCAGACAGCTTGCGCAGCGGGCCCACCGCTGGCCAGTGCAGCAAGTGTGATCCCCAAGACGAGACCCGCGTCGCACACTATCGCCCAACGTAGGTACTCACCCTGGAACGGACGCGGCTCGCCAGCGAGGGCCAGAGTTCGCCACCAGACGAGTGCGCTTAGGACGAGCAAACCGACTATGCTCGCTTCAAGGCGGAGAAGCGAGGGGAGGAAGTCGAGGATCGCCTGTGGCTCTCCCGCACGGGCTACCCACCAGGCAAGTGTCCAGGCGAGCCAGCCGAGCACGGCAAGGGCACGCGCCCACGCGGGATCCTGGGTGGCAGCCAGAACGAAACGCGCAAACCCAAAGGCGGCAAGCCAGGTCAGAGTAAGGGCCAGCCAACCCGGCGCGTGGGAGGGATCACTCCCGAACAGCGTAGCGAGCCAGACAACCCACGCAGCGAGCGGAACCGTCTCGGCTGCTCCAGCGCTCACGGCGAGGGAGAGCGTAAGCCAATCAGGCCGCCGAGGCACGGCTTGCCTCCAGCTCGTAAACCGCCAGACCGCGGCGCGAGGGGAGACCGGCTTCACAGTCGACCGCGACGAGCGTGACACCGTAGCCCTGGCGCCAGAGGGAGAGGAGTGTCTGACGCAACGCGTCAGTGACCAGCGCGGTCACAACAACGACTGTCACACCCCCGACAAGCGAGCGGCTCTCGGTACCGAGCAATGTCTCGATACGATGACCGGTATGAGGGACGAGCATGGCCAATGCCTCGAGGATGCGCTGGAGCTGGCGTGGATGCCGACTCGGCAGGATGCGAATAAAGCGCTCGCCGCCGACCAGCGGTGCGTTGACCCATAGGCCAACCTGATACCCCTGCTCCATCCCCCAGGCCGCCAGTGAGGCGGTCAGCGAGATGGCCCACTCGAGTTCGCCTGGGCGGATTCCCTCCCAGAAGTGCTCAAAGGTGTTGACGTCTAGGAAGAGAGCGAGCGCTGGCGTGGCCGTACGTTCAAGCAGGCGGGTCTGCAGCTCGCCGAGCCGAGCACTGGCCCGCCAGTGAATCTGACGCGGTGAGTCGCCAGGTTGGTAGGGGCGGACGCCCTGGATCCGTAGCGGATCTTCCAGGAGCGGGCGAAGCGGTGTCGCATCGCCGAGCGGGCGTTCAGCAGGAAGCCCGAACGACTCGACAGGCCGGAGTTCCGGGTAGACGACGAGTTCTCCACCAGGTGCAACCTCTAGCCGAGCACGGGCCAGACCGAACGGATCCCCAGTCGTCAAGCGTGCCGGACCGAGCCGGTAGTACCCCCGGCGTGTGGGCCGAGCCTGGTAGCGCCGATGCACACGCTCGGCCGCGCCAGCGGTGAGGAGCGTGCGCAGCACTTTGCGCTGGGGTTTGGGCGAGGGGCCGAGCACGACCCCTGAGAGTTCGAGGGCAGCGGGGAGCTCCTCGACCACTTCGACCCACGGAAGCGGAAGCGGCTTGGCGTTCTCGAGGGCGAGTTCAAGGGTAACCGTCTCTCCGGGAAACGCATGCGTTGGCTCGACCGTCCGCCAATAGCGGACTCGCGTGAAGCCGAGACGCAAGTAGGTGAGGCTTAGGGCAAGGACGACTGCGACAGCGAAGGCGACAAGCGCAAGGACGGGTCGACCGAGGGCCACTGCCGCTAATCCGAGCAGCAGCGCAGTAATGAGTCCGCTCGGTAACACTTCCTCACGCTCGAGCGGGACGACGGTCGGTGCCTCGTCCATCGTCACGCTCCTTCAACCAGCTCTTCCACAGGTACCGGTACCTCGTCGAGCACGGCCCGAACGAGTGCCTCGGCGGTCAGACCGTGGAGTTCGGCGCGAGGGGTGAGGCGCAAGCGATGAGCGAGCACTGGGACAGCCACCCTCCGCACGTCATCTGGGATCACAAAGGGTCGGCCAGCCAGAAGCGCCGCTGCTTGAGCCGCACGAGCTAGCGCGAGCGTGGCGCGGGGGCTAGCACCAAGCTGGACTTCCTCGTGCTCGCGCGTCCGCCGGACGAGCGTCACCAGATAGTCGAGCGTTGCCTGACCAAGGAAGACGCGTTTTGTCTCGGCGATTGCTGCCGCGAGCTCCTCCGGGCTTGTGACCGGCTCAAGCTCCACGAGCGGATCTCCTCCGAGAAAGCGGCGGACCATGGCAACCTCGTCCTCGGCCGTCGGGTACCCGATGCTCAGCCGCATCGCAAAACGGTCGAGCTGCGCCTCAGGGAGCGGGAAGGTCCCCTCGAGTTCGATCGGATTCTGCGTCGCCAGGACAAGGAACGGCTCGGGCAGGCGATATGTCTCCCGCTCAACCGTGACCTGCCGCTCCTCCATCGCTTCGAGTAGGGCCGACTGCGTCCGGGGCGTGCCACGGTTCACCTCGTCAGCCAGGATGACATTGGCGAAAACTGGCCCAGGATGAAAAACAAAGGCGCCGCGTCCCGGCTCGTAGACAAGCGAGCCGGTGACATCGGCCGGAAGCAAATCGGGCGTGAACTGGATGCGACGAAAGGTCCCACCGAACGCCTGGCAGAAGGAGCGGGCGAGCTTCGTCTTGCCAATGCCAGGCACGTCTTCCACCAAGACGTGCCCTCCGGAAAGGACGGCGATGAGGACGAGTTCAATGACCTCACGCTTGCCGACAATCACGCGTTCCACTGCATCGCGGAGGTGGAGGAGGAGCTTCTGCAGCGCCTGGACACGATCTGTTGGCAATGGGTGGAATGGTTGGAAACCTGGGCTGCTCACCGTTCACCCCTCTCTTGCAAAAGCCGGCGCGCCTCCTCACGGACACCGGCAGACGGATCCGCCTCAGCGACCTCCCGGAGCACCAGACGTGCACGGTCGAGGTCGAGCTCGGCCAGGGCACGGAGCGCTGCACGTCGGACACGGACCGCGCCGGAGTGAACAGCCTCAACCAGAGCTGGGAAGGCAGCCGGGTCGCCGATGTGACCGAGAGCGAGGACGGCCGCGACATGGACGTCGACCTCGTTCGGTCGCTCGTGCAGTACGGCGATTAAAGCAGGCACAGCACGGCGCGTCCGGCGCTGACCGAGCACCCAGGCACAGGTCTCGGCGATGTCCGGCCGCGGGTGACGCAGGCCCTCGATCAATGCCATGTCGTACGCTTCATCCTCCCGCTGTACCATCAGGACATCCTCGCTCATCCTACACCCGGGAAGGTCGTCCGCGCTCATGGACTCCTGCACTGGGTACCGTACCGACCAGCCGAGCGATTGCGCGTAACCAGCTGGAGCGCTGACCTTGCGTCAGTTCCCCACGGAAACGGTAGTCGGCTGCGGCGATGAACGCGGCGAGATCGTCAAGGAGTTCGGCGAGCGCAGCGCGAAAGCGTAAGAAATCCTCTCCTCCGGCATGTCCCAAGCACGGTTCGAGAGCCGCCCCTTCTGCATATGGTTCACGCTGGTGCAGAAACCAGTCCCAGGAACGGTCACGCTGCGGCGGGGCGGCCAGGCAATGGGGACAACACTCCGGGAGTATGGCCGGCTGGGGAAGGTACCAGGGACGGCGGCCAGCATCGTGAGCGAGCCGCTCCAGGTGCGACCAGCGTGGCCGTGTGTGCGCGACTCGTGTCTCCCATGCGGCCCAAGGAAGGGCGGGAGCGAGATGGGCGAGCGCCGTCGCGTGTGGTCGACAGAGGACGCCCACCTGCTCGAGGAGAAGCCCCGGGTCGTGACGAGCGAGCTCAGCGGTAGTCCAGAGGAGGGTCTCTTCAGCGGCAGCGAGCCACTTGCAGATCGGGCACGGTTCCTCCGGCACGAGCCAGCGTTCGAGCGACTGCGGGGTGTGACTGCTTCGGTACGCATCGCGCAAGATGCGCTCCAGGAGGATAGCAACCCCGAGGTGACTATGCACCGCCGCACCAGCGGGGACGAGTGCCCACGTATGCTCCCAGCAGAAGCCGCGGGCAGCGGCGAGGCGCTCAGCCGTCATTGGATCGTTGACCTGCTCCCAGAGGAGAGACTCTAGGCTGCGCCGCTCCTTCTGGGCAAGGAGGTAGCAGAGCGGACAGCCGGGAACTGCGAAGGCTTCCTGGATTGTTGCAGCAAGGTAGCGGTCGAGCGCAGCTTGTTGGTTGCGGGGTAAAAGCTCACGGAACCAGGCGAGAAAGGGCCGGTTTGTTGGGTGAGTCATCGTGCACCTCCAGATGCGAAAAGCCTCTGCCGGCCAGAAGACTGGTCGGACAGAGGCTATCAGCCGCAATCCGGCGGTTTGGCGGTGTGACACCGCCTGGCGAGCCTCATCGCCGTGACACTACAGTATAGCAGACCTACCGAGACGATACCGCGCAGCTCCGCACACGCGCCGAGTCTTTCTCATTCCCGGTCCCCCGCAATGCGAGATGAGGAAGAACCAAGGAAGGCGGTGTGTTGATTCGATCGGATGTTGAACAGTTCCCTCGGAAACCCTTCAGGCGAGTAGAGACATGCTACCGGGCAGACTGCCGCTGGACGATGGAGACGTACCCGGCTTAGCGCAGGCAGTAGGACGGAGACCGGTTCTGAGTCTCGGCGACCAAGAGAGGTGGGCAAATAATACGCCGACTATGCAAACCCGTGTGGCACTATCGATGGTGCCACACGGGCCTATGACCAACTCCTTTGTGTCGCTCACTACCCGTCACGGAGCGCAGCTGCTTCGGCTGCGCTGTCTTTGTAGATTTGAAAGCGTGCAACCTGGCCTGAGCGGAAACGCCAGACCATCGTCCAATCGCTTTCGTACGGCTTCCCTGTTTTCTTGGCACGGAAGCGGTAGTGTCCGAGAGCAATCACCGTGTCACCGTGGGTGTAGAACTCACGCGGCTCGAACGACTCCACCTCGACGGCTTCGGCAAACCGCGCAAAGAACTGGCCGACACTGTCCCGACCACGGTAGATCCCTTTGAACGGAGCAGTGCCACCGGGCGGCTCACGCCATTCCACATCCTCGGCAAGCATGTTCAGGATCGACGTGATGTCACCACGGCCAAACGCTGAGTAGAGGTCCTGCACCATCTTGGTATTGCTCTGCGTTGCCATCATGCTTTCCTCTCTTTCGCTCTCGATGCCCTAGGTACCCAAGCGCAGGCACGACGGCGAGCCCCTGAGGAGACCGAGAGCATCTTTTTGGCCCGACTACTGAGTGATTTTGGCACCCGCTTCGTATCACGCTTGATATGCCATCGCGTGTTGGTATGTATCTGCACAGTGCCGAAATCGGGTGACCATCCCTGCCTCATCGAAGTGCCAGATATGCACCTCGTCGGTCTCGACGATGCGCTTCCCGGTTTCTTTCACCGTGGCATCGACATCAACGAGAGCGACAACCAGGCCGGGACCTTCCAGCAAGGCCTTGAGGGCGAACCGGTGCAACTCTATCGCGCCAACGCCGTCCAAGAAGAACTTGGCAGCTCCAGCGCGGCCACGCTGAGCCTGCAACCAGGGAACAGGGTTCGGAGTAGTACGGTAGGCATAATCCCAGTCCACATCCTCGGCTAGCTTGTCCAGAATTGCCGAGACATCGCCTCGACCAAATGCAGCATAGATCCCTTGCACAGTCTGGAGATTCCTGCTCGCCATGATTCCCCCAACACCCTCCGCAGCCTATTCACCGCAGAGGATTTGTCTCATCTCTACATTGAGCCACCACGTCATCACTGTTGCATCATTGCTCTCAGTTCCTCAGAGGGAATACCGAGCGATGCATGCGACTGTACCAACTTCCACTCCCGGCCTTCCCGGTGGAAGACACCACTCCAACGTGGTAGGACGTGCTCCCCATTTGGAAAGGTGATCGTTACGAGTGACAGGCCCCAGCCGACATCGCCTGCCTGATACGCTTCGATATGCCGCGGTGTGACCTGGATAGCTCCTCCAAGCGACAGCACCTGTTCTCTTAAGAACGCGAAAGCGGCCTCACCGCTCAGCACATCGTCAGGGTCAAAGTCGACAAGGCGAGTCGCGGCTTGGTGAGAGACGTACCGATCAACCCATGAAGGGTCACCGTTGTTCACCGCGGTAAACCAACCAGCGATGATTGTTTCTAACTCAGGTGATCGTTGCATTTGGCTACTCCTGTCTCGTCAGTGGCAACGGCCAAATTCGAACGTCGTCGTTGCGCCCGTGGCGCTCACGCTGACATGAGCAACACTGTTGAACCGGATCGGGGAGCCGTCAGCATATTGCCCGGTGACACGGAACGTGACGGTGCCGTTGGAGCTCGCCTGGTTGCTATTCTCTCCAAACCAGAAGGTGTAGCGGCCTACTGCGACTTGCTGATTGGGATCGTTCGGCTCGAATGTGAAGGTACCAGTCTCCGTACCGGTCACGTGAAACGTCCCGTTGGGCAACGTCGTGATATGGAAGACACTGTTGTAGGTGACGGTGACCAATCCAGGTGCACCAGTACAGGGGTTGAACTCCGGGAAAGTCCCGGTTGCGTCCTTAACGACGATTGTCTGCGTCTGGGCCGGGGCAGCTCCCGCATTGGCAATCACTCCCAGGAGCAAGGCTGAGAGCGCAACGACAAGCATAAGAAACCGGTATTTCATCATGGGGTACCTCCCAACATTTTTCCGATCGATCCGTTCGGCTGCTTGATCTGTGGGGGTACTCTCCTTTCCGTACCCGGCGGTCGACTACTGCAGCCGTAGGCCGCCATACCGCCGTATCGCTTGCCTCTTGGCGGGACGCATGCTATGGTGCTCGCATCCCAGTTCCAGGCTACGCATGCAGCGTCAAAACATCGTGAAAAAAAGGAAGTGCTGGGCATGGGACAGCTGAGTATCGCATTGCTTGGGCCGCCGCGGATTTTGCACGCCAGCCAACTCGTGCCATTCCCAACACGGAAAAGTGAGGCATTGCTGATCTTCCTTGCCGCGGAGGGTGGCCTACATTCACGGGATCGATTGACAGCGCTCTTGTGGCCGGAAAGCGACGAGGAGCATGGGCGCGGTAGCCTGCGCAGCGCGCTCACTTCCATCCGCGAGTGCCTTGAGAAGAGGCAGGACTCACACGATGCTCCGCACTTGTGTAGCGAGCAGGCACACGTCGGCCTTGTGGTGGATCCGGATCTCGAGCTGGATCTTCATGTGCTGCGCGAGGCAGCCGAGCTCGCACGGGAAGCCAACAAGGTCTTGTCCAACGAGACGATCACGCGGCTCCAGGATGCTCTCAATCGTTATCGGGGAGACTTCTTGCAAGGCTTCCTCGTTAACGCCGCGCCGGATTTCGACGAGTGGATCAGTCAGCAGCGCGAGTCGTGGCACCGGCAGGTCGGATGGATCTGTAAGCGCTTGTCGCGCGCGTACTTCACTGGAGGGGATTTGCCACTGGCCATTGAGACAGCGGCACGCTGGGTCAGACTCGACCCTTGGAGCGAGGCTGCGCACTACCACCTGATTCAGGCACAGGCAGCAGCTGGCGATCGAACCGCTGCTCTACGCAGCTACCAGGCATGCCGAGCGATTCTGACCGCTGAACTAGGAATCGAGCCGAGCCCGGAGATCGAAGATCTGGCCAAGCACGTTCGCCGACGAGTGACAGCGCGCAAAGTGGCGGCCGAAACACCAGATTCGGAACCGGAACTTGCCTTCCCGCTGGTTGGTCGATCCAGCGAGCACACACGGCTGGTGGCTGCCTATGAGGCAGCTTGTCAAGGGAAACCCCAACTGGTGAGCGTCGAAGGAGAACCGGGGATCGGGAAGACCCGGCTGGTACAGGCTTTTCTCCACTGGGTCTCGACCCAAGGAGCCGACGTCCTGCAAGGAAAAGCATTTGAGAGCAGTCAACGCTTCCCATACCAGCCTCTCATGGAGGCATTCCGCCCGGCCCTCACTCGATGGCTCAAACAGAGCTCCCTACCACTCACGCCAGTCTGGCTGGCCGAACTCAGTCGCTGGTTTCCCGAACTCAGTGACTACTACCGTGATCTGCCGGTTACCACTCGCAAGACTGGGATCGAGGCACGCTTCCGTCTCTTTGACGCCATCGCGCACCTCAGCGAACAGCTCGCCGCGAATGCCTCCGGTGGTGCGCTGGTTTTCTTTGTCGACGACGCTCAGTGGATGGACACGGCTTCTTTCGATCTCCTCTCTTACCTGCGCCGGCGGTGGTCGGTCAGCCATACGCCGATTCTTCTGCTGGTTGCCCTACGCCCTGACGAGCTCGCGGCACGCGAGGCGTGGTCACATCCGAGCGAGCTGCTGGCGCAGTCGGCAGGAGAGATGCCGGTCATCCGGTTGTCCCTCGGTTCGCTCTCGCTCCAAGACACCGGCATGTTACTGGCCTCCCTCTTCCAAGTTGAACCTGATCGGATCTTCTCTGGTCCGGCGCGTGCAGTCTGCGAGCAGTTGTTCAGAGATACCGGAGGACAGCCCTTCTTTCTGGTTGAGACACTCCGAGCCTTCTACCAAGAACAGGGCACTGCGTCAAAGAAGAGTGTCCGGGGAGAAGCGAACAACGACCTGGAGAAGAACGTCCAGGAATTCCTCGCTTGGCGGAGAAAACAGGGAATTGTCGACGTGATTCGGGAGGCGATCCGCGCGCGCCTTGGGCGCCTCAGCGCGACGACACGGAAAGCCTGCTTTACTGCGGCTGTACTCGGTGACGGATTCGAACTCACCCAGCTTTGCTCAGTAGCTGGACTCGACCCGCTCGCTGGCCTTCAGGCACTCGATGAGCTGTGCGAGCGAGGGCTGATCCGGGACATGCAGCAACCGGAGGCCAGTACGGTTCGTTTCGCCTTTACACACCAGTGGATCCGAGAAGTCGCGTACGCGCACGCTGGTGAGGCGCGTCGGCAAGTGCTCCATCGACGTGCGCTCGAGGAGTTGGCGGCCGCTGGGGCACCCATCACTCGACTGGCTACGCACGCGCTGCGGGCCGGTCTCGCCGCACCGACATTCAACCTCGGGCGAGCGATAGGCGGTGCAAAGCCCCGTCGCTTGGCGATGAATAGCGAACTCGGATACGACTCGCACGCGCAACAGCGAAAGGAGAACCGCTTCGATTTGGGCGATTGGATGCGCAAAGCCCTTCCGGCAGACGGAGATCGTCCCGCACAGGCAGCTCGATGGATGAGCTGGTCACAGTGCGCTTTTCAATACTGGAGTGCGACGGAGCGATGTTGACTCTGGCCCGGAGTCGCGCACCTGTCCTAGACGAGCAGCTGACATACGCAAAGAATCGCTGCCACATTGCCACATTTGACGACCTTAGGTCGCTGTCGAGTGGAGCCACGGTGCTGTGAGACAGCGAACTCGAACTGGCGACAATCCGAGGTGATGTCGCCAGTGACTCGTGGGATTCTTGGAACCTACGTCGGACAGGTACGAGGCAAGCTCTTGCACTTGTGGTGTGGTGGCACGGTATGAGACGAGGAATCCGCGGAACCCCGTAACCAGCGTGACGGGTGTGGGCAGCTCCCGGGCAAACAAAACGAGTTCCCCTCCCCGATAGGTGAGATGGAAGAGGGTATGGGGAGGGGAATGGCCATGCATTTGCCTCTGTGGTTCGGCAGGGTAGCGCTGCAGAGAGTGTCCTACTGCCCCTCCTCGAGGAGGTGGGTCAGACCGAGGAATCGCGCCGCGTTGTCGCGGAGGATCTTTGGGCGCACCGTGTCCTTGATTGGGAGCTCGGCGAACTCGCGGAGCCAGCGGTGCGGCGAGAGCATCGGGAAGTCAGAGCCAAAGAAGACCTTGTCCTGGACCAGGGAGTTCGCGTAGCGGATCACACTCTCTGGGATGTACTTGGGAGCCCAGCCCGAGAGATCCATATAGACGTTCGGTTTGTGGCGCAGGATGGCCAGTTGCTCCTCGTGCCACGGCCAGGCGGGATGCGCCATGATGATGCGAAGCTCCGGGAAACGCGCCGCGATGTCGTCGATGTAGGGAATTGGGCGTCCGTATTCCAGGCGGATACCAGCGCCGCCTGGCTGTCCAGCGCCGGCCATTGTCGTCCCGCTATGGAAGAGCACGGCGAGACCGAGCCGAGCACACGTTTCCCATAGAGGAAAGAACCGGGGGTCATTTGGTGCAAAGTCCTGAACGGCGGGATGGAACTTGAGGCCCTTGAGGCCAAGAGCAGCGCACTTTTCTGCTTCGAGGATCGCCTTCTTGCCTTTCCAAGGATCGACCGAACCGAAACCGATATAGACATCCGGGTGCTTCTCGACCCACTGTGCGATTTCTTCGTTCGAGGCCGCGAGGCCGGTACGTGTTTCGTCGTCAATGTCGAAAATGACCGCCATTGCATTCAGCTCACGGTACATGTCCGCCATGGCGTCCGGATGATCACTGAACCCCTCCGGATTGGCGGGGACGTAGCGGTCACGCTCCCACACCTTGGCATGTTCACCAGTCCGTACGTGAACGTGGATATCGATGATTTCCACACGTCGCGTCGTCACCTTCCTGACCCTCCTCGTTCAATTCGGACTTGCCTGACTATCTCATCGGCCGGAGTATCACTGCCACACAATTTGGAGCGATCGTCACAACATCGGCTCCGCTGGGGCTCGCCAACAAGAGGCTATCGGCCGTGGTCCTCCAGCGCCGGTCCAACAGCACAGGGCCAGTAATAGAGAACCAACCCTGGCCTGACGCGCCGTAGCGAGGAGACGAGGATGAAGCGTGGCAGGATTCCAGTGAGATCGGTGCGACGATCGAGACAGCGGGGACCAGTTGTCGCCTGGCCAGCCTCGAACGGCCCGGTGTCTGGCATAAAACCTACGAGGCAGACGAGTACAGCATCGCTCCAACGGGGAGAGGGCTGGACGACGGCACCTCGCCCGGCTCGGCCGTCGGTCACAAGAGCGACCGAACAAGTTGCATGCGGTACGACCCACGAGACCCAGCCTCAGCCTTTCGACAGGAACCGCTCTCTCCGCGAGAGCATGCCCGTGTCGTCCCTGGTCACTTTAGCACGAAGCTAAGAACCACACAAGCAAACCGTGGAGAAGGGAGGTGGCCGATGACGGACACGCTGCTTTCTTGCAAGGTGCATGTCGTGCATGCGCTGGCCCCTTTGAGCCGGGCTACTCCGGTCATGGGTGGAAGCATTGAAGTGTGTTACCAAGACGTCATTGCACGGCCCGGAACTCGACATCGTGCTGTTGCTCCAGGGTGGCAAGGGAATAGGGAGAAGAGCGCCGGCCGGACGGTTCGCTGCTCTTAAGACCAAACCTCAGCCGACAGGGAAAGGTAGCGAATTCCAGAGCCCCTGTTCGCCGTTCGCGAACGGAAAGGGTTGACGGCGCTGTGGCACACCGCTATTTTATGCGTGAATAAAATGCGATCGTCCGGCCATCGGCAGCAGTGATTTCCCGCGGCGAAGAGAGGTCCGGCGCATCGTGGGAAGACATCCGAGAGCTGCGTAAGTACACCAAGCGGGAGGGACAGGTCTCATGAACTTGGACACGCTCACCATCCGACACGTCCTCCTCCGAACCAAATGCTATTTCCCGCGCTCCGAAATCGTGGAACGAGTCGGTGAGGGACGCGTCTGCCGCTACCGGTATGCTCAACTCGCCGAGGAATCGCTGCGTCTGGCGAATGCGCTCAAAAGCCTTGGCGTTCAGGAAGGCGACCGGGTAGCGACGCTCCTCTGGAACACCTGGCCACATCTCGTGGCCTACCTCGCGATACCGAACATCGGTGCGGTGATCCATACGCTCAACCTGCGCCTGCATCCGAACGATCTCGCCTACATCACGGAGCATGCCGAAGACCGTGTACTGATTGTTGAAGAGTCGTTACTCCCGTTGTACGAGGGCTTTCGTGATCGGGCACCCTTCGAGCATGTGATCGTTGTTGGTGACGCATCTAAGGTGCCCGGCGCACTGTCCTACCAGGAACTTATCCAACAGCACGAGCCGGATGAGCAGTGCTTGGCCGAGGTGCACTGGAACACGCCCGCCTTCCTCTTGTACACGTCAGGGACGACGGGACGACCGAAAGGCGTGCTCTACGTGCACGCGCAACTGGCACTTGCGGCGCTTGCCTTAACCTCGACAATCACGTACTACGTGAGCAAGGACGACTCGATCCTGCTTTCGGTGCCGATGTTCCACGTGGCGAGCTGGGCGCTCCCCTACGCGGGGCTGATCGTCGGGGCCAAGATGGTGTTGCCGGGTCCGCACCCACAACCAGCTGACCTCTTGAATCTCCTCTCTGATGAGCAGGGAACATTCGTCGCAGGGGTGCCGACCGTCTGGCATGATGCGGCAAATCTTGTGGAGCGGTATCCTGGGCGCTGGACGTTCTCGCCGCGACTTCGCCTGATCCTGGGTGGAAGCGCGGCGCCGGAGGCACTGGTCCGACGCTGGGAGTCGTTCGGCGTGACAGTCATCCATGGCTGGGGAATGAGCGAGGTGCTGCTCGGCCTGCAGGCCCATGTGAAGCTGAGCGACTTCCCACCGGAGCGGCACTATGAACTCCTCCTCAAGCAGGGGATGCCAGCGCCCTTCGTTGAGGCGAAGATCCTCACCTTCGACGGGAAGGAAGCGCCCTGGGACGGACAGACGATGGGCGAGCTCCTTGTACGCGGCGCCTGGATTGCGGATTCCTACTATCGTGGCGAAAGCCCCGACTCCTTTGTTGACGGCTGGCTGCGCACGGGCGATGTTGGGATCATCGACTCCGAAGGGTACGTGAAGCTCGTCGACCGCTTGAAGGACGTGATCAAATCTGGCGGTGAGTGGATCAGCACAATCGAGCTCGAGAACGCGCTGATGAGCCACCCGGCGATCGAAGAGGCCGCAGTGATCGGTGTCCCGCATGAGCGATGGCAGGAGCGCCCGTTGGCAGTCGTTGTACTCCGTGAGGGGAAGACAGTCACACCAGAGGAGCTTCGCGAGTACCTGCGCGAGCGCTTTGTGCGCTGGTGGGTACCGGATGCTTTCGTCTTCGTCGACGAATTGCCCAAGACCTCGACCGGGAAGCTGGCGAAAGCGGTGCTCCGCGAGCGGTTCCGTGATTGGAAGTGGGAGGGGAGCGAGTGATTAGGCGGATCGGTGTCGTCGGCGCTGGGTCAATGGGAGCAGCGGTCGCGGCGCTCGCCGCTTCGGCCGGACTCGACGTGGTCCTGCTTGATGTCAAGGGACAAGACGACCCCGCTGGCCCAGCACGCCGCGGCCTGCAGCGCGCCGCACAGCAGCGTGCCTTCCTCAATCCCAGCGCGATCGATCGGGTACGAGTCGGCAACGTCGAGGACGATCTCGCATGGCTCACCGAGTGCGAATGGGTGCTGGAGGCGATTATTGAGAACCGCGACGCCAAGCGTGATCTGTTCCGCCGGTTGGACGCTGTCCTTTCTCCTGAGACGATCGTGACGACGAACACCTCGACCTTCACGCTAGCACAGCTCTTGCCGGCAGAACTGGGCGCATGGCGTGAGCGGTTCTTCGTCACGCACTTCTTTAATCCACCGCGTGCGCTCCTGCTCTGTGAAGTAACCGCGTTCCCGGAGGGGGAGACGGCGCGCTTTGCGACCTTCGTCCGCTTCTTGGAACAACGACTGGGGCGACGCGTCCTCCTCGTGCGCGATACACCTGGCTTCGTCGCCAACCGCTTCGGCATCTATGCCCTTGTCCAGGCTGTCCGGCTCACCGGCGAACTTGGGCTTGCTCCGGAAGACGTCGATGCGCTCACTGGCCCGCTGTTGGGACGTCCTCGATCAGCAACCTTCCGGACAATCGATCTGACTGGCCTTGACATCTTGGTGCTGGGGACACGCAGCTTGCAGGAGTCGACCGGGGACGATTACGCAGTGCCGGATTGGATCCTTGACCTGTACCAGGCAGGGCGACTCGGCGACAAGACCGGTGGAGGAATCTTCCGCCGCGAAGGGGAGCAGCAGCTGACGTACGATCCGCTGCAGCGCGCTGATCGTCCCTTCCGCGCTGCAGTGATCCCCGGGCTCGAGGAACTTCTGCGCCAGCCGTTCCCGCAGCGTCTGCTTGGCGCGCTTGAGCTGCCTTCTCCATACGGTGACTACGTGCGGCAGTTGCTCGGCCGGACCTTTGGGTACGTGCTCCAGCGGACAACCGACGCGGCACGCGATATCGCGAGCGTCGATCGAGCACTGGAGTGGGGCTTTGGCTGGGCAGCCGGCCCATATGCCCAGATGGACTTCCTCGGCCCACAGCGTGTGCGCGCACTGCTGGCGGAGGCAGGAGTGCCGGCTGCAGAGCTCCTTACGCTGGCCGAGCGGTGCGGCGGCTTCTTCCTGGATGGTCAGGTACTGGATCCGGCGAGCGGTGAACTTGTCCCCGAGGAACGCCTCCCTTCGACACGCCGCACGCGGCAGATTCGCACGCGGGAGGCACTCGAGCGCGAGGGAATGCGCGACCTTGGAGACGGTGTGCTCGCACTTCGCATACGGTCGCTTGAGGCATTGCCTCGATCGCTCGAGGAAGCACTGGCGCGCTGGCCAAGTGCGCTCGTGCTCGTGCCTGCACTCGACAGCTTCGGCTATCCATACAGTGAACTCCTCCAGTTGGCTGAATCGGGTGATCAGGCCGGACTTGAGGAGCGGCTCCGCGCGCTGCAGGCAGCACTGCAAGCACTGACCCATGTCCCAATCCCGGTCGTCGCGGCACTCGACGGTGAGGCGCGGGGTGCAGGGACAACGCTGGCGCTCTGGAGTGACGCGACGGTGTCCTACCTCACAACACCGCTTGGTTATCCGGGCGCGGCGGCCGGGCTGGTACCGCTCGGCGCACTGGTGGCTCTTCGCGTGCGCAGTGAGGCCCGGGCCTCCACGCTCGCTGCCCCACTGCGTGCAGAACTGGGAGCAGCAAGCGCGCTGACGACACTCCTGGCTGCGGAACGGGTCGATTCGGCCCACCTGGCTGGAACACTCGGCCTCCTCGGTGACCGCTGGCTGGTAACGGTTGACCGGGACGGACTCTTGGAGACGGCAGTCGACCTGGCCCGGGCCCTGGCTCACGGCGTGCCAGCACGACCGCTCGCCTCGCGTGAGACGTTCGCCGAGGCTAGTCAGATGACCGCTGCCGGTCCTTCGCTCGCTGAGTTGGATCCGACTGCACGGAGTGTGGTTGAGACATTGGCCCGTGCGTTGCGAAGTGCGGGAACGTTGGAGGAGCTCCTGCGGGCCGAGCGGGCGGCGGTCGTTGAGCTACTCAGCCGGCCGGAACTCCGGGAGAAGGCAGCGGCTACATTGCAAGCCCTGAGTGCACCACGACGGTGAGGCATGTTGGGGAATGGGAGAAGCGGGATGGAGCGGATACTCCGCGAAGTACAAGATGGTGTGCTGTTGATCCGGCTGAACCGGCCGGACAAGCTCAACGCGATCGACGAACAGATGCTGCGCGAACTGTGTACAGCCCTGGACGAGGCACGCGTGGACGACGCAGTACGCGTCGTCGTCCTGACGGGGAACGAGCGAGCGTTTTCAGCCGGTGCGGACATCGATGGATTTGCTCAGGTGACGGTTGAGGAATTGGCGACCAGCCGTTCCGATTTACCGCTGTGGGACACGATCCGGCGCTTTCCGAAGCCATTGATCGCAGCCGTTTCCGGCTATGTCTTCGGCGGTGGGCTTGAGTTGACGTTGGCCTGCGATCTTGTCGTTGCATCGCAGACTGCGCGCTTTGCCGCACCAGAGATTCGCATCGGTCTCATTCCAGGTGCGGGTGGAACACAGCTCCTCGCACGGCGCTTCGGGAAGTACCGGGCGATGGAGCTCGTCCTGACGGGTCGAGAGTTTTCAGCCGATGAGGCCGAACGTTGGGGACTAGTCAATCTGGTTACGGCTCCCGAAGAGTACTTGACGCGTGCGCTCGAGCTGGCACGGCAGATCGCACAGCATTCGCCAGCAGCGGTGCGAGCTGCCAAGGCTGCAATTGTGCAGGGGCTTGAGATGCCACTCGACCCTGCGCTCCGCTTCGAACGGGAGCTGTTCCTGCGCGTCTTCACCACACCGGAAGCACAAGAGGCGATCCGCAGTTTCCTGGAGCGGCGACGCGCTAAGCAACAGGGTGGCTGAGAACGTCTCTCTGTGAGCACGGGAGAGACGGCCTGGCACCAATGTCGGGCCGTCTCTCCATCCCAGGCGAACATCTCTTCGCCTAGCCCCCCTGCTTTCAGTCAGAGGACCACAGGCGGTGGCACCGCTCAGAACCGCTCGACATACCAGGCGAAGCGGTCGAGCGAGATTGTGCCGCCGATCTCGATGCGCGGCTCGGCCCAGCGCTTTTCGCGCGTCCAATGAGTGCCGCCCCAGGCGGCCATGGCCCCGAAGTACCCAGTTGTGCTGACAATTGCGACGACACGACCATTCCATTCGCCCCCAGGATAGGCGAAGAACAACACCGGTCCGCCGAGCCACTCTTCGAGTTTCTGGCGGCTGGTGACGGCCTCCCAATGGATCTCTCCGTCGCTAAGGCGAGTCATCATGCGATGCGTCATGGAGTGGGAACCGATTTCGTGTCCCATGGATCGCAACTCTCGGAGCTCCGCTGGGCCTAGTGCGCTACGGCCTGGGACGACAAAGAACGTCGCGGTCATATTGCGCGCCGCAAGTGCCCGTGCGGCGGCCATCTGACTTCGTGGTCCATCATCAAAGGTGATCACCACGGCCCGTTCGGGCAACGGGCCATCGGCCAGCAGCGCTTCGTAGGCCTGCTCCAGTGACACCGTCACATAGCCATTGGTGAGGAGCCAATCAAGCTGCTGTTCGAGCCGCCACAGTGGAATGCGGTAGCGACCAGCTGGTTCACCGATATCGTGATACATCAGGACAGGTAACCGGAACGCACGGGGGAAAAGTGCGGGGTCATAGTCTGGCACATCCGGCTGACGGGCCACTGGGGAGGTATCGACGCCATGGCGAGTGGCGAGCGCAGCCCCGAGCCGGCCGAGTTGCACCTCCCAGAGCGTGCCGAGTGCTTCAGGATGCCATTCGAAGCGCGCCCGCTCGAAGTACTGCACGGTGTAGGTCTGGCCGGTCTCCGGATCGGTCTCGCTAAACTCCTCAGAGATTGGATACCCGAAGACGGTGAGTGCACCGTTACGGAGCCAGTAGCGGAGGAAACCGTAGGCGAGCGTGTGGCCGGTCTCAGGGAAATACCGGCGAAGCGGGGTGTCCGGCGGTGGAGGATTGAGCACGAGTGGCGCAAAGGCGGGTTCATTGCGTTCGGCAGAGAGGAGTGCACCAACGCGGGTGAGCTGCACAGGGCAATCTGTGAGCCCAGCGCATGTGAGGGGCGCTTCCATGCGCGCTCGCTCGAAGTACTGGACGAGCATCCCCTCGCGCTCGTGCGCCTCGCTGATCGGATAGCCAAAGATGCGCAGTCCACCGTGGCCACGCCAGAAGGAAAGGAACGGTTCGGCGAGGTGGTGACCGGTCGCCGGAAAATAGACGATCGATGGGCCGCTGCTGGCCCAAGCAGGCTGCGCGATCGGGACCGTACCGAGAACAGCAAAAGCCAACGCGAGCAGGAGACTAAGTCGCCCCATCCCCTTCCTCATCCCTTCCCATCAGTTCGGATAGGCCGCACGAAGGCCCCACCATGAAGATGAACGAACAGCTTGGTCAACCGTTACAGGATTGTCATAGCACGGGCTACCAAACGGTCACTCCTCCGTGCAGCGTACGCACTGGTTGGTGCGCGCGCTTGCCAGAGCCGAATGGGGGCACGACCGTCTTGGTGGGGGGAGAAGAGTGCGCTCGCTGGAGGTGGACAGGTACTTTCTTGGACACTGAGGTTGTGCCAACTCAACGATGAAATGAAGTACGACGGACGGCAAGCACACGGAATATCCACGCCTTTCTCCTCCGCGAGGAGCAGCATTTCTACTCCCCACCGCGGAGATGGGTAACGAACCGAGTACAGGCACAACGCAGTATGTTCTGGCAGCGTCACGACTCGCGCTCGCTGTCCCTCTTGGCACGTTTCTGTGCGGGAGATGAGAATCTCTCGTCACGGGCAGTTTTCCATTTCATTTGGGGCGATGGGAACTGCGAGACATCGTCGGGAGAACGCTGCCAGTAAGCAGCGACGCAGTGCGGTGCAGCCGCGGACAGGAGAAAGGAACTGATCGGGAACACGCGGTAGGTTGTTCGGCCGATCGGGATTGATCGAGGACCTTTTCTTAGGTCACCTCGGACAGGAGATCCACCTGTGGAAACTGGCGGTGCTTGAGCGGCCGGCGCACGTTCTTCTCCACGAGCACCGTGAGTCCTGCACGACAGAGTTCGATCCCGTCACAGCCGTACTCCCGCCAGACATTGCCCATGACCGGCGTGAATCCGTGCGCGAGGAGCGAGTGGTTGCGGTGCCGCGTCCAGTCCAGGAGTCGGCCACGTTCGGCACGCAGCCAGTCAGCAAGTGGTTCATCAGGAAAGGCGGCCAACACATCCCAAGCCTGCAGGAGCGCGAGTGTCAGCGGACGTCCTGGCTCGACGCGGGACGCATATTGTACGCGGAGCGCCTCAGGAAGGCGTGCAAGATCAGCGTTGCTCGTATCGATACGGTGGCCGAGCCAGAGGCGGAGCTGGACGAGGAGCTCCAGCGCGCGGTAGACGCGCGCCATCGCGTCGTCATAGCGGGCCTGAGCGGCACGCCGCTCAGCGTTGAGCAGGAGATCCTCGACAGCAACATAGGGATCGCGCAGCTGATCTAGGTCAATTAAGCGTGGTTGATCGGGGGATTGTCGGTTCTCCTTTGCAGTGAAGGCACGGGTGACTCCTTGGAGTTGTTGAAGCACTTCGAGCCATTGGTACCAATTCGCTCGATAGATTCCAAGAAGCGTGGCCGCTCGCTCCAGCTCATAGCGATCCCAAGCATCGAAGGCACGGCACAGGTTGCGAACTCGTTCCAACTGACCGCGCAGGGACGGGGAGATCTCGCGCTGCAGCGCTTGGCCAAGCAGGCGATCTGCCTCTGCGTAGTCGAAGCGCTCAAGGGCATCGCGAGCGCGGGACACGAGCCGCCGGGCACGCAGGTCATGAATACCGGAAACAGCAACAAAGCTTTCGGTACCAGGGATAACAGTGGCTTGCTGACCGCGTTGTCCGCGGACGAGGCGTAGCTTGACTTCTGGGCTCTGCTCGTTGTCCAAGGCAGCGAGGGCCAGCGCGGCACTCATGGTCTTCGTGCCAGCGGTATAGTCAGCGAGCAGCTCAGCTCCTGGGAAGCGGACACGGAGACCTTCCAGGCACTGCACGAGCTTTTGGTAACAATCGGCCAGGTCATCGGGATCCGGCAGCACGAGGGACTCATACTGATTCGGTGATAGGCTAACCAACCGAGCATATTCGCCAACATAGTCGAGGCTACCAGCCTGAGGTCTATCAGGTTGTGAACAAACGAAGACGACGTAATCGGGTTGGGCCTCGCGGAGAGCGACCGCCTCTGGGCGTTGGGAGACGTCACCGTTCACGGGCTTCCCGACGTTGAGGACGAGGATACGACGGACGGAAGCGCTCATGACTCAGCCTCCTCCACGGAACACACCGTAACCACTGGTCGTCTTGGCGCCGAAACCGAGCAGCGCCAAACCTCTGACGAGCCACTGCAGAGCCAGATGTCGCAGACGACCATCTGGATCCTCAACACCTCGACGGAGGCCAATCGCAATGCGATAGCGTGCCCCCGGAGCGACAGTCAGGAAGGTGATTGGGTTTGGGTTCTGCCAGGGCGTGGGTAGCGCCTTTCCGGCGTAATAGTTCGGGAAGTGTGGTGTCATCACATCGAGCTCGAGACGCCACCCGGGCTCGGGGTAGGCGTCAAAGAAGACAAGAGAGCCAGCCTCTGCGTCCTTTTTCGGCTCACCTTGGTGCTCTTTCTGAGGAGCACGACCGAAGATTCGGCGAAAATCCTCATTCGATTCCTCAAGCCCCTCCAGGAGATGCGCATAGGCACGGGCGACACCTTTCAGACCGCTACCAGGAAGTACCGGGAAGCCCATGCGGTCGAAACGGAAGCCGATCTCGAGTGGGCCGTGGGCGCCCAGACCAGTGACAAGCCGGCTCTGGAGCTCCACCACGACTGGCTCGGCCCCTGCAGCACGGACGGTTGCCTCCCACCGGCCAAGGATTTCCCGGGCTAGGTCGCTCGCCGCGAGCCGCTCCGCCGCCTCGATGACCTGACGCAAGAAGTCACGGCGCGGTGTCGTCGTCGCCTCATCGCCAAAGACAGCAGCCTCGGGTGCAAAGCGGTCGAAGAGGAGACCAGGGTGCGCTGTCTTCTGCTGGAGTGTTTCCCACAATTGGCGTGTTGGGCGAGGGAGGAGCGGATACGGGCGGCTTGTTGGCTGTGGACGGGGAGACAGCGGACCGCCACTACCTCCGCGTCGCGGGGGAGAGCCATCGCGCCGCGACTGACTGGATCGTGGTCGCTCGTGCATCGACCTACTCCTTCACCAACTCGGCCTCAGCGAACCGCTTCAACCAGGTCAAGAAGGCAAGCGCCTCCACTGTTGCTCGACGATACGCGGCGACGTCGGCCTGACTGGCAATCCACTCACGGAGGTCATCGCGCGATTCGCCGAGCACTTGCCGACTCACCCACCGGGAAAGGTCCCGGGCAAGCTGGAGATGCTCGTTGACTTCGTTTTGCTTCTTTGGCCTCTTCGACATGAGGAAGGCAAGCGTTTGTCCTAAGCCGTGCATCTGGACGAGCGAGGCGGCCTGGCGGGCAAGCTGGCCGTAGTCCTCGGCGTACTGAGTGTTCCGAGCCGCTGTCACACACTGCCACGCTGCAGCAGCTCGCTGCTGCTCGAGCGTACGCTGGAGGCTTTGGCGTGGAGATCGGACTGGCGACTGGCTCATGGTTCCACCTCCATCAAACGCGAGCAACGCGCAGAACGACCGCACCACGGCCGGTCGTCTCGTCACCACCGAGGCGGACACGCTGTCCATCGAGTTTCTGGACGAGCCAGCTGAGGAGTGCGCGACCATCCTCCTCGAGCCCGTCGTAGCGGGAGCGGGTAGCAGCAAGCAGGCCGACCAGAAGCGTCTCGGCCGGCAGCGCCTCGGTTGTCCACAGTGCACCTTGGTCAACGGTCTTTGTGTCGTCCTTCAGACGGACATGTGCCTCGATTTCGGTACCGTAAAGGACAAAGTCGCGGAAGTCGTCGTCAGCAAGCACGCAAAGGTGCTTGGCCAAGTTCTCGCGCCACCAGGCGTACTCCGACCCTTGCGGCAGGGCATGGACATTCAGCCACTCGGCAAGCGCTGAGACGAGCCCAGCAAGCTCGCCAGCAAGGGTGAAGCTGTACTCCTCAAGGACGACGCCGAGCTGCTGGCCAGCCTGCGCCAACAAAGCGCTCCCATTGGCCACTGCGCACTGCCCCTGGCCCAGCGTGGCAAAGCGGGTTGGGTCGACCGGTCCTTCCAGTCCAGCTAGCTTGGCGAAGCGTCCGAGACGGGCGAGCGCGGCTGGGCAGGTTGTCCAGGCAAAGACGCCAGCCAGCGACCGGACGGGGAAGAGGAGGACCTGGAGATCGGTCACTTGCAGTGCACCGGCATGACTCGATGCCTCTTCGGGGCGCTCCGGGCCGAAGACGGCGCGGTGACGCGCTGCATCAGCTCCGTTTGCGCGGGTGACATCCCGCAAGACACCTTTGACGCTGGAGGCCTGGACGATGGGAAACCCGGTGATGCGCTCGCGCTGGATGGGGAGATCAACTGTCCCGACAGCACGACCGGTCCCGGCATGGAGGGGCATCTCGCAGTACGCGAAGAGCAAGGCACTCGCCTCGGCCATCTCACCAACCTCCGATCAGCACAGTCCCAAATCCGATCTCGCGTCCCCAGTCACTGACAGTGACCCACGGCAGATTGCCGTCCCGCCGGAGCCGTACCGTCCCGTGGGCACGGAAGTAGTAGACGCTCCCAGCAGGGACAGCGTGGCGTGCTGGCCGCTCAGCACCGCGTGCCAGGTCAAAGCCACCGATCACCTCGGCACGGTCAAGCGCAGCAGCCACCAACTCCACTGATCCCTCGAAGAAGGCACTCCAGTCAGCTGGCAGCCAGCCGCGTTCGAAGACTGCCGGGGTCAAGAAGAAGAGGGTGAAGCGCTCGGGGAGAGGATCCGGTGGTGTGGGCAGCGCGAACTCCGGCACGGCCAAAAACCGAGCGGAGCGGCGCTCACCGCCCAGCGCCAGTACCCCTTCCGTCTCGGGCCAGTCGAGTCCGGTGAAGCAGACAACCAGCCCGACCCCAGGATACAGCCGGACATAGCGGGCCTCGTAGTAGAGCCCCTCGCGCGTCGTGCGGCGGTTAGAGTCCTGCGCTATTCCAATCCGGACTTCTTCGTCCCAGAGTTCGTCCTGAGGCACACCAGCCACCGTCTCGCGGCGGGAGTAGGCAGGGAAATCGACGAGTCGCAGCCAGAGACGCGAGCTAGTCTTCTCTGAACTCGCCTCGGTGAGTTCCCAGAGCGGAAAGAGTGCTCGAGTAGGGGCTGGCACCCGCAACCAACGCGGCGGTTCCTGCGGTGGCGGCAGGCGCTGCAAACCACCGCCGCGCGCAACGGCGTCAGCTGGTGGCGGGAGCAGCACTTCGAGCGTGCCGACACCGAGCTGGCGAGCGAGGAGCGGGCCGACCATCCGCAGAGGCCCCCAGTCGTCGGGCCCACCGATCGCCCCGGCCACGGCGGGAGCATTCCACGGTGGGACACGAGTGTGGGTCAGTAAGTGGTACGCACGGAGCGCCCCCTGGACGGCGAGCGGGCTGGGCGGAAAGCGGCTGGCAGCGCGGAACTGCTGACCGGCGGTAAAGGGCCGGCCATCGCGGAAGAGCCAGACGTCAAGCGGTTCCAGAAAGAGCGTCGTCACTCGCCACCTCCTCTCGCCAGGAAGCGTGCTAGCGCCAGCCATTCGGCCAGCTGGGCTGGGCCCTCGGGCACTGCACGAGCAACGGGTGCGGACCCCGACCCATCCGACTTGCTCCGGAGGTCGTCATAGCTCCGCGCGAATGCGTGCAGCCGCGCGACCAGTTGATCACGTTCCTGTGCTGTGCCTTCCGGCCATTCACCTTGCCGTTTGACTGACCGTCCCAGCACTGCGCGGAAGCTTTCGTCCGCCGTCGGCAACGCACGGGCGGCAACCCGCAGGTCGGTCGGCAGGCGACCAGAGAGACTGCCAGGACCCTCGCGCCGAAAACGGTCAATGAGCTCGCCGAGCTGGAGCTCGGCGAGCGCCGTCCGTTTGGCAACGACGCGCACGATCTCCCCACCGCGTGGTTGAAGCTCTACCGCGATGGCGTCCTTGCCCGGCAGACGCTTCGCGCGCTTTTCCGCTTCGCGGGCAGCTTGCAGGAGATCACCGAGCGGCTCCAGCCAGTGGGCGATGGCGATGCCAGCTGAAGCCGTGCGACCACCAGTGACCTCGTGGAACTGCTCAGCGAGCGTGAGGGCAAGGGGGACAGCCTCTTCGGCCGGGGCCAGCGCCAGCACGTCGTCGCCACCGAGGTAGATGGGTACGGCGTTGGGGAAGGAATCAGCGAACACTTGCCGGGCCTTCTGAGCGAAGCTGGCAAGCTTTTGACTGATATCCTGGTGCGCCCCCTCACCCCCCTCGGCAAGGGCTCGAGACAGCCATTCGCCCATCGAGTCACCATCAAGCACGAGGACAGCGACGTAGCGTGAAGGACGCTGGCCGACCGCTCGATAGAGTCCCGTGAGGGCAGCGCGGGCTGCGGAGCGCATGTTTTCGGTTTGGGTTCGGAGCGGTTCGCAGCTCGCACGGTCGAGCCCGAGCTCCTCGATCAACGCTGACCACTCGAGCGTCGCCTCGTAGAGGAAGGCGCCATCATAGGGAAAAGTGTCGATGCCGAGGCCGCTGCGCCGGTATCGCTGTGGACGCTCACCGAGCGACGTGACGAGAAGTTCGAACGCGTCCCGGTAGGCCTCGAGCGCTCGCTGGGCCTTCGTCGCGGCTATCCGAGCGAAGGGGCGAGCCGCAACGGTGGGGAGAGAGGGGAAGGCAGCGTCGAGGGGGAAGAAGCGCTTGACCGCACCAACCGCGTCCAGTACCTCGTGCTCGCCGACAAGCCGGACACCGTCCGGTCGTCGGCGCACTGCCCGCCAGAAGGCTCGCGGATCCTCGCCGTCACGGGCGAGCGCGGCGCGATTACCGCTCAGGACATCCTTCGAGCCGGCCTCCAGCTGCTGGCTGAAGGTGCGCGTCTTCTTAAGTGCGGCAACACCGGCGGCAGCCCGCCGGAAGGCGGTGGCATAGTCACCGTTCTCGATGGGGACAGCGGCCCAGTAGAGTTCCCAGCGGTCAGTAGTCTGACGCTGCCACTGCTGACGCAAAGCATCGTCGAGGGTCACCAGACGCTCGAGCTCGCCGAGCGCTTGGTCGGCAAAGTCCCGCCAGCGTGCATGCAGTGCCGCAGCAGCCTGCTGGGCGAGCTCCTCGGTCCGCACCCAGGGAACGCGGGCGACGATAACGTTGGGTGGGTCACTGGTCAGGTCAGCTGGGTAGACCAGTTGGGCTCCACCCTGCTGGAGTGCATGGGCAACAGCACGAGCAAGTTCAGCGAGAATCCGACTACCAGCGTAGAGGTCAGCCGTACGACGGGCCTCAGCAATAAAGCTCTGGATGGGGCCGAAGGTGAAGCGGAGGAGAGCGTCAGGCATAGTGCACCTCCGCAACGTTGGGAAGCGTGTTTACTGCCTGGGCAATCCAGTTATAAAGCTGTTCCAGTTGCTCCGGGCTGTTGGAGTGGCGGGGCAAAAACTGACACTGGAAAAGGGTGGCGATGCCAAGCAGGTTGCCGTTCGTCGCACGTGTCACAGTCAGCCACAGTGGGGATGGACGCCGATCAGCCTGCTCGTACCCTGGAGGTGGAGGCACTGCTTCACCCCGTTGTGGAATGACCAGCGGAGCGCCAAAAATCAGTCGCTGTGCGGTCGGCAGCTGCCGGCGGGTATCCCGCAGCCAGGAGCCGATCGCGTCGGCCACTGCCGGCCACCCACGTTCTCCGCTCGTCCAGTCTCGCTCGCCGAAGACCCAGATCCGGCACCAACGGGGGTCGAGAACCTCCCATGCTGGGCGCTCAGGGTTGGCGTCAGGACGAGCATGAAGGCGTTTTCGTAGAGACGTTAAGGCTTGACCCAACTCCCGAGCCGCCTCTTTCGGTGATGGATCGAGGTCAAAAGGAAGACTCAAATGGCGAGGCACCGACGTCACCACCCGGTCGTCGGCAGTGCGGCGTGGGACAGGACGATGGGCAAGTGCACCACCTAGACGGCGCGCGCGAGCACCGAGGCCGCCAAGGTGCAGGAGGAGCCACGCAGCACGGACGGCGGTATAGAGCGCCTCACGTGCGTCTAGCTCAGGGAGGCCCGGTCGTGAGGCAAGTTCAAGATCGAATTCAAACTGGGGATCAATAAAGGAACGAGCAGGGATCTCTTGTCCACGAACTCTTGAGGAGGCCATCGAGAAGAAAAGGTAGCTCCGTGGACGATCACGGGGTGTATGCCAGGGGTGGATAAAAGATGCAGCTTGTTCGGAACCTGATCTTGCTCTTGAGGCAGGCAGAACGCGCACGACAACCTTCGATGCGCCCGCACCGTCACGCCCGCCGGCTGCGCCGAAGGTCTGCGCTTCTTGCTGTCGAATCGCCTGCAGGGCATGCTCATCTGCGCCGTAGCAGCCACCAAGGAGAGCGCGGAGCCAAAAGCGGAGGGCGCCGCGTATGGAGCTGGCGCGGAGCTCGGGCTGGCCGCGGGGCTCCGCCCCACCAAGGAAGAGCGGAGTGAGCGTGACGAGCGGCATACGAATCGAAAGAAAATCACGCTGCGTGCTCATGGTTCATGGCCCTCCCTAATAGGCACCGACAACGACAAGCTCAACCTCCTCGATCGCGACGGCGAAGTTCAGCCCTTGGGCTGGGATGTCACCAGCCCAGGGTACGCTACCCACGACCATGCCGACAACGACACCCTGCTCGTTGAGGAGTGGGCCACCACTGGTCCCAGGATTGAGCGCGGTGTCCGTCTGCAGGTACTCGACGCCGTCGAAAGTCCGCCGCCCAGAGAGGACACCACGTGTCACCGTTGGGTCGCCGAGCAGCTCATCACCGAGGGCGAAGCCAATTGCTGTGAGCCCTGTGCCAAGCGGTAATGTCTGTGACTCTCCACGTGGCAATGCCACAACACCTGCTATCGCTGGCGCTTCGAGAACCGCAACGTCACGGTGCGTGTCCCGGCTCAGAACCCGGGCAGAATGGCTTGTGCCGTCTGGAGCAATCAGGGCCACGGCCGACTCGTTGGCGACGACGTGTGCAGTAGTGACTACGATCGTCCGTGCTGTTTCCATCGCCCACACAAAGCCGGTGCCGATGCCGAGGGACGTACGGATCTGGACCACTCCTCGGAGCGCATCATCGACGGTACGGAACGACGTTCGTGTCGCTGCTTGTTGTGTGGGGGTGGTCACAGCGGTCGGCGTCGAGGGATTTGGACTGAGCGGTGCGACCGTCGGCACAGGCGTGACCGTCAACACGACGCGGGGATCGAGTGCAGGTCGTGCCGGTGGTGTTTGCCACCGGACGACGAGGAGGACCAGTAGTGAGATCACACCAAAGCTGGCGAGGATGACTAGGATGGTCAAGACGATGTTCAACCGCCGCACGGTCCTGCTCCTACTGCCGCAGCTGATCAAGGAGTTGAGCGCGCCGGGCGAATAGTTGGTCCAGCTTTTGGGCACTCTCTTCGGCCCGTCGGGCAGCACTCTCGAATGCGAGCCGATTGCCGAGGTAGTATGCGTCTTGCATCTCGAGGACTGCAGTGTAGAAGCGCTGGAATTCCTCGTGGATCTCGTCATCGATGGCAACGACCTGTGCAAGCACGAAGCTGAACTGTTCGGCAGTTTCCGCCCGTTGTTGTTGCCGTGAGGCTTCCGCACGACTTTCACTCAGCTGGCGACTCTGTTCCTGCACCTGCCCAGTGAGTTCTCGGATCTGTTTCTCCTGTTCGGCATTCTTCGCCTCGAGTTCTCCGACACGGGCAACAAGCCGGTCACGCTCGGCGGCAAGTGCGTCACGTTCGCTCGTCAGGCGATCACGCTCGCCGGTGAGCGACTGCACCTGCGACTGAAAGTCCAGGTTTGCCTGGGTGAGGCTTGCTACCTGCCCGGCGAGCGCCTGCTCGCGCGCAATGCGCCGGTCGAGCTCCACGTATGCCAATGCACCACCAGTCACGAGCGCTAGCAGGAGCAGCCCACTCAGAAGCCCAAGGAGAAGCGTTGTGCGATTTCGCCGGGTTCCTGTTGCGACTTCGGTCGGTGTCGAGACGAGAGCGGCCTGACCGGGGAGGAGTGCCCGCGGAACCTCAGGTACTCCATCGGAAGCGGCATCCGACACGCCCGGGGAAGGCGATGACAACTCTCCCCGCGATGGCCTTTCGCCGGAGATGATCCCTTCCTCGGTAGAGACGGACGAGGCCTCTTCATCTCCTTGTTCCGTTGGTCTGTTCGTCGTTGCGACCAGCTGTCCGCAGGCCGGACAGAAGCGGGCACCACTTGGCAGCGGCCGACCGCAAGCGAAGCAGTACAGGAGATGCGCCTCACTCGCGTTGTCGTTTCCACTTCGCTCGAGAGGAGAGTCGCTCATCCTGCGGCCTCCTTGATCCGCATGACTCCATCGTCCAATCGACTGCTCAGGAACAAGGGGACGATGCCTTTGCGAAACCCCATCTCACCCGGACGCCTGTCGTCAGCATCTCTGGCACGCCCTCGCGCCACGCCTGCACGCCCCAGGTACCAGTCACATCCATCCCGTGGAGCCAATGGGCGGGGCGCCAACATCCAAGCTGCCGTCCTCAAGAGAGCACGTCGGCACGATGCCGCAGCTCAGTTCCGTCCCTCGGATACGCAAGTTCCTCAGGGGCAAGCACCTCGAGAATCGCGCGGAGACCATTACTCATATCCTGCTGTCCTTCGAGAATCACCAGAGGATCATTGCGGTCAAGGCCACGGCGTACTTTGGCTGCTCCTTGCTCAAAGAGATTCAGTCCAGCCATGAGACCGGTGTGAAAGTTCGAGAGTGTTGGTGGAGGTGCAGTCTCCCGCATGGCACGGGCGCAGTCCTGGGCGAAGATGAGTCGGCGTTCGATATCAGCGCGCCAAGCCGGATTGTCGAGCGCGGGATAGCGGAGGAGCGTCATGAGGGGCTCTAGGCTGGCGGCCAACTGCACAACTGTCGGAATTACGGCATCCAGATACGGAAGTTCCTCTGGCCGGCTTGTGTCCCAGGTCACTGGCCGGGCACCGAGTTGCCCATAACGCCACTGGTAGTAGTGCAGTCCCACGTTACCAGCCTCAACGCGCCAACCAGGTGGATTGTCCGGGGTGTAGGTCAGCACACGCCGCTCGAAGACCTGCACCAGCACGCGCTTGGGAACGCCACCGACCAGCACCGTCGTCCAGTAGGCCTCGGTCAGTGGCAAGCCAGTGGCGTAAAACGGGTTCTCGAAAAGCCGGTCGTCACGGAAGGTGCCGTCGACATAGACCGTACCGCGGGCGTTCATGAAGTCCCAGAAGACACTTGCCACCGTGTGGTTTGTCTCGCGCACGTGGACGGCGGCGGTCACTCCAAAGCGCGCCAGCGTCTGGTCGGCTCCGACTGTACCGTTGCGGTCGACCGTCTGGATAATCGTCATGCCGACCGGCAGTGGCTGGTAGCCCATCAGCGGGGCGAAGGTCGCATAGGTGGGTGCATTGGGGTCATTCAAATCACCGGCGACGGGCACCTGAGCCGGCGGCCCCTGACGAAACCGGTTATGGCCGAGCTGAAGCTGCCCGGTAATCAGTTCTTTGGCCAGAAGACCGTTGGTGACATACCACGGGTTGACCGGATCACCTCCGTCGTCCGTCACCTCCATGCGGGTCTTGTCGAAGTACTGAACCCATCGGACACCGACCATCTCTCCAGAGAGGTCGGTGGCCTCGTCGTACTCCTCAAAGAGGACGTTGGTAATCGGTGCTGGTCCCCACATCCAGGTACGCGCTGCTCGCCCTTCGGCCACTGGACGATCGGTACGAGCCCAAGTCCGCCAGAAAGCAACACTGAGCCCAGGCTGCTGGGCCGCCACAACGGACAGTGGGGGAGCCACAAGAGTGGCAAACAGAACCAGGGCTCCCATCACTGAAAGGCGCCGTCTCCGCATCACCTTCCTCCCCTCTCGCATCGAACCACTTCCCTTACTCTCGTCCGACCACGGGAATACAGGTGTTCCCGTCCTGCGCAATGTCCGCAGCTTTGCGATACTGCTGGGCGGAAAGGAGGCTGGCGATGGATGAGTTGCTTCAGCGGTGCGATGCCTATCTGGCTGAACACGAGGCCGAGCACCTAGGGTTGCTGCAGGACTTTTTGCGCATCCCGAGCGTCAGCGCATTGCCCCAGCACCAGACCGATGTCCAGCGCGCAGCAGAATGGGTTGCCGCCCGCTTGCAGGCGCTGGGTATCCCCGATGTTCGACTCTTGGCAACAGAGCGGAACCCGATCGTCTTTGGACAGTGGCTGGTTGATCCTACCCTGCCAACGGTCTTGGTGTACGGGCATTACGACGTTCAGCCCCCCGATCCGCTCGAACTCTGGGAGACACCCCCCTTCGAACCCGTCGTGCGGAATGGCCGCCTCTATGCCCGCGGCGCATCAGACGACAAAGGCAACATGTTCGCCGCGCTGTGCGGGATTGAGGCACTCATCCGTATTATCGGTCGCCCACCGGTGAACCTCAAGTTCTTTTTTGAGGGAGAAGAGGAGATCGGTTCGCCCAGCATGGCAGCGGCCGTTCGGCAGTACCGTGAACTCTTGGCATGCGATGTGGTGGTCTCCGCCGATGGTGGAATGTATGGGCACGACCAGCCTTCACTGACCCTCTCCTCGAAAGGGATCTGTGCCTGTCAGGTTGATCTCCGGACCGCATCGACTGATATGCACTCTGGGCAGTATGGCGCGGTTATCGCCAATGCTGTGCAGACACTGGTCCAATTGGCGGCAACGTTCCACACCCCGGAGGGGCGCGTTGCCATCGCTGGCTTCTACGACCGGGTACGAGAGCTTTCACCAGAGGAACGGGCGGAGATTGCCGCGGTCCCGTTTAATCCGGACGAATTCCTTGCGAATGTCGGCGCGAAGATGTTCTGGGGTGAACCGGGCTACACGCCACTCGAGCGCGCGTGGACTCGGCCGACACTCGATCTCAACGGCTTCTGGGGTGGTTTTCAAGGTGAAGGCATCAAGACGGTAACGCCCTGCGAAGCGCATCTGAAGATCACGTGCCGGCTCGTGCCTGACCAAGATCCCGACGAGATCCTCAGCTTGATCGAGCAGCATATCCGGACACATTGTCCGCCGTGGGCCGAGGTACAAGTGACGCGCCTCCCGGGCTCAGCACGTCCCTTTGCTATTCGGCGAGATCATCCGGCGCTCGAGGCGGCTCGTGACGTCCTGCGGGAGCTGTACGGCAAGGAGCCACTGATGACTCGTGTTGGTGGGACCATTCCAGTTGCAGAGCTCTTCCAACGTGAACTGGGCGCCGATATGCTGTTCTTTGCCTGGGGCATGCCCGACAACCGCGTCCACGCGCCGAATGAGTCATATCGGCTTGAGGACTTCCGGACGATGGCCCGCGCCTATGTCCGGCTCTTGCCACGACTGACCAGGAGCTCCGCAAGGCGGTAACGGTTCCGACCTCGCCGCGGCATGGGTACCGGTCTGGTCGTAGCTGTGGTACCGCAGAGTTGAAGTTCATCGCTGCCCGCTTCGCAGTGCCTAACTCGCAAGGGCTGGTCATACCTGTGCCCTTGCGAGCTTGGGGCACTTACGGTGCTGAACGGAGCCGATCGTGGACTTGTTCTGGATGTACGCAACACACACGGCACAGCCACTCCCAGCGTGCTTGCTCCTGACGCCTCGATAGCTCTGTTGAGCAGCTCGTCAAGCAGTCCGTGCGGGAGCGCTGCGGATGCGACTCCCGGGATAGCTGCTTTGAGTTCTTCACGCCTGAGCCGCTTGTCCTCGTGTGGCATCACGCGGTGCTTTCCCTCCTGTAGAACGCCACGGACCGTAGACATGGTAGAGGACTGAGACGAACTCTTGCTGGCTGCTCTGCTGGAGGTGTGGGCAGACCCAAGCGATGACAATCGACGGTCTTGTGCGCCAGCACCATCATTCCCAGGTGTAGCCAACGCTACGTCTGGGTCAGTCTGCGTCGGTGACCGCCGACGGTGTGAGAGTAGGCTTGTTAGCACGGATCACCTGGGACGCCCAGATGCGATGCCGCGGTACGCTCTCGTATGGTGGAGGAACGACACTCTGTCTCTCACCTCTGGTGAGTGCCGCAGCGCATTCGTTGCATCGTTGGCGAAGCACTATTCATACGCTGTCTCCTCTGTTTATGGGGGCTCATGTCGCCCCTCTTTCCAAAAGCAATCTCGGGAATCAACTATTAGAAGCGTACCTGTGCGTTGCATTACTTACGCCTTTTGCCACCGGCTGAGGCGATACCGCAACCAGCGACCAACCCCGGCTCCTGGCCTTACCTTGTGCGCCGTGAGTGCTCTCTCCCTTGCTTCTGCTGGATGGTGGAGACAGCGTAAGATAGGCGTGAGAGAGCGGGGAGGGTTACGGTGCGCCAGTTGCTCGTCTCAGTGCACGACGTGGCACCGGCGTACCTCGACGAACTGCGCTGGCTACTTGCTGAACTTGACGCGATCGGTGCACGGCCACGGAGCCTGCTCGTCATCCCCTGCCATCGTGGACAAGACGACTTGCGACGACACCCGAAACTCGTCGCGCTGCTTGAGGCGGAAGTCGCCAAAGGCTCAGAACTCGTCCTCCATGGATACACGCACGCGCGAGCCGGGCGTTGGCGGGGTGATCCACTCACGGTCACCCGGGCCGCACTGTTTGCCCGGGAGGTAGCCGAGTTTGTGAGCTTGGAATGGCCGGAGCAACGGGCACGCCTGATCGCTGGCCGCGAACTCCTTACCAGCCTCGGCTTTGAGACAGTAGGGTTTTGCCCACCTGGCTGGCTGCACACGCCGGCACTCCCTGCGCTCCTTGCAGAACTTAACTTCGCCTATCTCGTTGAGATGCTGTTTCTCGTTGATGTCCGCGACAAGCGTCGACTCGCCACTCCCTGGATGGGCTTCATGGGTACCGGCTGGCTGCACGAGGAACTGACCCAGCTGGGGGCACGGCTGCTCGGCCCCTGGCGTGCGGTCGCGCCGCGCATCTCGGTCTTTTTCCACCCCCAGGGAGCGCCACGCTCACCCGTCTGCCGACGAGTCTTGCGCCAGCTTGCACAGGAGCTGGAACAGGGAGGAGAACTCTTGACGTATGCCGCGGCGATCGAGACGACCTGACATCAGTATCGTTATCCCCGCGCGCAACGAAGCGGCGACGATCGAACGCGCACTCGACTCGGTGCTTGCTCAAGCCTGGCCCCTGGAGCGGCTGGAGGTCATCGTCGTCGATAACGGTTCCCACGATCAGACAGCAGCAGTCGTGCGACGGTTCACACGGCGACATCCGGAGCTCCTGGTACGTCTCGTCCGCGAACCGCGTCTGGGAGTGAGCCGGGCACGCAACCGCGGGGCGCAGTACGCACGCGGCGAGGTCTTGCTGTTCTTGGACGCCGACTCGCGGCTCGCGCCGACGATAGTCGCGAGCGTGCTTGCACATCTCCACCGCGGTGAGTCGGCGGTGAGTTTGCGCGTCGTGGCTGACTCGACCGACCCCCTCGACCGTGTCTTTTTCTTCGCTGCGACGTGGCTCAAGGAGCGTGTGCGAGTTCCGACACAACTGTGCGCGGTACACCGTGACGTCTTCTGGGCAGTTGGGGGATTCGACGAGCGGTTACGCATAGCCGAGGACTACGACCTCCTGCGTCGGATCCGGAAAGCGGGCTATCCCGTCGGATTCGTCACGGAAAGCGTCGTCTTGACATCGACGCGACGACTGCACCGCTGGCCGCTGCGGCTTGGTCTTTTGGCGACGGCTTTGCAGTGGCTGCTCGCACTGGCTGGCATCGGTCGCGACTGGCCGTACTGAGGCGGAAGTGCTGGTGAGCAGGGCCATCGACGTCTCGGTGGTGATTCCAGCCCGGAATGAGGAGGCGTACATTGGACGTGCTCTCCGGTCGGTCGCGTTGCAAGCCTGGCCACTCGAGCGGCTGGAGGCGATCGTCGTTGACAATGGCTCGACCGACGGGACAGCACGCATAGTGGAAACACTTGCACCGTCACTCGCGCCACTGCGAGTCCTCCTGGTACAGGAGCCACGACCGGGCCGGAGTCGCGCCAAAAACCGTGGTGCAGCGAAAGCACGCGGCGAACTCCTGCTTTTTCTCGATGCTGATTCCGCCATGGCTCCGACATTGGTCGCCGAACTGGTAGCTCACCAGCATGGAGGTTATCCGGCGGGGAGTATCCGCGTTATCGCGGACACGGTCGACTTCTTCGACCGCTGGTTCTTCGATCTCATGGAGGTCGGCAAGACCTACTTTGGCATCCGCGCACAGATGTTGTACTGTAGCCGCGCCTGGTTCGAGCGTCTTGGAGGATTCGACGAGTCGCTGGAGATCGCGGAAGATCGCGAATTCTTGCAGCGTTTACAGGGAAGGGGTATCCCAGTTTGTCACTTAACGACGAGCTGGATCGCGACGTCGCCGCGTCGCCTACGCCGGTGGCCACTCCGCCTGGGGCTGGTGGCCACCTTCCTCCGCTGGCTCCTCGCCGAACTCGGCGTCGGTCGGCGCTGGCGCTACTGAAGGAGTTCCCCTGGTGGCTGATCCGGCTGGGGCGCGCCGGTGGAGGACGGGCAATCGGCGTCCTGGCAGTCTGGCTGGGTTGGGAACGCTTGACCGAGCTCGTCTGGCGGCCACAGCACGTCCGGCCAGGAGGGTTCTTCCGCTACCGGATCGTCTACTATCGCGGGCCAGCGACGACGCTCGCAGACGGGACACGCATCGAGCCGGGCGACCGGGTGGTGGAGCTCCACTTCGACAACCGACGCCTCCTCGCACTTTCCCTCGCCGGAGCACAACTTCCGTGGGAACTCCTGAAACTGGCACGGGAGGATCTGGCCGAACTGGCCTGTCGCATCGCTCGAGGGGAACTTGACGAGGTGAAGGCACTCGTTGGGATCACCCTCTTCGCACGAGCCGGCCGACGGCTCGGATTTGAGGTGCACCCGCTGCCACCGACCTGGTACACGCGCTTACAACGCTTCTTTTTTGTGGGGCTTGTCGCCGTCTACCACCCGCTCGGCTGGCGGATGGCCGAGCGTTATCGCGAGCGAGCCTGGCCCGGTCAGGCCTGGATGAGCCGGAACACCCTCTTGGCTCGCTATGGCACGGGCTGCTGACGTCGACCGCGTTTGGGCGGCGGAGTCACTGGCTCAGACAGCGGCGCAGGACGCAGCAGCTGACGGAGCCCCCAGAACTCAACAAGCATCAGTCCGGTCACAATGAGTGCACTGGTAACGCACCACTGGCAGATCGCGTGGATGACGAAAAGTTCCAGGTACGTGAGGTAGGCCGAGTAGAGCGTGCCGGCAAGCGCAATCCCAGCATTAGCACTCGTAAGGACGTCGGCCTTTTGCCACCAGCGCCAGCGAGCCAACGACAAGGCAAAGAGGGCGAGATACATGAGAAGACCAAGGAGCGCAATCGGGACACCAGCGATCTTCGCGTAGGGGCTGTTCTGCACCGTGGAACAATCGCCAAGACCACAGACCAGCAATGACTGGTCGAAGGCGACAAGCGTCAGATAGCCCGCGACCCCGACGCCAGCGAAGGCAAGCGCTGTGGAGGCAAGCGACCAGCGGGGCAAGCGGTTCACGGTAGTGCTTCCTCAATCCGCTGTGTCAGATCACCCAAGCTCCGGATCGTGAAGGGAGCGCTGCCATTGACACTGAAAGACGGGGTGGCGCGTACGCCGAGCGACTGCGCCTCCCGTACCATCTGCTGGACGTCTTCCTTATGCGTCCCATCGCGCAGGCAGCTACGGAACTGCCCGACGTCGAGACCAACGACGCGAGCGATCTCCTCAAGACGACGGTCGCTGAAGGCACCAACGTTCTCACCCGTCTGGTTGGCATAGAGTGCCGCGTGGAACTCCCAGAACTTCCCCTGGTCAAGCGCACAGTAGGCCGCCTCAGCAGCGCGCGCCGATTCTGGCCCGATAAAGGCGAAGTCGCGGAACTCCCACCGCACCTTTCCGGTTGCGATGTACTGCTCAAGGATCGTGGGGAAGAAGCGTTGCTCGAAGCTCTTGCAGGCTGGGCACTGATAGTCTCCCCACTCAATGACGTGGACAGGCGCGTTTGGATCACCCAGGAAGCGACCGTCATGGGGGACACTGGTGTACTTGGAGACGTCTGGCATCTGGACGGCCGCGACCTCCTGAGCGCTGCGCTGGTTCCACCAAACGCCGATCCCAACCGCTACCAGCGCAATGACGATCGGGACGATCACGAGGAGGCGGCGGCGTTGGCGAGCACGACGCTCGGCCTCGAGCTTGCGCTGAGCACGCCGCGACAACCGCTCCTGTTCCGCACGCGAACCAGTTCTCGGCGGAAGTTCACGAGACGTCGACATTGCCCAAGCCTTCCGTCGTCCTATCCCGTTCCGTCGGCCGGAATGGTACCAGAGGACGCCCCAGAAACGCGGGGCGCCGGAACAGGAGACGTTCCGGTCTGGTGAGATCACGAGTGTCGTATCTGGAAGCACGTTCACCTTGATCCTGTCTTTCGCAATCTCTCGCCGAGTCGTCTGTTCGGTACCGCACCCGGGTGGACGAAGCCAGTGCTTGGGTTACAGCGAGCACGAACGGTTGTTTTGGGAAAGAGGCCACGGGGCTGTAGCCGCGAGGAGGGTTCTCGAGAGCGTAGACTGGTGCAGAGGGGTTGCTGTATGGAGCACAGAACGTTTCGCGACGAGCCACCGTGGACAACCTGCGAGCTGCCATATACGGTAACAGACATTTCGGCGGCACTTGCGACACCCAGCGGACGGCGCTGGCTGCGGCTCACCGTGCTCCCCCGGCTTTCCCCCGCGGCTGCCGCTGAACTGGCAGAGCAGCTGCTGGCTTTCCGCGAAGACTTCTTCGCGGTGCGACGCGACCGCTCCACGTGGCTGGTCGTCCAACGTCTTGAGCGTACAACGCTCCTGGAACACGCCGAATGGCTGGCAGGGAGCAACGCGGCACTCGCCCTATGGGAGCGGTTGGGCACAGAGGGACTTAGCGTACTCGTCACCGTGGCGCTGCGTGTCCTCCGCCGTGGAACGCCACAGGCGCGGGAAACCGTGCTCACGCTGCTGGTCGCTGATCCCACACGGGAGGTCGTGCTCCCGCGCTGGGCCAAACGAGCGCTACTCATGGTCGCGCTGGCGGATCCAGACGCAGTGGTGCGGGGACTTGCAGCTGAGACGGCAGCGACCCAGCTGCCGGAGCTCCTGCTCCCTGCCTGGCGCGCATGGGTGCGCGACCAGAGTCAGCGCGTACGGCGTGCGACGTGGGCTGTAGTCCTCGGGCGACGGAGCGACGCCGTGCCGGCTGCGCAAGAGCTTCTGACTGAGGAGGGAGCACCAGCGCCAGTGCGAGCCGATGCCCTTTGGGCACTGGGGCAAACCCTCTCGACATCAGAATTCGCACCGATCCTCGCTGCCTGCATCCAACATCCGGCCCGAGAGCTGGCGGAAGTCGCTGCCGAACTTCTCTGGACACAACACCGGCACCCCCTCCCAGCTCAGGCGGCGCTAAAGAGTCCTCATGCATCGGTGCAGGCTATTGGAGAATGGCTACTCCACCCACAGCGCGGCTCGCCGGCTGCTGGTGGTGGCCGTCCGGGGATGCCACTGCCCCTGGTGTGAGGTCACGGGGGAGGAACGTTCGCACGAGCTGCCTGCAGGGAAGAGGTGCCGACGGGGATACTGTGCGCAGTCGTAGTCACGCTCACAGGGGAAGAACTCGCTCGCCGGCGAGTTTGTCTCGCGCCGGGGATGAACCCGGGATCGATAGCACAGTGAGCAGAGGATCCGTCATGTGGCAGTTGCGGGAAAGGGATTGACCCAAGCGAGCAGCGCAAGGGTCAGCCTGCGAACTCCCATCAGGCACGGTTGCAGCGTTGCGGAAGCGGAGCATCGAGCGATGCCGAGCAGGCGGATCTGCGAGGGTCACCTCTACGGCCCTTAGAGACACGACAGAACTGCCACGTTGCAGAAGAGGAAGCTGATCGTGAGCGTGATGCGAAATGCCCATCGTCGCACTATGGGGTTCGCATCGCGGGCAGGGAGCCATCTCCTTCTCGACGATCCTCAACGGTGAGCCCCTCGACTGCTCCTTGCGTCCTGTGGCTCGCCCACCTTTCCAGGCACCCACTCCTCCCGGGGACGTCGGACGCCCGCACGACGAGAAATCAGCTGGGTCGAATAGGGGGAAGATTCTCGAACACAACAGCTGCGCGTGGCTGGCTGCAGTCCGAGGCCAGAGCTGCGAGATGACGATGCGCCAGTCTCGGTCGCATGGATACCTCACCTCACTCATGGTGATTCGATCTCACTCATTCCATTCGGCGAAGGGGATGACCCGTACCGTCACCGGACGTTCCATCAGGGCGGAGAGGATCTCACGCACCGCGACGAGCCAACGACGCTCCAATTGGCGCCGTACCGCGTCACTCGGAACTCCCAGGACGAGCTCGTCTGGTGAAGGAGCAGCCAGGAGTCGTGCCGGCCGGATGCACTCCGCAAAGGCAGACGGCGGAAGGCGTTCACTCAAGTGCTCCTGAGCGAGTGACCAAATGGCTGCAAGAGCAGGTGGTGACTCGGGAAGAGGAGTAGCCCGCTCCGGGGTGCGGGAATCCGGGGGAACAACAGAATGCTGAGTGCGGTTAGGTATGGCAAGACGCTGCGCAATCGCTTCCTCGAGCCGTGCCACAAGGAGATCGAGGGCCGGTGAGGTCAGCAAGCTCTGGAGCGAGAGTGCATTGGGAGTGGGAAGAGCGTCCGACGACCGTCCGCTCCCCGCTTGGTTCACTGCGCGGGAAGCTGTGTCGCTCGCCCGAAGGGAATGACGCGACCAGCGAGAGAGGATTTCACGGATCCGCTTGGGCGCGACATAGCGCGAACCGCTGGCCACCGCCTCGCGAATGGCTGCAACGAGGAGCTCGGCCGAGCTTTCGCCGCGACTTGCCGCGAGCGGGAGAAACTCCCGCTCGAGTTCTGCCAGGAGGGTGCGCTCGAGCGGCGAGGCAGGGCGGGCATTGGCTGCCTCAAAGCAGGCGACAACCTCCGGTGACGGCTCGAGCAGCGGACCGGCGGCGTCGGCGGGTGGCAAGTCCGGGAAGGGGGAAACACTCGTCGTAGTCGTTGCCAAAGCTTGGTCATACGTCCTGTCGGCTGGAGCAACACTGCTTGCCTCCTCTCTGTTGGACGGGCCAACCATGGTTTGGCTTTCAAGGGGGGAAGCATTGTTGGAGGGAGCAACAACGGCCGGCGAACCATTGTCGCTGCCGGCAACAGTGGTTGAGGAACCATCGTCGCTTGGTGCAACAGAGGATTGTGCCTCGTGGGAAGCCTGGGTGGCCTTGCGTCGGGCATGACCAGCGCGGGTGCGAGCGGAGAAGCGGGCATCTTCGGCTGCGGCGCGGGCGGCGAGTTGCTGCCAGAGTGGATGACGGCGGACGATGGGAAGAATTTGGTGCCACACATTCTCGCGGTCGATAGGGGCGAAGCGGGGCGAGAAGATGTGGCGGATGTAGCGATAGACTGCCTCGTCGCGCGCGGCGAGTTCCACGACGCGCAGGACGGCCTCAGCGCTGAGCACGAACCCTTCGGGACGATCTTTGACTCGATAGAAGTTATGCGGCACCCGCCAGCGGCGACCGGCCTCGTCGGTGCGTGTGACCATCTCCTTCCGGATCTCGATGAGATCGAGCGCGACGAGGATTTTGTTGATGGTGATGAGTTCGGCACGGTCCTCGCCGTAGAAGGCAGCCTCGGCCTGCTGGGAGGGGAAGGCGTAGCCGCGGTAGGGCGAATGCTCGCGACGATCGGTCCAGACAGTGTAGGAGTTGAGCAACCCCACACCCTTGAGCCCGATCAGGGGTGCGAACTGTGTGATGATGGTGTTCCAGTGCCAGAACCAGCCGCGTCGGCGGCTGTCCTCGCCGCTTCGCTCCGGTTGGTCGGCTGGGGCCACCGGCCGGTCGGACATCCTCTGGCCCCTTCCCGCACTCCGCTCGTTCCCTAGCATAGAAGCACGTGCAGCTTGAATCAAGGCATGACATCCTTTCATCACATGCTTCACGCGTTACTTCCTTTGCTCCGCGTCGATCATCAGACGATCTCTGTGGCGGGGGAGTGTGCTCTGTAGGCACGATACGAGTCGTCTGCGAGGAAAGCCATGGCACCGCGATCGCCATTCGGAGGCGGAGTACATCGCATCGGCGGTGCCGGTGGCCGAGAGCAGTTCCGGAGGAGCAGCGTCGTGTGAGGGTGTTTCGGCACGAGATGGCGCGGACTCTGGGGGAAGGCCCGTGCCTTGGGTAACAGGGCTAGCTGCGGGATTGCAGCTTTGTTGCCCCCGTCGCGGGCGCGAATGGTGGACGACGCGAGGTGGGCGAAAGCTCCCGAAAGAAGATTCCCCAGCTCGCACTCTGTTTGTGGGTGCACACTCTTGCTCCTCAATAAGAAACACTGTTTCGGTGGGCGGAAAGCGGACAGGGTCGACAGTGGAGGAATCACTGGAGCAGTCGATCCTGTGCGGGGAAAAGAGGGAGTGGGGCAGGCGCCCTATGGGGACGGTGCCAGATCGCCCACTCTGATGAGGCTGCGACCGCCATACTCCTTCTGGCCTGATGAGTCTCACGCGGTCGGTGGGTATCGCGGACACGAGTTCGGCTCGTGGTGCCTGATCGCTTCGTGCACGCTGGCGTGGCGACCACGTTGTTACGAAGACGGCTGGGACGTTCCAGTAGCCATCACAGTGTGAGACTCGGCTGTGAAACATTGGGAGACAGAGCCCAAAAATCGGCCAAGCGCCGGAGAGCACGAGCCAGCGGCGGGATAACCCTCATGCTCCCGTGATCCAGCACGCAGGATGTCGGGACTCCGGTGCGATAGGTGGCTTGAGGTTCCGCGTGCAGAATAGCGTGCTGTGTTGCGGTGCTGAGCGAGTGGCGAAGTGCAAAAGGAGGTTTGTCCTGCGCGAGGGGAGTCCGCGTGCCCATCCAGGCGCCGACTCGTGGACAACTCGCCTGAGCGGTCGACGGCACGTCCCCGTCGCTTGAGGCAAGTGGATGTCTCACCGGAGTGGCAATCCCTGGAACGGTCACGCGCACGCAGCAGAGCAGGGACGCGAACAGGCTGTGAGCTGTGGGCACCTCGAGGTTTCGAATACGATCTCGGTCCGATGTGCCAATGAGGGAAAAGCAACTCCCGTGCGCGTGACGCTTTGCTGGGGAATTGCATGGACGTATTGCTTGCGTATCCACTTGAGAGGTGCTAGTATAGTCGCGTGAGGATGTGCGGGAGGAGTTGAGATGGCGATTCTCTTGCCTTATCGCACTGATCCGCGCTTGTTGTTCCAGGTGCTCGAGTACGCCAAGGGACGTGGAGTCGATCGCAGCGTATTGGAGGCTCGCTTGGGGGGTGGAGAGCCGCTGCGTGAGACGCTGAATGCGCTGGAGCAGTTGGGGCTGATCGAGCGGGATGACGCCGAGGTGCGCTTGACCGAGGCCGGACGGCGACTTGCCTACGCTACAGATGCTGTGGAACGCCGACGGGAGCTCGCGCGGGTGGTCTTGAGCTATCCACCCTACGGGGGCGCGATCGAACGAGCGCTCCGCGAGGGGCTCAGTGTGATGGATGGGCCGTGGGTCGAGCGGGTCTGGCAGGTGGAGATGCGCCTCGGGCAGCCGCGCAACCGGGTAGAGGAGGCTCGAACATTCTTCTTCAAGCTCGCCGAGGAGGCTGGGCTGGGCGTCTTCCGCCGTGGTGTGCGGGGTCAGCCGTCGCGGCTGGTACTTGCACCGGACCTAGAAGAGCAGGTTCGAGCGCTTCGCCCGTTGCTGGCGCGAGCGGAACCATTGCGGGGTGTTTCCGAAGAGGCAAGCGAGGAGCAGACGGAACGTGCGGAGGTGCAGCCGGAGATGCCACCACGCCTCGCCGGGGAGGGGACATTCGAAGCGGCAGGTGGCGTGCCGATCACGGTGACAATGACGGTGACCGTCGATCTTACGACGTGGGAGCTCGAAAAGATTGAGGCGTTCTTGCGCCTTCTAGGTATGGTGCCCGAGGGCGTGCGACTGTCACGGTGAACGAGGGATATCAGGAAATAGTCTGCTCACGGTGCCGCGCCCGGAGCAGTATGGTGCAGGGTGCTGCCAGTGCATCTGACCCCATGGTCACCATACTGCTTCCTTGATCGGTACCTTTCTTCTTTGGGGCGGTCGCCCATCCCCGCATACCAGCTGATCAGGCGCAGCAAGAGAGGCGCGCGATGTCCTGACTGGCGGCAAGAGCCGCGAGCCGCAGACCCTCGGCACAGGTCAAGTAAGGGGCGAGGTGCTCGCGCAGGTCATCGAGGGTCAAGCGGTGGGCAATGGCCAGCACCGCAGCATCGATGAGCTCGCCAGCGGCACTGGCGACGGCTTGGGCGCCGAGTAGGCGCCCACTTTCCCTGTCGGCCAGAACGAGGACACCGCCATAGGGCTGGAAATTGACGCGTTCCCGAGCGATCGCCTCCGCGGGAGCGAAGCCAGTGAGGAGACGGTATCCAGCAGCTGTGGCCTGGGCTCGCGTGAGCCCGACCGTGGCGAGTTGCGGGTCGGTAAAGAGCACGGCTGGGACAGCAGAGAGATCGAACGGTCGGTTCTCCCCGAGGAGTGCGTTTCGTGCGGCAATTCGGCCAGCTGCTGCGGCGACGTAGACAAACTGAGGGGTGAGCACTACGTCGCCCGCGGCGTAGACGCGCGGGTTCGTTGTGCGCAGAGTGGCATCGATGATCGGCGCGCCGCGTTCGTCGACAGCGATCTGAGCAGTAGGAAGATTGAGCGCGTCGGTATTCGGGAGACGTCCAGTGGCCACGAGCACGGCGTCGGCATCGAGTGCCTCTTCGTGCTCCCCTCGGGTCATGAGGAGGCGTATGCCTGAGGGCGTGCGGTCGATGCGCTGGACATGAGTGCCGAGCAGAAACTGGAGACCTTCGGTGGCGAGGGCCTGCTGGAGAGCTTCGGCGAGTTCTGGCTCGACCTCGGGGAGGAGCCGAGGACGTCGCTGGACAAGCGTTACTGCGGTACCAAGTCGGTGGAACGCTTGGCCAAGTTCAAGTGCGACAAAGCCAGCACCAAGGATGACGAGAGAACGGGGCAGACGCTCCAGATCGAGCGCGCTGGTGCTGGTAAGAAAGGGGACGTCGAGGAGCCCTGGAAGCGGAGGAATGGCGGGACGAGCGCCGGTGGCGAGGAGGGTAGCACGGGGCCGGATGCGCCGTTGCCCAACAACGACCGTTTCGGGATCAAGGAAACGGGCCGTGCCGCGGATGAGTTCCCAGCCATAGTAATCGACGAGTGCCTCGTACTTTTCCGCGCGGAGTGCGGCGATCAGCGCACGCTGCTGGCTACGCAGTGCGGCGAGATTGACCGCATCGAGGCTGGTCTCGATGCCACGGTAGGGGTGAGTCGCGGCGAGATGAGCGAGTTCCGCAGCGCGGAGAAAGAACTTGCTTGGAACACAGCCAACATTCACGCAGGTGCCGCCGAGCGTGCCCTTTTCGACCATAACGACGCGGGCGCCCAGTTGTCGAACCTCGATCGCTGCAGCGAAGCCGGCGCTACCGCCACCGATGATCAGGAGATCTGTATCGAAGGCGTGAGAAGCGTTTACGAGAAGCACTCGTTGCAGGTGGGAGTCGCTGCGGGCTGTCTTCGGGGGGTTGTCAGGGGCCGTTGGAACATCCATTTCTTGCCGGAATTCCTGAGACGGGCGGAAAAGCCGGCTGTGAGGCCCCGTACCATCACGTGACTGATCAGCTGGGGAATTGTGCGTCTGGGAGTGGGGAAGTGGTTCGCCGTGACAGGTGGGGCAAATCGGATCTCGGCCGTCGTGGAGCGCTAGCTCGTCAGTCATCGCGGCCTTCCTTTCGCCGTGTCTGCCTACTGCACAAGATGCAGGCGTTGCTCCCATTGGGCAGCGCAACGCGATGCTGTACCCGATCTCCAAGCTTGAGCAGGGTCACTGCGCTGCCGAAGAAGCAGAGCCCAGGGATCAGGCCACTGTTCAAAGGGCGCTTCAGCACAGCAAGCCGGAGCCAGACGAGGGTCGCCAAGAGCCGTACGACCACCGTGACGTCTCCAATGAGGAGCCGGGCGAGCAGTTTGCGGGTAATGCCACCGGCGAGACCGAAGAGAGCCACGATCTTGATGGCCGTGCTGCGGGTTGAGGCAACCACGTAACGAGGCTAGGGTGTTCCCACAGGGTGTGGGGAGGAGACGATCCGGCCGCTGCACCGTGGCCCCGCAACAGCATGTGAGTTCGCAGAGGGCAATGTGCGCGAGCGTGGTGAGACTGCTGCTTTCCATCAGCGAGATGCTCCTTGCGCGACGGGTGGTCCTCTGGGGTCAAGAGTCACCAGCGGGGATATCCCGCTCGCTCTACATTCGCCGTTGTCTCATTCGCCTTTTCGTTCGCTGTAATCGCGGACATGGTGAGTTGCGCGCTTCCTCCAAGCGGGATATCTGGCCTGCGCAGTGGAGTCTAATATATACGGATATCCGTATGCAATGAGTCACGGTTCGTCGACTTGTGGACGGTGTGCCTGGGCCAAGTCGTCATCGCCAAGGCGGAACCCTTGTCTCCGAGAAGGGAGACGGAAGGGCCCCGGGGGCGATGCGCCCCGGACAGCAGTCGGTTATCCTTCCCGACAAGTGGGCATCGCTGAGAGGGACTCAGGGAGTACTCCGATGGGGACGAGACGACGTGAGCGGTGGGTTGGGCGACTGGCTTGGGCAAACGCCGTCGCCATGGGGCTGGTGGTCCTACTCGGTGCGACAGTGACCGCGACCGGTTCAGGGTTTGGGTGCGGCGAGTCATGGCCACTCTGCCATGGAAGACTATTTCCACCGCTGACGGCGGAAGGGATCATCGAATACAGCCACCGGGTGGCGACGCTGGTGAGCGGGCTCCTGTTGCTGGTGCTGCTCGGGCTGGTGGCTCTCGAGCGGCGTCAGGTGTTCGCGCGCTGGGAGGCGCGCATCATCGCTGGGTTGTTAGTCGGCACGCTCCTGTTGCAGTCAGCGCTGGGGGCCTGGGCTGTTCTGGCACCGCGGTATCCACCGGTCATGGCTGTGCATTTTGGCGTCTCACTGACAGTGTTTGCCAGCGCACTTCTCCTTGCCCTGGTGCTGACACGTGGTGATGTCTTGCATGCCTTGCGGGCGTATGGTGCGCCGCGTGCAGTGACGCGTGGTGCGTGGGCGCTGCTTCTCGGCACGTACGCGGTGGTCTATCTCGGTGCATACGTGCGACACACGAACGCGAGCCTGGCCTGTGTCGACTGGCCACTCTGTCAGGGGCGGTTGGTACCGGAGCTGAGTGGAGCGACCGGGATCGTCTTCCTGCATCGGCTCAGTGCAGCTGTTCTGACGCTCGGCCTTTTGGCACTCGTGATACGGCTTCGGAGAGATGCGGAACTCCGGCGCGTGCGCCCAGATCTCGTGACCAGTAGCATGCTCGCGCTTGGACTGCTGCTCGCGCAGTCAGCAACCGGGGCCTGGGTGGTATTGAGCCGAATGAGCTTGGTCAGCGTGCTCGGGCATGCGGCGGTGGTGACGGTGCTCTTCGGCGTGCTGTCGGTCTTGGCGATGCAGTCACTGCCGAGTCGAGCGGCAATGCAGGAGATAGCGCCGGTTGTCCGAGCCGAGCAGCAGCTTCAGACATCGCGCTCATGAGGATTTCGAGGGGGGAACTGGTGGCGGAAGAGGCGGAGCACACGAAGGAGTCGTGGCCAGAGAATATCGTCGTTCGAGTACGTGGACCGTTTTACGATGTCTGGACATCGCAGGGTGTCATCCGCTGTGTCGTGCGCGGAGCACTAAAGCGGGAGCGGCGGCGGGAAGACTTGGTTGTCGTCGGTGACCGCGTGGAGGTGCGGATTGTCGGGCCAGGCGAAGGGGTGATCGAGGCGGTTGCGCCGCGACGGCGAGCGCTGGTGCGGCGAGCGCGCGACCGCGAGGTGGCACAGGTGATTGTGGCCAATCTCGATCAGTTAGTGGTGGTCCTCGCGGCGGCGCAGCCAGAACTCAGCCTTGGAATGTTGGATCGCTTCCTCGTAGTCGCTGAATCGCAAGATCTTCCGACGGTGATCTGTTTGAACAAGGTTGACCTGGATCCGGAGGGACGAGCACGGGCGGCACTCGCACCGTACCGAGCGATCGGCTATCCGGTGGTCGAGACGAGTGTCGTGACGAGGGTCGGGCTCGAAGAGCTCTGGCGGATGCTCGAGGGGAAGCTCTCCGCGCTCGCTGGGCCGTCGGGAGTAGGGAAGACCAGCCTGGTGAAAGCATTCCGACCGGAGCTGGAGCTCCGGATCGGTGCAGTGAGTGAGGCGACTGGTCGTGGCAGGCACACAACGACGGCGAGTGAGCTGATCCAGCTCGACGAGCGGACATTTCTCGTCGATACCCCGGGGATCGGGGTGTTGCATCTGTGGGCATTGCTTCCTGAGGAGCTGGGACAGTATTACCGGGAATTTCGGCGGTATCTTGGCGCCTGTGCCTACCGTGATTGTCGGCATCTTGACGAGCCAGGATGTGCCGTTCGCGCTGCGGTCGAAGCGGGCGAGATCGATGCTGGCCGGTACGAGCGCTATCGGGCGATCTACCAAGATCTCGAGGAAGAGGCAGAACGGCAGGGCCGGTGGGAAGTGGAGCGGTTGCGCCGCGAAAGGAGGACACGGTGAGCGGCGAGTTGGTGACGGCGGTGCGAGAAGCGGTGGCAGCGACCTTGCGGGAGCAGCACCAGGTGCTACGGGAGCTCGTTCGTGGACTCAGCCCGGCTGTCCTCAACTGGTCACCAGGACCGGAGATGAATTCACTCGCCGTGTTGGTGGGGCATCTCCTGGATGCAGAACGTTATCTCGTGGCCGCGGCAGTGCATGAAGCGGTCGAGCGTGACCGTGAGCGCTGGTTTCGCTACGAGGCAGCGAGCGATACGGCTCTGCTCGAGTTGATTGACCAGACTGAAGCGGAGAGTCTCGCACGCCTGGAGCGGTTAACGGCGGACACGTTGACGCGTGAGTGGACGCCGCCGAACGATCGGCTGGGGCGGCGGTTCACTGGCATGCGCTGGCTTCTCCATGCCATTGGGCACAACCGCGAACATATTGGGCATGCGTCGTTGACGCGGCAGCTCGCCGAGCAGCGTGGCATTGGCTGATAGGGGTGCGCAGGGGGCGCCGTGCCGTTGTGGTTCCTGCGCCTGTTGGGTGTCGTGCTCGCGCTGGGTATCGTCGCCGGCTTGTTCCTGCTCGCCTTTGCCAAGGCAGGGTTGCTCTAAAGCAAGAGGCGATGCCCTTACCAAATCGCGGTGAACTGGCGGAAAGGTGTTCTGCTTCCAAGGGGCGTCGTCGCGTTGTCGCTTTTCGGCGGGGTGTACCAGGGTTGTGATGAGGAATGCGCTCAAGTACTACGGTGCTCCGCATTCTGAGTGGCCGAGGGCACGAGCGGTCGCAACCGTGTGAGATGGGAAGATCCTGCTCCGATTGGTGTCGATGGGACAGCCATCCGGAGCGGCGCGCTGATGCCTGCTGGGAACGGTAGGGAGGGGCGGGGTGCCGGTACACCGGCACCCCGCGTAGAAAGACACGGCCAGTGGGGTTGCGTCAGTTCGCAAAGTGGTGCCCGTCGCCAGATACGGCCCCAACAGCTTCCCGGGTCGGTAGTTCGAGATCAGCGCGGATATTGTTCTCGAAGTATTCGACGTGTCGCCGCATCGCCTCGCGGGCTGCGAGTGGATCGCCGGCGGCGATTGCCGTGTAGATGTCCTCGTGCCCGCGGAGTGAGCGAGTGAGCCGCTCCGGTGTTCGGGTGGTCATAAGCCAGCCGCTGAAGAGGACATCGCTGAGCGGCCGGCGTGCTTCGCGGAGCAGGCGGTTCCCCGCTGCCTCCATGATCACCTCATGGAAGGTCACATCGAGGCTGACATAGGTCGCGGCATCGGCATCGGCGACTGCGGCACGCATGCGTCCGAGGAGATCGTTGAGCCGAGCCAGGTGTTCCGGTGTGCGGCGTACCGCCGCGAGTTCGGCCGCGGCAAGCTCGAGAATCTTCCGGAGCTCCAAAATCTCCTCCAGCCAGCTTGGATCGCGGTTGGAGCGCAGCCGCTCGAACAGCACCATCGGATCGAGATGGTTCCACTGTTCGGCCGGTTGGACCCACATGCCGCTTCCGTGCCGGACAGCGACCAGCCCCTTCTCAACCAAGATGCGGATTGCTTCGCGGATCACGATGCGACTCACACCGAACTGACGGGCAAGTTCCGGCTCGGAGGGGAGTGCGGTACCGGGTGGGATGGCACCGCTGACGATTTGCTTGAGGAGTTCCTCGACGACGCGCTGGTGGAGTCGCTCGTGGGTGATTGGCTTACCGGTCACTCGTGTTGCTCTCATCATGGTGTTCTCTCCTAACCTCCGTGTTCGACGAGACCATCGTTTCGTTCCTAAAGTGTACAGCTCACGACGTGACGAGTGCGCTAGCGCGTTTCGCCACTGCGAACAGTTTGCCAATATCGTGCTGTGCATGATGCCGGGAAACTCCTGATCGGTGCAGTGCAGCGTGACGATCTGGCCTGACTATGTTGCGGAGATGTGACTCTGGACAGTTGAGGGCGCTTCGGATCTCCTAGAATGCCTTCGGGAACAGGCGTACCGCTGTATAGTAGTGTCTTCGTCTTTCTGTGGTTGCTGGACGCAGTCGGCGGCGCGGGATGCCGACCGGATGGCTCGTTAGTCTCATCCCACACGTTCTCTCAAGGAAGGTACCTCTCAGCTGTTCCCGTAGGGGGAAGAGCGGTGCACGATGCCTTGCAGGGCATGGTTTGGCTTCTGCTGGGCTTGCTGGAGAGGCATGGAGGCTGCCGTGCCAAGGCAGACGTGCTGCACCGTTTCCCAGGGAGATACCATCCTTACCTTTCTCTGTGGAGACAGCCGCAATCGGCACGGGAAGCGCCTGCCCGTGTGGGCAAGGAAGGACTTGGGTCGAGAGATGGGAGGTGAAAGGCCCTGACGTGCTGCGAGGTGCGTGGAGTGGGTCCTGCAAGGGGTCGACGACAGTTCGGATCCGCCACTGACGTGGACGCCCTTTGTCTCCGGGTTGGATATACTCGTGCCAGGACACTCCGGGGGAAGGGATGGGGACGACACACGACCCCAGCTCTGGGGTTTCGTGCCATTGCGCGACCAGCTGGGATATTCGCCTCCACGCCGCGCAGGCTGCGCTCCATGCTGTCATCGACCTCGACCAGCTTACGACCAACGCTCGTGCGCTCCTGCGGGCGCTTCCGCCTGATGCGGAACTCCTTGCTGTTCTCAAGGCGAATGCCTACGGTCATGGACTCGTCCCCGTGGCGCAGGCGGCGCTGGCTGGTGGTGCGCGCTGGCTCGGCGTTGCCCGCATCGAGGAAGGACTCATCCTCCGCCGTGCCGGCATCACCGCACCGATTGTCGTCCTCGGCCCACCAAACCACGCGCGTCTCCGCGAGGCGCTCGCTGCCGATATCGCTCTCGCCGTCGGCTCGGCTGCTGATGTGGCTGCGGTACGAGCTGCCGCGGCACAGCTAAATCGGCGGGCCCGCCTTCACCTCGAGGTTGATACCGGCATGCACCGCTTTGGGTGCGAGCCGCAGGAAGCCATTGCACTTGCTCGTGCTATTACCTCGGACCCGTTCCTCGAACTCGAGGCTGTCTATACCCACTTCGCCACCGCCGATGCACCGGATTGTCGCACGCTCCATCTCCAGCAGACACGCTTCCGTGCAGTCCGCGAGCGACTGCGTGACGAAGGACTTCACCCACCGGTCGTTCACCAGGCGAATAGCGCTGCGGCACTTCGCGGCGCGATCGGCGATCCCGATCTTCCCGGCCGGCGCGTTGTCCGCGCTGGTATCGCCTACTACGGCCTCCCGCCGGCGCCGGGACTCGCCTTGCCAGCCGGTATCCGCCCGGCGCTGGAGCTCCGCGCTCGACTGGCGCGCTGCTTCACCGTTGCGCCTGGCGAGGGGATCTCTTACGGTCACACCTTCATCGCTGACCGCCCGTTCCGCTGTGGACTTGTCCCGATCGGCTACGCTGATGGGCTCCCGCGCGCACTCTCCAACCGCGGTTGGTTTGCCGTGAGTGGCATTCCGTGCCGTATCCTTGGGCGTGTCTGCATGGACCAGACGATCATTTCCCTGGAGGAGCTCCCTGCGGCAAAGCCCGGCGACCCGGTCGTTATCCTCGGTCGTGGGGATGACGGCGCGATGACTGCGTGGGACGCGGCGGAACTTAGTGGCACAATCGCCTACGAGATCCTCACCAGCCTGGCCGCGCGTATCCCACGCCTCTACCAGCGTGGTGGCCAGATTGTTGCTCTCGCTGATGTCTCCGGACTCGCCTGGCATCCCGACGCGTAGTAGCATTGACTTGCCCGAACATGGGAAGATTGTCCTGCAACACGATGCTGCCGATGCGACAGATCCTATCGGCAGCTGGCAGGACGGCAGGCAATGTCCGATCGACCAATTCGCATTCTCGTCGTTGACGACCACGCGCTCTTCCGACAAGGTCTGTGTCAGCTCCTGGCGACGACCGACGATCTTCTTGTCGTCGGTGAGGCGGGCTCGGGTAGCGAGGCCGTGGAGCTTGTCACCCGACTTGCACCGGATGTTGTGCTCATGGACATCGCGATGCCGGATCTCGATGGCATCGCCACGACCGAAATCCTGCGCCAGCGTTACCCGGGGATCCGCATTGTGATGCTTACCATGTATGACGCTGCAACGCATGGGGCGGCAGCGCGCGCTGCTGGTGCTAGTGCCTATGTGGTCAAGAGTAGCCGTCCTGAGGAACTGTTCCAAGCTATCCGGGCTGCCGCGAACGGTGCCAGTCCTCCGCCAAACGGAAATCCGCATCTGCGTCCGACCGTAAGTAGGAAGCCCTCTGACGACGACCGGCTCGCACACCTGGAACGTCGGTTGCGCTGGCTCGAGTCGCAACTGGCCGAACTCGCTGCGCGTCAGGCTGCGACCCCACCAGCGGAGCCGAACGGAGCAGCTCGAGCTGCTCGAAGTGTTCCGGCCGCACCAGTCACAGAAGAGGCGCCGCCTGTTCCTCCGCCCCCACCACCCCCCACATCCGCTTCTCCTGTTGCGGCTCCAGTCGGAGGAGTCCGTCCGACGAGGATTCCACGCTCCACTCCAGCTCCTGCACCCATGCGACGGCGCCTGCTGATCTTCGGTGCAGGGACACTAGCAGCTCAGGCGGTGGCGTTGGTCGCACTTCTTGCACCGTTGTCTCTCCCTCTTCCCACAACCTGGGTCGCACTGAGTAGTGGACTCGCAGCCAGCGTTCTTCTCCTGACGCTGGCAGCAACTGAGCGCGAACGACCAGGTCTTGCCCATCTCGTCTTACTGCTTATGCTGGCGAGTGCTGTTTCCTGGAGCATCCTCACGACCTGGCAGGCGAACGTCTTCCTCCGCACTACCGCCTTTGCTGGCCTCGTCCTCCTCGGAATATCGGCCCTTGGGTTGTCCTGGTGGCGAGGCTACCTCCTCGCCGCTGGGCTCGCTCTCGCCATGGTCGCTCTGACACCGTTCCTGTTGAAGATGCTTCCGGCCTACCTGATGCTTCCCTGGATCACTGGATCGGTTGGGATCGCAACGGTGCTTGCCTGGGTGCGGCTGCGCACCCGCGATGTCCCGGTCGCTTGGGAGTGGCTGCCGCTTGCCCCGCTGTTCGCCGGACTTCCCTTGCTCCTGGGCTGGGCGGAGCGTGCGCACAGTATGGAAACAGCGCTGCTTGCCGTACCTTGGCTGGTGCTTGTCCCGCTCCTCTGGCAAGCAACTCGTGCCGGCCGCCGATCCGTGACTGTCGTCCTGCTCGTTGCCGTCGGACTTCTCCTCGGCACCGGGGGCTGGCTCCTGCGTAGCGCAGCCCCCGCAACGCAAGCGGCCGCGCTCACGGTCGTCGCGGGTAGCCTCGCGCTCCTGGCGCTCCTGCTGTGGCAGGCGGCGCAGCAAGAGCCGCTTGTCCCCGCACCCTGGGAGACAACAGCAGGCCTGGCCGCGCTCAGTCTGGCTATCGGTGCAGCTCGCCATCCGGAGCCAGTCGTCGCACCGGTTGCCTGGTGCGCGCTTGCCGTGCTTATGGCTGTCTCAGAGCGGCGGCGGATGTTCCGACAGTGGGCGGCTTTCGCGCTCTTCCTCGCTGGAGGTCTCGCAGCGCTCTCGGTTGTTCTCCGTTCAGACGACACGACGCGGGTTGCCTCGGTGCTCGTGGCTGTTGCGCTCACGACGGCGAGCGCTCCCTTTGTGGTGATGAGACCACGGCTCCAACTCGCTTGGCTTGCTGCCGGCGCACTCATGCTCGGCCTCGCTGCGGCTCAGCAATTCGAAGGAGTGGGCGAGATCGCTGCACTGAGCGTACTCGCCCTTGCCGCGCTTCTGCTTGCTCGCTTTTCCCCAATGGTGGCGAGTTGGAGCTGGCTTCCGGCCGCAGGGCTCGGCGCCGCTGCCCTCCTGGCGGCACTCACCGGTCCACTCTCGCCAGCCCGTCTCGGGCTTTCGCTCCAGCCAGCGGTTCCTGCGACAAGCGAGCCGGTCGTTGCGGCGACCATCCTCGTTGCGGCAGCACTCGCTGCTGGCCGCGTGCTCGGCCGGCGCTGGCGCTGGGCTGCGATTGCTACCGCTTTACTTGTCGTCGCCTATGCCCTCCCAGCGGTGCTTCCGGATGCTGCGCTTGTTGTGAGTTGGCTTGCACTCGCCGTTGCGCTTGCTCATGCGCTCGGTGGTAGTCCGTGGCGGTGACTCGTCCACGGAATTCTTGCCGGTTGGGGCGAGGATTGCTCCGGTATACGACGGCGTCTCCGCGACGGCCTGCATTTTCCTGAGCAGTACCTCTCCGGCTCTGTCCGTTGCGTAGTGCTGAGGGGAGTGTCTCCCGAGCCTCCAGGCGAACGGACAGCATCCTAGAGCGCGAAGCCGGTAGGGAAGGGGTCATCATCCCGCAGGATGAGTGTGGCGATCCCCATGCAGTACGACATGGTGCTGATCTCGCTGTGGATTGCATCCCCTTCGCGGCGCAGCGGACGCGCTATGAAGCGGAGGCCGACGGGGCTTTCGTGGTAGTAACTCGCACCGAGCGGGAGACGGTTGCTGGCGACGAGCGCCGCGACGCGGGCTGCGGTGCCGGTGCCAGACGGAGTGCGCCCCATGGTACGCGGCGCGTAGAAGTTGGCGACGCGTGCGCCAGCCGGTTGACTGCTTGATCCGGATGGGAGTGGCGAGCCGTTGGCATCGAGTTCCTGGACGAGGGTGACAAGATCGACAGGGCGACCGGAGGTGACACCGGGGACATCGGCGCGAAGCTGAGCACGAGCTGCCTGCCACAGGAGGGTGCCAACCTCAAGTACGCGCTCGCGCGCACTCGGTGGGAGTTCGGGGCCTAACTCGAGACCGAGCGCAGTAGCGTCGACAAAGGCGTAGAGGAGCCCACCCCAGGCAAGCGTGACGGGAACAGGGCCGAGTTCGTGTGTTTCCAGCACGGCGTCACCAAGGGCATAGGAGGGGCCACTGGCCATGGTAGCGGCGACGACGCGCCCCTGCCGAAGACTAATGCGCACCGGGACGGTGCCGAGCACGGTGTCGAGCAAGAGCTCCTGCTCGCCGTCTTCGACTGTACGCGGTACCAAGCCGCTCTCGACGAGAGCGATAGCGACGCTGAAGGTGGAGTCACCGCAGGCATCGAAGTAGCCATCGGGATGGACGAAGATGACGCCGGCATGGCTGGTGGGATGTTCCGGCTCGGTGAGGAAGGCTCCGAGAAGATTGCGATGCCCGCGAGGTTCTCGGCAAATGAGCGCACGCAGATGGTCGTAGCGGGCGGAGAGGTCGTTTTGCTTCTCGCGCATGGTGCGACCGCGAAGTGGTGGACATCCGGCGACAACGATGCGGGTGGCCTGGCCATGATGGTAATCCCAGACATGGAGCACGTGGCGTGCATTGCCGAACATGGTGGGTCTCCCCCTTCCCACGTGGATGACCGGCGCGTCTCCCACGACGTCCCGCGGTCGCAGCGCTTCCCCGTTGCTGCGAGAGGCGATTGTGGCTGAGCTCCACCGACCGGTTGCGGCGATGCGCCGTGGACTTGTGGCTTTTCGCGTGCCCTCTCGGGCACTGCGACAAGAGTTCGTGAAGGAGCGCGTTCGGTTTGGTGTTGTCGCGTGCCAGAGAGCAGAGCACGGCCCCACCCATGATACGACGGGGGAGCGTCTCAGGAGGCAGCAGGGAGACCGAGTAGGAGCGCAATGAATCGCGCCCGCTCGTTGGTCGGCCGTGAGATGATCGATCGCACTCACCTGAGCACTTCGCGATCTCAGGCACGGACGAGGCGGATGTGGCCGCTAGGCGCTGGATTGCACGCGTCTGGTTCAAGCGAAAGCGGCGCTTCAGGGGATCACTGCTGCAGAACAAGACAAGCGGTGATACCGCTCGTGTCGTGGGTGAATGTAGCAGAACGGATAGAGCAAGAAGCGCGCTTGGCGTCACACCGCTGATGCTGGGGCTGCTCGACCTGGTGAGGGGTGGGCGGGAACGTGGCACCTTGCTGGTCCCGTTGGCGAAACGTGTTTTCGCTGGCTCAGCGCTCGGTGGGGACAGAGCAGATCGGTAGCCTCGATGACTGCGGAAGTGGTGCTGGTATGCTGCCTGCGTCGGATGTCTGCCGAGAGGTGCGGGCACCGAGCTCGAAGAGCGGTCGACAGGAGAGACCGGCTGCACAGTGATACAGAGAGTGTGAGAGGGTAAAGCGATGAGTCAAGAGCCGTACGCACGCGGACTGGTACCGGAGCGGCCATTCGTGGCGGTTGAGGAAATGGAGGGGGAATTCGTTGCGGTGCTGGGGGTGAGCTTTCCCAACCGGGATCTAGCGTTGGAGCCGTACGGCTCGCGGGCATTTCCGGACGGGTCGATTGCCGAGGTGTGCGTAACGGACGAGTCGGCAGCGGCACCAGGGAAGCGGGTGGCACGGGCTGCGTACCTTGGATTCGTGCGGTTTGCACGGGGTGGGGTGATTGCGGTTGGGATGGAGTGCCGGATGGAGGGGGAGATCGTCGGTGAGGTGGTGGGGTTCGACGGGGCACATGCGCCGAACCACTGGAACATCGTGGTGCGGGGATCGCGCTTCGCCAACGGCGCGGAGCGGGGAATCCACCTCAACGAGCGGATCCGGTTTGTTTACCAGTCGCATGCAGAATCCTCGTTAGGGTAGGAGTGGGGCGGCCGTTGGAGGTGTGGCCGCTGATCTGCTCGCGCTGTCCAAGCTCCATTAGGTTCCTGGCAACCAGAGTGAACAAGGCTGACCTCCTCGCCGCCCTGGTGATTTTTCTTCTACCCAAGCCTTGCAAGGAACGAGGCGTGCCTTGTGTAGACAGATGTCCAGCAGGGTGACTAGGAGGGATGCCGCGGCAGATAAGGGACGGTAAACCAGCCGAACCTCGACCGGCGTGCTCGGAGGGTAGTGCGAGCGGCTAGGATACGATGCGAGCGGCGGGTGCGCTGCTCCTGGGAAGGGGAAGAGCATGCGGGGTGCGCGGAGCGCTCTGCTGATGTTTATCGTCCTCACTGTGACGGTACCGCTCGGTGCCTCAGCACAAGAGGCGACACCGGTGTGGTGGTCGCTCGCCGGGATCGATCGCGACCGGGCGCTGGTGCTGGTCAACGGGGATGGGAGGGTGCGCACCGCGCTCGTACAGGGAATGCCCGTGACCGAAGTGGTGTGGTCACCAGAGGGTGGCCGACTTGCCTTCACGGGACTACAGAACGGAGTGCCGGTGGTGGGGATTGCGACAACCGGTTCGCCGCCACGCGCGTGGGTGCTTGCTCCCGGTAGGGATCCCGCGTGGTCGGCGGATGGGCGGTGGCTGGCATGGCGCGATGGGGACGAGGTGGTGATTGCGACCCGCGAGGGTGAGCTGGTGCGGCGGGTCGCGGTGGGAGCGAACAGGCTCGTTTGGTCGTTGGATGGTCGCTGGTTGGCCTTCACCAAGCCGACGGGTGAGCCAGACTATTCGTCCTGCCCGGTGGTCGAGGTGGGATGGATTGCACGTGCGACCGGAGCGGTGACGATTCTCGGGCGAGGGATCGGGGACGTGGCGTGGATCGCCCGGCGGGGAGATGCTGAGCAGCCGCAGCTGGTATATACGGGTGCGAGCGACGCACGACTCCGGTGGGCCGACCCGACGAGTGGAACGAGTGGTGTGCTCTGGGACGGATATGCTGAGACGTGCCGCGGGCCACTGCTCACCTCAGCGGACGGGCAGTGGCTAGGTTTTCTGGATGTGGCCGGAGGCGGAGACGACGTCGTTCTGCTGAATCTGGTGACAGGAGGAACGCGGCGGTTGGACGACCTTCCGGTCGGATACCCGAGCGTGCAGCTACCGCGGGTGTATCTCTGGCTGGATCCACTGGCGCGTTTTCTCTACGCGAGTAGGAGTTTCCCGACGGTCGTGACGCGCGTGGACCTGGTCACAGGGGCGCGAACGGTCGCGGCGACAGATCCGGGGATTCTGGTTGCAGTGGGGCCAGAGGGGGAGCGTCTTGCCTTCGTCCGGAACTCGCCAGGAAAGCCGCCCGTGCTGGTCATCGTCGAGCCAGCGACCGGACACATGGAAACAGTGGAGAGGCTCGGCTGGGTAGCCTGGGAGCCAGCAGCCTACCAACCGGTCGTGTTCAGTGCCTGGCGGCGGACGTGGGAGCGGGAAGACCGGCCGGTAGCGGCAGGACTGGCGGCGCGGAGTTGGACGTGGGGACCGCAGCCACTGCGGGTGACCATCGAGGAGTACCGCGATGCGCCGGGTGGGCGTCGGGCAGTGCTGTACTGGGACAAAGCGCGGATGGAGGTGACAGCGCTCTCGGGGAGCCGTGATACCCGCTGGTATGTGACGAATGGGCTTTTAGCAAAGGAACTGATTACTGGGCAGGTGCAGGTGGGGGACGCGGTGTTTGAGGAGCGGGAACCGGCGATGATTCCAGTGGCTGGTGACCTAGACGATCCATCCGGCCCGACATACGCGACATTCCGGGACTTCCTGACGGCGCCGCCACTGCCGGTGGGAGCGGAGATCCGCTGGCGGATGCATCGGGATGGGAGAGTAACGGAAGACGGCCCGGGCGGGGTGTATGCGGCAGTGCTGATCCCGGAGACGAACCACACGGTGGCTGATGTGTTCTGGGCATTCCTCCAGAGCGAGGGGGTCGTCTGGGGGGATGGCCAGGCGACGGAGGGGCGACTCTTCGAGCCGACCTTCTTCGCGACAGGGTTTCCGATCACCGAGCCATACTGGGCAACAGTGAAAGTAGGAGGTGTGTTCCGGGACGTGCTCGTACAATGCTTCGAGCGGCGTTGTCTGACCTATACGCCGAGCAATGCGCCCGGTTGGCAGGTGGAGATGGGGAATGTGGGACAGCACTACCTCACCTGGCGTGATCACTGGTGAGCGGGTGTTCCAGCCAGCCAGTGTGACGGCGGACGCACCACGCGGTGTCTGGGTCGTGGTGGTCAACTACAACACCGCGGGGCTGCTGGAGCGGTGTCTCGAGGCATTGCGAGCGAGCAGCCTTGATCGCCCCTGTACGGTCATCGTGGTCGACAACGGGTCGCGCGACGGCTCGGTGGCACTCTTGCGGGAGCGGTTTCCCGAGGTGCTGTTGCTCGAAGCAGGGCGCAACATCGGCTTCGCGCGGGCGAACAATGTGGCGTTGCGGCGCGTGCTGGCACTTGTCCCTGAGCGCGTTCGTGGCGAACACGCTGTGCTGCTGTTGAATTCCGATTGCTTTGTCGAGCCGGACACAATCCAGCGGTTAGTGGCGGTGTTGGACGACGACCCGGGCGTCGCGATCGCTGGACCGAAGCTGGTCTTGCAGGATGGTCGATTGGACCTGGCGTGCCGGAGAAGTTTTCCGACTCCGGGATCGGCCTTCTGGAAGCTGACGGGGCTCGCGACCTTGTTCCCGCGGAGTCGATGGCTCGCGCGGTACAACTTGACGTTTCTTGACCCAGACACACCGGCAGACGTCGATGCAGTCAGTGGGGCCTGCATGCTGGTGCGGCTCTCGGCGATTGCCGAGACTGGGCTTTTAGACGAGGCGTATTTCATGTATGGCGAGGATCTGGACTGGGCCTACCGCATCAAGGCGCGGGGGTGGCGGGTACGGTACGAGCCAGCGGCCCAGGCGCTGCACCTGAAAGGAGGATCGTGGGGGCGGAGAGATCCGCGTGTCCTCTGGGAGTTCTACCGGGCGATGGCGCTCTTCTACCGGCGGCACTACGCGCCGCGGCAGCCCTGGCCGGTACGGGCACTGGTCTATGCCGGGATCGGTGCACGGTTCCTCGTGGCGCTGGCGGCGCTCGCTGTCCGACGCGTCGTGCGGCGGTAGGGCGTTAGTCGAGCGCTTGGTCGACTTCATCACGGGTGCGCTCGATTGCCCAGGCAAGTTCCTCGCGCTCACGGACAGCGTCGGCGTCGATTTCCAAGGAGTCCTCGACAAGGGTCACGAGGTAGGCATCGAGGGCGATTGCGGCCAACTGGGACTCCGGATAGCGGGCTGCAAGAGCGTCGGCGCAGTCCTGGTCGCAGACGACAAAGACCGGTGCACCGCCGATGGCGAGAGGGGAGTCGATGCTCCACAAGATAAGGCCAGTTTCGGCGGTGACGCTGTCGCCGCAGTGGTCGCAGCGGACAGCGGGAACGAATCCTTCAGGCTGGAGCTCCATGACGAAGGGCATAACGGTACTCCTCCGCGCAGCCTTTGTGCGCGGAATGTGAGGATAGCACGCGGGAACAGTCGAGGTGACGATGCAGGAGTTGGCACGAATTCTCCTCGCAGGTTTGGTCGGCACGATCGTGTTGACGGTGGTGTTGCGGGGCAGCCAACTTGCCGGGCTGACGCGGATGGACTTACCGCTCATCCTGGGGTTGTGGCTCACTGGTGACCGCGAACGGGCCAAGCTACTTGGAGTGCTTCTGCATCTTCTTGTTGGCTGGCCACTCGCGTTCATCTATGCGGGCCTTTTCTCGCTGTTGGGTGGAGCTCGGTGGTGGTTGGGCGCAGTCTTGGGGCTCTGGCATGCGCTCTTTGTTCTCCTGGTGGTCTTGCCTGGCCTACCGGGGGTGCACCCTCGCATGGCGAGTGAGCGGACGGGGCCGGATCCGACGCGACACTTGCAGCCTCCCGGCCTAGCAGGGCTGAACTACGGGCGGCGAACAGCAGCGGCGACGATTCTTGGGCATGTCTTCTACGGCGCGGTGCTTGGATTTCTGCTCAGCCGGTGAATCAGCTCGCGGCGAGGCGGGGCGCTGACAAGCGTTGGGTAGCTTCCTCGAGGGCGAGTGCGGCGCTGATGAGGCCGATATGGCTGAAGGCCTGGGGGAAGTTACCAAGGTGCTCACCGGTTTCGGGGTCGATCTCCTCGGCGTAGAGTCCGACATCGTTGGCGCGGGCCAGCAGCTGCTCGAAGCGTCGGTGTGCCTCGTCGAGGCGACCGATACGGGCCAAGGCCTCAACGAGCCAGAAGGAGCAGATGACGAACGCTCCTTCTGGACTGGCAAGGCCATCCGGTCGCCGGTAGCGGTAGAGGAGGTCGCCATGCGCCAGTTCGCGAACAATTGTCTCAACTGTGCCGATGACCCACGGGTGGTCAGGAGCGAGAAAGGCATCCTGGAGTGCCACCCAGAGCAGGGCGGCATCGGGCCCACCGTTCGGGACGGCGACAAAGGCGTTGCGGGTCGGGTCGACGCCGTAAGTGATAAGCCAGCGCTCGAGTTCGGCAGCGACACGGCGGTAGCGGTCAAGCGGTAGTCGCACGCGGTCGAGGGTGGCGAGACGCTCGAGATGGCGGAGCCCGACGAGCGCCATGATCTTTGAGTGGACGTGCTGGGCGCGGCCAGAGCGGACTTCCCAGATGCCGTCATCCGGCTCGTGCCAGCGACGGAGGATGACATCAGCGAGGCCGCGGAGGAAACGGTAGTCGTCGCGGTCGAGTGGGCGGCCGAAGAGGCGATAGCGGGCGAAGGCATCAATCACTTCGCCATAGACGTCGAGCTGGAACTGCCGGGAAGCACCGTTCCCTCGGCGGACGGGGCGACTGCCGCGATAGCCGTCAAGGTCAACAAGGGCCTGTTCCGGGATGTGCGGGTCGCCGTAGAGGGTATAGACAACGCGGAGCTCCGGTTGAGTGAGGCGGGTGGCGTAGAGGATCCAGTCGAGGAATGCGTTGGCTTCCTCGTGGTAGCCCAGGCCCAGTAGGGAGCGGATGGTGAAGGCGGCATCGCGGAGCCAGCAATAGCGGTAGTCCCAGTTGCGCGGACCGCCTGGCCACTCGGGGAGTGAGGTGGTAGGAGCCGCAACGATCGCGCCAGAAGGAGCAAAGGTGAGGAGCTTGAGGGTAAGGGCACTGCGTTCGACTGCAGCGCGGTAGGGGCCGGTGTAGGCACAGCGGATTGCCCAGCTGACCCAGTAGTCGACAGTCAGCCGTTCAAAGGTATCGAAGAGGAGAGGAACCGGGAGCTCGACTGGTGCCTCGTCAGCATACGCGAGGGCGAAGTCGGCGGACTGACCAGCCTCGAGGACGAAGGTACGGCGGAGAAGACTCCCGTATTGTTCCAGGGGGACACTAGCGTAGAGCACGGCTGCACTGTGTCCCCAGCCGTACTGGTACCAGTGCTCGGCAAAGCGCCGGAGCTCGGGCGTCCAGCGGCCGAAGCGGGGACGGAGGCGGATGGCCACGTTGACCGAGACGCGTCCCGCAGTGCAGCGGAGCCGACGGAGCAGAAGGGTTTGCGAGATGGGATAGTGACGTTTCTGTTGCTCGGTGAGTGCAGGGAAGAAGTCGGTCAGGCGGAGCTGGCCAGTCGCGGTGGTGAACTCGGTGTCGAGGACGTTGGTGTGGGGGCGGTAGGTGCGACGGATGGACTGGATGTCCTGGGGAGTAATAACCCAGGAGCCACCGAGGTTCGCATCGAGGAGCCGGGAGAAAACCAGATCGGAGTCAAAGCGTGGGAGGCAGAGCCAGTCGATGGATCCCCGGCGGGAGACGAGGGCTCCGGTGCGTCCGTCGCCGATGAGCGCATAGTCAGCGATGGGAGAATAGGAGTGGGGAGAGGACATAGCGACTGATCCCCGTGTGCTACGATGCGATGCTGTTGGTTGCGTGCCGCCAGTTGGGGCGGCAGAGGAAGGATACGGGAACGATGGACGCGCAGGAACGGTACGTGCTGTGGGAGATGACCTGGCCGGAGCTTGAGGCGGCGATGGCCGAGATTCGGCTAGTCGTGATTCCGGTCGGAGCGACGGAGCAACACGGGCCGCACGCCACATTCGCGACAGACGCGGTGCGGGCGTACGAGTTCAGTCTGCGGTTGGCGGAGCGGCTGTATCCGGAAGTGCTGGTGGTACCGGTGATGCCGTTCGGGGTTTCACCTCACCACATGGCTTTCCCTGGGACGATCACGCTGTCGGGCGAGACGTTCATGCAGGTGCTCTACGAAGTAGTAGAGAGCCTAGCCGAGCACGGCTTCGAGCGGTTCTTGTTCGTCAATGGTCATGGTGGGAATCGTCCGGCGCTGGAGCTCCTCGTGCAGCGGCTGCGGCGAGAGTTGGACGTGCTGGCGGCATGGGTGTCAATCACGGAGCTGGCGAACGACGTCGTACAACGTGGGAAGGTCTCAGAGGTCATCGGACACGCCTGCGAGAGTGAGACAAGCCAGCTTTTGTACTTGGCGCCGTGGGCAGTACGAGAGGAGGCGCTGGCGGCGGGTGAGCTGCTCGAGCAGGCCTATCCGCATGCCTCGTGGTGGGGTCCGGTGCACGTGGCGTCCTCGTTCGACGAGATTACGGCAAACGGGGCGCTTGGGGATGCGCGCGCGGCATCGGTCGAGTTCGGCGAAGAGATCGTCGAGACGGCGCTCAACCGGCTGGTGGAGTTTGTTGAGGCGTTCATCGAGGAGAGTCCGTACGAGGAACTTGAGCTCGAGGAGGAAGAAGAGGAGTGAGGGCGAGCGGAGGGCGAGCAGAGTTGCCAGGTCGGCCGGCTGGGCTGCAGCAGTCGCCGCTGAGCGGGAAGCGGATTGCCTTTATCGGCTGCGGCGTGATGGCGGAGGCGATGGCAGCGGCGCTGTTGCGTGCTGGGCTGGTGAGTGTGCACCAGCTGACGGGCGGTGAACCGAACGCACGACGACGGCAGGAGCTCCTGGCTCGGCTGGGGATGGAGACGACGGCGGACAACGTGGTGGCGGCCGCGGGGGCGGATCTGGTTGTGCTCTCGGTGAAGCCGCAGACGCTGGATGCGGCGATGCGCGATCTGGCTGGACGACTGGCGCCGGAGCAAGTGGTGCTCTCGATTGTGGCGGGGGCGACACTCCAGCGACTGCAGGAGGGGTTGCGACACGAGCGAGTAGTGCGCTCAATGCCGAACACGCCGGCACAGATCGGCTATGGGGCGACCGTGTGGTGCCCCGCACCAGCAGTGACCGCGGAGGACGAGCGGCTCGTGCGGGCCGTCTTGGAGGCGATGGGGCTGGCGATCCGAGTCGACAACGAAGACTTTGTCGATATGGCGACGGCGTTGAGCGGGACGGGGCCAGCCTACGTCTTTTTGATCATGGAGGCACTGATCGACGCGGGTGTTCACCTGGGATTCTCGCGGAGCGTGGCGGAGCAGCTCGTGCAGCAGACGATCTTGGGCTCGGTACTGTTTGCGCGGGAGACCGGAAAGCACCCAGCGGAACTGCGGAACATGGTCACGACGCCCGGTGGGACATCGGCAGCAGCGCTCTACGAGATGGAGCGGGGCGGACTGCGGACAGTCATCGCGCGGGCAGTCTGGGCGGCCTACCGGCGGGCGAAAGAACTGGGCGCGGGCAAACCGAACGGTGGGCCGAGTGACCTGGCGTGAGGGTCACTGTGGGGCGCGCAGGCTCGGGATGAGCTTGACGACGCGGCCGGTGCCCGCATCGGCGACGTAAAGCGTTCCGTCGAGGCCGACCGTCATCGAGACAGGGTGCACAAGGCCACTCAAGAAGGGGAACAGGTCGGCACCTTCCCCATCGGCGCGAGGGACGGCACGCAGGAGGGCGCCGACCGTGTCGCGGGTGCCCCAGAAGAAGAGCGTCCCGGGGATCGGGTCAGCCCAGAGTTGGGCGGTATAGGCCAGGCCACCGAGGGGAGTGAAACCGATCGGAAGTTCGAGGAATGGGCGTCGACTTGCGGTACCGGTGGTCAGGTCTAGACGTTCCACCCGAGTGTGGCTGTCGCCGGAGTCGACGACAGCGAAGAGGAGTTCGCCCCAGGTGAAGAGACGAACGAGCCCGGAGGGAGCAGGAACGAGGGGGAAAGCTCGGTCGTCCTGGATGACCAACACCAATGCTGACGTTGGTGACTCTCTCGTGGTTGTCGCTAGGTAGACACGGCCACGCTGGTCGGCGACGGGGGCTCCAGCAGGACCGGGGAGTGGATGAAGGCCAAGCGGGAGGAGTTGTGTCCGGTCGGCAATGCCATCGCCGTCGTCGTCGCGGAGGCGGGTGAGGCCGCGGTCGTCGGCGACGTAGACCCATGGGCCAGCGGTAGCGAGTCCTCGTGGGTTGATGAAGCCGGAGGCGAAGGTTGTCAGGCGTGCAGCGCGTCCCTCAGCATCCTCGGCGGTGACAAGGAGAAGGGAACCGCCGGCAGTGAGGATGAGGACGTTACCATCCGGAGCGAGCGCGAGGTCAACCGGATCACGCACACCCTCAAGGAAGAGCCCGGCGCGGAAGTCCTGGGGAACAGTGAGAGGCAATTCGGCGCCCGGAAGCGGGGACGGCCAAGGCTTGGCGGGATCGACACCATAGCGCCAGCGGTAGTAATGGCGACCAGTATTGGCGATGGTGAAGCGCTGGTCGGTGGGGAGAGAGGGGGTATAGACGAGGATGCGGCGCTCGAAGACTTGGATCAGGGACGGGAGCGCTGTTGTGCCGCGCCGGTAATAGGCCCATACCGGTTCGCTGATGGGATATCCGAACGTTTCGACCCAGGCGTCTGGTCCGAGCGGGGAACGATCGAAAAGCGCGACGGTCACGTCTGGTAGGTTGTGGCCGGTCGCTGAGACGAAACGACCGGGACGCACTGGGGCCGGTGGAGAGTCAGTGTGGAGTGTGCCATCAGCGGTGAGCCACTCCTCAAGTGGCCGGTTGGTCGTTGTGCGGTCGCTTGCGGGCGTTGCGACAAGGCGCGCGAGCGCGGCATAGGTGGGAACGCGGGGGTCGGGTGAGCCGCCGTCGATGGGGAGATCTGGTGGAGGGCGGCGAGCGACGAGGTCACTGCCGAGCGCGATCTGGCCGGTGGTGAGTTCCCAGGCGAGGCGACCTTGCGTGACCAGGGTGCGGGAGGACCCGGCCTGGGCGGTGAGTTCCATGCGACCGCGGTCGAAATACTGGACGAGGCGGCGGCCGGCGGGAGCATCAGTGTAGGGCTCGATACGCCAGGCAAGCGGTGTTTGCCCCCAAAGGTCGAGTTGCCCGTTCTGCTGCTTGAGCCAAAGTTGCTCAAAGGCAGGGCTGGCGAAGGGTGGGGTGCTGGCCTCACGAACCGGCAGGGCTGCAACGAGCGCCGTGACTGCTGCAAGGACGACAAGGGCTTGCTTCCACACCGGCGACCCTCCCGTGATCGCTCCTCCAGAGTACCAACGAGCAAGCGGTGCACGCAGGTGCGGATGTGTGTCGAGGAGGGTGACGGTGAGGCGGTTGCTCACAACCTCATGTGGGCGGGGTAGACGGCGAGAGCAAGTGGTGCCGAGCGGGGATGAGTGACGATGGCCAGTGTTCCACTGGAGGTGGGTATACGGTCACGCATAGTGTGGCCTGGGTTGGAGTCCTGTGCATCAGATGGGGAAGAGGCAAGAAGACGTGCAGTCGCAGGAAGCGTGAGGCGGGGTGGTGGACTGGCGTGGTGATGGCCGGTGGAGCAGCAGGGACGGCGAACTGGTGGACGCGCCTTCGACCGTGACGGCTGTGCATTGTCCCTCCTGGCGCGTCCACAGATCCTCGCCCCAGGTGTGACGGATAGTCAGTGAGCGAGAGGAGTGTGCACAGTGCGCTTGCTGTCTGAACAGTTGCGTTGAGCGGCACAAGGGCCTACGATTCGACTCAACGCATGGTGCGGAGGGTGGCGTTTGGCTGAGCGAGTGATTGAAGCAGTCGTCTTGGACGTGTATGGGACACTGTTCGGATTTGGGCGGCTGGCGGAGCGGGCGCGGGCGATTGTTGGTGATCTGCCTCTCCTCGACCACTGGAGGACGAAGCAACTGGAACAGAGCTTCCTCCGGACAATCCTCGGAGAGTACGTCGACTTTTGGAAAGTGACGGAGGAAGCACTCGACGCCGTCTGTGCGCAGCTCGAGCTGGAACTGATGCCGGAGGAGCGGGAGCACCTGTTGCACGGGTGGCTGGAACTCGACCCGTTCCCAGAAGTGCGGGGGGCATTGGAACTCTTGCGCGAGCGTGGGCAGCGCCTGGCTGTTCTCTCTAACGGGAGTCCAGCGATGCTCGAGTCGCTCCTCCAGCACGCCGAACTCGATACGCTGTTCGAGGTGGTCTTGAGTGTGGATGCGGTGCGTCGTTACAAACCCTCGCCCGCGGTCTACGCGCTTGCGCCGGCGGCGCTCGTAGTACCGCCGGAGCGAATCATGTTTTGCTCGGCGAATGGGTTCGATGTGGCGGGTGCGCTCCGGTTCGGCTTTCAGGTCTGCTGGGTGAATCGGGGGAATACGAAGCTGGATGCGCTAGGGAAGCAGCCGCACTTCACGGTGCACTCCCTCCTGGAGCTCGTGGAGTACCTGTGAGAGGGGTAGACGTGCGCTGGGACGTGGCGAGTTTTGGGGAAACGATGATCCGCCTCGCCGTGCCGGTGGGGGAGCGACTCGAGACAACGACCCGACTCGACGTGGGGATCGGTGGTGCGGAAGCGAACGTGCTGGTGGCGCTGGCCCGGCTTGGTCGTCGGACGGCGTGGGCATCCGTGTTGCCGCGGAATCCCTTGGGAGAGCGGATCGCACGGGAACTTGCCTGGCATGGGGTGGACACGTCACTGGTTCAGTGGGTCGAGCGGGGACGCGTGGGCGTGTACTTCCTCGACACTGGGATACCGCCGCGCCCAACAATGGTGCTCTACGACCGAGCCGGATCGGCAATAGCCTCTGTCGATCCTGAGATATTTCCCGTCGAGTGGACCGCAGAGACTCGCTGGCTCCACCTGACTGGGATCACACCGGCCTTAAGTGAGGGATGCCAGCAAATTGCTTGGAAGCTCCTGCTGCGAGCTCGGGCGTTGGGCGTACCCATTTCGTTCGACGTGAATTATCGGAGTCGGCTGTGGAGTAGTGAGGAAGCGGCACAGGCTCTCGCGCCGTTCTGCGCCCAGGCAACGGTCCTGTTGTGTGGTGAGGGGGACGCGCGAACGCTGTGGGGCTTCGACGGGGCACCAGAGCAGATTGTGGCTGGCCTGGCAGAGCGGTTTGGTGCAGCGGTGACGGTGGTGACACTGGGCGACGGCGGAGCCATTGCCCTGACGCGCGATGGGAACCTGGTCAAGATCGGAGCACTGCCTGCCACGGTTATCGACCGGGTAGGAGCAGGAGACGCGTTTGCTGCCGGTTTTCTGCATGGTTATGTGGATGACGGCGATCTTGAGCGGGCGATGCGCTACGGAACGGCCTTAGCCGCCTTGAAGCTCACGGTGCGTGGGGATCTGGCCCTCGTCACGGCTGCGGAACTCGAGGCAGCGCTCCGAGACGTGCGAAGAACAATTGTGCGGTGAGGAGTGCCGCCGCGCGATGGATTGCTGTCACCAGCGGAACTCTTCGGCGCACGCTGACCGGAAGAGCCTCTGCCGCACTCGTGCATTTGGGAACCAACGACGGTGCAGGCCATCTCCGGGCCGCGCCACGAGCAAAGTGGAGAATGGTGAACGGCACTGCTCTCCGCCTGAGGGTGCTGTGTGATACCTCAGGGATGCTCCTGGCCCTGGAAGCGCCCGGTATAGCGGGCACGGCCGACACATTCTTCGAGGATGATCTGGCAGATGCGAATTCCCGGACGAATGGCAAGCGGGATGGGGCCAGCGTTGTTCATCTCCAGCACCTGGCGCGTACGAACCATGCCCGGCTGGATGAAGTTGGCGGTCACATGCACCATGAGCCCGACACGGGCAAACCGGCTGCGTCCCTGAATCCAGCCACAGATGTAGTCAGGCAACGTGAGTCGTTCTTCGGTGATGCCGAGTACTGCTTGGCCCGGGAGGAGGAGCAGGTGATCATCAACGGTGACGAGCTCGGTGACCTCACGGTGATCAGTGTCCTCGGTCACGTGGAGAATTTCGCGGGCATGGCGGAAGAGGCGGAACTCACGGCCGAGGTGGAGATCGATCGAGGCCGGACCGACCTGTGAGGGGTCGAAGGGTTCAATGACGATCTCGCCTGCCTCAATGAGCCGAAGAATTTCTGGTCGCGTGAGGACGCCCATTGTCTGGCTCCGTTCGTGACGGTCAGCTGAGTCCCAAAACGCTGCGATATCTTGCCGAATCTGTCAAGGGCCGCCCAAGCTGTTTGGGTTAGGTGAGTGGTGGCGGTGGAAGGCCAGGAAGGATGCGCTCGCACCAGGCAGCGACGTGGAGGAGATGGCGGTCATGGCCGTAGCGAGCGACGAGTTGCGTGGCGAGGGGTAGTCCGTCGCGTGTCAATCCGCTGGGGACGGAGATAGCCGGCGTTCCCAGGAGTGTCCAGACAGCTTGGAAGCGACGGTCACCGGTTGTTTCACGGCCTGGCGCCGGACCAGAGGCAGTGGGAAGCAGGGCCGCGTCGGCCTGGGCGAGGAAGGTGTCGAGCAGTGCTCCCAAGCGCCGGCGGAGACGACGCGCATGCAGGAGCGCGCCCGACGGGATAAGCTGGCCCACCTCGACCGCGGAACGCAGGCGCGGACCGTAGGCGTCTGGGTGGC
>VAPR01000021.1_pt1 | contig 105391 bp, 90 predicted proteins | sample 3380701 | NCBI WGS metagenome assembly VAPR01 (sample SAMN11536904, study PRJNA540576) | hot springs metagenome | isolation source: hot spring wet sediment | place: Spain: Lobios | collected 2014-01
CGATCTGCTGCGACTGCAGGATGGCAAACTGATCACCAAAGTAGTGGTTGCGGAGTATGACCCTTCCACGGTGAGCGCTACACGAGCGACGCCGGCCTCGTTTCGATTGCCCGATGAGGAGAATGAGGTGCCGGCTTCCGGCGATCTGATTCGGGAAGCCGAGCGATTCGGCCAGCCTCTGATAATTCTGCGGTTGGGCAATCGTCAGCTCGAACCGCAGGAATGGTCGCAACCTCCTCAGCCTTTGACGCCAGGTTCGTATGCCCGAGCGCGACGGTCACGTCAGCCTTCACTCGTACCGGACTGGCACAGCCCATCGGTTCACACGCCAGCGAGGAATGCCCCTGCCGGCTCGATTCGGGATGGTGGTGACGGCGGCGAACCTGCCCATCGCACTCCGGAAGGGCAACTGGGTGGCATCGAACCTGGGGATGCGGTAGCCGAATTCGCCGACAGTGCAGGCCGTCGCAAAATCGCCGTCGCCAATCCGGTGTACCTTCTGGCTCCTCGATTCCTGACCTTTTACCAGGTTCATGGTCTGGGTCGGGTACGCAGTGAGCTTTCCCTTCGCCCCGTATCATCGCCGATCGGGCGGGAAATAATCGGACAGCGCCAAACTACCAACGACACACGTGCGCGAACGGAAGTGGAGCGCTTGCAGAGTCAGTCAGGGTTGCGGGCGAACCTGAGTCAGATTCCGAGCCTGCGTGTGGTCGCCAGTCAGGAACTTGCCGCCACCAGGCTGGATATCCCGAAAGCCCAGGCTGTGAGCGTACCACTGACGACCGAGTCGGTTACGCACCTGCAATGCGACCCTTGCGACGATCCGCAACGCCAGCCGCTTCGCCTGCAAAAATGGTCATCCACACAGGCAGCCCGCAGCGGTGAAATCGTAACCTTCTATCTCCGCTACTGCAATGCCAGCGGCAAGCCCCTCCGTGATGTTGCCATCGTGGATAGTCTGTCGCCGCGGCTGGAATATGTGGCCGGCTCGGCTCGTTCTGACCGCGAAGCTATTTTTGTGCTGCAAGAAAACGCCGCGGGCGGTCAGGTGTTGCGCTGGGAAATCCGCGACCCACTTCCTCCGGCGGCACAGGGGATCATTTCCTTCCAGGTACGAGTCCGGTAGTTACTGGCAGCTGGTGATAGCCAGCACGGCGAAACAGGTACCCATGTGCGTAACGAAGTGGTAGTTGTCCGTGTTCAGCGAACGGGTAAACCAGCGGCCCGACTCGCGTTGATTGCTGCGTAACCAGGCCAGACCTCGCTGAATCGCCGCATCCTCCCTGGATACGCCTGCCTGACGCAACACGTAAACGACGAAACCGGTTGCGTAACCGTCGCTTGGTCCTTCCAGCGGAATTCGCCGTTTACCGCGTGCCAGCCATTCCCCTAATTTCGGCAAGGCCCAGCCACCATCGGCATTCTGTGCACTTTTCAGGTCGGCAATGATCTGCTGTTTTTCTGCGGGCGAAAGCAATTCCGGGAAATACGCCGATGCCCACAGCAACATGCCGCGATGATGCAGGCTGGCAGGCGGATTCTTCACTAACCATTGCTTCGCGCGAGCAATGCCCGCTTGGGCTTGCGGCGTGTCGCGGTAATTCTCCGGAGCCATTCCCACGCCGATGAGCGCGATGATGACGCCATAATAATCGTCATGTTCCGCAGGGGGCCAGTCACATTTGAGCCAGTTCCAATGCCCTTCCGGTTTCTGCAATGTCCACATCCGATCCAGGGCCTGACGGGTAAGCGGATGAAGTTTGCCTGTGGTCAAAGCATCATGCATGGCCAGGAACGCCGCCGTCGCTACCACTTCCGTGTCCCAGCGTGGCTTGCGTCCCGGTTCGGGGCTATCCCAATTGGCCACGCGTTGCTCGAAGAAGCGACGAACCTGCTCTTCGGCGTCTCGGCTACCCACGCGCACATGCGGGCGGGCAAGCAAATACGGGTAGTTGGTGTGGCAGGTGCCGCACTGACGTTGCTGGGTCCATTGCAGACTGACATTGTCCAGAAATGCCGCCGCCTGTTCCAGCGATAAACGACCGGCTAGCGGTTCGTCGGCGCGGTTGGCACCGAAATCTCCCTTCGAGTTCTTTTCCAGTGGCCGCAATTCTACGCGACGGAAGAACATCTCGAATCCTTCCGATTGAAGCAGAATCCTGCCCGCGCTCGGCTTGGCCTGGAAACAGTGGTTCACGGTGTGCCCGTTGACACGGATGGTGATGGTGTCACCGCGGCAAATACATTCCACGCGCGTCCATTCCCCCAACGGACTCTCGACATCAAACCGCCCTCGGGTATCAATCAACTCCTTGAATTCGGGGTCGTGCTGATTCCACCAGAGTTGTCCCCGAGTGAAAGTGCGTTTCTCGCCGCCAGGCTTCCAGCGGGGCCTTTTATCGGGGCCGAGTACCACTTCGCTGGTAAATTCGACGGGCAGCGGTTTCCCATGTTCATCCTTCCCGGAAATGGCAATGAGGTCGCCGACGCATCCCTGGGCCAGCTGACACTCAATGGAGGCCATCCAAACACCGCCTGCATTGCCGTGCGGACCGCGAGCATGCAACAGGATTCCCGAATTGCGGACATACTTACTACCAAAAGTCTCCTTGCCCCATTTGAACTCCACCACCAGGTGGTAATCCTTCCAGGATTGGGGAGTGGCGATGTAACCGTGGTCCTCACCCGTAATGTGCAACAACCCGTCGGTAACGCGGAAGACCCGCTGGGGATCCTGGCGGCCGGTTTTGCGCAACCAGGTCTCCCAGTTGCTCAAATCTTTACCGTTGAAGAGGCGTACTACCTCGGTAGGAGTCCGTGTTTCTTCCTGCAAGTTGGGGGCGTTTCCACCGGCGGTTGCTTCAGCTCCCACAGGCGCCAGCTTCACCAGGATCGAGGCACCGAGAGCCAGGACTATCACCAGTAAGCCGATAGGACTAGCGAAACTTCTCGCCATGGCAGGTCTCTCCTTCGCGGTTTGCGGTGAAAGTCGGTTACCGTAACTTTGCTTCCAGGCCATAGGCTACGGAAAGACCGCCGTGCCGACCAGCAGGAAAACAGTTGTCGCCAGGGTAGAAAGCTCTCGACAATTGGCCGGTCGCGGTAACCGCTGCCGAAAATTGTCCGCCATTTCCCTCCCAGATGTCCAGCCCGGTGTGTTCAAGCACCTGAGCAAGGCTCGAATCAATAACCTTCATCTCCCTCCGAGATGCCCAACCCTACACAACGATGCCCTGGATGGTGGCCGAGCCAGTTGCTACTCTAACCGCGACGGAGAACGCGCGATGCTTCGGGATCGGCGAGCCAGATTATTGCTGGCGGTAGGCGTGACGGGCTTGTTACTGGGGCTGGTGCTCTGGCGTGGGCAGCCCGGTAACGTTGCCCCTACGGCGCCGAATACTCCCCAGGATTGTCTGTCGGCTTTCCGTGAAGCCGTTTCGCGGAACGATTTGCAAAACCTGCGTACTCTGCTTTCGCAAGAGCTGCGTTCGCAGCAGGATCAGATTGTTGCCCAGCAGCAGTCGCGGTTGGCGCAAACTATTAGCTGGCTCATCGTGCGCACGCAGACGCAGCCTGGCTCGGCTCAGGTGCTTGTTCACGAAGTGCACCGCGATGGCTGGATTTATCCCGTGCAGTACGATCTCTTCCAGCAGGGAAACTCGTGGTTGATTGCACGAATTAGCTATTTGCCACCCGAAAAGTCGCCGATTGCTCCTGGTACGCACATCAGCGAGGCACCGCTCGGGGTAGCGGTAACGGCACCGGCAGCTTTTACTCACCCGCCCACTTCCGAAATGGAGGAGTCCCCATGAACCGCAGATCGCTCGCGCTGATCCTGGCCGTGGCCGGAGGAATGTGCTTGCTGGCAATTATGGTGCACTGGTGGCAATCGTCCGCCTCAAGCCAGTTAGCACGTCCTGCTCGACCGCAGCCGGCATCCGTAGCCATGCCCGCCAGCGTGACGGCAATACAGATCACGCTCGGTCTGCGCGACAAAGAGCCAACTCGCTGGGATGGCGAAGTCCAGCTGAGCGAAGGAAAACTGCTTGACTTGCGAGTAGCCTTTGGAGGTGCGCAAGCCAAAGTCCAGGGCCATCGTTTCATCGCTCGAAGTGCTCTTGATAAGAAAATGAAAAAGCAAGGCGTACAATCGCCGCAACTCCAGCTCTTAGTGGACGCCCCCGCCACCGCTACTATCCGCGTTAAAACCGAACAGGGCGAGTTCCAGTTTCGTTTAGGCGACCTTTCCGCAGAAAAAAGCCTGGAGTTGCTGGATGGTCGAGTGGCGGTGCAGCGGCAGGAAGGTGGAGTGCGGCTAACCGGTCGCCAGACCGAAGACGATTACCCAGCACTGGCCCGCGGACCGGATGGTACAGTGTGGCTGGCTTACGTCGAGTACTTACCGGGTCGCCCATACGTTTTAGAGCGCATTCTCGCGGGCAATTTCGAAGAACTCGAGCCCAGGGGAAACGGCGACCTCATTCGCCTGGCGAAGTTCGATGGGCAAACCTGGTCGCCTGGCATGCCGGTAAGCGAGGATCCGGTAGATGTCCGGCGGCCGACGGTAGCCGTGGATGGTCGCGGTCAGGTCTGCGTCGCCTGGGCCGAACAACGTCAGGCCAACTGGGACATTTACTATCGCTTTTACTCACCAAAGGACAATACCTGGTCGCCGATTCAACGACTCACCCAGGCTGCCGGAAGCGATTTTGACGTGGTGGCGACTACTGATTCCGAAGGACGCGTGTGGTTAGCCTGGCAGAGCTGGCGTGATGGTCAGTTCGATATCGTCGCGACGGTACTGGAAAACGGCCAGCCACGTGGTCAGCCGATCAATGTTTCAGAAAGCCTTGCCAACGATTGGAGCCCCAGTATCGCCGCTGATTCGCGCGGGCGTGTTTGTATCGCCTGGGATACCTATGAGCGAGGCAATTACGATGTGCGCCTGGCCATACTCGATGCCAAAACCGGCCAGCGGATCGGGCAGGTGATAGACGTGGCGGCCACACCGGCTTTTGAGGCGCGGCCTGCGTTGGCCGTAGATTCACACGACAGAATCTGGATCGCTTACGAACATGGCGATGAACTCTGGGGCAAGGATTATTCCACGGACCAGTTCCAGCGTATTCCCTTGCCGGGAAATCCTGGAGCCCCGCTTTACCGTCAACGCACAGTTGAGCTTAAGTGTCTGGCCGAGGGCAAACTCTGGCGACCAGCAGCGGACTTGCAAGCCTTTTTCAAGACCGCGGCGGTTCGCAATCGTAGCCTGCCACGCCTGGCGGTGGATAAAAGCGATGGCGTTTGGCTCTTTTTCCGCATGCATCCCTTACCAGGAGGTGCGGGCGAGGTGTGGGAAACTTATGCCACGCGCTTCGACGGCAAGCGATGGTCGCCGCTGCGCCGCCTTGCTGGTTCAGCCTTTCTTATGGATAATCGCCCGGCCGTGGTGCCTTACAGCGAGGGCGTTTTGACCGTGTATGCCGGCGACAACCGTTTGCGAACGCTGAATCGTGACCAGGCTGACTTGTTTGCGGGCCTGCTCCAACCTGGCAGCGGTGTGCATCCGGCTCAGCTGGTAGCCGACACTGACAAGCCCAGCTCGCAGCTCACCGACCAGGATAAACGCGAGTTGGAAGCCGTCAAGCAGTTGCGCGAGTTCACACTGCAGATGCAAGGTCGCACATTATCCCTTTACCGTGGCGAATTCCATCGCCATACGGAGTATTCCGCTCACCGCGATGGCGATGGGTCATTGGAAGATGCCTGGCGGTATGCTCTGGACGCTGGACACCTTGACTGGATGGGCAACGGTGACCACGACAACGGTTTTCATCACGAATACATGTGGTGGCGGATTCAGAAAACTACCGACTTGTTCTATCTGCCGCCACATTTTGTCTCGGTTCACTCCTACGAACGAAGCTGTGTCTACCCGAACGGCCACCGCAATGTGATACTGCCCCGCCGCGGTATTCGCCCGTTGCCTCGGGGCAACCTGGCCGGTGACCCGGAGACCGGTACGCCCGATACCAAATTGCTTTACGCATACCTCAAACATTTTGGCGGGCTGTGTGCTTCCCACACCAGCGCTACCGATATGGGTACGGACTGGCGCGACAATGACCCCTGGGCCGAACCTGTCGTCGAAATCTACCAGGGCTATCGGCACAATTATGAGCATCCTGGCGCACCACGTTCCCCGACTGCCGAGACGCAGATCGGTGGATTCCGTCCAGCCGGGTTTGTCTGGAACGCTTTCGAAAAGGGTTATCGCCTGGGCTTCCAGAGCTCCAGCGACCACATCAGCACGCACATGAGCTACGGTATTTGCTTTGTCGAGCAGAAGACTCGCCAGGGTATCCTGGATGCCTTCCGGCAGCGCCACTGCTACGCCGCTACCGATAACATCCTGCTCATCGTCCGCAGCGGAGAACATCTGATGGGGGACATTTTCGAGAGCAGCGATCGGCCCACGCTGGACATTTACGCCTACGGCACTGCCAACATCGCCCAGGTGCACATCATCCGCGATAACCGCTACGTCTATTCCGCCAAACCCAACCAGCGAGAGCTTCGGCTTCACTACACCGATATGCAGGCGGAACCAGGCAAGACCCACTACTATTACGTCCGCATAGAACAAAGCGACGGCAACCTGGCCTGGGCATCCCCGTTATGGATTACATACCGCCCGAAATGATTTGGGCTCGAACATAACCGCTGTTTTCACGTGGTGACCAAACACGACCCCCTGAGCTAATTGCGGCTGAAAACCTGGTCTATCGCTGACTTTCGCGCTGGGCGGACTAAACCGGCGGGGCAAATCGGCGAGCAACCGCTTGCAACAGACGGTACCATTGCTCGGCGATGGCGTCCGCATTCATCGGGCTTACCGTGGTCGCTTGGCCAGCGTTTGGCTGTCCGATCATCGCAGCTTTGGTGGGTAGCTCCAGATGTAACCCGGACCAGCGAAATTCGCCCGGCAACTGCGCATGGCGAGCCGAGCTTTCAACCAGTTCACGGATACGCCAGGCCCAGACCAGACCCCATCCATCGCGCAGGCCACGCCAAGTGGAGTTGAATCGCTGCACCGCCGGAATTGCGTCTGGTTGTTTGTCGAAGGATAGACTCCCGATCCCGTCCGGTAACGGAACGATGTCGGCAGACCCAGGTTTTCTGGCAAGCCTCAGTTGAAGGAGTGTCATCAGGGCGGCCAACAGCACGCCTATTGAGGTGCAACCATCGGCGAGCGTTAACAGTTGTGGGCGTGGCTCGATGACACAAAGCGCTGCCAGCTGCCAGCCAAGTGCCCAGGCCAGTGCACTGGCTGCGATGCCCGAACGAGTCGGCAGATAATTCAGCCAGCCGCCCACCAGAATTGTGGCCATCAGGGTCGAGTAAAGCCCATCGAGTCGCCATTCTGCTGAGTGCCACGGTTGTTGCAAAACTGGCAAAAGTCCAACAGCGAGAAAGCCGACGACCACGAAATTCCACGCCGTCGTCCCCGGTTCGCGGGCACCAAGCACGGCAACCGGCACGGTCAACGCGAAAAGTAACGCCAGATATCGCCCAGGCAACGGTACTAACGCAAACATTCCGACCAGGGCGGTCGTGACATTCACAATGGCAGCTAAAAAGGCCCACAGGAAGACATACCGCAATGCTGAGTTTCGCCAGTTTCGCCACAAGGAAATAAGGGATGACAGCAATCCCAGCCATCCGGCGATGCTGAAGATTGACGGGAGCATAAGCGGCGCAAAATACGCTCGGTTTTCTGATTCGCTCAAGGAATCGCAATGCACTTGCCACGCCGAAGAGGTTGTAGCGAACGCGAAGTTCGCAGGATGATTTTATTGCGGAATTTGATGCGGGCAGACGAATAACGCAAATGTCCGACAGCTAACGGTCGGGCGCGGCCCAATAGAGAACACGATTAGACACGACTGCCGGGAACGGCTGGAGGAGAACCATGCTTCGGATCATCGTGGCCATGGCAATAGCCCTGTCGTTGCTATGTCCGCTGCAGGCAGGGATTTTCCCGAAGAAAAGCAAGCCGTCTGCTAATCAGGTGGCCGAATGGGTGCAGACTGTACTGAACCATCCGGACGCAGGCAAACGTGCCCAGGCGGCAGAAGCTCTGGCCGACGCAGATGCTGCTCAGTATCCGGAAGCGATTATGGCCCTGGTGGAGGCTTTGCAAAAAGATGGCTCGGCCAGCGTGCGAAAGGCAGCCGCCTCCAGCCTCGGCAAATTGCAACCACCCTCGGTGGAGGCGGCAGAAGCACTCGATCGAGCCATCAAACACGACGACAGCTGGTCGGTGCGGGTGGCAGCACGCTGGGCACGCCTCGGTTATCGTGTCCCCAAGCAAGCCTCACCCGCTCTCGCCAAACCTCACCAGGCATCTTCCACCCCGGGTAGCGTACCGACCACAACGCAACCAGCCTCACTGCCAGGCAATCCTCGTCCAATGCCGGTCTCCACTGCACCATCTTCCCCGGCCGGCACGAACAATAGCCCATCGTCAGCAGAATCGCCACTGCTATTTCCTGTTCCGCCCCCTTCACAATTGGAAGTAGCTCCACCGCCCCGTGTCCAACCAGGCGGCGATGTCAGCGTCAAAACAGCCCCGTTGCTGGCTCCTACCAACGCACCACCCGCTACTTTGCAGCCACCGACAAAAGCAGTCCGGCCACCAGTTCCGCCACCGGCAGCAGAATCGGGCCCGATTCTCGTCTCGCCTAAATAAAGCCCGCCTTCGTCCACAAGGCAACGCTCGGATTTTTCTGACCGTTCTGCGTCGCCCAGCGTCTGGCCACTAACATGATGGCAGCGTCTATTTCTACCGCCGCCGGAATCGATTCCCCCTGATCGTCGCCCAGTAATCGAAGGTGGGCCTTCTACCCGACCAGTCGAGCCAGCGGGTGCACTGACGACGCGCCTGGTAGGCAGTGCCTACCTGGGCCCCCTACCCGATCAGTCGAATCGGCCGAGAATGTTATTGTCGGTTGCTCGCGTGCATGGAAACGAATGGCATACCGGCTAGAAGAACCGTCTGGCGTCTCGACACCCATGAGTGAGAATCACCAACCCCAGGGTTTGTTGCCACGCGAAGATGAGCTGGGTCTGTTGACCGACCTGTATGAGTTGACGATGGCGGCCGGCTATTACGTGCACGGCATGGCCGACTGGCCGGCCACTTTTGAACTATGGGTTCGCCGATTACCTCCGCGACGGAATTTCCTCGTAGCGGCCGGTTTGGAGCAAGCCGTTCACTTCTTGCAGCATTTGAGTTTTTCCGAGGCCCAGATCGAGTACCTGCGGCAGTACCCGGCGTTTTGCCATGTTCCGGCCAGCTGGTTCGACAGCTTGCGCGAGTTTCGCTTTTGCGGGGAAGTTTGGGCTGTGCCTGAAGGTACGGTAGTTTTTGCGGGTGAACCGTTGCTCCGCATAACCGCTCCGCTCGCACAAGCACAGATCGTGGAAACATACCTGATGACAACGCTCACATTCCAGACCCTGATCGCCAGCAAAGCTGCCCGGGTGGTGCTTGCTGCTCAAGGTCGCAGCGTGGTGGATTTCGGTTCACGGCGAGCGCATGGCCCCCAGGCTGGCTTACTGGCTGCCCGTGCCGCTTTCCTCGCCGGTTGTTCAGGCACGAGCAACACAGAAGCGGCTCGACTGTTGAACATTCCCGCCGTGGGCACGCAGGCGCATTCCTGGATCATGGCATTTCCAGGTGAGATCGAGGCTTTCCGAGCTTTCGGGCAAGTTTTCCCCGAAGTCGGTACCTTACTGGTGGACACCTACGATACGTTGCAGGGAGTTCGCCACGCTTTGCAAGCCAGCGTTCCCATGCGGGCCATCCGCTTAGACAGCGGCGACTTGCTGACCTTGAGTCGTGAGAGCCGGCGTTTGCTCGATGAGGCGGGTCGGCAGGACGTCCGCATTATCGCCAGCGGTGACCTGAACGAGTATCGGATTCACGAACTGGTTTCGTCCGGGGCACCGATTGACATGTTCGGCGTGGGCACGGAACTGGTCACCAGTCGCGATGAGCCTTCGCTCAATACCGTTTACAAACTGGTGGAATTGCACACTCCCCGAGGCGTGGTCGGGACCCTGAAAACTTCGCCTCAAAAGCAGACCTTCCCCTACGCCAAGCAAGTGTACCGTCGCCGCGATAGTTCCGGCATGTTCCTGGAAGACTGGGTAGGTCGCCATGAGGAAAAATTGCCGGGCGAACCGTTGCTGGTGCCCATCATGCAGCAGGGCCGTTTGCTGCAACCGCTGCCCGATCTGCAATCCATACAGCAACACTGCCATTCACAATTATCGTGCTTACCAGCCCATTTGCGAGACCTGGAGCCAACCCCGCAGCCGTATCCCGTCCATTTCAGCGCAACGTTGCAGTCCACGCATGTTGGAGAAGCCTGACACTACGTGGCCGGTGCTTCGTAAGAATTGGCTTTGCGATCCGCACTCCATTTGGCTTTTGTTCGTCCGGTTTGCTATTGACCAGCACCAACCGGTTCATCTAAGCTAGCTGACCCTGCAACTCAGGAGTTACTGCAGAAACCATCCGGGACCATCAAACATTTCGTCCGGGCTAACCAGACCCGGCATCCAGCACTGCTCGGAGACCTGCGATGCCAGACCTGGACCAGCAATGATTTTGCTAGGGGCTTTAGCAGCACCCGCCTGCACAAATGGACATTTTCAGACAAAGCCTTCCGAGCGAATCTGCGGACTAAGACCCATGCATACCAAATCCACGGAAAACAGCATCCGGTTGGGCCAGTGGAGCCGGCGGTTGCTGGGATTGTGCCGTCGGCTCTGGCGTTTGCTCCGGGCAACCGAGCACCTGAGCTGGTCAACCCGGCAGTGGAAGAAGGACCTGAACATCTGGCTCCAACGCTCCTCTCCTGAGACCTATGCTCGGCTGATGGAAGACAATTTGCTCGACCGGCACTTGCAGCGGTTGCTGGAACGAGCCGGCCGGCGGTACAGGGAATTGCGTCAGCATGGAGTTTCCTGGAGAAAAGCGCGTCGTCTGCTCGAACTGGAACTGGCCAAAGAAATCGGTACGGTTTCGCTGACAACGCCGGCTGCACCTGTTACTTTGCCGAGCGTACCCTCGATCCCCAAAGATTCGGCAGCTTGGCTGGAAATGCTGGAACAAGCGGTACGCCTGGCGGCACCCGAAGGCTATGCGGAAGCACGGCGGCGAGGCATTCTGCAAGCCCATCTGGAAAATGTCCTTCACTGGGTGGATGACCAACAGCGTAGCTGGTCGGACATGGAAAAGGCCAATCCCGATCGTCGCCGGGCCCTTTTTGAGGAAGCGCGACAACGAGCCGTGCAGATTGACTGGCAAACGCCGCCTCTGCGACACGACCCGACTTGCTCGGAGCAGGACCTTGAACAGTACCTGCGATGGGTTTCACCGGAACGAGCCGCAATCCTGGAATCCCAAGGCGAATTGTCCAGGCGGGCTCAACGCATTGCCGGACAACTCCGTCAGGCCTGGCAAAGCCACGCTCACGCGAAAATGCGACTGGGGGATTGGCAAGCCTTCGCCCAGGCAGTGGTATTGTGGGCACAGCATCCCTGGCACGACCTGGCTGCCGCAAATCACTTCCGCTCGCTGACCGTGGACATCGTCGGCAGTTGTAATGCCCGCTGTCCGTTTTGTCCGCGGGTGGCCATGCCGGCTGAACGCACTAAGGGCTTCATGGAATTCGACCTCTTTCGCCGCATCCTCGAAAGAGGCCGGGCTTCCGGCATCAGCACGCTCTATCTGTATTCGACGGGTGAGCCGACACTGCATCCACGCTTCGACGATTTCGTAGCTCTGGCCAAAGATTTGGGCTACACAGTGGTGTGCTCAACCAACGGTTCGATGATGCACCAGCGCAGGAGAGGTCTGATACTTGCCGATGTCGTACAGGTATCCATCGAGGGCTGGGATCGCGTGAGCTATGAGCGTTACCGGTATCCGCTGCGTTTTGATCGTGTTTACGGCAACGTGCGGGAATATGCGGCATGTCGTCCTGCCGGTCAGCGCTACGTGCTCAATTGCCTGCTCACTCGCAAGACCGACGTCGAGCAGTACGCGTTACTCTGGGGCGAATTCTTCGATGAAATTTCCTTCCATCCGATGTATCCGACGGCTGGCGTGCTGGAAGGCAGGCACCGTGCTGTTCCCGAACCGAGTCTGGCCGAGGATTACTGGTGGTTTGAGCCCGCCATCCTGCCGACTTGTTCGGATCCGTTTGAAAAATTGACCATCGCATTTGATGGCAAGCGGGTATTATGCTGCCAGGATTTTTCGGCCAGCCTGGAACTGGGCCACGCCGAGGACGATTGGCGTCAGCTTTACGTCAATCCGATCGTGGCCCGTGTGCGGCGAGAATTGCTGGGTCAGACATTCGAAACCTGTGGCGGCTGCGGTAGTCTTGCGGAATTGCCAGCCGCGGTCAAGGCGGCATTCCTGGCGGAAATTCGTCGCGTCTGGCAAAACTACACGATTCGCGCCGTTCCGCGCACTTTTTCCCTGGAAGTCCCAGTGACCGACCCGAAAATAGTCGGCTGGTTGCGACGCTTTGCCGCTACTGCTCTTTCCGGTCTGGACGCCGACCTTCAAGCTGACCGTCAGCCATTTTCCGCCGTGCGGGCTTCTCATGGCCTTACTGTCCCGCTGAGCGTTGTTCCTGCTGAACCTGATGTCCAAGAGACAGGCAAATCCTTCACACCTGCTGGGACTGTTTCGGGCAAGGTCTCAGAATCTAACGGGGGTGAAAACGGACTTGCAGGCACTGCTCCGGTCGGCCCGATAGCCGTATCTTCTTCCTCGCTCCATGTTCAGCCAGAGGCAGGCAAACGGATGCTGGCAATTGTCGGTGAGGTGGCAGAGTTCACGGCACTGGCGCACCTGGCAAGGCGACTGATGCAGCAGGGAGAATGGCAACCGGTCATTTACTTCACGGAGCCTTATCCGCAATTGACCAAACATGTCCTGCGGTGTCGGCAATGGCAACTGCCGGTCTGGGCCGGCCCGCGTGTCCTGGAGGCTTACCCGCAGCAATTTCTCTTCGATAACCAGTCCACCGGGAAAATCGAATTGTCTCCGTTAGCTCCCCAGCAGCGAGAGCTACTTGATTGGTGCCGTTCCCTGAACTTGCCAGAACTGGATGGGCATGTGCACATGTTGCGGCGGGAACAAGCGTTTTTCCGCCGGGTACTCGACCAGCTTCAGCCCGCAGTACTCGTCCTCGGTCAGGAAAACGTGTCCAAATACACGACGATTTATTCTCGCACGGCTTTGGAGTATCGCATCTCTACAGCTATTGTGCCCTGGTGCCTGGCGTCACGTGAAGAGTTCGAAGCGGCAGTTTCTGTGATTCCGCTTTACGATGCCACCACGCCGTCGGCCCGACGTTTTTGCGAACGCTTCCCGCAGTGGCGACTTTCCGGAACACGGGAACTGGTGCGTGCGCCGGTCTTCGAAGCGGCAGCTCTGGAGATTCTGGGGTGTGCGCCGGATGACCCCTGGACTTTCCATAGTGGTTTCGCGGCCGCTTTAGCGGTCGAGAGTCCCTGGATGCTTCGTCATTACCGGAGTCAGGGCGTGCCAGAGCATTGGTTACACCTGACTGGTTCCTGGTGCGATGACGCTCTGCAGGACGGTTTGGCCTACTGGCACCGAAAACGAGAGGAACTATGCCGCGAACTGCACCTCGAACCACACCGCCCGCTAATCCTGGCGGCACTCCCTTCCAATCAGCTCCACAACCGCCGTCTCGTCACCGATTTTAGTTCCTTCGAGGAAATCCTCATTTACTGGGCCGATACGCTGGCTGCGTTGACCGATTGCCAAACGATTCTCGTGGCTCATCCGAGCATATCGCCCGCGAAGTTACGGCAACTGGAACGTAGCAACGTTCGCTATTCCGATCGGCCTACGTATGAGCTTATGCCCCTGGCGGATGCTCTGGTGGCCTGCGTATCGTCCGTGATTCGCTGGGCTCTGGCTTGCGGTTTACCTGTCGTGGACTACGATCTGTACCGCTTTGGTTATTACTACTTCCGCGGCGAACCGAACGTGCATACGGTCCAAACTCGCCGCGACTTTGAGCATGCTCTGGCCAACCTGGCGCGACGATTATCGCCCGGTCAACACGTTCCGCCGACCGGCCAGCGCAGCTCAGAATGGGGTTGGCTGGATGGGCAAAGCACCCAGCGCATCGCCTCCCTGTTAGCCCGATTGGCGAAGAATTCCGCCGTCCAGGCACAGGCGGCATGAAGGTATTTTGCTAACGCTTACGCCAGCAGCAATTTCGCACCTCAGGAGTTTGGTTGATCGAGCAGCGGCGGAATTACATTGCGGAACAAGCGCCAACTGTTTACACCGGCGTCCCAGACAGGCTCCCAGACCTGATCCAGTCTTGGAAAAGTTGGAAACAAACCGTTCTCGCCGCTCTCCGCTTCCGACATGGCTAATCCGGAAGATAACCTTCCAAGAACGGCTTCCGCAGTCTCTCGATACTCCTCGGGTAAGAACCAGTAGGCAAATTCACGCACTGAATACTGGCCGGCCGCGATTTCGTCCGCGGATGCAACAGGAGGTGATGTCTGCGCCATCGAATCAGTCAGGGACAAGGGGCTAAGCGATGCCATCTGCTGGCCGGTCGGCATTTCCAGCGACTGTGCCGAAGTTCTTGCCAGGCGGCCTGAGATCGGCCCGGGCTCCGGGCAGGTCATCAGAAAGAACCATACTGACGCCGCAATCAGCAAACTGGCCGCCAGAATGCCCCGCTGCCATGCCGATTCACGTTCCCGCCGATCGCACAGGATTTGCTCAACGATCCGCGCGACCGGAGTAGCAGGCTCCGGTACGGGCCAATAACGTAAGCCCAGAAGCAAAGCCTGCACCGCGGCCCACTGGTTTCGACAACCCTGGCAATTTTCCAGATGTCGGGCAATGCGGCTCGGCGGTTCTTTCCAGGATTCACGATCCAGCAGGGTTTGCATCCAGTTCAGGCAAACCCGACAGGGCTGTGCGAATTTCATGGTCCCATCCCCGTCGTCGCAGATAAGCCAGAATTTCCAATCGAGCACGATGCAGCCAGGTCTTGACTGTGCCGACCGGTCGGCCTACCACCTCCGCGATTTCTTCGTAAGCCAGGTGTCGGTCGTGGTAGAGCACGAAAACAGTGCGATACTCTTCCCGCAAGGAAGCAAGTGCCTGGCTCAAAGTTTCCTGCAATTCCCAGGCGGTATCAGTTTCACCGCCGCCCTGGCCGGTACTTAGTTCGTCCGGCAAAGCGTTATTGCGAGGCCGCTTGCGCAACCAGGTGCGACAGCGATTGACCGCAATTGCCAGTATCCAGGGGCGTAAAGGCCGTTTCCTGTCCCAGGAGCGCAAGCTACGGAAAATCCGCAAAAATACTTCTTGAGTTACATCCTCGGCGTCGTGGGTATGCCCCAGAAGCCGCAAGCACAGGGCATACACCTCACGGTGAAATGTCGCTACTAGCCGATGGGTAGCTCGGACGTCCCCGGCCAGGCACGCCTTCACCAGTTCCTGTTCACTCCGCCATCCTTCGCTGGCTGACATATCCATAGAAACATACCCTTGTCTGACCGGCCTAGGTTTCAATAGCCGCGACAGTCAGCGTATGAGTTTCGTTGCCGGACGTAAGCAGGCCGCGCACCGTCCCCAGCCCACATGTCCACAGTGACAGTCAGCCTATCAGTCTCGTTGCCGGACGTACAGCCGATCCGCCGTTTCGAACAGGATAAAGCTAGCCGGGTCGGAAGCAAACTCTTTGCATTCTGGTGCTGGCCACGACCAGCCACGAAACGAGTTTTCCCGGCGGCGTACCTGCACCACCAACCCGTCTGACAGGGAATGTAAGCGAAAATCCCGCTTCGCGTCGAATCGCGCCAGGTTCGGCAGCCAGTTTTCCGGAAGATACTGGAAACGGGCCGGCCAATGACCGTGCCGGAGTCGGTATCGCTCCAGGCCAACCGCCAGGATAGCCGCACTCAGACCGCCATCCCGTTCATCCAGCATGCGGACCAGCGTTCGCATCGGCTGTTCCGGTCCGCTGCCACCAAGCGCAGCCAGCCACATAGAATCGCACCACCCGCGTATCGAACGGCCCTCCCAGCGAGACAGAAACCTTGTAACCTCCATGTCAAACTGCTGCGGCGGTAGTTGTGCAATCTGGTAGGCTTCGTTGAAATAGCGAAGCGCCTGAGCACGGGTGTAAGGAAGCCAGGTATGGGCGTGATAGTGAAACCGCAAAGCAAACACCGTTTGCTGGATGTGTTCCAGAGGTTCGTCGAGAAAATATTGCCGCGACGGTGCACAGGTCTGCCTGACCTGCCGCATAAATTCCCGCCGATACTCAGGGATACCGAACCGACTCAACGCGACATCCGTCCTTGCACGCTCGCCACGAATAACTCGCTCTAACGACCGTTGTGGCAACGCCGCCAGGAGCCGCTCCTGAATTTCACCGAGCCGTTTGTCGGAAACCTCGCCCCTGCTCAACACCCACTCCAGCAATCGCACCGCTGACAACTCTAATTGGGCACAGCGGCAAAATGCCAGAACTGTAGGTTCGTCGCGCACAGCATTGGCCATGCCGAGAAACGCGTCCACATAATCCAGGGCTTGTTCAGCGCGGCCGTCTTCTATCTCCATCAAAGCCAAGTTGGTCGTCAGGGGAACCAGCATGTCCAGCGCCCGATGGTGATTGGGAATCTCCACGATGCTGAGCGGATATACATCCATCCGACCGCCTGGAGGAACCCGGCGAAATTCCAGAATTCGGTCACGCAATTCCGGCCAATTGCTCCGCAGCTTGCGAATTCCCCGCGTGCTACGCATTTCCGGTAGGTTCAAGTCCAACTCCCTCCGCCAATCGTGTGGCCAGTAAATGCCTCCGACTTGATGGAACACCGAAAACGCATCCGAAAATCCTCGAGCCGTCAATTCCTGATACAACGACTCCAGAAGCGTACATCCCTGGTCGTCCTTGGGCGCGAAATCCCGATTACGCCGTAAGCATTCCCAGTCCCAGCCGGGAAACTGTCGCTCGGTCTCGGTCAAGGCTTCCGTCAAAATTTGCACTCCTGCTGCGGAAACGTAGTACCAGCGCAGGGAAAAATAAATGACCGTCACCGCCAACAAAACGAGCAGCCACACAGTTAGACGGGCTACCTTCCGACCGCATCCACAACCCGAGGATGCGACTGTCGCATTCCCACCTAAATTCGCACTACCCGCTGACGACACAATTTGTGCCGGTGGTTGCTGGGAAACTGATGCTCTTTCGCTCATGGCCAGCCTCCCAACTTGCGCCCGACAGGCAATTGCGGTGATCGTTATCTTTAGCCCACCTTTGGACTTATAGACCCCCCTAATATGCTAATGACCGGCCCGGCCACTGTCCACCAACCTCTGAGGTCAACGCACTGACGAACGGACCAACCCGCGACGTTTGGTAAAGGCCCCTCTCACCAACCCCCGAGCCTGACCGACTTAGCACTGCGCTCGGCGGACGTTCATTCTCGCAGTCGTTCATCCATACAGGACTGCTTCAACTTTCGGCCTTGCCTCACGCTCGCCCGCTTTGGTTTTCGCCTCAACTGGCCGTGCGGGACAAACCTACGCCGGAATAACTCCCAACTGCGCAGACAACCTTTCCGCACTATTGCGGGCTGCCAAAGACGATACCGAACTGGCTACGAGTACCTAGAACCATCTAGACGTCCGTGCGGTTTCGGTAATAATACGTGATAACGGTATGACTCTTGCTAATATCCTGCCAAAAATGATAAGGCGCAGAGGACTACAGCAGGTAATTCGCAACAGCATACTCCTAGCAACCCTGATAGGGCACATGTTATCCCTATTCGGGCTGCCGGCGTTTATTTCGCGCGTTGGTTGGCATAAGGATTTACGTGTGCCATTCCCCTGCATGTACCGACCTTGCGGTTGTAAGAATGCGGAAGATTGCTGGCATAACTGCTGCTGCCTAAGTCTTGCCGAACGAATCGCTTGGGCAAAACAATATAATCCGCCAATGATACAGGGACTAAGTCCTATCCTTGATTCCCAATCGTGCGGCTCCAATACGTTGGCTGAGCCATGCTGTGAGGCAAACTCCTGTGCCCAAGACAATGAACACAGGTGCCCGGAATGCTGTCGTGAAGATGTTCGGCGCGATCACGTTTGCAACAATGAGAAAACGGAGTCATTCGCTTCCAAAGACTGCAAATGGGTGCATCCTCAGTTGCGAAAACGTTGTCAAGGCGAAGGAGACGAGTTAACCAGTCCCATACTAAGTCTGCCCGCTAACGGACCAGCTAAGCTTGCCGGATTGAACTTAGACGAACAACCATACGTTTGCTCAGAGTTACTCCTGAAACCGCAATGCGATCTTTGTCCAGCAGCCCCTCCGCCTCGCGTCTAAGCATTTGGTTGGGTAAGCGGACGAACATAGAGCCTGAAGCTGTTGCCAGCTTGGCATAGCTACTTTCGCAACGCTGCCGCTATAGCTATGCTCCCTGTAACTGGTGTCTTTGAGGGATTTAGGAGACCACTTCAACCATGCGCCATTTGCTTAGACAACACCGGTCTTTCATTAGGAGGGAATAATATGCAAGAAACGAAACGGCTAACTGCAATAAAAAGGGGAACCCGCGGCTTTACGCTGGTTGAGCTATTGGTGGTGATCGCCATTATCGGCCTGCTCATGGCCCTGCTGCTCCCGGCGATTCAGCGGGTACGCGAAGCAGCCAATCGCATGCGCTGTGCAAGCAACCTGCGCCAGTTAGGCATTGCCCTGCACAACCATCATGCCGCTCTGGATCAATTTCCTCCCGCAAGGCAGCCTTTTCCGATGGTTTTCTCGCCATTAGCTCGGTTGCTGCCTTATGTTGAGCAAGATAATCTACATAACCTAGTGGACTTTAGCCAACCACCCCTTGATTTTTTTGGCACCGGTACTAATCCCAATGATAACTCTAATCCCAATTGTCCTTCGAAGGCCGTGATAAGTCTCTTCGTTTGTCCCAGCGATGGAATACGACCTCGCGTGCCTAACCAACCTTATGGCCCGACGAATTACGTTGCCTGTGTTGGCAGCGGTGCTGTGGGCTTTGGTAATGTTAGTTTAGGAGATGGTGTGTTTACCGATCAGCCAATGCGGGTCAGCGACATTTTCGATGGCAGTTCAAACACGGCTTTGCTGAGTGAATCCTTGCTTGGAGACGGGAATACCCCTGCCAGTGCCAGCAACGCTAATCCTAAGCGACACCGCTTCGTGGTGCCTAGTGGCTCTGACCCGACACCTGCTCAATGCGAGTCGGCCAGCGGCGGCACTTGGAATGGACAGCGAGGTGCTAAGTGGATAGATGGCCATTATGGCAGCACTCTTTACAACCATTTTTACACACCGAATTCAGTAAACTGGGACTGTGGAAACGGCTGGAACAATAAGTCGCTTAGCACAGCCCGCTCCAATCATCCCGGCGGCGTGAATCTCTTATTGGGAGACGGTGCCATCCGCTTCGTGCGCAACAGCGTAGATATCACAGTTTGGCGCGCTATCTCCACCCGTGCAGGCGGAGAAATCGTTTCTATCGAGCAATAAACTTTTGCTTGGGGCTATATCATAGAGAAGGGAACTGGCCCAGCGTAAAGTTGCCCACGAGGAGAATAGATCGCGGGAACCCCTTACACCTTAGGAGAATGCTATGCTAAGGATCAAGCCTTTGTCGAAGTGCAGCTGCATCGCGGGTTTGTTAGTGGCGACCTTATTGAAAGGCATACTTACCACACCTGCATCGCAGCCCAAGGCTGTGCCGTGCTGGCCGGCTTTTTTAGGTGCGGGAGCTACGCCGATCAAGGACCCCGATAGCATTCCTATACGCTGGTCGCCGAAAGAAAATATCGCCTGGAAATCGAAACTTCCGGGACAGGGCCAATCATCGCCGGTTATCTGGGGAGATAAGGTTTACGTTACCTCTTTGGAAGGAACTATACGGGATAAATGCCATGTAACTGCGCTGCGTCTCAGTGATGGGAGTGTGGTGTGGGATGCAACAATTCCTCCCGCGATGACTGCTGAAAGTAGCTATTATCACAGTCGGGCAGCGCCCACTCCAGTGGTGGATGACGAACGCATTTATGCGTTTTTTGAGACTGGGAACTTAGTGGCCCTGGATCACGCGGGCAAGAAGGTCTGGGAGAGAGACCTGGTCAAGGAATATGGCGCCTTTATAGCACCATTTGGTTTAGGCGCCAGTCCCGCGCAGTGGCTGGATAAAATCTATGTGCTAGTAGAACATTCCGGACCTTCTTATTTGTTAGCTATAGACAAAGCCACGGGAAAAACGGCATGGAAAGTGGATCGGCCAAGCCGGCAGAGCTGGTCTTCCCCCGCAATCTTCGTGGCGAATGGTAAAGCCCAGGTGGTAATCAGTTCGAATGGCAGCGTGGATGCTTACGATTGCCAGACAGGCAAACTGCTCTGGAGTGTCAAGGACGTGGGCGGGAACGTTGTTCCGACGCCCGTATGCTTTGCTCCGGGAAAAATGCTTATAGCGGCTACACCAGGGCATAATGACCAGTACCAGGAGGAAGCCCGGCGTTCTAACTTTTGCTTAGAAGTTACCTGCCAGGACTCAGACTGGCAACCGCGAGTGGTCTGGCGGGTGAAAGCTCTGGCCTCTTTTGCATCTCCATGTGTGCACCAGGGAGTCGCCTACTGGACTAACAAGGTCGGTGGACTGTTTGCTTATGACTTAGCCACAGGTGAAGAACTATACACTACGCGTCTGAAACAATCCTGCTGGGCAACCCCCATGGGCATCGGTGACCGCGTTTACTTCTTCGGCAAGGATGGGCTAACGACAGTGCTGCGGGCCGGGCGAAAATTGGAAGTGCTGGCTGAGAACCAGCTGTGGGAAAATCAGTCGCCTGTCGCAAAAGTCAAGGACGATCATCACGCCGCACAGTCAAAACCCGCACCTGGTCAAGGCACACCGCGTAAGGGGCCGGGCGGTTTAGATTTTCCCGACCCGGTGCAGTATGGTGCCGCAGTTGTGGATGGAGCCTTGGTCATTCGCACCGGTGCTGTTGTGTATTGCATTCGGCACACCGGCGCAAAATAAGTTTCGTCGTCCCTGATATAACCGCTCGGCAACCCTGACAGACAGGTCTTGTCAGGGCTTCGCTGGTGCGTCGGGCGCATCGTAGCAATCGAAGCGTGATAAGCCCGATGCAACGCATACCGAATTTTTTGCACCAGGGCACGGGTTGGCCGCTAAGATTATCGCAGATGCAGTACCGGGTTGGTCGGCGACAGGAGAAATTGGCAAAATAACGGTATGGAAAACCGAGTGGAACAGGCTTTAGGGCCGGGTGGTTATATCTCACGCTGTTTGGGGCAATATGAAAACCGGCCGCAGCAGCTGGAAATGGCTCGAGCAGTTGCGGCTGCGCTCGCATCTCGCCGGCATTTGATGGTCGAAGCAGGAACTGGGGTCGGTAAGAGCTTTGCCTACCTGGTGCCAGCTATCTTTTTTGCTCAGGAACATAGCGACACTCGCATCGTCATTTCCACCTACACGATTAGTCTGCAGGAGCAGTTGGTGCACAAGGATTTGCCGCTGTTGCGTCGGGCCTTGCCGGAACCTTTCACGGCAGTGCTGCTCAAGGGGCGAAGCAATTACCTCAGCCGGCGACGTCTGGCTGTGGCTGCTCCTCGCGCCGCTCAATTGTTCGAACGCCAGGAAGAGCTGGCCCAGATGGCACGGCTGGTGAACTGGGCGAATGAAACGGACGATGGCACCCTGAGCGACCTGGATTTCCAGCCTTTACAAAGCGTCTGGGATCAGGTCGCCAGTGATTCGGATAATTGCCTGGGGCGACGGTGTCCTTATTACGACGGTTGCTTTTTCTTCCGGTCGCGGCAACTGGCACGTAAGGCACAGATTCTGGTCGTCAATCACGCCCTGTTTTTCGCTGATCTGGCGTTGCGGCTGGCCAGCGATGGTGCTGCTTTGCTACCCGAGTACGAAGCGGTCATTTTCGACGAAGCCCACACACTGGAGGATGTCGCGGCGGAGCATTTCGGTATCAGCCTGTCCAACACGCAAGTCAATTTCCTTCTCAACCGCTTATTCTCGCCGAAATCGGGGCGAGGCTTGCTGACTGCTCTGGGAGATGAAGAAAGCCGCGATCAGGTCGCCATTGTTCGCCGGGCTGCGGAGGAATTTTTCGGCCAGCTGGCTACCTGGCAACCGTCCTCTCGCAGCGACAATGGTCGCCGGAATGTGTCCACTCAGGCTGCATTTGCCGATACATTTCGAGTTCGTGAGCCAATCCCGATTCCCGCCCATCTCAGCGTGGAATTACACGCGCTGGCCCACCGCATCCAGAAAGTGGCTGGTGAGGTAAGCACTGACGAATTGCGAATCGAACTCCAGGCAGCAGCCCGGCGATGCGAAAGTTTTGCGGATTTGATAACCGGCTGGCTCGATCAGCGTCTCGAAAACCAGGTTTACTGGCTGGAGCGCAGCTTCGGTCGGGCTCAGCCACGCATCGTCCTGGCATCGGCACCCATTCATGTCGGACCAGCTTTGCGTGAACACGTCTTCGACCGCATTCCGAGCGTTATTCTTACCAGTGCCACGCTGAGCACCGGGCCGGGCAATTCTGGTTTTGCTTTCTTCGCCGATCGTCTCGGCCTCGCGGAAACGTCCGGCCCATCAACAAACGGCTCGCTTTCCGTACAGACGCTACAACTCGGCAGCCCCTTCGACTACCGTCGCCAGGCAGAGCTGCATCTGTTTCGCATGATTCCCGACCCGGCCGCGGAACCGCAGCAACAGGAAGAAATGCTCAAACGTTACATTCGCCAGTATGTTTCCGATAGCGGTGGCCGGACCTTTGTCTTATTCACCAATACCGAGCAAATGCAACGCCTGGCTGATCAGTTACGTTCATGGTTCCAGGAACGTGGTTATCCGTTTTTGTGCCAGGGAGAAAATTTGTCCAGGCAACAGATGGTGCAGCGGTTTCGAGAAGCAGGCAACGCTGTACTGTTCGGCGTGGACAGTTTCTGGCAAGGCGTAGATGTGCCGGGCGAGGCGCTGCAAACGGTGATCATCACCCGCCTGCCCTTTGCCGTCCCCGACCGACCACTAGTCGAAGCCAGAATTGATGCGCTCCGGGAAGCAGGTCGAAACCCGTTTTTTGAGTATCAGGTGCCTCTGGCCGTCATCAAGTTGAAGCAAGGTTTCGGCCGACTGATTCGCACCAAAACCGACACAGGCCGGGTCGTGATCCTCGACCCACGCATCCTCACCAAACCGTATGGCCGGCGTTTTCTGGAAGCACTGCCACCGTGCCGACTGGTAATCGACGGTTGTCCGCAGGCTGGTTGACACTCACCATGCGGAGCGTATGCGCTGGTTGCTACATAAGTTCGGATAGAAGGTGCACCGGGTTCTCTTGACGGGAGGAGGCGTAGGGATATAACGGCTTACCGTAAAATGGAATATCAAACGTCGCTGAATCCGACCGCGACACGGTTGGAACGGGGGACCCAAAGACTGGGGTGAATCCGGCTCGCCTGGCGGTCAAGAAATAACGACTGCCAGTTACGATGCGGAACCGTCATCCGGGCCGGTAGGGGTAACCTCGGCCCCGAACCCGTCAGCTAACCCCGTAAGCGTCCGCGAGGAATTTCTATGGCCGATTCTTGCTCTGGCTTGTGCAGGCGTAGTCTATCCGGCCGGGGAATTGACCCGGCTGACGACGGGAGTCTCTTCGGGTTTCTGCTACCCGCCGAGGAACAGCTGGGCGGCAGGATCGTTCCTGGCCTTGCGTGGTTGCGGTTAGGCCGACGGCCGTACCCGACTTTTTCCGTGATGTTTTTACCAGCTGCCAACTAAAAGAGGTTACTGTCATGGTTCCGCGACCGCGCCGGCCTCGGGAACTCCACTGGTATCATGCTGGCCCCATGCTGTTCGGCGACTGGGGCACCAGCCGGTTGTACGTGCTGGGATTGTGCTTCTATTACACTCATCACGCCTCGCTGTGGTTCATGCTGGCGATGTCGGCTCTTCTGGTGTTGCTAGGCTGGGCCTATTCTGTGATTTGTCGGCTGCATCCGGACGGTGGTGGAGTCTATTCTTCGGCCCGGGAACGCTCACAAATGCTTGCCGTGGTGGGCGGTTTACTGTTATGCGCTGACTACATCATCACGGCATCAATATCGGCTCTCGACGCTTTCCATTATCTCAATGTGCCGCATCCGGAATGGTGGGCGGCTGTTAGTATTGCCGCTATCGGTATGTTCAACTTCTTCGGGCCGCGCAAATCCGGAACCGGGGCACTGGTTATCGCCGTGCTTACGGTAGCCATGACAATTGTCATTGCCTCGTTTGCCGTCCCCTCGCTCCCCCAGGCACACATTGAGCGACCAAGCGGCGATGCCTGGCAGATGTGGCGACAGTTTGTCTCTATCATCCTGGCGGTGTCCGGCGTCGAAGCTGTCGCCAACATGACCGGTATCATGGTTCGCCCGGTCGAACGCACTTCCAAATTGGCCATTTACCCAGTGCTGGCGGAGATTGTTACCCTGAACCTGCTGCTTACGTTGGCCATGCTGGCGGTACCCGCAGTTTTTCTGGGCGATGGCAACGTAGATGCACAATACACAGCGCATCGCGATGACATGTTGCGTGCCCTTGCCGAGTACTACGTCGGCCCACGCTTTGCCGCTGTTTCTTCCATTGTTTTTGCACTACTGCTATTATCGGCGGTCAACACTGCCTTATCCGGCCTGGTCAGTATCCAGTTTATGATGGCGCGAGACGGTGAGTTGCCCAAAAATATGTTGCAGCTAAACGGTTATGGCGTACCATTGCTGCCCCTGCTTTTGGCGACCGGCGTGCCGCTGACGGTGTTGCTCTTGTTTCCCGACGTAGCCAAGCTCGCCGACCTGTACGCCATTGGCGTGGTTGGAGCGATTACCATCAACCTGGGAGCCACCGCTACCGCTCGCCGTAACGACTTGGCGAGCTGGGAGCGATTGGGGCTGGCATTGCTGGCCGCGCTCATGCTCGTGGTCTGGCTCACCATTGCCGTAACCAAAGTCCACGCATTGATTTTCGCCCTGGTGGTTCTGGGAGCCGGTCTGGGTGCACGCTGGCTGGTGCGGCATCGGGCTGAGCTGGCCGACAGTATAAGTCGCTTGCCTGCTCCGCTGCGGAAAGCCCTCACCCCTGCCCCGACCGAAGGCGAGTCCGGGTCGGAAACTGCTGAAGCTGCGGCGGAAGCAAAGCACGCCTACGAGCCGAAAGGTATCGTCATGGTTGCCGCACGAGGAGGCAATCCCCGACTGTTGCAGTTTGCGGTTGAGGAAGCCAAGAGCCGCCAGGCAGAGTTGCGTGTCCTGTTTGTACGTCAACTGGCGATTTTACCCATGGGGCCGGACGAAGAACTGCTGGACCCTCGCAGCGATCAGGAAGCCAGTAAGCTGTTCGCGGAAGTGGACCAATTGGCACGAGAAGCCGGTGTACCCTGGCGTCCCGTCTATACAGCCAGCGATAACGTGGCGGCGATGATCGCTGAAACAGCCGTCATACACGGAGCCGACGTCTTGATTCTCGGTGCCAGCCAGCGCGGTCCGCTATGGAAAGCCATGAAGGGCGATGTTATTCAGGAAGTGGGTCAATACCTGCCCGAGAGTGTTCGCCTCATCATCCACGCTTAGGTAAAGCCCCCGATTATTTTCCGCATTTTTACCTGCCTGATTAGAGTGCGTCTTCCACGTCCGCTAATATGGATACGCGATTTTCCAGGGTCGTTTTCATTTTGCCAGGCTGGTGCTGCCTGGGTGTCGAAAATTCGGCACCTGGCGCCGATGTAACAAGGCGCCATATCTTCGTCACCCGCGTTTGGCCGGTAGTAGTTCACAGATACGTCGCGCAACTTCAGTTCAAAGCGGCTCGAAAGTTCCCAGGCAACAGCTAGATTTTTTATATCATTGGTCAAAAACTACGTGGCTTGACAGCCAGCGATGACTCCTTGCCTCTAAAGGCGATAAATCCGCGTTTTCGGGCGTTATTTTCGGCCCGTCGGGCATGGAAACTGCACTACTAAGAGCTTCACCAGCCGGCAGCAACGCGATGCTGTCTGGCCAGGGGAAGAGGCAGCAAGGAGGTGCAACTGTGCTGGCTTCAAGCATTAGCTGGGATCTGCTGACGTTACCAAGGTCGAGGTGTTCTGTTCCGGAAACCGGCGTTGCGGTTCTTCGAGATTACACGGCCGAGTATTTATGTTGGGGAGACGGGCAACCTCTTGTGCTCATTCCAGGTCTGGCAGGGGGTGTGGGACTCGTCAGTCCGCTCGCCGCACGCCTGGCCCGCGACTTCTCGGTCATAGCCTACCAGCTGCGTGGCGAGAACGACCCGTTTGCTCTCAGGCGAAGATTTACTCTGGAAGACCTGGTGGATGACCTGGCCGAGTTTGTAGATTTGCTGTGCCTGGAACGGCCGGTGATCATGGGCGTATCTTTCGGCGGTCTTATCGCCTTGCGGTTCGCGGCCAGGTTTCCTCACCGTCTTTCCGCGGTGATCGCTCAAGGCGTGGATGTAACCTTTGCCCCAAGTCTGTTACGCCGCATTGCCGACATTGTGCTTCGCGAGTTTCCGCTTCCTACCGATAGCCCCTTCGTCAATCAGTTTTTCAACCTGTTTTTCGGCAAGCGCTGCGATGATCCGGCGCTGTTTGAATTCGTAACCCGGCAATGCTGGACGACCGACCAGAGTGTCATGGCTCACCGGTTCCGTCTGGCTGCAGAGGTCAACTTACGGCCATCCTTGCCGGCGATTCGCTCGCCGACCCTGTTGATCACTGGCGAACTGGATATTCTGCCGACCGGCGCCGGCTTACGAGAAATGGAACAGCGAATTGCGCAAGTTCAGCATGTACGCATCCCCGGTGCGGGACATCTGGCCTTCGTCAGCCATCCGGCTCAAGTCGCCCAGGCGGTCCATAAGTCAGTGACGGGCTGGCATGCTGTTTCGCTCTGAGTCGGGCGGTGGGTAAACAGACGCAACACGCGAGCTCCCTAACCGGGTATTACAACGCATTCTGACAGCGAACTGTCCGGCCCGTCCGCCAAGTGAAACCCTGGGAGTGAGCCCAGCGTAATGGTACGGTGCATTTTGACATTCCATGCCGCTGGGCAAGCGCCGCACCGCCGATCATCTTGCTGTGTTTCTCGTGATCTCAGCACTGATTCCCGGTTGTGCCGCTCTGCAGTTCGACGGGCTATCACGTTAAGGCCTCCCAATTGGTTGCGGGATCAGAGGAATTTCGTCCCGATTGTTCGCCAGCAACGTCGCTGTGTTGGCTGCGTGCGAGGTCAGGAGGGCATCAGCGGAAGTTTCTCCCGATTATTCGCCAAGCTCACCGGCGCCGTACAATTACTGGCGTCCACAGAGGCGCCGTGGTGGAAGTGGCAGACACAGCGGACTTAAAATCCGCTCCGCCGCAAGGCGGGTGGGGGTTCGAGTCCCCCCGGCGCCAATCGTAACCGAATACGGTCCGACGCCGAGCAACCGGCAGGGGTAGGCCCACAATACGCGATGCGGTCTTCCGCCACCCCGACCTGGTTACCGTGAACCAAATTCTCCGACTAACTCACCGGCTCGAACACGCCGATTATTCGCGCCGACAAGTGCGTGGACTGAACTTGCTCTGGAATACCGACTGACCCTGTAACAAAGCGGAAAACTCCGGGACTCATCCATGACCATGTTATGGACACAGGTGCTGCTGATTGTAGTTGGATTGTCGCTGAGTGTCTGGGGTCTGATGCGCATGTTGGAAAGCATGAGGCTCGACGTTCCCGAATCCGAAGCACATCAGTTGCGGGCCAGGCGCTGGCGTTGGGTCGTCCTGATGGGGTTAGGGGATACGCTGGTAATCTTCGCTATCATCTTGATCGTTCTTCATCCCGAAGGCTGGCAGGAGCTTTTCCAGATAGGCCAAAATCCTGGCCAACCGGAAAAGCGCGATGTACAACGCATCGAACGCCTGCTCCAGCAGCCGCTACCGCAACCAGACCAGGCGACACACCGGCCAGCCGATAGCGCGGTGGAAGGAAATCCCGTAAGTCTGGATTGGCCCGGCTGGCGTGGCCCGCATCGCGATGGTATTGTGCGTGAGACCGGCTTACTCGACCAATGGCCGGAAACCGGTCTGCCTGTCCTCTGGCGTACCCCCGTCGGTGGCGGTTACTCCTCGCCGGTCGTTGCCAGCGGTCGGGTATTTGTCATGGACTACCGCAAACCGGACGAACGCCTCGTCTGCTTCGATGTGACCGACGGCAAAATGCTCGGCGAATATCGCTGGCCCGTGGCCTACCGCGACATTGACACGCGCTGGGGCGGCGACTACGGGCCGCGGGGAACCCCGGCAATCGCTGGTCGGCACATCTATGCTCTCGGTGCGGATGGCGATCTGGTTTGTTGCGAAGCGGAACCGAAAAACGGTGCCTTGCCGGTGGTCTGGCATAAACACTTGTTCCAGGAATTTCCACCGCAACTGCCCTCGACGTGGTGGGGACTGAGCGGATCGCCACTGGTCGTGGATAATCTGGTGATCGTCATCGTCGGTAACGCCGAAGGTTGCGTCCTTGCTTTCGACCGAATTACTGGCGAACTCAAGTGGAAAGCCCTGAAAGACAAACCCGCCTACAGTTCGCCGGTGCTGGCTAACATGCCTGTCGCACCGCAAATTCGCCAGGTAGTCGTCCTGACCGCTGCTCGGATCGCAGGCCTGGAACTGACAACTGGTGAGTTACTCTGGAGTTACCCCTGGACAACTGATTACGACTGCAATATCGCCACGCCCATTGTGGCCGGTAACTATGTGTTCGTCAGCACCGACTACGGTCGCGGGAGTGTGCTTCTGGAAATTAGCCGGGGAAACGACGGTAAATGGCAGGCAGATGCCGTCTATCAGACCAGGAAATTTCAGAATCACATCGCCACCTCGGTGCTGGTCGGCGACCGACTGTATGGCTTCAACGGATATTCACCAGCGCGACTTACCTGTCTCAATTTCCGCACCGGCGAATTGATCTGGGAAACCAGGCGTGAAATAGACAAAGGCTGCCTGCTCTACACTGATGGTCGGCTGATTGTGTTCACCGAAAAGGGAGAACTGGTGCTGGTCGAGCCGGGCGAAACCGGGTTTGCCATTCGTGGCCGATTCCGTGTCTTTCCCGACTCGCATAGTACCTGGGCGTTACCGGCTGTGTCGAACGGTCGGCTCTTCGTGCGCAATGACCGCGAACTGGTCTGCTTGAATTTGCGGAAATGAGGGCCTTTCAAAGTTTGCCAGTACCACAAAACGCCTGTTTCTATCCCAAACGTGCGTTGGCAAACCACGCAGGTGATGCAGTAGTTTGGTATCTACCAGAACGATCGCTGGTCGCGGATGGCGAAGTCGTTCGTACAGGTCCGGCAGGGCTTCATTGCGCCAGTGATGCACCAGATCGCGTCGAGCATGGAAATTCAGCCCCAATTCGTGCACATGGTACGTGAAAACCTCCGCCTCCGGACAATGTTGCCACAATCCTGCCACGAGACGAACCGGCTCGTTCCACATGCGGTCCGCGGTGGGAAGAACGTAATAGACTGCGACCGAGTACCACGCAACGGTTCCCAGCACCAGAGTGGCCAGCGCTAGCCGTACCGAACACGCAACACGACTCAGCCACCAGCACAGCGAAAGTATCCCCACCAGGAACCATGCCCAGCTGCGCACGGCAAACAGGAAAGCCTCGTCCTGAACCTCTTCCGGTAATCGTCTGTCCGGCCAGGCAGTAACGACGATGGCTGCACTTGCACATACCAGCACCCCGACTCCCAATGCCAGGTTCAAATAACGGCGTAATTGTTGCGGCTGAACACGCAGCTGGCAAACCAGCCAGCGGGCGATCAGTAATGCCAGCGATGGCATGGCCGGAAACGTATATGTCCACACTTTCGTCCGGCTGAACGTGAAAAAAGCGAAGACCAGTCCGATGTGTATCAGCGCAGCCCGACTCCATGCTGCACCTAAGCCGCACTTGGCGGCCCCATCGCCGGTCGCTTCGCAGCTGTTATGTCGCTCGCCCTGCCAGGCATGGCACAGTGCAAAAGGAATGGCACCCGTCCAGGGAAACGACAACGGCACCACCAGGGCCAGGTAAAACCAGATCGGCTGCGGATGTTCATTGATGACGCTGGTGAAACGCTGCCAGTTCTCAGCGAAGAGGAACTGCCAGGTGAATTCGCCACCGGTACGCCAGTGCGGAAGAAGGTAACTCCCCAGACCCACCAGCAACGCAATCAGTCCAGCCGGGAGCAACAACAGCAACTCGCGCCGATCCCAGAAGCAGCCGTGGTGAGGGAACCGGGCGGGATTATCCCCGCTTATCGCGGACACCATCGGAGAATTCACCACACACTTTCCTGACAAAAGCGAGCGTTCGTCCAGTCGTGCACTTTGACGCGGCTCACCACACGAATCGCCGCCTCGCCGTCGCATCCCGCGCATGACCATAACTAGCGGCAGGGCAAACAGGACAAACAACAGCACCGCGAGCGGCCCTTTGGCACAAACGGCCAATCCCAGTGCCAGACCAGCCCACTGATAGCGAAAAGAGCGAGCCAGAACGGATTTGGCGTGCCAGGCCGATAGCATCGCCGCCACGCTTGCCTGCAGGCAAGCCACCAGCAGCATGTCAATCAACACCATCCGCGCCAGCAATACAAACTCCACCATGGTACCAAGCACGAGCACCGTCCACCGTGCCGTGCTGGCATCCCAGACAGTTCGGGCAATGCTCCAGGTGCTCAGCAGCGTTATCACTGCTGCCAGCGCAGAAGGTATCCGAGCGGCCAGGGCATGGTTGCCAAACAACCCCTGACTAATGGCCTGCAGCCAGTACACCAGCAGCGGTTTCTGGTAACGTGGCTCGCCATTGTAAACAGGCACTATCCAATCTCCGGTGCGCAGCATCTGCCGACCTGCTTCCGCGTAGCGAATTTCGTCGTCGGTCAACAAATCGTATTGCCCTGCTCCCAGCAGATAACCAGATACGGCTAACACCGTGATGCAAGCCAGTTCCACTACCGTGGCGACATTCGCAAAACGATGGCGCGTCCCCGATCGAGATCGCGGGATCGTGGATGAGGGTCGCCAATCAGTTCCGCATTCCATCACCGAGCCGGCCATAACCGCCCTTTTTGCAGCGGATAAATGAGCCAGCGATTATATCGGCACGAACCCTGCCGTAAATGCGAGTTCAGTAACTTCGCTGCGACGGAACCAGCCTCGACGCCACTTAGCCAATTCAATTGCGGAAGCATGTCGTGCCGATAGTCACCGATGCGCGACCATCGGCGAATCGGTCTGCGTAGAACGAATCGCCCAGCAACTGCCTGCGCCATTTAGCACGGAAACAAATTGGCGGTTTGCTGTCTATTCCTGGATATTTCGCTACCCCAACATGCGTCGCTGGAATTGGTTGGAATGTCTGGCAGTGGCGGTATTGCTAGCGACAGGCGGCTGTGCACGCCCTGCCGAGACGGTTCCCGTGCACGGTACCGTTCTCTACCGCGGTCAACCGCTACAAACAGGGGTGGTGGCTTTCGTCAGCGATCCACAGCGGCATAGTCAGCACGTTCTGGCTGTGGCGAAACTTCAGCCCGACGGTCGCTTTTCTGTCGAGTGGGAAGGCCGCGAGGGAATTCCGCCGGGATGGTACCGTATCAGCGTAATTTGTCCGGACGCTCGCGGCTGGCCGGATAAGTATTGCGATCCAGACCGCTCTGGACTAGAGTGCCAAATCCTGCCGCAGCAAACCAACATGCTGGTAATCCGCCTCGAATAAAGGCTATTTGCCAGCGGTGGCCACGATGGGTGAGGCGATGAAGCTTTTGACGAGCTTGCCGTCATCCACGTTCCAGATGCGTACCTCACCGTTCCAGGCACCGCTGGCGATACGGTTGCCGTCAGGGCTAATGGCAATGGCGAAAACAGCGTCGGTATGACCCTCGAGAGAGCGGATTTGCGCCCCGTTATCCGGATTCCACAACCGCACTGTCTTGTCCAGCGAGCACGAAACGATCAGGGGTTTTGTCGGATGAAAACGTACCTTCTCGACAAAGTCGCTGTGTCCCCCGGCGGTGCGAATTTGCTTGGCGTCGCTGGCCAGATTCCACATCCGGATTTGCCTGTCCCGACCGCAACTGATGCCCATTTTGCCATTCGGATGCACAGTTACGCCAGTGACGTACTCCTGATGGCCCGGGAACGTGGCGACCGGTTCCTTGGCTGACAGATCCCAGACTTTAGCGGTCTTATCGCGGCTAGCGGATAGCAAATATTTGCCGTCAGGGGAGAAGCATAAATCGAGCACCCAATCGGCGTGGTTTTCGATGGTCTGCTCGAGTGACCACTTTTCAGTTTCCCAGACGCGGATCAAACGGTCACACCCACCAGCGGCAAGACGTTTCCCGTCTTTACTCACCGCCAAGGCGAGGACTTCATCGTCGGTTTGCACCAACTCCCGCAGCAGTACCCCAGCTTTCGGATCAACGCCATCCAAATAAGCAATCCCAGCGTCCTGCCGCGTCGGGCTGGCAGCGAAGTTATAAATCCGAACATCGCCTTCCTGGCCTGGCCGACCTCCGGCAACGGCAAGGGTTTTACCGTCGGACAAGAACGCCATAGCGTTAGCACGTTCGGCACGCGTGCGAATGCGCTTGACCAGTTGCCCGTTTTCCACATCCCAGACGAGCAGTTCGAAATAGCCACCGACTACCAACTGCTTGCCATCGGGCGTGAACGTCATAGCGCGGATAACTGCCGGGAAGCGGTATTGAGTTGGCGGCACTGGTGGATTCCAGCGCTTGCGGAGTTCGACCAGCAAATTGGCTTTCGGCGATGGACCATCGAACTTGGCTCCCTGTCGAATCCAGAGCTCGATGGTGGTGATCTGGTCTTTCGTCAGACTGCCACCAGTTTCTCTGGGCGGCATGTGCGGCTCTTTCTGGCCGCTGATGAGCAAATACAGTGGACTTTCCTCGGGTTTGCCAGCGACAACGGATGGGCCTCGGTCACCGCCTGCCAGCAGGCCTTCGAAAGTCGTCATGTCCAGCCGACCTTTGCGGACTTTCGGATCATGGCAGGCGAAACAATTTTCCTTCAAAATCGGGGCCACGTCGTTCAGGAAACTCACCTGTTTACCGGCAGATTTAGTCTGAGCCTGAGTGGCGCTGGTCAGACGTAGCAATAGCCACGCTGCCAGCAGGGTCGCCAGGATACCACATACCACACACAGTCGGACACGCGTCATCGCAACACTCCTTCTTTTGGTGGGAAGCTCTGCCGTTACCGGCAGCGTCATCCAGCGGCGGGTCAGTTTCTAAGCGGCAAAATATGAACCTGCAGGCTCGGCGACAAGTATCCACACGAGGTACTTCACACTCCTCATGACACCATTTGCCCTGGTGCTACGCCTGACATTGCGAACCTCGCCACGATAAAAACGAAGCAGCGACCTTTCCAAGGTTTTCGTTTTCACCTTGCCGCTTTTGGTCTCCATACCTAAGAAGCTCCAGAGGTAGTAGCGAATTTCCCACCAAGTGATGAATCCTGACTAGCTCGCCGAATTTCCGCCCTGCCTCAGTAAGGGTTGCCGTCATGCTAACCATGTGCAAGACCAAACAGGGATTGGCAAATTCCGACAAGTCGCGGATCATTTCGTGCCATTCGCGCTGCCTGAGTCTGTTTATGCTTCGTTTACTTGCAGGGCTGAGGCGCTTTGCAACGCTCTGGTGGTCTGGTTTATCTCCAAGGGCAATTGCCGTTCTGTCAGCGGTCGTCCTGCTGGCAAGCCTGGTCGCGCTTGCTCAGCAAAAGCCGGGAACATTGCCTGGCCCATCGCCGCAAGCACCAGCGGTGGCAAACCTGTTCCCACCCGGAGGTCAACGGGGCACCACCGTCGAGGTAGAAGTGCAGGGGCGAGAACTCGCCGACGCACTTGGGCTACTCGCTACGGTTCCCGTGCAGGCGACCATCGTTCCGGACAAAAAGGAACCCGCGAATCGGGCGCTGGTACGCTTGCAAATTCCCAAAGAAGTGCCACTCGGAGTGCACCTGTTTCGTCTGACCACACGACGAGGGATGTCGAATCCCGTACCGTTTTGCGTGGATGAGTTGCCGGAAATTCGCGCGGCAACCGACCATCGCACTCCTGCCCAGGCTCAGAAAATTCCCGTTCCGTGTGTGGTTTCCGGACGATTGGAGGCCGAGAGCAGCCATTACTACCAGCTGGCGCTGCAAGCGGGACAGCGCATTTGTTTCGAAGTAGTGGGCAGGCGAATGGGCTCGCCAATTGATCCGGTGCTGGTCTTGCATGATGCTAACGGTCGCCAGCTAGCCTATTGCGACGACGCTCCCGGGCTGGGTCGTGATGCACGAATCATCTACACCGCTAAGGAAAGCGGCGAATATATCCTGCAATTGCGAGATGTCCGCTACCAGGGCGGTGGCAATTACGTCTATCGGCTGCGGGTCGGCGATTTTCCCTGTGTAACCTCGGCGTATCCGTTCGTGATCAGGCGAGGCAGCCAGGCCAAAGTGAGTTTTGCCGGACCGTTGACAGATGGCGTTTTGCCTGCCTCGCCAGATGTGCCGAAACAACTTTCCTCGATCGCGGTGCTGGTGACACCACAACGTCCGGGTTCGCCGCCTGGCTGGCCTGTTCCGGTTGGGTTCTCCGACATGGACGAGTTGCTTGAACAGGAGCCAAACGATACACCAGAAAAAGCCGCTCGGTTGCCCTTTCCCACGGCAGTCCACGGTCGGTTAGAAAAAGCTGGAGACCGCGACTATTACCGCTTCGCTGCCAAAAAGGGTCAGCGTATCGAAATCGAAGCACAAAGTTGGGAGTACGGTTCGCCTGCCGTCGTATATCTGGTTCTGCAGGACACGCAGGGGAAACAGCTGGCCAACTCCAATCCCATGCAGGATCCGCCACGAATCGAGTACACCGCAAGCGCTGATACGGAGTTGGTTCTACTGGTGGAACATTTGCATTATGCTGGCGGGCCGGAAGAAACTTACCGCATCGTCATCAAACCCGCCGAACCGACATTTCGCGTGGAAGTGTTGCAGGACCGGGTGGACATTCCCGCTGGCGGTGTCGGAGTTTGCTTTGTGCGCGTCTCGCGCTCTGGATACGCTGGTCCTGTGCAGGTCAAGGCGGTATCTCCCCAGCAGGTTCAGGGGGAAACCATTCTGACCGGTGAGCAAAACGTCGGACTGCTGTTGCTGAGCGCACCCGCCAACTCCCAGCCAAACGCCTGGTCACTTGAATTGCTGGCCCAGGGCAAAACGGAATCCGCCGAAATCACCGTGCCTGTCACCATGAGCGAACCTCTCAGTACGCTGTTCGGCAACACTCCATTTCCTCCCAGGCACCTGTTGACTTCGCTGGCAGTAAGCATAACTGACCCCCCGCCGTTTCTGCTTCACGTCAAGTACGGTGCCGAGAAATTGCCGCGGGGCCAAACCGGTTTGGAGGCGATAGTCCAGGTAGATCGGCAAGCAGGATTTGAGGACGAAGTGCAAATTTTCGCGGTCGCTCCACCGCCAGCCCCGAATCAGCCTGTAATTCTCGCCGCGCCTGCCAGTGCCAAGATTCCTCGCGGCCAGAAGGAAGCGAAAATCACCCTGAAGCTACCGAATAACCTGCCGACCGGCCCCCTGCCCCTGGCCATTGTTGGTCAGGCCAAACACGCCGGCCGATCGTATCAGATTTACGCTCGCGGCACTCCGCCCCATGTTGTCGCGGGGAAGTGAATAATCGCCCGGCTTCACCAGAAATCACGTAAAATTGAGTGGTATCACAAACTCCGTGGAGCCGGTCTGCATGACCCATCAGCCAGCTAGTTTCAATAACGGCACTGTTGACGCAAGCCTTGAGGCTGCGCGGCCCTGGTTACGGTTTTATCCTCCGGGCGTTCCTGCTTCGCTGACTTACCCGGATCAACCATTGCCACGCCTGCTGGCCCAGGCAGCCATTCAGCTTCCAGACCACCTTGCCTGCACCCTTTTCGAGCAGCGGGTCAGCTACCGCCAGGTTTACGAACAGGTTTGCCGGGCCGCTCACGGACTTGAACACTGCGGCGTAAAACAGGGCACAGCAGTCGGTATTTTGCTGCCGAATTTACCGGAATATCTGGTGGCCCTTTTTGCGGTATGGGCAACCGGCGGTCGGATTGTCCAGCTCAGTCCTTTGCTGGTGCCGGAAGAGATTGAACGTTTATTGCGGCTGACCGATTGCCGCCACGTCATCACTCTCGATCTTCTGCTGCCCAACCTGGCTACGGCTTTACAAAATCAGCTCCTGGAGCACGTCTTTGTAGTTTCCCTTGCCGAGCGCCTGCCGATACTGAAAAGCGTGCTGTATCGCTTCGAACGGTTGCGCAAGCAGGGACATTTCCACTTTGTCTCTCGTGGTCCGGTTCGGCCATTCAGCAACCTACTCGAATACGCCCCCCGAAATAGTGTTGGCCAGTCCGTTGCACTTGAAGAAGTCGCCGTACTGGCGCCCACCGGTGGCACTACCGGCTCACCGAAAATCGTCATGCTCTCACACCGCAACCTGCTTTGCAATGCCTGGCAACTGCGGGCCTGGAGTCTGGCGCGCGACGGCGAGGAACGTATCCTCGGCGTGTTACCTTTCTTTCACGCTTATGGTCTGACCGTCTGTGCACTGGCCGGTATGGCCATGCGAGCGACGATCCATTTGCACCCCAGGTTTCAAACGTTCGCTACGTTGCAGATAATCGAACGCTGGCGGCCGACCATTTTCCCTGCCGTGCCCGCCATGCTCGCAGCACTCAATCGAGTGCTCCGCAATTGGCCGAGCAACCGACCTCGTCCCAACCTGAGCTGCCTGCGTACAGTAATCTCCGGAGCCGCCGCTTTAGACCCGGCAGTACGCGACGAATTCGCCCAATACGGTGCCCAGGGGATCATCGAAGGCTACGGCTTGACTGAGGCCGGCCCTGTTACTCATGCTAATCCGCTGCTACCGGAACATATCCGCCCCGGCACCATCGGGGTTCCGCTTCCCGATACAGATGCCCGCATTGTTGATCCCATCAGCGGTGACCGAGAAATGCCTATCGGCGAGGTAGGGGAATTAGTGGTTCGCGGTCCGCAGGTGATGCTCGGCTACTGGCGGAATCCCGACGAAACCGCCCTGGCACTCCGCAACGGCTGGCTTTACACCGGCGACCTCGCTCGCTGCGATGCCGACGGTTATTTCACCATCGTGGATCGCAAGCGGGATATCATCAAGACCAGCGGCTTCCTGGTCTATCCAGCGGAAGTGGAGGAGGTGCTGCTAAGATACCCACACGTTGCCGAAGCTGCGGTAGTCGGTGAACCCGACCCCATGCGAGGTGAAATTGTGGTCGCCTATGTCGTTCCCCGCGATGGCCTCGACCTGCAGCAACTCGATAGCTTCTGCCAGGAGCATCTCGCCAAACACAAGCGTCCCCGTAAGTTTCAGGTCGTCCGTCAGCTGCCCAAAAACTTCCTGGGTAAGGTTCTTCGTCGCCAGTTGCGTCAGGATGCCCGTTCTACCTGAATCTGGACCGATGTCCATCGAGATAACTTTCGCAGTCTCACCGTTAGCCGCCGGGTAATTTACAGCCATTTCCGCCTTGTTTCAGCTCTGGTAGTTTTGCTATAATGCGACCATAATCCGGGGGATTTTGTCCCGGCTTTGTGTACCCGCAACCACGGAGATACATCCCATGGCACGCAAAACTACTCGCACTGCTGCTCGCAAGAAACCTGCCCGTTCTCGAAAAGCCTCATCACCTCGACTGATGGACAACGTTCGCCGGCCCGCGGTTACCTCTCAGCAAATTCGGGAAATTGTTGAGGCCGGCAACGGTATTGTTCGATTGGCTCCGACCTGGGTGCCTCGCTCTTTCTTGATGCCCGGCAAGCGTCTCAAACTTCATCCCAACGATTATTACGCCCTGGGAGCACACCGTGGCGGAATAGACGAACGCTGGTTCGCTTCCACCACCCCCGCCGCCAACGAAGGCGCACCCTGGGACGAAGGACTTAGTTACATCGTTTATCAAGGCCGCAAATTCGTTACCTTGAAAGAAGCTATCGAACTCGAAGGCCCCTTGTTTATCGGCAAGCCGATGTGGGACAAGTATCATCGCTGGCCAGTTTACAGCAAATTTTTCGATAACCTCGGCCCGATTCCGCATCATATGCACCAGAACAATGAGCAAGCCGCACTCGTCGGCCAGCAGGGTAAACCCGAAGCTTATTATTTTCCGCCGCAATTGAATAGCATCGGCAATAATTTCCCCTACACCTTCTTTGGCTTAGAGCCAGGAACCACTAAGGAAGACATCCGCCGATGCTTAGAACGCTGGAACGAAGGCGACAACGGCATTTTGAATTACAGCAAAGCCTACCGCTTGCAACCCGGCACCGGCTGGCTTGTTCCTCCCTGTATCCTGCATGCGCCGGGCTCGCTTGTTACTTACGAACCGCAATGGGGCTCCGACGTTTTTGCCATGTATCAATCCATGGTCGAAGGACGCTATGTCCCCTGGGACTTACTTGTCAAGGACGTGCCGCCCGATAAGCACCAGGACTTAGATTATTTAGTCGAGCAGCTGGATTGGGAAGCGAACGTTGATCCCTATTTCAAAGACCATCATTACTTAGAACCCATCCCCGTCGCCGACACGGCTAGCGAAGGATATATAGATCGCTGGGTCGTTTACGGTCGCGTAGATGGGCAGGAGCTTTTCACTGCCGAAGAACTAACTATTCAACCCGGTGTTCGTGTTACCATCCGCGATAACGGAGCCTATGGCTTGATCACCGTGCAAGGTCGAGGACGTATCGGCACCTTAGAGCTTGAAACCCCGGCTATGATCCGCTTCGGTGAACTCACCGCCGACGAAGTCTTTGTTACCTACGATGCCGCACGCGCTGGTGTCGTCTTTGAAAATACCGGCACGGAACCCCTGGTGACCTTGCGCTATTTCGGCCCCGACACAAATCCTGATGCTCCCAATGTCGGCGATCATAAGCGACTTGCCAGATAGTCAAAACTTGGTGCATGAGACTGAAATAAAGACCGGATTGATGCTCGACATGGGTAATGATCTGCACCACAACAGGTGATGAACTCAAAGGAGGCGACGCATGAAGAAAATCTCGATTGGCAGCTGGGCTTACGTGCTTGGTCCCTATAAGACAAACCCCGTTGATTTCCACACAGTCTTACACAAATTGCAAGATATGGGTTTTGATGGCGTAGAATTGGGAGGTTTTCCGCCGCACCCTAATCCCGATCAATACGATACGCAGAAAAAGCGGCATGCATTGCGCAAGGAAGTGCAGGATCATGGACTGGAGTTTTCCGGGCTGGCCGCCAACCTCTGGATGCACAAAGTGATCAGTGTTCCTGACAGCGGACCTTACATAGCCGAATTTGCCCGCAATGTGCTGTTCGCAGAAGATTTAGGCATTGACCTGATTCGCGTAGATACTCTAGAGCCCCCGGATATCTTTCAAAAAACCGGTCTCGATCCACGCCTCGGCCGTGAACGCATCGTCAAGGCATGGGATAAATGCGCCAAGATTGCTGCCGATCGGGGCATGCGCGTCGCCTGGGAGTTTGAGCCTGGCTTCGCTTTCAATAAGCCCTCGGAAATCGTCTCGATAGTGGACGAGGTGCGAAGCCTTGGCAATCCGAATTTCGGCGTATTGTTCGACACCAGCCACGCTTATATGGTCAGCGTTGTTGGAGCACGCCAGCCCGGTGAAAAGGAAACCCTTAAAGGCGGTGTGCTGGAACTAATCGAAAAACTCAAGGGAAAGATCACACACCTTCACCTAATAGATTCCGACGGCACCTGTCACAAAGATGAGCAAGGCAACGACGAAACCAGCACCCATGCACCGTTCGGCAAGGGCTTGATTAATTGGGACGAGGTAATCCCCGCCCTTCTGCGTGCTAATATTCCCTCGGATTGGTGGTGCATAGATCTATGCTTCTGGCCGGACGCCTGGACGGTCACCGCCGACTGCAAGCGCTTTATAGATACCATGCGGAAAAAATACGCTGCCTAACCAGCGCTATCGCATCTGCGATCAAATAAGTGGTCGGCGACATGCAATGGGTGGCCGGAAGCATTGGCTGCCAACGACATGCCGAGTCCATAGCGAAGCCAATGATGCGCTTTTTCATTGGATAGCGGAACTTGTTTCTCCTGCTAACGGCTTTGCCGCTTGGGCGAACAGCGATCCGGAATATCGGTACCTAAGGCAACAATTGCATCTGGTGGCTTTGACACCACGGGGAGTTGATTTATGCCGGAATCGCAAGCACCGTCCCCTGATGATCTGGTAAATGCTGACCCGGAAGCGTTAGTCGCACTAATCCTTGATAACACCCAACCCGAAACGTTGCGAACTCAAGCAATCGAACGACTGACAAGGATCGTAGCAATTATAGCGCGGCGACAGTTGGCTGCGACTGTTATGAATCTCAACGATGAATCTTTAGCTGAGGATGCGGCACAACACGTCATATTGAAACTATTACAAGGAAGATTCGATCCTCACAGAGGCCGATTTGTGGGCTGGGCGAAGCGTGTCGCCCGCAACTTTCTTCGTGATAAACAGCGCCGACGGCCAACCGCATTAAGCAACCTGGGATTATCCCAGCAAGTTACTGAAAGAGTCCAGAACGAGGGTCTTGACGTTCTCGAATGGCTTGGCGGTGAGTCGGTAGCAGTTATGCCCAAGGCGTTGTCGCTATTCCAACTTCCCTTTTGTGAGGAGGACTTGAGCCGGGTGTCCAGTTGGCGACCTTTGCGCGATCGCATCATTATGCTGGTGCTTTCCGGCTTATGGTGTAAGGTACCTGAAAACACGTGGAAGCAATGGGTTCTAGAAGTGGGGTGGCCCTGGCCGTTTCCGCCAGCTGCAATGTTAAGCTTAGACAATAAGCAAGAGCGCCTCAAAGTATTAGCCGAGGTGACCGGGATGACCGAGAATCATTTATGTGTGATATGGAATCGGCGTCGGAAATGGCTAATGGAACTCCGCTGCATTCGCGAACTGGCTAGGGAGCACGGTCATGGCGATCCTCCTGATATGGGATGAGCTACCTGATCCCCGTGATCCAGATGCCCCACGCGGCAAGCGCTGTACAGTGATCCTATTGCAGCAATGCCTGGCCCATATAGTTCAGCGCCACATCTCTCGATGCGATGGACCGTGGGCCGAATGGCTGACGCAGGAGCTTTGCGACCGCTTAGTCCAATGGTACCACGGCGAGTCAGACTTAGACGATGAGACCCTGGGGCGACTGGAGCAGTTATTCGGTGGGGCACTGCGCGAATCGCTGAATCGTCCGTTGGTATTACTGAAACGGATTGGACCAAGCCGTCATGCCTGGATAGCTATTCTGCCTACTGGAGCCATTTTCGTGCTCAAGTCCAAATACGACGATAGCCGGGCACATCTGGTAACCTGCTATTATCCCGACCGCCCTAATCTTCACCCGCCGCATCGTCGGTGGCGTCATGTTGCTCACACCTATATTTGGCGTTACGCTCCCATCAGGGAACAAGGTGGAGCCAGGCGCTTTTTTATGCCAGCGGATGAAAAAATCCGCTTCGTGCAACCGGAGAGCTGGGGCTTCGACACGAGTGCTCGTCTTCCAGTGTGGCGGGGCGCACTGCCCGATTGGCCAGCCGCGGAAATGTTGTCACCGAAGAGCAAGCGGCCGCGTATTAAACTCAGGCAACGGCGATGGACGTTGCCCGACTCGTTGGAAGACTCCGAAAACGGCAAACATTCGACCACGACGAAGTAATGTCGCCAAAATTACGCAATTAGTAAGGGACATGATTATGACCACGGAAATTTTCGCTCGCAATAATGATGTGCTGGCTATCTACGTTCAGGAGCTGAACGAAATCCTGGCGCAGCAGGAACTCCATGAAATACTGGCCGGGGTTCCGCTGACGCCGGGACATCAAGCATCGGCGTTACGAGCGGCCATTGCGCTTGGTTATTGCCGGTTGTTCGGCGCGGACCTGGGCGATGAGGACGGCGCCCTGCCCTTACCTATAGCTAAGGCGGCAATGACCGCCCTGCATGCCTTAATTGACGATGCTGCCAAACGTGCCCAAACCCTCGCACACGATTGGGACAGCACTGACGAACCCATTGAGCGCGATGAGTTGTGCGTTCGTTTACTCCTGGATCGGATGGACATTCACGCCGCCTATATTGCCGTGGATGAGGCCTTGTTAGAGGCGTATGGTGACCGGGAAATTTCGTGGCAGGAATACGATAGATCGTTGCAGGCATTAACCGAAAAAGTAGAGCAGCTGGACGCGGCATTGCAGCAACCTGAAAACTTAGAAATCCTCAGCACCGTGGCGCACCTCCCGTTGATTGAAAACTGGCGAATTCTTCTGACCGAGGATCATCAGGGGCTGATGCCGTGGTGGCTGAGCGGGTTACTGTCGGAAGTAGCGCAGGTATCCATGCAGGAAGCGCTGAAGCGGATGCCGTCGGCTGGAATCTGGCAAGCAGTAGCGCGGGCAGTTACCGATAAGGAGGAGCGCCAATTAGCGGCTCTGAAACTACTCTTGCTGATGACGTTGCGCGCCCGGGTAGCTGCTGCGCCAGCGGGGCAACCAGTTATCATTCGCTGGGTGTCGCCCGATGGCCAGTACGAGGCCCATTGCGTGCTCGTTCAGGATAAAAGGCCGGAACAAATTGAAATAGTATTTATGACCAGCGCAGGCGAACCGGCGCTGGGCTTCAGCAATCAACCGGTCTGGTTAGCCGACTTAGAAAGCAAGATTAGCGCAGAGGGCAAGGCCTGGTTTCCGAGCGATGGTCTCTTGCAGGCGCTCGAATCTGGTAAGCCCCCTTGTTTGGCTGTGGGCAGTTCGCGCGAGGTCTGGGAGGCAGATTTACAATCAATTCCACCCGACTTAGTGGAGGCATTGCACCATGAGTCAGGAACTGATTCTCCATCGGCTCAGGAAGCCTCCTGATGAGTTGACGCAACACGAATGCCTGTGGCTAACTCAGCGATTGGGAGAATTAGCTTACTGGTGGTTGCGCCCGGAGGTCTTAGCAAAAGCGAGTGGTGACTTAGTAAGGTTCGCGCGCTGGAGTTTAGAACCCCGTCCTAACGGTTGTGCCATTTTGTACGCTTTGACTGATACCCGTCAGTTTCCCACGCTTCGGGAAGCATTCCTGCTACCTCTGCAGTGGGCCTGGGGAAAGGCCGACGACTCGCGGTTGCCCGACCGTGTGCGACAACTCGCAGAAAATATCCGTCAAAAACTCGTTCACGTTCCGTCCGATGATTTCAGGAACAATTCGGATTTTTCGCGATGGGGATTGCAACTGGCGGTGCGCATCAGCGACCAAGACTTTCTGCATGCACTCGCTGCCGAATTACAGTTATCGCCGAGTTCCGGTTGGGGTTGGTTATGTGCGAGCCTAATTGCTGCGGAACAGATACGCCAGACTCAGGAAAACAATGCACCTTCCCTACGACATGACGTATGGATCACCGCCGAATGGAACGACGGCAGCGGTATAGATGCAGTCGGTTGTCTCGAAGAAAAACTCCGAGCGGCCAGTTTGCCACAGAGTGGCGTTAAGATTTTCTTTGTACCCGAAAGTCAAATCGAATACGCCAGGCAATTGTTGCCGGAGCAATCGCTGCTTACCATTCAAGGCTTGCCGCAGGGCAAATCTGATCCGGTGGAAGCATTGCGCCCGTGCTTATTAGAACTGGAAGTGCCGCCTCCGCCAGACGGTCCGATAAAATACTTGCAAGCCTATTACGAGCGGCTCTATAGTCGGAATACCGATCGTGCTAAGCAATACTATCGCCAGCAATTACTCCCCCGAGTTATCGAACGGCTCCGGCAGCAATGGCAGGAAAAGAATGGGACCATTTCCCACCTGGTTACCATATTAAGCGATAATCCGGAGTTAGTTCACATCGCCATTGAAAGCATCGGAGCAAGCCGATGCCTGGTACTGGCAACCAGTGATAAGCGAGCTGCAATGCGCGAACTAGAAGAGATGCGAGCATCGGCACAAAGGCCCTGCGAGGTTATCTGGAAGATTTATAAAAGCACGGATGAATTGTTGCGAGAGTTAGAACGGGAAGTCCACACGTTTGTCCAGGGTGTGCCTGCCGAGTTGGTCGGGCTTGATCTCACGCCAGGCACTAAGGAAATGACCCTGACTCTGGCGCTGCGAGTGGCGCAGCCGGAACACCGACTCCTGTACTTGCGGCACGAACGCAAGAGGCAGATGGTCGTGCCCTTTACAGAACAATGGATACTTTATAACCAGCGACGTCCCTAGTAACGAGAGATGGGTTTGAAAAACATAGGCACTTAGTCGCTGAAGCAGGTGGACAAGCTAACGTTCCAGTACCATTATGCGATGGCAGGGCAACTGAGTCGCCAGGCTCAGGATAGCTTGCTCGACTATTATCGCTGGATGCGCCGCGTAGAGCAATGGGCGGGAGGACTCAGGCAGTGGGCAGCTATGATTGAAGTGGTCGAGGAAGTGATGAAAGCGGACCCGGACTTCGTACGGGCGCACGGTGGTTCGGTGGTCGAGTTATTTACACGCATTCGTCATGACTTAGAGCCGGTTTATCTCGATATGTGCCACACGCGCGTGCCAAAATTGGTCGGCCTGAGCGGCCAGCCGCGCGTCAGCGAAGTGCTGTTGCCAAAAGGTCTGGTGCCTTTAGAGCCCGACGAAGAAGTTATGCCATTAGGAGAATGGTTGGCGAATTTGTCGCAGCAGCTATGCAGCGCGGGCACACGAGCGCTACGACTTTACGCGCGTTCACTGAGCACGATCCTGGCTTTGCAAGAAAAGATCCAGCAGCTTTGGCTGAGGCGCCAAGGGGGTACATCAAGCAGCTAAGCGCATCCCCGCACTGGCGCCACAGCCCATGGTAGTGGTCGTTTCGGAAGCCGGCCGCCTATAGCGGGTTACGGGAAGTTAAGGTAATTGACAGGGCCGGACACGTCTTCTCGTTTGAGCTTGTCCGTGCCGTTACCGCCATCCACAGTGCTGGCCACGGCGAAGCTGACATCTTCCAGCTTGATACGGTCATTGCCGTCGCCCAGTAGAATCGTGGCGGCACCGCTGAATTGACTTTCTTCAATTTCGACTTTGTCGTTGCCCAGCCCGGTGTCCACGCTGGTAGTGCCGGTTACGTGGAGCTCTTCGATGCCCACGTGGTCGTTGCCGTCGTTGGTCGTAACGGTAACGTTGCCGCCGACGAAAACGTGATCTTCGATTTTCACGTGGTCATTTCCAGCGCCGCCAGTGACCGACACATTGCCGGTAACCGAAAGCTTCTTGAGCTGAGCATGATCGTTGCCGTTGCCGAGATCGATAGTGAGGTTGCCGGCCAAGGTGCGTCCGCGAACGGTTACGCGGTCGTTGCCGTCGCCAAGATTAATGACAATGTCATTGACGCCAGCGAAGCTAGTTCCGCCGGCGATGGTCGTACCTTTACCTTTGAGCGTAACGTTGCCGTTGTCGATGCGCACTTCCAGGTTGTTGGCTTGCGCATCCCCGGTCAGGGTAAGGGTGCCTGCGGCAAAAGCCGCTGTGACCGTGCCTGCGGGCAAGTCACGGTCTTCCAGCCGTTCTACGCGCAGAAAAGCGTTCCTAAGAGCAGACATGTGCGGACCTCCTTTGATAGATGCGAGTCCTGAAGACCCAAGCGCCAATTTCGCGCTGTGCTCAGCAAGGTCGGGGAGATGCAGCAGACCGAATGCTTTGGAGGACCGGCCGGGCAGCGTCAAGAACGCGGCCGATCGCTTCTGGACTGCCCATGTTCAGCTACACTCTAAATACGCACGCTGCGCCCTTTGGAAAACTTCGGCCAATCGGTTAATCCGGCTAAACTCGGTTTATTGGAAAATAGGGAGGTTGCAAGGGGTCTGATAAGATTCTTGTAACATAGAAAGTTTACTGATACTGCGCAAGCCAAGTCAGTTGCCGAGGATGTAGGCTACCGGGGCCGGCGCTTCTTCTACGTAAATCAGGACGCAAGAAACGTTGTCCTTGCTGTCGCAATCGAGGGCCAGTTTAACCAGGTCTTCGGCAGCTTTTTGCGGGTCTGTGTTGGCGGCAATAACCTCGGCGAGTTTTTCGTCCTCGACCACCCCGGTCAGGCCGTCCGTGCACAGTAGGAAGCGGTCACCTGGCCGCAAATACACGACTTTGACGTCGGGCCCGTCTGCTACTTCCTTCGTGCCGAGGTATTTCCACAACCGGTTGCGAAAGCGATGAACGCGAGCTTCTTCGGCTGATAAGACCCCGGCTTCGACCAGCGCCTGAGCGATGGAATGGTCAACCGTCAGGCATTCGATTTTGCGATCGCGTACAAGGTAGGCACGGCTATCGCCCAGCCAGCTTATGAACAGACAATCGTCCCGTAGCGGTGGTAACCAGACCGCCAACACAATGGTGGTGCCCATGTTGCTGTATTCGCGGTGAAACTGCCCGAGCTCCATGATCTCTTCGTTGGCGCGAACCGCTGCCTGGCGGATAAGCTGCTTGACTTGCTCAACATTCTGCACCTGGCCATAACCCTTTTGAAGTTCCTGCCAGATTAAATCCGTGGCCATTTCGCTGGCTTTCTCACCTGCCAGCTGACCTCCCATGCCGTCCGCCACCAGACAGGCCAATAACTGACAGCGACCGTTTTCCTGCACCTGCGAAACGAGAACACGGTCTTCGTTATTCTCGCGGTAGTTGCCAATATCTGACTTCTGGCCAATAGACAATGCAAAAGACATCGTTCGATTCTCGCCTAGGCGCTCGACACGAGGTGCCGAATAATGAACACCGTGATGGCGACCTGGCCGACTCGTTCTTCCTGGCTAGCGCTAGGGCCGGCACACCGTTTCTTTACAAATTATACACCAGCCAGTTTCGGCTTATGGCCAGCCCAGCGGTCTGAAGTCCGGCCCCAATCGCAGCTTAGTCCGAAAGTGCGCTTTAGGCAAGCGGTGCTGTTTATTACACGAGGAGCAGAATGAATGCAGCACGAATCCTGAAATACTGGCGGAATCACTCGGCCCAACCTAACTACCGAGTGTTGTCCCAATCAGTATGGATTGCGGAATGATGCCGTAGGCACCTCGACGGCATGTCCAGGCAAAGCCGACCGAACACGGGTTTGCCATCACGATTTGCACTCGATCACGGACTGAAAGCGCGTCAGTGCCAAACGGGTATCCGCGTCGAGAAACCTGGCCCCAATCAGCCACACCAAGCCGCTCAGACCGATGAAACCAGCTACCAGCAAAAACCCGACCTGCAAATTCGCAAGGTCGGCTACGTATCCGATGACGGCGGGGGAAAGCACATCGCCGAGGGCGTGAATGATAAAAATGTTGATAGCGAAAGCAGAAGCTCGGATGGCCGGGTGGGTTACGTTAGCCAGCACCGCATTGGTGGGGCCGGTGTTCAGGAACAGGAAAAAGCAGCTGCCCGCCAAAAAAGCCCAGGCTGACGGGAACGGCAACCACAACGAAGCGAGGAAGAGGGGCAAGGCTAAAAACATTCCGCCAGCCGATACACCAAAGTATGCACCGCGGAAATAACGCTGAGCAACATCGCCCAGCCAGCCGCCTGCAAGAGTGGCTAATAGTCCGCTGGCAGCGATGATGGCGCCGAAAATTATGTTGACCTCGTCGAGCGAAGCGGCCTGTCGCTCCAGGGCTAAATAGCGTGGCATCCAGAAGGCAATGCCGCCCACGGCGAAAGTCATCGCGGTCATCCCCAGCGTGCAGAGCACGTAAGAGGGAATTCGCGCAAGAACCAGATAGTCTCGCCAGTGTATTTTCCGAATTGTCGCGGCTTCGGCGTCGGTATCGCCACCCGTGAAGCGGTCAGCCTGGCCCCGCCGCGTTTCAGGCATCAACAGACACAAAAGCGTCAACACTAGACCTGGAGGAACAACAGTATAAAAGGCCCACCGCCAGTTGCCAGTCAACCAGAGCATAGTCCCGCCTAACAGGTAGCCCAGTGCACTTCCCACAGGAATAGCGGCATAAAAAAGCGACAAAGCTCGTCCGCGCTGAGCTGTCGGATATAGATCTGCAATCACCGTTGGCGCTACCGGCCCGTAGGCCCCTTCGCCTACGCCTACCAGGCAACGAGTGACAAACAAAGAGGCATACGACCAGGCCCAACCGGAACCGCCACTGGCCAGTGTCCAGAGTAGTGCTCCCAGTGCTATCAACCACCATCGAGATACGCGATCTCCCAGCCAGCCAAACACCGGAGCCACGACCATATACGAAACCATGAAAGCCGGCATCAGCAAACCCATGCGAGTCTTCACAAACTCCTGCGGTTGGTCGGGTGGAAAAAACGTACTGGCGATTTCCGCTTCGACGGCTGCCACCACGTAGCGGTCAATGTAATTGAACAGATTGAGCAGCACCAGCAAAGTCATGGCAGCAACACGCCAGCGAAACGTGGATTGTGGCTGATACTGCTCAGACATTCGCGAACCTCCTGGGAAAGCAGACCGTCAGGCCCGCCGGAGCGCTGTTATTGGGAGGCCTCATTGTGATTCAGTATTCCCGAGTCGTCGAAATGCGCTTTCGTGTGCCGAAAGTCAAAGTGAAGGCGTCAGGACGATTCGGCATCCCTGGAGCCTGCGGTTGGGGCAAGTGTTACCAGCACCGGTACACCGCGTCCAAGGTTGAGCCGATGGGCCGCATGGCCCTGCACCACGGCAATTTCCAGCCAGCCGCCACTCGACCATAAAGCCACGACTTCACCCGGCGAGGCCTCGCCGTAGGTGCGAACCCAACGCGGTCGGATACCGAGTACCTCAACCTCGACAATCGCAAGGCCGGGCCAATCATCGCGGTGCATGTTGGTCAATAGATTGCCGAAATGATCCACGAACACCACTTCACATCGCACCCGGTCGCCTTCTCGTTGTGGTTGCGGAAAGGGGAGCTGAGCCGGGTCCGTGACGGCGTTGCCCAGTTCGATTGGATCGAGGCCGTTGGCCAAATGCCCAGCCACAGGAGCAAAAATGTCCCGGCCATGGAACGTGCTGCTAACGACCGGGCGGAAATAACGCGAGTTGCTAATTTCCAAGATGCGTAACGCTGGCCGACGCCGCCAGAGCAACGTACACACGCCGTTGTCCGGTGCCAGCAACCGCTGCATTGCGATGGCGGGTTGAAGTTCGCCGCTCTCTTCGGGCCATTCCACATAGAGCAACCGACGACTTGTACCCACACCAGGATCCACCACGACCACGTGAATCGTCCCCGCGGGGAACCAGGGCACAGCTTCGCTCAGAAAAAAGGCGGCATGCACCACGTCTTGCGGTGGGATACTATGGCTCAGGTCTATCAATTGGGCTTCGGGACAAACGCTCAGTATGCTTCCTTTGAGCGCGGCGGCGTAGGCGGAATCCTCCCCGAAGTCGGTGGTCAGCGTGATAATCGGGCGTGGCATAGCGGTTTATCTGCGGTTGGCCAATCGTCTGTATTTTTGGGGAGCCTTTGCGACAGGCGCGCCGGTCCGTGTTTTCGGGTAGCAATTTACAAGCCGGCCAATTGCACCGACAAATTGCCACCGTTGTCAAATCAGCCTGCTGGTAGGATAAATACAGAGTTCACCCCAATATGCAACAGGAAAGGAAAGGTAATGTCAGCGCAGCGGTCTGCTCATCAGATAAGTACCTCGCGACGGCGAGTGGGCTTATGGCTCATCGGTGCTCTGGGCGGAGTCGGCACTACCGTAGCGGTTGGCCTATCTGCCTGGCGACGCGGTTTGATAGACGCCACCGGCCTGGTTACTGCCTTACCGTTATTCCGCGAGCTGGACCTGGACGCGCCGGAAGCGTTCGTCCTGGGCGGACACGACATCCGGCAAACTACCTGGCAGCAAACGGCCCTGGAGCTACATCAGCGGGCGGGGATTTTTTCCAGCGAATGGCTGACCGGCTGCCGCGAAGATTTGGAAGCATGGTCGGCTAACATTCGTCCGGGAACCTTGCTGCATGTGGGGGAAACGATTGCGGCGCTTGCTGATCTCCCCAATTTGCCTCGCCATGAAACGCCACGTCAGGCCATCCAGCGCGTGCAACAGGATTTGCAGAACTTCCGTCAGACCCACCAACTTGATCAGGTGGTGGTGGTGAATGTAGCCTCGACCGAACCGCCATTTTCGACAACGGAAGTCCACCAGAGCTGGCCACGGTTAGCTGAACGTCTGGCGGAACGCCGTACCGATGTGTTGCTCCCAGCCAGCAGCATTTATGCTTTAGCCACCATTGAATTGGGCTGGCCCTACGTCAATTTCACCCCGTCGCTCGGCGCGAGCTTCCCGGCGGCCATTCAATTTGCCGAACAACAGGGAGCAGCTGTTGCCGGTCAGGATGGTAAAACCGGCGAAACCTTACTCAAGACCGTCCTGGCGCCGATGTTTGCCCACCGTCATCTACGCGTACTCAGCTGGGTTGGGCACAACATTTTCGGCAACCGCGACGGTCTGGTGCTCAACGACCCACGGAATAAGGAGTCGAAGATTCGCACCAAAGATCAGGTGCTGGCCCACATCCTTGGCTATAAACCCCAAACCCTGGTCAGCATCGAGTACATCGAGTCGCTTGACGACTGGAAAACCGCCTGGGATCACATTCACTTCCAGGGTTTTCTGGGGGTGAAAATGATTTTGCAATTCGTCTGGCAAGGTTGCGATTCAATTCTGGCGGCACCGCTGGTGATTGATCTCGCACGCCTGGCCTTACTAGCCCAACGTCGAGGCGAAAAGGGCATCCTGCGGCATCTTGCCTGTTTCTTCAAAAACCCTATGGGCGTCCAGGAACATGACTTCTTCCGTCAGTTCGCCATGCTGGAAAATTACGTTACCAGCGCTATCGGTCAGCCGACTCGCTCAGCGCAGCCCCACAATTGAAGCGTGGTCGCACAAGGTCGTTCACCCGCGCAATACGATGAATCGCATATCTCAAAAGGATCACACCTTCTCCGTTATCAGTCGGCGGAGTTCCTGGGCATAGCGCGGAATCGCCTTCATCGGTTCCTCAGCAGCCTCGTATTCAAGGGAGATATAACCGCGATATCCCACGCCCCGAAGAATGCCAAGGATTTTCTGCAGGTCGGCTGGTTCAGGGGGTTGCCGTTTGCCACTCTGTGTACGTGTGATTTCGGTTTTGACCTGGCAAACCACGGCATAGGGCGCGATTTGGGCCAGTTCCTGATAGGGGTCTTCGCCGTGAAAATTGCCGGTGTCCAGATTCACGCCGAAATATTCGTGTTTGACTTCCCGGACAATAGCCAGCATTTGCTGGGGTGTGCTGGTGATGCCCCCGTGATTCTCCAGGGCCAGATAAATGCCATAGCGGGCGGCATGGTCACAGCATTCCTGGATCGCTTCGATACACCGCCGCCGGGCGTTTTCCTCAGTGTGGCCTTTGGGGACGCTCCCGGCAAAAATGCGAATCGTCTTGCCACCCAGGACTGAATAGCGTTCGATCCACGCCTTGACATCGGCAATTTGTTTTTTCAAAGCTGCGGGGTCGGCCACGCAAAAATTGTTGCCCACTGCTCCGCCGCTCACGTCCAGACCAAGCCGGGTACAACGCCCTTTCAACCGCGCCAGAAAGGCAGGCGACGTGTCTTTGAAGTAATAAGCGGTCGGCTCTACCGCGTCAAAGCCCCACTGGGCTGCTAAGTCCACGTAGTCCTCCAGCGAAATCGCTGGCTGCCGCTTGCCACTAAAGTGGTCCCGCAGACTGTAACCGGCCAGACTCAGCCGAAAATAAGGCTTTCCGACCCGCTGAATGGGTTCGATAGCCTGTAAGCCAACCGTGCCTCCACCAGCCAGGGTTCCGGAAGCGGCCAGCACCGCCGTACCGGTTAGCTGCAGCCATTCACGACGGGTGTATTCAGCCATTCCGCTCACACGGACTTTCTCCGAAGCACCTGGGCCAGACATAAGCAGCTCCTTTTGTGGGTCTTTGAGGCTTCTTTTACAATAGCACCTGCAAGGCACCCAGAACAGGGCGGAGACAACAGAACATAAACGTCCTGAGCCCATGCGCAGCCACCCGCTCCTGGTTGAGGTCAGCAGGACCGGCAAACTTTGGTACGTCCAGCCGGCCGACTGGACAGACTATGTTCTGCCAAGCTCCTGGTGGGATGTGCTTATCGGGCTGGGCGTGTTTGCGGTGTCGTTCGTTGTCAGTCTGGCCACGGTGGTCTGGGTCGTACTAAAACTGCCGGCGGATTACTTCCGCGACCCGCCCGAACATAATCGGCCGGGTACCAGTGCAGGCAGTTTCCCGACCAGGATTGTCATTGCCCTGGTGCGAAACTTGCTGGGGCTGTTGCTGGTGGTTGTTGGTGTGATCCTGAGCCTTCCGGGCGTCCCAGGTCAGGGACTGCTGACGATCATTCTTGGTCTGATGCTGATGCAATTTCCTGGCAAACGCTACCTGGAAAAACGGTTCTTGGCCCAGCCACGTATTCTTGAAATGCTCAACCGCATTCGACGCCGTTATGGTCGCGAGCCCTTCCTGCCGCCGGAATAAGCAATGCCCTTGACGTAACTGCCTGATTTAGAGCCACCACAGCTGTATTATCGTCCGTTACAAAGTCGATAAACGCCTTAGCGGGGCAGACATTGTGGAATGTGAACCGGCGGCAGAGGCTGCGGTTGGTGAACCAATGTAACGTTTCCCCGCTGCATCGCCGCACCGTGATGAGTAGGAGCATCGCATACCTGCAACAGTCGAATGCCCGGCCGTGGTGGCATGACCGTCCACGTCGCTGGTGGGGTATGAATCTGGAACGTGGACACACAAGGTGGCACGAATGCCTTCAGTTTCACCGTGGGCGGACAGAATGGGGCCAGGCTAATGGATGGAGCCGGTGGAGCGGTCGTGAAACTTGCTGGTGATTGCGTCGCCGGATGGAAACTCGGTGATGGTCGGCTGAACACACCAGCTTCCTGTGGCGGCTCCTGGAGCTGGGTAAACAACCGCACCGGTGGACGCATCTGGTCGGGAACCGCTGGGCAGTGTTGAGCCTGACCAAGCCAGGAAGTCGGCTCTGCACTGAAGACGGCCGTTGTGCATCCCAAAAGCGTACACCACCAAACCCAACTAATCCCGCAAGGCCAGCGAGGCATGCAATTCAGGCCCTCAATTCGACAGTTCTGTTTTACGGTCCGCCAACATTTGTTGCAAACGGGCAATAATCGCGGAATGCATCTGACTGACGCGGCTTTCGCTCAGGTCGAGCGTCTGCCCGATTTCCTTCATGGTCATTTCTTCAAAGTAGTACAGGATGAGAATCAAACGTTCATTGCGATTAAGTCCCCGGGTGATGAGCTTGAGCAAATCCTGGTTGTGGAGCCGGCGGGTGGGATCCTCAGCTTTTTTATCTTCCAGAATGTCCACCTCGCGGACGTCCTTGTAACTGTCCGTCTCGTACCATTTCTTATCCAGGCTAATCAGACTGACGGCATTGGTTTCCTGAACCAGGGCGTGGGTCTCCTCTTCGCTCAGCCCCAGATGTTCGGCCAACTCTTCTTCCCGGGGTGGCCTGCCGAGCTTGGCTTCCAGTTCTTTGCGGGCTTCTTCCAGCTTACTCGCTTTGGAACGCACCAGGCGTGGTACCCAATCCATGGTTCGCAGTTCATCGAGAATAGCCCCGCGAATGCGTGGCACACAGTAGGTTTCAAACTTGACGCCCCGTTCCAGGTCGAACGATTCAATCGCATCCATCAACCCGAAAATCCCTGCGCTAATCAGGTCATCCAGGTCAACTCCATCCGGTAACCGTGCCCAGATGCGTTCGGCATTTACCCGCACCAGCGGTAGATAATGCTCAATGAGCCGGTTGCGAAGTTCGATACTGGGATGAGCACGGTATTCGCGCCAAAGCTGCTGAATGTCTTCCGTAACCTGGGTGGCCATTCCATCCTCCCTGACCCCGAGCCCCCAGGCGAACCAGCGCTTCGACCGGAGAATTTGGCGGACGCTGTCCTGCTTCGGTAGGCATAGCGGCGAGCAGCACCTGTTCCCCTAGGCAGATGCTGCTTGGCGCCCACTCATGCCCAGCCGCATTCCCCTGCTCACCGGCTCGAAAAGCGCCAGCACGCCTGTACCCCGGATAGTCCCCCGTTATGGCAAGGCGAATTTTTCCCCGCAGCTGTTATCGGCAAGTCCCGCCGCGGAAATGCAGGAAATTCCCAACTCGTGCGAACCGGCCTCGGCGCTGATGCGTGAAACTCCGTCCCCGCAGCGTTACCGGTGTATTCGGACCTGTTTTCCACGCTCAGCAGCCGGCCCGTCTTCCCTGCATCCGGCGAGCATCGCCAGAGTGGTCGGCCATGTAGCCAATCCGCAGCGTTCTGTCCAGACCAGTGGTTCCTGGCGGCAACGTGAATAACCTCTCCCTGCTCTTGTCCGGTATAATGGTGTTGCCATGAGTAAGAAGGTGTTTCTGGAGACGGTCGGCTGCCAGATGAACGTGCTCGATAGCGAGCTGGTCGCTGCCACTCTGCGCAAAGCCGGCTACCAGCTGGTTGCCGACCCGAAACAAGCCGACGTCATCTTGTTCAACACCTGCAGTGTTCGCCAGCACGCCGAGGACAAAATCTATTCCGCTCTAGGCCAGTTACGCCGACACAAGCAGCGCCATCCTCACAAAATCATCGGCGTGTTAGGTTGCATGGCTCAGAAGGATCAGGAGCTCATCCGTCAACGGGCACCGCACGTGGACATCATTTGCGGGCCCGGCCAGCTGGGGAAACTTCTTTATCTCCTGGAAGAAGTCGAACGCACCAGGCAGCCGCAACTGGCTGTCAGCTTGGGCCGCGCTGATGCTCATCGCCCCGAAGTCGAACGCAGTTTCGAAAGCTACGATCCACTCCGCGAGCCAGAGCTGAGGACGAACCGGTTCCAGGCCTATGTCCGCACCCAGTTCGGCTGTGATAAGTTTTGCACTTACTGTATCGTGCCCAGCGTTCGCGGACCGGAACAGAGCCGACACCCCGATGAAATTGTCGCAGAAGTGCGCTTCCTGGCTGACCAGGGTTGTAAAGAAGTCACCCTGGTGGGCCAGACGGTCAACAGTTACCACTACCGTTTTGGCGACGGGCGAATGGTGCGCCTTTCCGATTTGCTCTATCGGCTCCACGACATTCCTGGCATTCGCCGCATCAAATTCATCACTAACTTCCCGCGAGACATGACCGATGACCTGTTGCAGGCGGTACGCGATCTCCCGAAAGTTTGCCGCTACCTGCACGTGCCCGCACAGTCCGGATGCGACATTATTCTCCGCCGAATGAAACGGATGTACACGGTCGCTTTTTACCGCGATATGCTCGCCCGCTGCCGCGAAACCATCCCCGGCGTGGCTATCAGCAGTGATTTCATCGTCGGCTTTTGCGGAGAGACAGAAGAATCTTTCCAGCGAACCTGTGACTTGGTGGCTCATGCCGGCTTCAAAAACAGTTACATCTTCAAATACAGCCCTCGTCCCGGTACGAAAGCGTTTGAGCTTTATCCGGACGATGTCCCCGAGGAAGTCAAACGCCGCCGCAACAACGATTTGCTTGCCATCCAGGCCAAGGTAAGCCTAGCTGACCACCGCCGCTTTATCGGTCAGACGGTGGAAATCCTCGTGGAAGGCCCCAGCAAGTGGGCTTACAAACTTTCCAACCACACTGGACACGATGCTGGCCAGCCATCGGACTGGCTGCAACTTACTGGTCGGACCGGCACCGATCATATTGTGGTCTTCGACGGCCCAAAGAATCTCATTGGCGAATTCGTTCAGGTTTTCATTGAAGATGCCAGCCCCTACACGCTTTTTGGAAGACTCTCCAGCCCAGTGCTGGCTGACAACGGCGAGAAAACCAAAGAGGGGATGCTGCTCGAGCCGATCACGTTGCTCGGTTCCCGCGCACACGACAACAGTGCTGAACAACCGAATCCTGCTTACGAAGATCGCGAAACCAGCTTTTCTAACGGTTCCCGCTCCTTGTACCAACGGCGCCTGAGTTTACCAATCGTCCAAGACCAGGCTTAATTCGTGCCTGGTGGTTGTGGACGATTGTAGGGCCACCAGGGTTTAAAACCCCAAGCGAGACTGGTTGATGCCGCCACATGCCGAAAAATTTGCACCATCGAGTCGCAACTCCGCCATACACCGGCCCACTTCAAAGGCCAGTACGAACCGCGGCTCAAATTCGCCAGGACAAATTTCATTTTGGCCGGTACGCACTTCTTGCTCCCCATTTTCGGTGGGGCTATAATCCATCTGCCAGGCTCTCGCCGATTCGCTCAGGCCAGCTTTGCACGCCACAATGAGCCTGGACTAGAACCAGCAAAAAGGCATCAAGGCAGCTGCAGAATTGCGGCTTGAGTAACTTCTGGCTTGCGAATAGCTATAATTTTTCCATCGGTATAGCGAAATGGGGCCGTAGCTCAATTGGGAGAGCGCAGCGTTCGCAATGCTGAGGTTACGGGTTCGAGTCCCGTCGGCTCCACTTGAGCTGGTTACCTGGGAAGGCAGGTTTATGCGCACGCTTTCCGCAATAATTTAGTCTTACAGGTCGCGCAAAAAACTTTGTAACCTCTTGCAGTTTTGCGCGTCTATTCAGTTGCGAGGGAAAGACTCTCAACGAATAGGAGGATAGGCCATGAGCTCCCTAGTAATAGTTGAACGAGCAATGCCCCGTCAGCGAGCTACTAGCTTTTATCTGCGCAAGGACACACCCTATGCAAAAGCAGAACGGGTACTTGAAGAACAGCATCGGCGAAGCAGCCTTTCACAAGTAATCCAGGTGTCGGCATTGGCCAGTCTCGCCGGAGCGATCATTGGCGTACTGACTTCTTCCACTTTGTGGCTGCAAGCCTCGCTAGTTCCTGGTCTGTGTGTCATTCCACATATAGCCACCACCACGTTGATAGTCGGAGCGTGGCTGGGCGGCTTGTTGTGGAATCCCGATGAATGAGCCTACCATCGGTATCGCCATAAGCGGCCTCTAACTTTCAAAGGAGGAAATAGCCATGAGTAACCATGTGACCGTGACTGAGCAGGAGGCACTTCAGGAAACGACGGAGCTTTACCAGCGGCTTCACGATTTAGAAAATCGGGTGCTGGAATTGGAGCAACGGCAGAAAAATCTCGAACGCGATATGCCCGAGCCGCGAATTTCTATCGTTGTGATGAGCGGCGACTATGACCGTGTTTTGGCCGCCTTCGTCATTGCCACGGGCGCCGCCGCTATGGGCTTGCAAGTCAGCATGTTTTTCACCTTCTGGGGCTTAGGAGTGTTACGGCAGAATCGGCGCTTGCGCGGAAAAGGACTTTTAGAAAAGGCATTTACCTTGCTGACACCGGCTGGCGCTGAGGAGCTTAGCTTGTCGCGCCTAAACTTTGCTGGTTTAGGCCTGCGCCTGCTCAAACGACAAATGCGCCAGCGGAATATTTCTTCACTAAGCGAACTCATCGCTTTTGCACGCGATCTTGGCGTCAGAATGGTGGCTTGTCAGATGAGCATGGATGTTATGGGCATCAAGCCGGAAGAACTCCAACCAGGTCTGGAAACTGGCGGAGTTGCAACATTCCTGGCTGATGCCACTAAGAGTAAAGCAACCCTATTTATCTGATATCACCGGAGGCTAAAGCATTAGAGCATAAGGAGGTCAAGACATGCCCACCCAACAAGCAACTGTAAAGACGCATGAATTAAAACTCATGCTGGATCGTGGCGATACGTTCGTTCTGCTGGATGTGCGCAATCAAGAGGAATTCGAACGATGGCGCATCGAGAGCCGACATCCGCTGGAAGTAAAGCATGTGCCTTATTTCCGCTTTGTTGAAGACCCGGACAACGCGATTCAAGGTTTACCCAAGGATCGACTAATCGTCGCGGTTTGCGCCAAGGGTGGTTCCTCTGCATGGGTGGTAAACGAGGTGCTGCGTCCACGCGGTTTTCAAGCAGCTAATTTGGAAGGAGGAATGCTCGCCTGGGGAAGTTATTATCAGGTCCAGGAGCTTCCGGAGTCCTCGAGCTGGCTCCACATCTACCAGTTTGACCGTGTGGCCCGAGGTTGTCTGCATCATATCATCGCCTACGGTCCTGGTCTTGATCAAGCAGTTGTTATCGATCCACCCAGACACACCGACAAAATCCTGGACTTTATCGGTCAGAAAAACCTCAAGGTAACAGCCATCATTGATACGCATGCCCACGCGGATCACGTCAGCGGCGGTGTCAACCTGTCCCAGATCACAAGCGCTCCCTATTATCTCCATCCCTATGACGGTATTCATCCTATGGACGTATTACCAGCAACCTTTGCTTACGAGATGCTAAAGGATGGAATGCAGTTTGACCTGAATGGTGCTAAACTAACGGTTTTGCATATTCCGGGACATACCCTAGGTAACACTGCCCTTTTCTTGGAAAGCTCGGATCGGCGTTATCTTTTCAGTGGCGATAGTATCTTCCTGCAAAGTATAGCGCGGCCTGACCTTGGGGGACGGGCAGAAACCTGGACACCTTTACATTACAAGTCTCTCTATACACGCTTATTGACCTTGCCTGATGATACAATCGTGTTGCCTGGCCACTATAGCAGGCCGCAGGAAGCTCGTGCCGACGGTCTCTTTGCCGCGACCTTGGGTGAGCTGAAACGAACCAATGCTGACTTGCGAACCTACACGGAATCGGAATTCCGGAACCACATATTGAGCAGCCTGCCTCAGTTTCCTCCTCAATATGTTGACATCAAGCGCGTCAACCTGGGATTACTGGCCGCCGACGCAGACCGTATAGAAGAACTTGAGCTTGGTAAGAATGTCTGCGCTCTGGCTACAGCTTACAAGACTTGATCGCAATCACTAACTATCAGAACCTAAATCAGTCAAGACGAAGACAAAAGGAGGAATGCCATGCAAGAAAGCACTATTCATGCTGACCGTGAACTGGATGTACGGGGTGCTCAATGCCCGATACCCATCATTCGCGCTCGTCAGGAGATAAACCAACTGCAAGTTGGACAGACATTAAAGGTCATCGCTACTGATCCCGGTTCTGTGAACGACTTCAAGGGGTGGGCTCAGACAGCAAAAAACATCGAACTCGTGAAACAAGAAGAAACCACTGATACTAATCAGAAACGTGTCTATATTCATTACATCAAACGCACGGCTTGATTATAGGTATCCGACAGATTTCGAGGCAAGTTGAAAGCATACTAATCGCCATCACAATGCAGTGGGCTAAGTCAAACAGGTATTAGCCGAACGGATTGGGTTGCTCCTGAGACTCGTGACAATTGTACCTACTCCACCAGGCAGACCACTCATCCCATGAAAGTGGAAATGCGGCGAACCAGATATGCTGGGGGCTAAGCACGGGCCAGGGGACGTTATTTTCCCCTGGCCGATCACTTGAATGCAGCCGGCTGAGCCAGACGCTCTGTCCCGGCTCGAACCAGCGATTGGTTCTCTTTGGCTTAATCGTATTTTGATCCTGCCACCTGTAAAAAACCCCCTGCCCCGGACTGGCCATGTTATACAGATGCAGTCCCCGCCAGGCCAGCCACCAGGCTAAGCACAAATTTTTCTCTCCTTCTGCAACATACGCGACTCTAGATTGAATGGGCGTATTTTTGCCAGTCGGTAGGATGATTAGATCGTCTGCACTCTCAGCTAATTTCGGTTGAAAGGCCGGCGCTGACGATGTGATAGCAGAGTCATCAACTTTAGCTTCCTGGGCTACTATTTGGATGGCCACTCGATTTCGAGCAAGATTTTCTATAGAGGCTACGAGATTATCGAGTTGTTCGGCAACAACCTCGACGCCTCCCCAGTGATATAAGCCGACCAGAGCTTTACACAGGATTTCTGTCTGTTCAGAGCTTAACTGGGCTAGCCAACCAGACTTCTCCCAGCGGGCAACAATCCAGCCCCCCTGGAGACTAAAAGTAACGACAGCAGAATTGTCCTCCGTTTCAACTTCTTTCTGCTTAGAGGAAACGTGCTCACAACGCAATACTACTTGAATGGTGCTAACACCGAGTCGCACCTCAGCCACCTCTGGAAGAGAACCGCTCCAGGCAGGAACGCGATTGAGCAAAAAGATGAAATTCCGGTGAAAGAAGGACTCAATGGCCCTGGCAATATGATGCATTTGATCTTCAATGCGCCGTGTTGTTAGTAATGGCGGGACTTGAGCAGCATCAGAATAGCAGCGTCGCCAGCGGCGAAATAGTTTGCGAAGTGTACCAAAATGGGCCCCGGGACGCAAAAGCTGAGGGATAGTTTCCCCGTGACTGCCTATACGCAAGGGTAATAATCTTTTGGCCCGGTTGGCTACATATAGTCGCCAGTTCTCTTTCAACTCCCAAGCGAGAAAACCGAAGATACCAGGAATCGCCCAGATCACCGAAGTGACCAGGGCCACTGCTTTAGCCTGGTTCGCAGGTGTAGGCTCCATACCGGTAATCAAGAGCACTACGTCGCGGAAAAACGGAATCGTTGCCAGTAACAGTTTGTGCGACACTGTAACTACCGGGAAGTGTTTAATGGGATTGATTTGTGGCTCGATGAGCAGGTACACCGTGAACCGCAGGATATAGGCAATAACCGACCAAAATAAGGAGAGCACGGCTTTTACTGCAAGCTGGAACCTGTTTTGACCTCCCCGGTAGCGCAACCACTCATCCATACGATAGTGCACCTGCTCAAGCGAGTTAACTAAGCTGCGGAATAACTCCACAATCCAGTTGAAACTCAGGACTATCCATTCTATGCTCAGATAGCGTAAGGTCCAAGCGAAATAATCGGCAAGTGTCGCTAAAAGGATACGGCCCTCGCGTGTTGCCGTAAGCGCCAACCCACTAACTGACGCAACCGTTACCGATGTTACTGACCAGAACCTACTGGTATTTAGTGTCGAACAATAACCGTAAGTGGCTAATCCCAGAAGGAGTGGCAAAAACAAATATCTCCTGAAGAAAACGAAGCCAGACCAATGCCACAGATACCATAAAATCCGCCAGCTCATGAGCCACCGCGGAATATCCCAGAATAACACGCGCAGGACACTACCAATCCCTCGCAGTACCCGTTTTACGTGCTCCCGAAATTGGGGAAAATTGATAACGCCAAGCAGAAATAGACCGAATAACGTTATACCCCACAATCCCGAAAAGCTAATCTCCACTCCCAACCAGTGCCCTAAGGGATGCAGAAGAATGTGATCAAGTCCTGCCAAAACCAAGTAAGCTCCGCCAAAAGGTAAGGCAACAAATAAGCTGAACCAGCGTCCAAGGCAAGTGCCAAAAAAGATGGAACTTAGTCGCTGGAACCAGCGCAAATAAACTTCACCCCGGCGATATACTCCGTCAAGTCTTAGTGATAACTTCTTGTCCGCGGCCAGCAGTTGGTCTCCATTCCACCACTCGCCGAGACCCTGGAGGTCCCGGAGTTTTAGTTGATTAGCGGAGATGGCATCGCGTAGCTGTCCGATGTTCAGGTGTCCGGTTTCCACAATGCGGTCAGCGAGAGTTTGAACGACACGTTCCTGCTCGATTTGCTCTGCCAGGTTGTGGGGGATCAGTCCGACTTCTTCAAGCACCTGGCGAATCGGAATCGCAACCGCATTGCGCAAACGTTTCTCTTGTTGCTCAACAGCGGATTCGAGCAGATAGCTTAGCGATTGGCGAGCCTCTTCCGAAAGCGAGCATAGCGGAACACGGCGAAGCGCAGCTCGCAAGTGTCGCAAGATTAGAAATTGTTGCAAAAACGGCTGTTCCCTGCGCCAGGCGAGCTGTCCCCAAGTGCGTAACCAGCCAGCCACATCCACAACATAAAGTCCCCGCCGAGCATCTTCACAAACGCGCTGCAGATCGTAAAGCAGTCTTGCCTCCTGGGTAAACAATCCTGAAGTCGCCGGAGCGAGCAAAGGCCAGAGTGCTTCGTGCCAGGCGTTTTTTATGGCGGCGAAATGTTCTGCATCATTCCCGTCTGAACTCAGGGAGTTAGTAAGCTGCTCTGCAAGCTGGCCGATTAGGCATCGTGCTTGTTGCTGCCACCAGGTACGGTTTGCAGGTTCCGCTTGCTGAGCGTAAAGCCAGCACAAACGAGCGGCTCGCACGAAATTGCCTCGTTGCACCAACCGTGCGATTTTGTTCCAGTGCCGACTGGCCCCGTTGGTCGGTTCGTCCGGAACGGCTAAGGCTGGAAGAGTATCCTCAGTCTGCGCCGGTAACTCAAAATCCATGCGGACGGTTTCCTGCCGCGACGCAGAATGAGGCTCCTGCAACTCTTGCTGGACTGAAACCACTGCTGCATGTCCGGAATGGGATTCGTCCTGACTGTTCGGAAGCAGACCGGCCAGGCAGAGACGTTCTCGCCAAGGCCGGCCATCTATATCCTGCGACACGACGTTATCAATTCGTTCGATTTGACGGGCCAATGTCGGAAACCAGATCGGTAACCGCTCGGGATAGACCAGACGAAGCTCCCACCAGTATGCCACGAATTCACGATAGACCAACTCCTCCTCGGATACACGCCTCGCCAGCCAGCGATCCTGCGCGGCCACGGCGAGGATTTCTTCCCATTCGGATTGACCAAGCTGCCACAATCGCTGACGCAGACATTGAGGCAGCCCGGGCAACGATAGCCAACGCAGATGTGTCCACGCATGTAGCAACCGTCCGGCGATTGTGCGGGCGACCACGCTTTCTTCGTACTCATCTCCCGGCCAGGCCAGCAAAGCCACCTGCTCCGGCAATTCGCCAGAGTTTTGAACCCCCAGTTCAACTTCGGTGGTCAGGTCGAGCAAACGCTCCCTGGAAAGAACCAGCACAGTACTGTGGGGCACGCGCCCGGAGAACATGGAAACCGCCTGGGCCGTCCTCGCCACTCGCCGCAACAATAGAGCATCCACGAGGAGCGCAGCTGGTTCAATTGCCCGAAGGCGGGTTTGCCAAATTGTCCTTCTGTCGACCTGGTTAGCTTCCATAGCCCGAAACCGTAATCGAGATCGAGCCCCGCAATGATGACCGTACCAGTGGGACGAATGCTCGTGGCGATTTGCTCCCGAAGTGCTCAGCGTCCATGAGTGCGAAAGAAGTATCCGGCAAAAGCCAGAGAATTGCCGCTTTTGTCTGCTGCCTGGGCGAGCATCACTTACCGCGGGCAGTTGTTCGACACATCAGATTGTACAAAGTATTGACCACGCTTTCTCCAGTAATGAAACGGTTTGTTTGGCTGCTACCCTTGCGTCGTACGCCGGTATGGCTAACAATAATGCCCACAAACGCACACGACTGTCCAACATAGTAACGGGGCTAACCCATGCAAAGCGGTCAGTGGCCACGTCCCTTGATTCTGGCAAGCAGCTCCCCGGCTCGACGGGAGCTTTTAGAGCGGGCAGGGTTTCAATTCGAGGTCATCCCGCCTAACATTGAGGAACCCGACGGCACCGACGTTACGGATATCCGACGCTTCGTCGCCGACCTGGCGTGGCAGAAAGCAGCTGCGGTAGCATCTCGCGTCAGCTACGGCGTCGTGCTGGCTGCGGACTCTGTCGGCTGGCACGCCGGCGAAGTTATCGGCAAACCCCGCGACCGCGACGATGCCCGACGGATTTTACGCCGACTCAGCAATACGGAACATGAACTCTGGACCGGCGTCTGCCTCTGGTTCTGTCCCGAGAACTGGCAAATCATGTGGCAGGAGAAAAGCCGACTTTTCATGCGACAACTTTCCGACACCGAGCTGGAGAACTATCTCGACAGCGGACAATGGGAGGGTAAATCAGGTGCTTATGCAATCCAGGAACAAAACGACCCATTCCTAACCGTGCTCGAAGGCAGTGTAAGCAATGTGATCGGTCTGCCTGTAGAAAGTTTGCAACGTTGCTGGAGCTGGCTGAGCCGTACCCACGGCGAAATCTGGCAGCCTGTGGCACCACCAGTAAGCGGTCCACAAAAAGCGGGTACAAAATAAACAGGGGCACTCGTGATGTGCCCCTGGGGCGACAGAGCGTCATGCTTGTATAGAGTTGGGCAGGTGACTTATTTCGCAGTAACCCGGGCGGCTAGTTATCGTACTTCACCGTACAGCCACGAGCCCGAGTCTCCTTAACCGCCGGCGTTCCACCTTTCAAGGCAGCTTCGACGGCGGCTTCCAGGTAATTGACTTTCGGGTTACTGTTGCTATCGTCCATAGCCCCCATGTACACCAGCTTGCGTGCTTTATTGAAGACGAAGAATTCGGGTGTTACCGTTGCGCCGAGAGATCGGCCAATTTGTTGCGACGGATCGTACAAATAGGGGAAATTGAAGCCTTTTTCGCGGGCACGGATTTTCATAGCCGGCAACTTGTCCGCCTCGAGATTATTGACGTTAATGGCCACCACAGCCACTTTGCTATCCGGCCCGCTGGCCCACTTCTTGGTGAACTGAATAATGCGATCTTCGTAAGCCTGCGCTATGGGGCAGTGGTTGCAGGTGATCACTATCACCAGGACATCTTTGTCCTTGAAGTCGTCCAGTGAATACTTCTTTCCATCCACGCCCTCCAAGTCCTTGAAAGTTGGACAAGGGTCGCCGATGTTGAGCTTTTTGTTGAATTGCCCAGCCTCGGCGAGTGTTAGCAATCCCGTCAGCAGAAATGCCACGAAAGCATATCGCATCATTGCTAGGTCCTCCTCTTCTTGTGGTGAGATTGTGATTTCAAGCTAGAAAGTAATTGGATTCATGTTCCGCCGGATTACTGTCGCCCGTTCAAGGGGCGGCCTAGAAGCGCAATCCACGCCCGATTAGGACACCTTTCAGGGCGGTCGTTGAGCAACTAAACTACGGGCACGCCGTTCAACAAGCGGCAACTCAGGTGAAACCTGAGGCCCAGCAAATCGCACGGTTTCTATTCGTGGGTCTTTGCAGTTGCATGTGCCTCTCGGTTAATTCGATACGGCGATTTCCGTCGGTTGATTTTAGCAATGCTCATGTCCGTGGCAAGAGGGCATCGGAAAAATTATACAAGAATAATCGCAAGTCCAGTTGAAGCAGCGCACCAACGTACCGCGGACTAATACACCCTAAGTACCAAGAACATCAGGATCAGCAACCCAACAATTCCACACAGGCTCAAAATCAGCAAAGAAGTGATTAGAAGAGCGTCCTGCCTTCGTGCCCGGCGGAGAAGAATTGGTCGTGCAGGCTGGGAACCCACCAGCACAGGCACTCGGCAATATGGACACAGCACGAAGCTGCTATCCGAAAGAGGTTCAAACCGCATGTGACATATCGGGCAAATCAAGGAACGATGCGAACCGTGGCCGCTAGATATACCCGCAACATTACCAGGCAATGAAAACGGCGCACCTGGACTGCTCGAGCGCGATTTGTCTGTGGCTTCGGGCAAGCAAGTACCGGTTGGGTAAACGTCAGCTGATTTACTTGCCGGAGGCGGAGGAGGGGAATTAGTAGAACGCAAATTAGCGGCAGGTGGTACCGAACTTGGCGGCTCCTGATTGTCCGGAGAGGTATCGGTCAGCCTGATGTACTGAGGTGTTGCAGGCGAAACCGGAGTGTGTCTTTCCTGCGAAGATGGTAGGGCAATAACAGGCCGAGGCGGTTCCATAACGGTAAGTGGTTGATCTTCCGCATTATTGCGGGTTCCAGGAGACTGAGACGAAAAATCCGCAAACGATACCCGACATTTCAAGGCGTTCGCATAAGCTGCCGCAAAGTCCCGGCATGACCCAAAGCGTTGTCCTGGGTCAAGCGATAGTGCTTTTTCGACCACATCCGCCACTAATGGGTCAACCCCCGCGCAGCGATCCAGTCGTTCCGGCGGGCCGTTCTGCTGCTGCAAAACCAGTTCGGCGGGATTTCTTCCTTGATACGGCAATTTGCGCGACAACACCTCATATACAGTTACCGCCAGTGCATACTGGTCAACCTGCCTCGACAACTGGCCCCTGGTTAGCACCTCATACGGCATATACGGCAGCGTGCCGATCGCCTGTCCGAGTTCAGTCAGACAACTATCTGGCTCAGAGCTAAGCTGCATATCATACAGCACTTTTATTGTCCCGAAGTCGCTCAGATACGGGTGATCATCCTGGTCAAAAAGGATGTTTTCAGGTTTGACGTCTCGATGCAGGTAGTTATGGTTGTGCAGGTAATCAAGAGCATCAGCAATCGCCGGCAGCCAGACGAGAACGGAATCCGGACTGGTCAGCAGTGGCAAATTGGAATTGGCTTGGTTCGAATTGATTCGCTGTCGCAGCGTTCCACCACGTAGATACCGAAGCACTGCATAAGGCATCCCCTCATGCTCGCCCAGATCAAAGATGTCCACCAGGTTCGGATGGGTTAGAGCTTGCAAGGCACGAATCTCACGGTCGAAGCGTTTGCGAAACTCGTCGCTGTACAATAAGTTGGGTCTGGGAGTCTTGATCGCCACCTCTCTTCCGACCTTCGGGTCAAACGCAAGGTACACCAGACTCATACCGCCTTTAGCCAGCAGTTTACGCACCTTATAACGTCCACCCAGTTCGTGCCCGACCCAGTTCGGATTCGCCGTGGTCACGGGACACCTCCAGTTGCTGTTTGGCGAGTGATCCTAGCGGGCACCGTCCACAAAGAGGCCAACCCAGTAAACTGAGGGTGAACGGAGTTGTGCCGACGAAATCCGTGCGCGGCTGCTCTTCGCCCAAGCCGAATCGCTCAGTCTGGCGAACCGGGATTGAGTCCGTTGGTGTTCAGCTGGCCTCTCGGTGGAACGGGCGACAACGTTATTCAAACCACCCGCAATTGGGCCGTCAAGTGCCCGATAAAAATTTCGCCAGGACTAAACAAATCACCGTAGCCGTCGAGAAAATTGACCCTTTATCATTTGGTTCGCAAGCAGAGGTGGTTTTGCCATGCGTTATTCCGACATACCTTCAACTTACCAAATGACTCCGAACAAGGGCTGAGGCAAGAGCCATTGTTTGCAGAATCCGGCGTTCTTCCAGGGCCAAAGTTTTCAGCGAAAACATCAGCGACCACCGGTTTCCATCGGTTGATAAAACGACGGGCAGAACACTTAAACCGCTTTTGGTGGCGAAGAACCATTGGTCGGCTCCATGATCGAATATGGCAGCGATAAACGAGTCCTTCTGATTGGTGCCAGCGTCCGGGCTCTAGCTTTTGCCGCCATCCGGGCCGGATGGTATCCACAGTGTGCTGACTTGTTCGCAGACCGCGACTTGCAGGCCTGGGCACCAGTTACCAGAATCCAGCGTTCTCAATATCCAGAGGGCCTAATCCAGTGGCTACGAAAATCCGAACGAGCAGCGCCAGTTCTGTACACGGGTCGGCTAGAGCGTTACATTCGGGTATTAGCCGAGATACAAGAAGCATGGCCACTTTGGGCCAATCCCGCAACCGTAGCGCGAGCCGTGCGTGATCCGGCTCAACTCGCCCGGGCTGCTATCCAGGCTGGTTTACCTTTTCCGGAGTGGTCTCGAAGTCCCGAAGGCTTGCCCCGAGATGGCACGTGGTTGGCTAAAACGGAAAGCGGCGTCATGCGTTGGTATGGTCAGCGTCTCCGCGGCCAGGTTCGTTACTACCAGCGTTATATCCCAGGGATGCCTGCATCGTCAGTGTTTTTAGCGGACGGTCGAAGTTGCTTCTGGCTGGGAGCTACGCGACAACTGCTGGGCTGTCGGTGGTTACAGGCTCGTGAGTTTCAGTGGTGTGGAAACCTCGGACCGCTTCGATGCGCTGCGCCGTTGGCCGAGCGATTACGTCGTCTCGGCGAAACATTGACCAGTTATTTCGGACTGCGCGGGGTGTTCGGCGTGGATTTCGTTTTGCAGGACGAAACGCCGTGGCTAGTGGAGATCAATCCTCGTTATCCAGCTTCCCTGGAAGTGCTGGAACTGGCGTCGGCCTGGCCTTGGTTTTCTGCCCATGCTGCGGTCTTCATGGCAGACGAACAGTCCAGTCCTTTGAGACAATTCAACTGTCAGCGAGCCCCGCTTATGACAGGAGGTGATTCGTGCTGCGTCGGCAAAGCTATTCTTTATGCACCTTTCGCATTGCAGTTCCGATTGCGGTACATTGCTGAGATAGGCCCCATACTTACACCGGCTGGCTTGCTTTCGGATATTGCCATCGCTGATGTCCCACATGAGGATGCCTTCATACCGGGCAGGTACCCGATCCTGACCATCCTTGCACGAGGAAAGGATTGGACAGACACTCTGAATCGGCTAAAGCAGGCGGCATCGCAGGTTTACACGGCTTTGAAGCATCGGTCAGACTAACAGCGGGCACATCAGCTTACCAGTCTGAAAGTCGGCTCAGCTACTTGCAACAGAAACTGGAATGGTTCCGGCTACGGATACTCGTTCTGGTTCCTCACTTCCGCAGGCTGTCCATTCCGCCGGTGCGTATAATGCCCTGGCGAATTGGGAGCTTAGTTCAGTCTTTGGCCAGGCAGGTGATCCAGAACAATTGCCACTACATTGGCCAGCTAGCTCCTGCACTATTGCGTAATCGAGCGGAGCATTTCGGTTCCGGCAAAGGGGCCTTTACAACCGGATGAGAATGCCCTCCATGACAGGAGAGTTTTTCCCTGCGGATAACAAGCCGCAGGCGCAAAAACAAGGCGAATCGGTCTATCACGTTCGTTCGGACCTGGTCGGAAAAACCCTGGCCGCGGCTTTGCGAGTCTGGCAATCCCAAGTTAGCTGGTCGAAGGCCAAACAAATCATCGAGTCTGGGCGGGTGCTTGTCAACGGTGCAGTTTGCCGCGATCCCGCACGCCGACTGCTACCCACCGACGTGGTGAAAATATTAACCAAAGCAGTATGCGCAAAGCGACCAAAGCCGAATATAGTCATCCGACACCTGGATTCTCAGGTCGTTGTTATCGAGAAACCTCCAGGTATCAATGCGGTCCGCCACCCTGAAGAGGAACGGGTTTACGAACCAACTGTGGCCGAGTTATTGCCTCGTCTTCTCGCCGAGCATGAAGGACGAGGGACTCGCGGCACGTTGCCGCCAGTACGTCCGGTGCATCGGCTGGATCGCGATACGTCCGGACTGATGGTGTTTGCCCGCACTGTTGAGGCTGAGCGAAAACTCGGTATGCAATTCCGCAAGCACAGCATTCACCGTGTTTACCTGGCCATTGCCCACGGTCTCGTTCAACCCCGCACCATTGTTTCCCGACTGGTCAGGGATCGGGGCGATGGTCGCCGAGGGAGTACTACCTTACCGCGAGTCGGAAAACTTGCCATTACGCATGTGAAACCGCTGGAGTGTTTAGGCGATTACACGCTGGTCGAATGTCGGCTGGAAACGGGCCGCACTCACCAGATTCGCATTCACCTGGCCGAGCTTGGACATCCACTCTGCGGAGAGACAGTGTACAACAAACCGCTGTTCGGAGAACCCATCCCGGATCGCAGCGGTGCACCGCGCCTGGCACTCCACGCAGCTGAGCTGGGCTTCACCCATCCCACCCGCGACGTTTGGCTGAGCTTTCGGTCGGAATTACCCTCTGATTTGATGCGATTTTTGGAAAAGCTGCGCTCCCGTAGCGGAAACCAAGATGCCCGTTCACATCGGTCGCCCCCAAAGTAGCGGGCTGTTCTACTGCAACCCGCTGTTCGTTGCCAACCTTGAATCACAAGGAATCCGCCACTGAAATATTCGCGTTCACGAATTGCCCGGTACGAGGGACGACTCTCCCGGTAAAGTATGGACTACGGCGTCGTCGGCTGTAACACGGCTCATCCGCGAGCACTGTCATTAGCTGCCCCAACAACAGCGACCGGGCTATTTGTTTCACTGCTGCTTATCTTCGGTTCGTTTTGATCAACCCCGTTCAGGACACCGGCCCCGGTACGAAATGCCTCTATGGAGAGTCGCTTGGCGAGATCGGGCAGCGAGCTTGCCTGAATCTCTGCGATCACTTCCTCGACCGGGTATTCCAGGCGTTTGATTTCGACGCGGCCATCTTGCCAGATGGCGTAAGAAAGGCGAGGATCGCCATCCCGCGGTTGGCCGACGCTTCCTGGGTTGATTACCAATTTGTTACCAACAGGCAGGACAAAAGGAATGTGAGTGTGGCCGACACAAATCACATCTGCCTCAACTCGTTCCAGTCGGCGTGCCCAGGCCTCTGGGTCGTCGTAAACGTACTCATCAAGCGGGTCGGTGGGCGTAGCATGTACGAACAAGAATCGCCGGTGGTCCAGCGTCGCCCAGCGCATCGTCGGTAAAGTCCCTAAAAACCGCAATTGTTCACGATTCAACTTCTCCCACGTTATCTGGCGGGTCAAACCACTGAGATATTTGAAACCACTCCTTCCGTTGGTCTGCGCTCGCTGAGCAGCGGCGTGGTCATGGTTACCGCGTACTGCAATCTGACAGTATTGCCGAACCCAATCCACACACGGACCAGGATTCAGAGCGTAATCCACCAGGTCGCCGAGGAACACACAAAGATCATGAGGCTCACGGATAGTTCGCAGTGCTGGCCAGTTGCCATGTATGTCCGCCAGGATCAGAATACGCATAGCTGCTGTCCAAAAATTTCCGTAACACCTAGCTGCTGGATTTTGCGACCGAGGCTAGCAATGCCGGCTTCGGTTGTCTGTTCCCGTTGCACCATTCGCCGGAATAAGTGTATAATACAAACGACTGCGGTGCCCTGCAACCAGCGCGGAGGGTTGGCGAACCGGAATTGTTTTGAAAACTATCCAGTTCCACGGAGCTGGCCATGAAACGACCGCCGAAACCGATTAACCGCATGACCTTGCAGGAATTATTGACCCAGTCTGAGAAATGTGCCCGCGAGTTAAGCGAACATTTTCATGCGGGACTGTTTACCACCCTGGCGGATTTCCACGAAGTCAGCCGACCCACTCGCAAAAAGAGCCGCTTCCCTACTGTTCAGGCTCTCAAAAACTCGCTGGATAAATTGTTTGAAAACGCAGAAGAGGCTTTGCTGCTCAGTGATTTTTTGCTGGAGCACCTGAACGAGGTGCTGCGACGCGCTAAAGCCGAACTCGCTCGCCAGCGTGTTTGAACCGCGTCAGGGAATCCGACTCCGGTACTATCCTCGGAGTCAGAAATATGCCGTTGCACCAGCATGGGCCTCGCCAATTGCGAGCACGGTCGCACTTGATTACCGCCTAATCGAGGAAACTCTTGTCTGCAATTCGGATTTTTTGCACTTGCTGAAGCTGGCCCAATTGCACCGCGATTTCAAACTCACCCAGTCGGTCGGGCGCCCGTACGCGCCAACTAATCGGAACATAGGAACCGGACACCGCTGGCACACTTCGCCTGGGCTCTCCCCGAACCAGACGGAATCCTTCCGGCAAGCGAATTTCAATTTGCTGACCACGCTCCGAGTTGGCAACGTATGCGGTTACGGTGAAATCGCTGCCTCTGCGTAATGCACCGCTGACACTCATGGCCAGCTGCGTCTTGCCGCCAGCAGCGAGGCTCGGCGAAAGTTGTCCTAGCCCGTAAGCAAAGCCCATCTCGCGTTTTTCTCCGGGGGACAACTCCTTCTCTGCCCAGTAAATAAACACAGCCGAATCCGAAGTCTTGGTGATGGGATGAAAATCGGGCTCCCATTCCGTAGAATGCCCCCTGCATCGTCCGCCCAATTTACTATCCGGCCAGGCGGCGATTACGACTCGCTCTGGCGGCTCATAACGCGAGCCCGGAAGCTGCAACATCAGGTGGGCAACCGTTCCGGGATTTTGCAGGTCAGCTTTTTCCAGAGCCTGTATGAACTGCGGAATATCCTGGCCTCGAAATTCCGCTTTGTCCTGAATCAAGCGATCCTGACCCGGAACAAGGAAGGGCACGCCATCGTTGCTGCCGATAAACGTGTCCAGCATGTACCGTAAGCCGACGCGATGTGGTTTGGAACCGGTATTTTCGACAACGAAACGAACCAGAACGACCTCGTATTTCCGGGACACATCTGAGCGCCGCAAGGACACCTCTTGAGTTACACGAATCCCGACCGGATCGCCTTCAGGGTCACGCTGATTCTCGTCGCTATAAATGAAGACACTGCGATAAACATGATGCTTTTCACCAGCGACTGGCTGTTCAACCGGCATGTAGCCGTCTGCTTGAGCCTCGGCTTTACGGTCGCTGTGAGCGCGCACGTGAATTACGCTCGGCTGGCCGTCCCCTCGCCGCCCAAACAAAAAGTCCTTGCCGTCGTAACGGATGCACAAGTTGCTTGTTCTACCCGGGTTGCTCAATCGCCCTTTAAAATCGCGATCCATAAAAGTCAGGGCTTTGTCCGGGTTACCCTGTCCACCGGGGATGACGATGCCAAAACGCTGGCGGTACCCCTGATTGGAATTGAACCTAATGCGGAGATAGGGCGTATCATCCAGCAGCTCCTGTTTCTCGACGTTGGCTTCGAGAGGCGGTTTGTCTGTTGCGTGAATCGCTCCCGGTCGCCGGAAAATGTCCACAACCACCAAACTTGCCAGAATCACAAGCAGCAAAGCCAACGGCAACAGATGGATCCAGCCGTAATCTGAGCGTCGCCGAATTGGAACAGAGGCAACCTGCTCTTCGTCGAGCAAAGAGACGCCTTCGCTCGCAGAACGTCCTCGGGCACCCGACAATTCGGACAAAGACGCTTCGCCGAAGGCAAACGGCGAACTCTCCGCTGCTGAACTTGATTCCGCAGCTGCGACCGGCTCTGGAATTTGCATGCCGGGCGTTGCTTCGGCAACGGATGCCGACGGTGCTGCGGCTTGCGGCGGGGGCGGAGGTACGAACCCTGAAACTCGAACGGTAACCGGAATAGTAAATTTGGCCCGCCCGTTACTGGTTACCGTGAGTTCCGCTTGAAGCCGATCGCCATTGCTCGGCGCAAGAATTTGTGGGATCGTAACCGGTACGGTGGCTATTCGGCCAGCACAATGTGCTTTACCGGGCACCAACCAGGGCTGGTTACTCACTGCCCAGGCAAAGACCGGCTTGGGATCCAAGCCCTTGACACGAACGCTGAACTCGAGTTTGCCGTTAACTGGTCCTTCCAGCTGCACTTCCCGCGTTTCGCATTCGACGCGAGGTGGAGTAGTCCAGCCGCAGGCCTCGAGGAACTGCTGAACTGCTGCCAGTCCGTTGGCCGGAGGCCCTTGCACACCGTATGTCCAACCGTTTGCTTCGTACCACTCCTTTACCTTTCCGGTCTCGAAATAAACGGCCGCTTCTTTTGGCTGTTTGAACGCTCGTTCAGCCAACTGGCGTGGTGTTTGTGCACCCTGCAAGATACCTTCGGGGAAAGGCTTGATTGGCACCTGAACAGTAACGGTTACTTCTGCCTTGCCGCCGTTGGAGTCAATGACGATTTTTCCGACGAGCGGTTTCAAACTGGCCCGCAGCTTGTGGCCCACCACCTGCACCGGGATGACCAGCTCTCGCTCGCACTTGAAAGCTTTCTCTTGCACGCCCGGGGCTTCACCCAGCACTAACCAGGGGGTGTTCGTTACTGAGACAGTACCATAGAGCAAGCGCATTCCCTGGTTGGCCAGGTGCAACTCGAAACGATTGTCCTGGCCGATTTGCATTGTGCCGAGATTGACCTGTAACGGCTCGGCAGCAAGCTTGGCGGGGCGGATCACTTCCGAGTCCGAAGGCAATCGCCCCAGCAGCTGGTCCAGTCCACGGTCGGCGTCGGGGAATTGCGCAGCCTGGCGTGCAGCCAGTGCTAGATCGGCACGGCCAATTCCGCCAAGAAACGACTCGAAAAAGCCACCCACCAGTAAGTCGCGGGCAGCCTGCCACTCCTGAACAATAGCCATCGCTAGTTCATTGAAAGTGCGACACATGCGACCGGACGGAAAAACGAACGGCCGAGGAAAAGGTAAACTGGCCACGTTCACCGGGCCGTAGCCCATTGCCGCGGTCGAAATTAGAATTGCCCCGTCATAGTAACAGTAAGTGGCCTCAGATGGGTTGGGTCGTTGGCACTGTGGACAGACGTGTACCTGCGCAGCCATGCTCATTATCTCCCACGTGAGAATTCCTAAGAAAACCTACGCTGCCCTGGATAAGACGGCAAGCCGCACCGTCGGTTCAAAGTCATGCGGAGCCAAACGCTTGGGCAAACCCAGCTTCACGCAACGATCCTGTCCGGCTCTCCTTCTTGCCCAGGTTGAGCGAAATCCTGGATAGACCGACCCATTGTTTCGGGACGACACGGTCGCCCACAAGAAAGACAACTTCGTCATGGTGAGCAACCGAATAGGAACTACCAAGAGGGCGGCTTTGGCAATACACTTTTCGCAAAGGCGCGAACCTCATGCTGGCCGGCATGGTCGCCTCCGAACTATCATCTGACCCGGCCGGAAGGAAATACCATTGCGCTCGACACAATCGAATTAGGCTTTGCTGTCTGGCACACACCACAAAGGAAATGGCATGAAAATTCACGAATACCAGGCGAAAGAGCTGCTTGCTCAAGCGGGTGCTCCGGTGGTACCCGGATTCGTCGCGGAGAGTGTCGAGAGTGCCCTGGAAGCATTCGCGCGTCTCGGCGGACAACGGGCGGTCATCAAGGCGCAGATACACGCTGGCGGTCGCGGAAAAGGCCGGTTTGCTGGTAGCGATAGGCCCTACGGGGGTGTGCAAATTGTGCATAACGTTGACGAATGCCGGGATGTTGTCGAAACAATGCTCCGCTTTCCACTGGTAACGCGCCAGACGGGACCCTCTGGTCAGCGCGTTCGCAAAGTCCTGGTACAGGAGGCTGTCGAGATTCGTCGGGAAGTTTATCTTGGTGCCGTGGTGGATCGCGGTCGCGGATGTCCGGTTTTGATGGCCTGTGCTGAAGGTGGAGTGGACATTGAAGAAATAGCGGCCCGGAATCCGGAAAGTATTTTGCGCGTGCCCTTTTCTCCTGACCGCGGACTAGCACCGTTCCAGGCTCGTCGCCTCGCATACGAACTCGGTTTCCAGAACGATCAGGTGCCAGCAGCGGAAAGGCTGGTCTCCGCACTGGCTAAAGTCTTCATCGAAAAAGACTGCAGTCTTGCCGAAATTAACCCGGTGGCCGTAACAGACGACGGTCGCGTTCTTGTTGTGGACGCCAAAATCAACTTTGACGACAACGCTTTGTTCCGCCATCCCGAAATTGAGCGGCTCCGTGACCTGGACGAAGAAGACCCGCGGGAATGGCGAGCCAAGCAGGCGGGGCTTAGTTACGTCAGCATGAATGGTAATATTGGCTGTCTGGTCAACGGTGCTGGTCTGGCCATGGCCACCATGGACATCATCAAACTCCACGGCGGCGAACCTGCTAACTTTCTGGACGTTGGCGGCGGAGCTAGCCAGGAACAAGTCACCGAGGCTTTTCGCATCTTGCTCAGCGACCCGAATGTCCGCGCCGTACTGGTCAACATCTTTGGCGGGATCATGAAGTGCGACACCATAGCGGCAGCCATCATCGCCGCCGCTCGGGAAGTAGGTTTCCGCGTACCGCTCATTGTGCGGCTGGAAGGAACCAACGTCGAACTGGCCCGGCAACTCCTGAAAGAAAGTGGTCTGAACATTATCACTGCCGAAACTCTCAGCGAGGCTGCGAAAAAAGCCGTCGCTGCCGCAAACACCGCTTCTTCCTAGGCGCAATGTAACCCCGAATCGTCAAATGCATAGCTAACCCGACCCTCAGACTCTTTCAACCCGAAGATCCGCTGCTTTGTGCGGTCAATTGATCCGAAGCGAGGCAAGCAATGAGCATCCTGGTGGATAAACATACGCGAGTAATTACGCAGGGCATGGGGAAAGCCGGATTATTTCATTCTCAGCAATGTCGGGAGTACGGGACACAAATCGTGGGCGGCGTTACACCCGGCAAAGGCGGAACCAGCAAAGATGGTTTTCCGTTATTCAACACGGTTCACGAAGCTGTGCGAAAAACCGGAGCCGATACCAGCATGGTTTTCGTACCGCCACCAGCAGCGGCTGACGCGATCCTGGAAGCCGCCGATGCTGGCATTCGTTTGATCATTGCGATCACCGAGGGAATTCCCGTGCTCGATATGGTTAGGGTGATGGAGCAACTCCGACATAAGCCACAATGTCGCCTCATTGGGCCCAATTGCCCTGGCGTCATAACGCCGGGCCAATGTAAGGTCGGCATTATGCCTGGTTACATTCACCGGCCCGGTAATGTTGGGATCGTGAGTCGCAGTGGTACTCTTACTTACGAAGCCGTCTGGCAGCTTACGCAACTGGGGCTAGGACAATCTACCTGTGTCGGCCTGGGAGGGGATCCGGTCAACGGTACCAGTTTTATTGACGCGCTGCGTATGTTTGAGAACGACCCCCAGACCGAGGCCATCGTGCTTATCGGAGAAATTGGCGGCAATCAGGAAGAGGAAGCATCTGCTTTCATTCGCCAGTACATAACCAAACCAGTGGTGGCATTCATTGCTGGCCGCACGGCGCCACCTGGTAAACGGATGGGACACGCTGGAGCGATTATATCCGGAGGTGCAGGAACTGCTGCCAGTAAGATTGCTGCTTTAAAGGCCGCCGGTGTCACCGTTGCCGACAGCCCGGCCGAGATCGGTGCCACCGTCCGCAAGGTGCTGCTTGCCAGCTGAAATGGTTCCCACGCATGATTATCTGGTCGAACTGGACATCTTTCGCGGCCCGCTCGACCTGTTACTTTATCTGGTCGAGCGAGAAGAGGTGGATATCTTCGACATTCCCATCGCGCGTATCACCGACCAGTATCTGCAGTACCTCGAGATGTTACGCATGCTTGACCCGGAGCGTGTAGGCGAATTTGTCGTCCTGGCCAGCACACTGATGGAAATCAAGAGCCGTATGCTCTTGCCCCGCGACGAAGAGAACGATGAGCAAGACGTTGACCCACGCCTCGATTTGGTACGCCAACTGATTGAATACCGAAAATTCAAAGAGGCAGCTCAACGGATTGAGCAGCAGGTGCATCAGCAGGCTGCGCGGTTTGCCAGGCGAGTGCATGAAAAACCAAACCAGGATCGTGATCCCAGCGGTGAGCCGATCCGTGCAGTGGAAATCTGGGACCTGGTCAGTGCGTTCTGCCGGCTGATGCGCGAGACCCTTGCTGTGCAACCGCACCGAATCGTTTTTGATGAAACCCCCACCCAGGTGTTCATCTCCCGAATTCTGCAACGGCTGGCCACCACATCGCGTCTGCCGTTTCGCGAGATTTTCGAACCACCGCATACCCGGGGCCGGTTGGTAGGCTTTTTCCTCGGCTTGCTCGAATTGATTCGGACCCGTCAGGTCACGGTCGAACAGGAAACTCTGTTCGGCGACATTTGGATCAGCCGTGTTGCACCGGCCGAATCAACTGCGGTATCGGCATGACCTGGCTGGTAGCAACTGGCCCGGCTTTGCTGTATAATCGAATTGTAGCCATGATGCAAAAATCCGGGTTGGTGCACAGCTGGGCAATATCAAGCCTGGTCGGCTTAGCATCGGAACAAGGCCAGGCAGTGCAGGAACTATTTTGGCTCTGGATACTCCTGTTAGCAGCGATTTGTCTGGCCGTGGTGGTCTTGTCGGCAGCACGTGCAATATATCTCCGAAGCCAGCAACGCAAAGAGGCCGACCGTGAACTGCTTGAGGAATTTCAGGAAGCATTGCGACGCGGCGAGATGAGCCCCGAAGAATTCGCAAGGGTTCGCCGTTTGCTGGTTGGACGGCTTGCAGGAGAAGCAATACCCACACAGGGATTACCCGCCCAGACCGAACCTTCGCCGGAAGAGTTACCCATTCTCGAATCGGAAACTTACACCGAGTCCGTACCGTCCGAAAATACTGGTCAACCCCAGGACAAGGAACAAAAGAACGATAGCGATTCGCCGCCCAAATAAAAGTCGGCTGGGAACGGCTATTTGCTTGATTACAGGAAGTTCTGGCGGTAAAATCGAGTGATTTCACTATCCCGTCTTAGCTAGTATCAGCCGGCAGAATTACGCCACCCCCTACCACAGAGCTACCAACAAAGCAAACCAGGCCAGCCATGATGAAAGACGAAGGAGATTTCATGTCCGGTCGTGACGCAGGCAATGGTGGACGCCGCAACTCGGGTTCCAGCCGCAACCGGAACGCGTTTTGCTCTTTTTGCAGAAAAAGCTACCGCGACGTTGGGCCACTCGTAGAGGGTCCGGGCGATGTCTTCATTTGCGGAGAGTGCGTCGAATTGTGCCAGTCCATTATCGAGCAGGAAAAACGCCGACGTGGTCAAACTCGGGGCCTGTTCCGCAACATTCCCACCCCGCGCCAAATTAAACAAAAACTCGACGAATATGTCATCGGGCAAGAGTACGCCAAGAAAGTTCTTTCTGTGGCCGTGCATAATCATTACAAGCGCATCAACCTGTACGAGTCTGGCGGACGTAGCGACGTAGAGCTAGACAAAAGCAACATTCTGTTGATCGGCCCGACCGGTAGTGGAAAAACGTTACTTGCTCGCACTCTTGCCAGGATTCTCGATGTTCCCTTCGCCATTGGCGACGCCACTACGTTAACCGAGGCAGGTTATGTTGGTGAGGATGTGGAAAATCTGCTTTTGAAATTGCTGCATGCTGCCGACTTTGACATTGAGGCTGCCCAGCGTGGTATCGTTTACATTGACGAAATTGATAAAATCGCCAAAACCCACCACAATGTCAGCATTACCCGAGACGTGAGTGGCGAAGGCGTTCAGCAAGCGCTCTTGAAGATGCTGGAAGGTACCATTAGCAATGTTCCCCCGCAAGGCGGTCGCAAACACCCAGAACAGCAGTACATCCAGGTGGACACCACACACATTCTCTTTATTTGCGGCGGCACGTTTGTTGGTTTGGAAAACATCATTGCTCGCCGTATTGGCAAGAAAACTATTGGGTTTGGTTCCGATCCCCTTGCCCGCGAACATAGCCTTGGAGAATTGCTGTCCAAAGTTACCAGCGATGATCTAATAGAATTCGGCATGATCCCCGAATTCGTTGGCCGCCTACCTATTATCGCCCCCCTCGAGCCACTCGATCATAATGCCCTGGTTCGCATCTTGACTGAGCCGAAGAACGCGCTTGTTCGTCAGTACCAGAAGTTCTTCGAAATGGAAGGTGCGGAGCTGGTGTTCACCGAAGCAGCTTTGCACGAAATCGCTCGCAAAGCGAAAGAAAAGGATACAGGTGCCCGTGGCCTTCGTGCCATCGTTGATGAGCTGATGATGGACATCATGTTTTATCTTCCCGAGTTAGAGCATAAAGGGCGCTTTGTGGTAACAGACAAAGTCGTGCGCGGCGAAGAACCTTTATTCGACAAAACCCTTGTGGCGCAGCGGAAAACTGCTTAGTTCCAGCCCGACTAACAAAGGTTGGTCCAAAATTCGCTATCCGTCCATCAGCCCTCCGCCTGACTACATTAATTCCATCCGATCAGCGAATCATGCCGAAAGCGTTTTCGATAGGCTTCCACCACAAGCCAGGCACGAAAAATAACACCACCGTCAATACTGTACACACCGAGCAGGCGAGCAAAGCTGGCCAGTCATTCACCTTGTCAAACGGTTTAATCGGCTGTCGCAGGTACATAATTCCGATCACCCGCAAATAATACCAGGCCCCTACAGCGGCATTGATTGCTAAAAAAACGGCCAGAAAACGTAACAAACTCCGACCTCCTGGAGCATACCAGGTTGCTAAGAACAAATTCACTTTGCCCCAGAAACCTGCTGTAGGCGGTAAGCCGACCAAACTAAACAGGCCCACCGCTAACAATAACGCCAATCCCGGTCTCACCTGAGCCAATCCCGACAGCTCGTCAATGTAAGCCAGCAGCTTCCCATCCTGTCTGACACACAACAGGCCTGCGAAGGTACCAATTGTCATAAGAAGGTAAGTTCCCAGGTAAAAAACGACTGCTTGGTAACCAGATACCGGAGTGCCATCGCTTCCCGCCGCCAGACCCACTAACATATAGCCTGCGTGAGCAATACTCGAATAGGCGAGCAGCCGGTACAGTTCAGTCTGTAGTAAACCAGCTATATTACCCAGCACCATGCTGGCCGCAGCCAGAATTCCTAAAGCCACCAATAAAACCTGAAGCACACTGACTTCAGCTGGTGAGACTTTCGCTGCGCTGCTATAGATTTCCGTTAGCAACTGCATTATGCTGATAACACCGACGATCTTAGGCACAACAGCCAGGAAAGCAGCTCCCGCCGGATGAGTACCAACAAATACATCAGGTGCATAAAAATGAAACGGCACCGCTGCAAGCCTGAAACTCAACCCGGCTATGACCAAAACGCCACTCAGTATTAGGGTCGAAGCGTCAGCCCCTTGTGCCAGAGCTAACTGAATTCGCAAGTAATTGGTGCTACCAGCTTCAAAGTAAAGCAAACTGGTTCCGAAGAGAAAGATACCCGAAGAGAAAATGCTCAAAAGAAAGTACTTCACAGTTGCTTCCAGGCCGGGGTTGTCACGACGTAAGATATAGAGCCCAATATAGGTAGGGATACTTACTGTTTCTAATGCCAGGAATAGCGCGACCAAGTCATAAGCAGCAATAGCCATCCCTATCCCTGCAATTGCCCCTAGTAAACAGGCATAAAACTCCGGCGAGTAATCCTGTCTGGCCTGCGTCCAACACAGAAGCAATAAAACCATGCCCGTAAAAAAACTAAATCCTCTCAATACCACTCTCAGCTCATCAGTCATGAACAAGCTTGCTGAGGGTATCCACTGCGAGGGCCATTGCGATGGAATTTTTGTAACCAGTATCAGCATGCCGACAATTAGCCCCGTTAGGCAGATAACTGCCCAAACATCCCTCGACCTGACCCATAAGCCACCTAGCACGCTCAAGGCTGCCACGCCAAGTAGCAGCAATTCCGGCAAAATGATTATCCAGTTTTCTGTGAATGTTTGATAAACAGATTGCACTGTTGCTGCCCTCCCTAGCGAAGAGATTCGAAAAGGGACGCAAGCGCCTGCACATCGGGCCGGATAATATCAAAAATCGCCTTCGGATATAAACCGAGTACTAAGCAAAGTATAGCCGGTAGAGCGATGGCTAACCACTCGTACATGTTCAAGTCCTGCACTGCCTCAGCCTCATCGTGTGGCTGCTCTGGCTCTCGCAGTGGTCCGAACACAACCTTACGTATCATCTCCAACATATACCAGGCGCCAAGGATAATACCCACTGCTCCCAGAACCGCATACATAGGTGAAACGCGAAACATTCCGGCTAAGCACAAAGTCTCGCTAATAAAACCATTCAGTCCGGGCAAGGCAATGCTCGCCATGCTTAGCCATATTAGAAAGAACGCCCATATCGGCAGCCTTTTTGCCAGCCCACCAAACTGTCCCATTAGACGCGAATGATAACGATCGTATAACATGCCGACCAACAAAAATAGTCCCCCGGTAGATAAGCCGTGATTGACCATTTCCAACACGCTGCCAGACAAGCCGGTAGTGTTGAGTGACATCATCCCTAGCATACAAAAGCCCATGTGCGCGATAGAGCTATACGCAATCAGTCGCTTAATATCTATCTGACCGGCAGCGCAAAATGAACCGTAAATTATGCCCACCAAGGCTAATATAGGTATTACGGTGGTTCCGTATTGCAATGTCGCTGTTGGCAAAAGAGGCAGGCAAACCCTGAGAAAGCCATAGGTACCGAGCTTCAAAAGGATTCCTGCTAAAAAAACACTTCCCGCAGTAGGCGCCTCCACGTGAGCCAAAGGCAGCCAGGTGTGCAACGGCACCAAAGGCACCTTGATGGCAAAGGCCAGAAACAAACCCCAGAACACCCAGATTTGCAAACCGCTCCATTTAGTCAGAACCGCAGCATCACGTAGGCTTTGGTGAGTGATATCCCTACTAATGGCAGCTAGGTCAACAAGGGAGCAACTACCCTGTCGAAATTCCATACCTAAATGCAGCTCTTTGGCGAGGCTGTGGACTTGCACTACAAATGCCAGCAACGCCACCAAACCAATCAAGCTTCCAACGAACGTGTATATGAAAAACTTACCTGCCGCATACCTTCTTTCCGGCCCACCCCAGATACCGATAAGGAAAAACATTGGAAGCAACGTAAACTCGAAGAACAAATAGAAGAGGAGTAAATCGAACGAGAGAAAAAACCCGACACACGCAGTCAGCATGACGAGCACCAATGCATAGTATTCCACGATCCTGTTACGTATTGTCTTCATTGAAATCAAGATGCTACTTACTCCCAATACCGAAACTAACCATATCAGGGCCACGCTAATACCATCTACCCCGAACAAGCACCGGAAATGTAGAAAATTGGCCTCTGACCCAAGTTTAAGCAGGTCTTGCTCAAAAAGCAATATAGGCGATGCTGATTGCTGCTTCGACCAGAGCCTATGTTCGATCAAAACCCTATAGGTCACGAACATGCCGCAGGCACCGACAAAGGTTATCAGGGCGAAGAATAGAGAGACCCAGGGAATCAAAGCACTTCTTCTTTCACCCGTTATCACGACCGCTACGCATGCAATTAGAGGAGCTAATAGGGTCATCCACATAAAAATTTCAAGTAAATTCGGGGACTCCGACATCCACAATGCAATGACTCGATCTATCATTTCATCCACCCCATTTGCTGACCAGCACTAGGCAGAAAACAACCAAGCCCAGCAACATGGCAAGCGCGTAAAACTGCACTTGGCCATTTTGCATGGGCCGCAATAAGCGTCCCATTGACCACACCAGCCAGCCAGTTAGGTCTATCAATCCATCTATAAGTTTATCTAACCATTCAGCAATCGCAGCTAATAGCTGGCTAGGCTTAACTATAGCGAAGCGGTAGAATTCATCAATAAAAAACCTGCCGGCGCTAAGGATATAAACCACGCCCAGCCACCTTACCAGTTTCGTACGCAGACCAGGAGCCGACCCATATGTGTATGCAGCGAACACTGCCCCGGACAATGCCACTGCAATGCTCACTAATATCCACGCTATAGAACTGTGGTGATTACCAATTACCGGACCAAATGGTTCTGACAGATGCAGGAATTTCTGAAACAGGCCTGTCGGCCCAAGGACAACGCCTAACACTAGAGTGGCCAGGGCGAGCAGCAGGACCGGAGCCGCCATAATCTTAGATGGTTCATGGACGTGTTGAGCTGTTTCGGTATCCAGTTTTATTTCACCCCAAAATGTCAGTACATAAGCCCGCGTGATGTAAAAAGCCGTCAACAAACCAGTGAGGTAATAGCAGCTTATCACCGACCAAATTCCCCAATGCTGCGTTTTCTGAGCAGCGAAAACCATGGCTTCAAGTATCGCTTCTTTACTCCAAAATCCCGCCAAAGGTGGTATCGCTGCAAGGCCAAGCCCTCCTATCGCAAAGCAAGCATGGGTATACGGAAGGCTTCGCCTTAAGCCGCCTAACAAACGCATATCAATAATGCCATGCGTCGCGTGCATAATATTGCCGGCCGATAGGAAGAGAAGGGCCTTGAAAAATCCGTGCATACACAGGTGAAAAATTGCTGCTGAGGCAGCTACCGGCAAAATCTGCTCGGAGTAACCAGCTACACCAAGACTGGTAAACATTAATCCTAACTGGCTTATCGTCGAATAAGCGAGCACTCTTTTTAGGTCGTACTGAGTAATCGCCATGAGAGCGGCCAGTAGGGCGGTGGTTATGCCAATGACCATAACCACAACCTGGGCTTCTGGCGCACCGGCTAACAGAAACGAACTTCGTGCCAAAAGATACACGCCAGCAGTTACCATGGTGGCTGCGTGAATCAGCGCACTTACAGGGGTTGGCCCCTCCATAGCGTCCGGCAACCACACATGAAGAGGAAACTGAGCTGATTTAGCGCTCGCCCCGCCTAACAAAAGCAAACATATAAGCACGGTTGTAGGCCAAGCTAATCCAGCCGCCGCTACCCAGACACCAACTAATTGCAGGGTTCCGCAGTTTATCCAGATCAGCAATATCGCCAGCATGAAAGCCAGGTCACCAACTCGATTAACTAAGAAGGCTTTTAGTGCAGCTGCACTAGCAGCGGGGCGTTCATACCAATGGCCAATAAGCAAGTAGCTGCATAGTCCCACTCCCTCCCAGAACATATACATTGTCAAATAGTTATCCGACAAAACCAGCATGACCATGCTAAACACGAAAAGTGACATGACTGTGAAATATCGGCCATATCCCTCGTCATCTTTCATGTAGCCAGTTGAATAGACAGCCACCAATAAGCTGACTGAACTAACCAGGCAAACCATTACACAAGACAATGAATCGTAATATAAATTCACCCCTATACGAAAACCGTCCGTAGCAATCCACGTATAAATTGGAAAGATAGCTATATGCTGAGGTTCACGCAGTACATTGAGCACAGCCATGATAGAGCCAAGAAACGCGACAAGAACACCCAGCACGCATGGCCAGTGCGCGAGCCGACGAACGCTAAGCTGACTGCTAAATGCAAGCCCAGCGCACACCAGTAGGCCACATAGCGGCCCCAAAGGAATTAACCAGTACCCGATGTGATTTATATTCCAGACCAATCCCTGTTCCACAGCAAGCATAAAAAATCCCGACAGTGTTTGGCAGCAAGCCCTTGTATTCGTCTGTTTGTTTCCGAGGGCGTATTAGTTATCCGGTTTACGGAGAATTGGCATGTGCCTCGAACTCTGTTCCTCTCCGAAATAAGGCTCTTCTCCTAGTTCCGACCACACCGAAATGTCTAGCGTATTTTTACGCTTGTACATTTGCAATATCAGCATGAGCGCAAGTGCTGCTTCGCAAGCGGCAATCGTGATTATGAAAATAGCGAAAATCTGTCCCCCGTAATCCTGATGTTTGGCTGACCCAGCAATAAAGTTGAGGGTGGCACCCTGTATAGCCAACTCTGCACACAGGACCATTACAATAGCGTTCCTCCGCACAATAAATCCCAGGACTCCGGCCACGAATAAGATTATCGAAGACCATAATCCTAAAGCGTACACGCTATCCTCTCCTAGTCGCAAGTTGCTGCCCTGACGCGCCTATTAAGTATGTTCCCACAGTCGCAAGTAATAGAAGCCAACCCGCTAACTGGATCGGCACGGAAAAGTAGCTATACAAGGCCTGGCCTATGCCACGCGTTGACGATCTAACGTCGGTTTTTGTTAGAACATAGTGGCCAGTTATTGTCTCATTCAGATTATTTATCAGGTGCTCTAATGCCGAAACCAGGCTTTCACATTTATCGTAGTCCACAGGTTCTAGCGCAAGCGTGCCGGCCAATTGGTCGTAAGCAGCCCTTAGCTCCTTCAGTTTTCGTTGCAGAAAGCCGTTTCTCACCCATTCTCGTCCGATGATCTTATCCATCACATCCATGAGGGACGGAATATCAGCGGTGCCATCCATCAAAAGGCGAATAATTTTCTCTTTTGGCAAAGTTTCCCGGATTGCATGTTTGATAGGCTGCAATGAGCGCAAGGCTTGTTTCGTCAGCTTGCCCAATTCCCGTTCCGCAATTTTCCCGTTCGCAGACTCTATACCGTCAATTTTGTATTGTAAGTTGCCCCCAGCCGCCATTTGAAAAAGGGGCATTCCGAGGCCAGTCGAAAGAAGAAACCCGCCAATACATGCTAGTACAGGCTCCCGCGGAACAAAATCATAGGTAGAATGGTCAGCTTGCCTTGCCAACATAACTACGAACAGAAAAGTCACTACTATCGCCCCCGTATATATGATAATGGTCGCCGCCATTACAAACTCGGCTGAGTAGACCAGGAATAGGCCGCTTATGGCTACGATGCAAACGGCGAAACTTAAAGCAGCGTAAAGAGGATCTCGAACAGCGATGATTAGAAAAGCTGCACCGCAGGCTAGTCCAGCAAAGATAAGCGTGCCAACATCGACCCAGGGCAGCCCAGTTGTGACCCAGAGTAGAAACATGCCCTGTACGCCTAGCCCTACCAATGCGAGCGACAAACCTAGAATCATTCCTTTGCGCCTAGTGGATGTTAGACTCCAATATAGCCCTAGAAATGCCAATAGGATAAAAGCCGTGGTTAGCCAGAATGGATGACGTAGCGTTTCCTGCACTGGCATAGTAAGCTACACCCTGTTGCCCATTTCCCCCGGTACAGCCTAGAGCCGATCATCCGAGAATGCCGAAATCGTGTGGTCCTGGGCTATGATTTCCGAAGCAGGCCCAAGCGAGCCCCGCGTAGTCCTAATCGTTTCCGTTCCTTTGCTCACCGTATAGTCATAGATTGCTAATAGTTTCTCCTTGTCAAAAAGCATTTCCTCACGGGAGTAACCAGTCAAATCATAAAGTGTGGTAAGCTCAATAGCATCCACTGGACAAGCTTCTTCACACATGCCACAATAAATACATCGTAGCTCATCAATTACGAAGACCTCGGGATACTTTTCTCTGTCGGGCCATGGAGAGGGAGCAGCTACGATGTCTATACAGTGAGCAGGGCAAGCAGTTGCGCATAGATAACAAGCAACACAGCGTACGCGCCCCTGCTCGTCGCGATTAAGGCGGTGCACACCTTTGTAGTGTGGAGGCAGCTGAGGCTTTTGCTCAGGAAATTCTAAAGTGATTTTCGGTGCAAACATGTGTCGCACGGTTGTCCTTAGACCTTCCAAAATGGCTGGCAAGTACATCGCTTCCCAGGCCCTCATTGGACGTTCATCTACCCATTTGATTTCAGACTTGGCGATGGGCATTTTACACCTCACTCGTAGCTGGTACTTTTGTGACCTCACGGGATATGAGAAGAGCGAAGCCAACTAAAACGGCCACAGCGAAGACGGGCAATAACCAGTAATCTAGCTCAAAGTGTTGAACGAGAATAACCGTAAGCAGGTTAAGTAGGGCCAAAGGAGTAAGGCCCAACCAGGCCAGGTGCATCAATTGGTCGAAACGAAAGCGCGGCAATGTCCAGCGAACTAACATGATTAGAAGTATGAAGATTGCCGCCTTGATCCAAAGCACTAACACCTTAACAAGCACAGCCCCTGGATAACGAACGTCGTACTCTGCGATACCGGGGAAATGCCATCCACCGAAGTACAGGATGGAAAGCAGAAAGCTAACAGTTATCACATGTGTATATTCGCCCAAGAAGAATAGGGCAAATTTCAAGCCGCTGTACTCCGTGTGGTAACCGCCGACTAGTTCCTGCTCTGCCTCAGGCAGGTCAAAAGGCAGGCGATTGCTTTCCGCCAAAGCACAGACAAAAAATAGCAACCAACCAAGGGGTTGATACCAAATAAACCAGCCTCGCAGGCCAGCCTGTGCTTGCATATTAAGAATCTTCTCTAGGTTCAGGGTTCCAGCCAGGCAGATAACTCCCAGGGCTGTTAGGGCCAGCGGGATCTCGTAACTAATAATTTGAGCACTTGAACGCAATGCTCCTAACAGGCTATACTTATTGTTAGATGACCACCCCCCCAAAATGATCGCATAGACATTGAGACTACTAATGGCAAAGATAAAGAGCAAACCGATATCAATATTGGGCGCAATGACATATCGCAATCCTGCCTGGTCTGGTACGTCTGTTGGGCCGAAGGGTACCACTGCAAAAGCAAGACTAGTAGTTACCACTGCAATGCTCGGGGCAACGAAGTATAGAACCAAATTCACATGGCCTGGCACCACTTGTTCTTTGAACAAAAACTTTAGCCCATCCGCAATAGGTTGGAAAAGCCCCCATGGGCCGACTCGATTAGGGCCTTTACGATCCTGCACCCATGCTGCCACCTTGCGCTCTAAATAGATAAGATACGCACAGGTTGCTTGTAAGAAGCTGAGGACAAAAATAATCAATGCTACAGTTGCCCAGTTCATCCTGTTCTTCCTTAATATGCGGGATCAGATATCGAGACGTATTCCATATTCTCCAAGGTCATCGCAGGCAAGGGGCTTAAGCGATGCAATAGCCGTAGCCATTTCCCGTCGAATTGAGGCAGGTTGGAACAGCCCGGCACGTCCCAGCACTTCCCAAAAAAATCGTGCTTCGGGCCAAATGTTCGCATAAGGCGTAATAGCAGGCCGCACTGATTGCGCAACACCTTGACAGTTGACATACGTTCCAGACTTCTCAGCAAAGCTAGTGGCGGGAATAAGCCAGTGGGGGATAATGTCCAAGCCATTTTTCTTGAAAAGAGACCAAGCAATGAACGTATTAAGCTGACCTAGAGTTCTAATTTCACCATTGGAGAGATCATATATAGGATCCGCGTCTATGAAAATTGCATCGCGGACCGTTCCACTAGCAATCATATCCATGCCTTGATCCCATGTTAAGGTCTCGTTCTGAAAATGCCGAATTAATAGTTCAACACCTTTTCGGTTCGGAGCTTTTTCTCCATGAATTATGAACTTTGCACGCTCGCGGAGAGGCGGCTCACCACGCGGACCTTTCGGGTAAAGATCGTCTGCACCAGAATCGCGAACCGGCCCCATTATTAGTCTGGTCTCAGGACATGACGATTTCACGACCTGAATCGCCAACCAGGTTTCTTCCAGTGTCAGCCAAGGGGATAGTATCAATGCCAAGGAATTGCCGCCATCTTGACGAGAAATACGCTCTAAATATGCTAAAAATGCTTGTTTCCATTCCGGCCAACTCGTCGGCACCCAGGCACTACCCTGCCGCTGCATTGGCAGACGCAATCTTTCGTTACTATTAATGTGGTGGTAACCAAAACGGCCATCGTCGCAAATGAAGTGACCGTTCACTTGAGGGTTATAACGGGGACGAATGCGGTACACGATGTTCTTATTCCAGTCAATCCAGACGCTGCAACCCGTCGAGCAATGGGGGCAGACCGATTTTTGTTGTTTGAGGAACCACACTCGCTGCTTATAAAGGAAGTCTTTGCTACATAAGGCACCGACAGGGCATATGTCCACTACGTTGCCTGCGAGCTTGTTATTGCAAGGTTTGCCCGGGAATACGTCAATCTCGGCATGATCACCCCGGCGGATAACTTGCAATTCTGCCGTGCCGCTTATTTCGCGAGTAAAGCGAACACACCGGGTACACATGATACAACGGTCGGTAAAAAGAACAATTTGCTCGCCAATATAATCTTTGTCGGGGCGAATGAGTTTTTCATCGCGAAGGCGACTGCGGGATCGGCCGTATTTATAGCTGTAATCCTGGAGCCAACATTCGCCCGCCTGGTCGCACACTGGGCAGTCTAAGGGATGGTTAAGTAGCAAGAACTCTAAAGTCGCAGCCTGCGCGGCCCTAACCTTAGGACTATTGGTGATGACGACTGTTCCGTGGCGAGCTGGTGTTTGACAAGCTGGCACCAAGCGGGGCTGCATGGCTACTGAACCATCGGCGCGCTTCTCGCCTACCTCAACCAGACACATACGGCAGCTTGCTACCACGCTGAGAGCAGGGTGCCAGCAGTAATGCGGAATTTCTATACCGGCTCGTTGCGCTGCCTGGATCAAGTTTAGGCTTTCCTGCTCGCCAAACTCTATATCGCGACCATTGATGGTAATAATGGCCATGGCTGGGACAATTCCTCACAGTTATGGCATTGGCAGCTTAAGCTGGTTGAATTCGCCTAGAGACATTCGTTTCACGGAGCCGTCGCCAAATAATACCAGCCGAATTCCTGATTTATCTGGCAGTTTTTCATAAATGATGACCGTCTGCGCCCCTGGCGCTAGATTAGGATTCTTAGCTGGGACAAAGATATAATCGCCCGACTGAATAGCTTTATATACATACGGCATTTCGCGCAAAGCGGTTTGCAATTCCACATCGTTGCGCGGCCAGCCGTTGTTTTCACTATAATACGCAAGTAACAGTGCTCCGGCTTGGCGCAAGTCGTTTAGGCCTAAAGTAATTTGGCGAACCCCAAAAGGCCCAACGGGGCGAGTGTTAGTCGGATGCGAGGATGAAGTTGGTGCGACTGATACCGAAGACGCAGTGGAAACACTAGGCGTCTCGGAAGGACCATGTTTATCGGGGAGTGGTAACGGGAGGGGAAACAGTGGAACTGTGGAAGCTGCGGGTACGGCACTATCGGGTTTTTGAGTGGGATATTGGTCGGAACTCGCTTTCCCGGCGATCTGAGAAGGCCCGCCAGACGAGCCCCCACAACCTATAACACCTGCCAGCATAGCAGCCATTGCCCATCGTAGATCAACAGAATTTAGATGCCCGCACATAGATTTACCCTCCGCATGGGTCTTGTTAAAGGACTGTTCGAACCTCGGTTCGGCGAGTTTTTTGGTGCCTCGAATTCCTGATATATTCTTCAAACTCGGCACGGAATTTAGTCAGTGCCGTCTTAACTGGCCAGGCAGCTCCATCAGCTAAACCACAAATAGTAGTACCTGGAATGATGCCGATGCCGTTGGCAATCTCCAGTAGGATATCCAGGTCCTGCATATGCCCCTCACCTCGACGGATGCGTGCGAGTATTTTCGCCATCCAGGCGGTGCCTTCCCGGCAAGGGGTACATTGACCGCACGATTCATGAGCAAAAAACCGACAGGAGTTATATAAAGCCTCTACCATGCTGGTCAGGTCGTCTAAGACGATAACCGCTGCGGTGCCGAGGCCAAGACAACCAACACGTGTGGGGCCATTGAAATCTAAAGGGGTGTCCAGTTCGTCAGCTGTCATGAACCCCATGCTAAGTCCACCAGGAATAATCGCCTTAACCCTGCGTCCTTTCCATACCCCACCACCGTACTTTTCGATCAATTCCCGAGCGGTAATACCCAGCGGTAACTCGTAACAGCCAGGGCGATTGACATGGCCACTCAAGCAGTACAGTTTAGGGCCAAAACTGCCGGCATCGCGTGGGTTATTTGGATCCGGCGGTACACCGATAGACCGAAACCATTGGGGCCCTCGCTCCACGATGTGTTTGACGCAAGCCAGCGTTTCGACATTGTTGACAATAGTAGGTTTTTGAAAGAGTCCCTGCACAGCCGGAAAAGGCGGCTTGATACGCGGCCAGGCTCGTTTGCCTTCCAAACTTTCAATCAAGCCTGTTTCCTCGCCGCAAATGTAAGCCCCAGCCCCGCGGTGAATATAAATGTCTAAGTCGAACCCTTTCTTGCCTAGAATGGCCTCTCCCAAAAGGTGATTTGAATAAAGTTCAGCAATGGCCTGCTTCAATACACGATAACAACGACCATACTCGTAGCGGAGATAAATATAGGCTACCCGCGCCCGAATTGCGTAAGCAGCAATAATCGTCCCTTCCAACACCTGATGAGGATCTTCCTCCATCAAAATGCGATTATTGAAAGTGCCAGGCTCGCTTTCATCGGCATTCACGCAGAGATAGATAGGGCCGGGATGTCCCTTAGGTATGAATCCCCACTTAACGCCGGTAGGAAAGCCAGCACCTCCCCGGCCACGCAAACCGGAATCCTTGACAAGTTGCACAACCTGTTCTGGCGTCATTTCAAGCGCGTGTCGCAAAGCTTGATAACCGCCCCGAGATTGATATACTTCGAGGTGCTGGATGCCTGGTATGCCAACATTGCGCAATAGCACTGGTTCAAATTCCATTTTCGCCTCCTTGACGGCGAAGTTCATCCAGCAAGTGAAGTGCGCTTTCGGACGTCAGGTTGCCCTTACATTCGTCGTTCACAAGCACGCATGGAGCCACTTCGCAAGCACCTATACATTCGGCCACTTCAAGCGTAATGGAACCATCGGGGGTGGTTTCTCCAGGTTCGATGTCTAAATGCCGACAAATTTCTGTCAGCAGCTCATCCGCACCCCGCAACATGCAAGGCAAACTACGACAAACCCAGACACGATATTTCCCAAGTGGGCGATCTTCACCGCGGAAAAAACCGTAAAAACTCATAGCATCGTAAACCTGCGCAGGATGCAGGTCGAGCAACTTTGCCAGCTCTTCTATCGCCTTCAAGGGCACACAACGAAAACGCTCCTGAATTAAATGCAGCGATGGTAAAAGTGCGGCCTGTTTCGTAGCATAGCACTGTGTGAAGGCCATAATCTCCCGCTGCATATCTTCGCTGAGCACCGCCATAAATCCCTCCTATCGATCTAACTCCGCGGCGATAATATTCAAGCTACCCAAAATAGCGACCATGTCGCTTAGCTGGTGACCGACTGCCAGGTAAGGGAACACGGCAAAATGCACGAAGGACGGTGGTCGAGTACGACAACGATACGGTCTATCAGTCCCATCCGCGACGATATAGAATCCAAGCTCTCCATTCGGAGATTCTATCGCCCCATAAACTTCCTCCCGAGGTGTCTTGAATCCTCGGTTGGTCATAATTAATTCGAAATGCTGGATAAGGCCCTCGATGGTACGCCAGGTCTCCGGCTTAGGCGGCAAAACTTCTTTAGACTCGACATCTATGTTGACAGGACCGGAAGGTAAGTTTTCTATGGCGGCTTTGATGATTCGCAGGCTTTCCAGCATTTCTTCCATGCGAACTAAGTAGCGAGCATAACAGTCACCGCCACTGGCACAGACAACCTGGAAAGTATCCCGTAACTCGCCGTATGCTAAATAGGGTTCATCTTTGCGCAGGTCGCGGACTACTCCACTCGCTCGTGCAACCGGTCCGGTGCAACCAAGATTAATGGCCAACTCACGCGGCAAAACCCCAATTCCCTTTGTCCGCTCGACGAAAATACGATTCCTTGTCAGCAAGCGGTGGATGTCGCTGTGAGCCTTCGGAAATGCACGCGTGAATTCCCGTACTTTGCGAATCCACTCATCCCGAACATCATACATCAAGCCGCCTACACGGGTATAGCTTGGATGAAAACGCTGTCCTGAAGCCTCCTGGATAATGTCGTAAATAAGTTCTCGCTGATAAAATGCGTAGAGAAAAGGTGTGAAAGCACCTAAATCTAGTGCGGCCGTTCCAATGTTGAGGCAATGGTCGCTAATACGAGCGAGTTCAGCAAGGATGGTTCGGATATACTTGCAGCGCGGTGTTATCTCGATGCCGAGCAATTTTTCGACGACATGATGCCAGGCAATTTCGTTGGCAACGGGGGAGATATAGTTCATACGATCCACAATGGTAACATACTGATTATAGTTTAAATCCTCGCCGAGTTTTTCAAAACCGCTATGAAGATAACCTATGTCGGGAACAGCCTGGACCACTTTTTCGCCCTCTAATGTAAGGATAAGGCGTAAAGTGGTATGAGTGGCCGGGTGTTGAGGGCCGAAATTGAGTGTCCACAAGTATTGTCTGGTGTCAGTTTGTTCGTCCCAGGTTTCGACTAATTCGAGTGGCATGGCCAGTTATCCGTAGTCAGCTTTCCGCGCGTGTGATAACTGGAAAATCGTGCCGTTCACCCCGTCCTCGAAGCGGGTAATCCTTCCTCAATGGATACTCGTTAAACCACTCAGGCATCAAAATACGCCGCAGGTCTGGATGCCCTTCGAAGACAATGCCAAACATATCATAAACTTCTCGTTCCAGCCAATCAGCAGCTTTCCAGAGCGGAAAAACAGAGGGAACCACTAAATCAGGCTCGTCTAAATATGTCTTGACGATCAAGCGTTGACCCGTTGCAGTATTTAGCAGGCAATACACGACGCCAAAACGGTGACTGGCATCGGGGTAGTAAAGATAATCCACAGCCGTGATATCTATCAACATGTCGAAGCCGCAAGCTTCCTTCAGAAATTCCAGTGCCGAATACAGGTGCTCTCGGGGCACAACCAAACGAACATTGTCACGAAAAGTGCTCAGTTCGAGTTGATCGCTACCTGTTTGGCGGCGGAGATGTTGCACAATGTCTTCAAAGGATATTCCAGCCATATTAGACTCCTGACCTGCGAGAAGAGCCTGATTGCTGGTTTGCCGAAATGCAGGAGGCCTGCCCCAGCTAGTTCACCTGGGGCAGCGGCAGGCGTGAGCCTGGCCGCAAGGGATACTTATCATCGCCCGGCCAGCGGGCAGTGGCGGTAGAAAAATCACCAGGGGCGACGATAAGGTCGGTCGGTTCCGCTTGCAAAAGTCGAGGTGCCCGCGGTTGGGTTCGTTCCTGAAATTCTTTTCCCCGCAGCGTTCCCGTCTTTTTAATTTGTTCCTGCAAGTCCAGCACTGCCTGGATAAGCTGTTCAGGCCGTGGTGGGCAACCGGGAATGTAAAGGTCAACAGGAATAAAGCGATCCACTCCCTGCACCACAGCATAAGTGTCAAAGACCCCACCGCTGGAAGCACACGCACCCATGGAGATACACCATTTCGGTTCGGGCATTTGTAACCAGATGCGTTGCAGCACCGGCAACATTTTCATAACGATACGTCCGGCCACGATCATCAAATCACATTGACGCGGACTGAATCGCATCACTTCTGCACCAAAACGGGCAATGTCGTAGCGCGAAGCACCCACGGCCATCAGTTCAATGCCACAACAAGCAGTGGCAAAGGGCATTGGCCACAGGCTGTTAGCCCGCACCCAATTAGCCAGTTTATCTAAATTCGCAATGAAAACGTTCTCAGGCAATCCTAGCGCCATCGAAATCCTCCTCTCGCCCACTCGTAAACGTACCCTATCACCAGCAAGGCTAGAAAAACAAGCAACGTTACGAAAGCCAAGTTTCGTAGCTCTGCCGGAAAGCCATTCGCACTATGGGCACCTACTGCCCACGGATATAGGAAAAGGATTTCGACGTCGAACAGCAAAAAGAGAACGGCGATCAGGTAGTACCGGACGTCAAAGCGCTGTCGGGCATTGCCCAGAGGGTCCATGCCGGACTCGTACGGCATGTCTTTTATCGGGCGATGACGTGGTGGAGCCAGCCAATGCGCAACAAGTAGCACCCCAGCGACAAACGCCAGGAGGAAGAGGAGGTACAGAAGCACCGGCAGCCACAATTGAAGGGTAGTTTCCATAGCTGGTCAGCGACTTTGTGATTTTTTTCACAAAGTTGGGCCGAAAAAAACCCCCGGCAAAAGCCGAGGTGCCTTTGCAATTTTCAGTATATATGGATAGCGGGGCCACTGTCCACTGGTTAGCTGGCCACTCCCCACTTGCCCGGATACCCGTCAACGCAGTGAAAGGTCAAACCTAAGTAATGTGCAGGAAGTCGAGATACGCCAGCATTTTATCAAAGTGCACTCCAACGACAGCGCCCTCGGCTTCCGCGCGGCACCAGACCACTTTGGCCAATATTTTTACGGGGCGCAAGTGTCCCTGTCCCAGGAGGTGCAATTGAACATCCTCACCTGGCCGCAGCTTTTCTTCAACCCGAATCCTCGCACCACTCAAGGAAACATCGAGCAGCTCCAAGGCAAGGTTTCGCCCCAAACCGAGAGTACCGCGAAACAATTTTACCTGACACCGGCCACGCGGCGGTTTGCGCTGGTAAGCCCGGCGATCCCGCTTGGTTGACTGGACTGTCGCTGCTTCCGACAATTGCTCGAAAGCACTTTCCTTGTTTTCCACGCTCAAACCCCGGACGATTCGTGGTTTCTGCTCCCCTCGCGCAAAACCGTAATCACGAGGCACCAAGCGATGAGTAGTGTTTCCCATGGTAAGACTAGCTCATTGTTCGGCCGCTTGCAAACGTATCCTCCTTGCTCGCCGTGTCATACCGCAGAGCCGATGTTCGGCAACGCATCTGCGCCATAAGCTGAAAATAGAGGGAGTGGCCGGTGGCTGGGTAACCTCTGAACAGTGAACCGGCGAGCGGTGCTAGGCATTGGTGGGCGGGAGACCATGGAACACAAGCACAACGCGGTACAACGTTTACTATTGCCGGAGCAAATTCACCAGCGTATCCGCGAATTGGCGAGCGAAATACGCAGTGAATACGCGGGCAAGCACCCCGTCCTAGTAGGCGTACTGAAGGGAGCGTTTGTATTTCTCGCCGACTTGGTACGAGAGCTGCGGTTTCCTTTGCAATGCGACTTCGTCAAGCTTTCCAGTTATGGTGAGAGCACCGAAACCAGTGGTCAGGTGCGGCTCGAGCTTGATACGAGTATTCCTCTGGCAGGCAGGCATGTCCTGGTAGTAGAAGACATCGTGGACACTGGTCTAACCACCGCATGGTTGTTGGCACATTTGCGGAAAAAACAACCGGCCAGCCTCCGTGTGTGCGCTTTGCTCGACAAACCGGCACGGCGGCGGGTAGAGGTGACAATAGATTTCGTCGGCTTCCGTATCCCCGACCAATTTGTGGTCGGTTATGGCATTGACTGGGCAGAAGCTTACCGCGAACTGGATTTTATCGGTTATATCCCTGCTCAAAATTCGTCTCAATGCGAAACATTCAACGCCCGTGCAGCTGAGGAGATGCCATGAGCACAACCTGGCCGGCAGATGCCTACCGTGAAATGTCCGAGACCGCCGCGGATTTGCCCAAGCTGCAAAGGCGAATACGTGTGGGGCTCGGTGAAGAACCAGGCGACCTGTTGCTGGTCAATGCTCAGGTAGTCAACGTTTTCACTGCGCGTGTGGAACCGGCCAGCGTCGTTATTGCAGATGGCTGGATTGCAGGGGTCGGTCAGGAAAACTGGTCGGCAAAGGAGGTTATAGACGTTGGCGGTCGCTACGTTGCCCCCGGTTGGATAGATTCGCACATGCACCTGGAAAGCACTTTGCTTCTGCCCAGCGAACTGTCAAGGCTAGTCGTACCCCACGGTACCACAGCGATTATTTCCGACTCGCATGAAATCGGAAACGTTCTGGGCGTCCACGGTATTGACTTGCTCATCAAAGCCAGCCAAAACCTGCCCCTTGACGTGTTCTTTATGGCTTCTTCATGTGTGCCAGCAACGGCGTGGGAGGATGCCGGGGCGATCATCGGCGTGGAAGAAATCGAGGAGTTATTGAAACGGCCTCGAATCTTGGGCTTGGCGGAAGTAATGGACATGCCTGCCGTCTGGAAGGCTGAGCCCTACATGCTTGAAAAAATCCTGGCCGCGCAACACGCCAGGCGAGTGATAGACGGGCATGCACCCAGCGTTGTGGGAAAGGCGCTGCAAGCGTATGTTGCAGCGGGAATGCGAGCCGACCACGAATCTTCCAGTGTGGAAGAAGCCCGACAGAAAGCGCGATTGGGCATGCTGGTACAGGTCCGCGACGGTTCCATTGCCCATAACCTCGATACGCTGTTGCCGCTCATCCTCGACGGAGAACTAGGAGATCGCTGGACTCTGGTAACGGACGATATCCTGCCCGACGACCTGCGACGCTGGGGCCACCTGGATCGCCTGCTGCGCCAAATCGTCAAAGCCGGGGTACGTCCGGAAGTCGCGATCAGACAGGTAAGTTGGGTACCGGCCCAACACTACGGTTTGACTGACCGGGGAGCAGTTGCCCCGGGTTACCGAGCTGATTTAGTGATTGTTGACGATTTGTCGGAACTTCACGTTTGGCAGGTGTATAAAAACGGTCGCTTGGTGGCCCACGAAGGAAAATACCTTGGGCCGGAGGAAGTCCAAACTGTCCGGGCCGAAAACACCGTTCATTTGCCGCGATTGGATGAAAATGCTTTTCGCCTGCGCCCCACAGCCAGCACCTGCCCTGTGATCGGTGTCATTCCAGGTCAACTGATCACACGCCGGGAGCACCGCTGTGTTCGCTTACAGAATGGCGAATGGGTGTTTAGCCCCGACGAAGACGTTGCCCTTATCGCCAGTATCGAACGCCATCGCGCCAGTGGCAGGATTGGCCTGGGACTGGTTAGCGGCTTCGGTTTCCGGCGACACGGAGCTTTGGCTTCGTCCGTGGCCCACGATTCTCACAACATCATCGTAACGGGCACCAATCCCTCAGATATGCTTCAGGCGGTGCAAGCGATCGCCGAAGTAGGCGGAGGATTTGCTGTGGTCAGCGAAGGCCGGCTCGTCGAGCGCCTGCCGCTACCATTTGCCGGGCTCCTATCCCTGGAACGGGCAGAAACTGTTTGCGAGCAATTGCACGCCGTCCGCCGAGCCGCTCAATCGCTGGGCTGTACTCTGGCATGTCCGTTTGGGGCTCTCTCTTTTCTTGCGTTGCCGGTGATCCCCGAACTCAAATTGACCGCCCGGGGTGTTTTCGATGTGGTGCGGCAGGAATGGCTCCAATTGTAAAACCCACAGGGGCCAGCCAACGAAACAACATGGAGATGAACGTGGGAGACATCCGAGATGAATAAACCCTTGGCCGGTCTCACCGTGGCTGTCCTCGAGCACCGTCAGCTTGACGATTTAGTGGAACTCCTGGAGGAAGCAGGGGCGGTCACCTATCGCTGTCCCATGGTAGCCATCGTGGATAACCCTGACCGCGACTCAATACTTGCCTGGCTTCGCCGACTCCTGGGCGGAGAATTTGACCTGGTTATTCTGATGACTGGCGAAGCTGTGCGTCGGCTGGTGAGCTTTGCTGAACACGAGGGATTACGTGAGGCATTTCTTCAGGCACTGGCGCAAACCAGAAAGTTGACGCGCGGCCCCAAACCGGTGCAAGCCTTGCGTGCTCTCGGTCTGGAGACAGATTATCAAGCGGCTAATCCCACCACTGCAGGGGTCATTTCCTTCTTGGATAACCAAGATATAAAGGGCAAGTGCATCGGTGTTACACTTTACGGCCAGCCAAATCCTGAATTGCGACAATATTTAGAGTCGCGCGGCGCTTTAGTCTATGAAGTCATGCCATACATCTATACTCCTGCCAGCGACACCCAGATGATTACCGACTTAATTCGGCGACTGGCCTCCGAACAGATACATGCGATTATGTTTACCAGTTCGCCACAAGCCGATCATCTATTCGAACTAGCGCGTAAGCTAGGTTTAGAGTCAGAATTACGCAGCGGCCTGGACAAGTCCTGGATCGCTGCCGTTGGACCGGTGGTACAAAAACGTCTATATGAGCTCGGCGTGCATGTAGATGTTGCTCCTTCGCGTGGCTTTGTGATGAAAAATTTAGTTCAGCAGATGGCCCGTGCTCTTGCTAACCGTTCATCTCCTAGTAATTAGCTGGGCACCATACACATCTAATATCGCCCTCAGCATAAAGCAATTGCTAGAAAGCCTCAATTTTCCAATTGCACCTGCACCCAAACGAACGATTTGCGACAATCACACCTTGGAAAGCGAGCAAGCTTCGAGAGACACCAGACTGGTATAAGCGGATTGAACTAACTTAGGAGCAAAACTAAAGATGCGCTGGTATCACGATACGAATCGAGGCCAGTGGTTGGCGCTAATCGCAGCTTTATTAGGTTGGCTTTTTGATGGCTTCGAAATGGGTATATTCCCGGCAGTAGCCCGCCCAGCTTTGATTGATGTGCTCGGCTATCGCCTTCAGGAGATGGAGCCCACCGCCCAATATTTTGATGCGGACGGCAATCCAGCCGACTCCACGAAGGTGCAGCAGCTATCGGGATTATGGTATGGGCGCATCACCGCTGCGTTTTTGGTAGGGGCCGCGCTGGGCGGTTGGATTTTTGGATGGATAGGAGATCGCCTTGGCCGCGTGCGCGGACTTATGCTTAGTGTGCTCACTTATTCGGTGTTCACCGGACTATGCGGCCTCGCCAGGAGTCCGTGGCAATTATTAGCTCTGCGATTCACTGCTGCTCTGGGAATGGGTGGTGAATGGGCTTTGGGTGTCGCCCTGGTCATGGAAACCTGGCCATCCAGAGCGCGACCAGTTTTAGCAGGTCTAATCGGAGCGGCAGCGAATATAGGCTTTACTCTGGCCGCTTTATTAGCGTGGTCTTTTGATTCTTTAGGTTTGCCTATCGCCCAGGGAGGCTGGCGATGGGTTTTAGGATTTTGTGCTTTCCCAGCTCTATTGACTTTTTTCATCCGCATGTTCGTGCCTGAATCTGAGCGCTGGCAACAAGTCGCAAAAACCGAGGCTAAACCCCATTTAGCAGAAATCTTTCGTCCCGGAATAGCCTTCAACACGATTATAGGCTCCTGCTTGGGAGCCATCGCACTAATCGGTACCTGGGGTTCGATACAATGGATACCTCCCTGGGTCAACTCCCAGACTAACTCGCAATTTCAAACCAGCTTAGCTCAAATAAGCTCCGGGCTGGGTGCCTGTGTTTTCGCATTTCTCGGTGGCTTCGTAGGACAAACTTTGGGCCGGCGCATTGGCTATTTCAGTATTAGTCTGGCCTCGCTCTTGTTGTGCGCCTGGATTTTTCGCTTCCCGTGGACCTTTTCTCCGACGACCCCTAACTGGCGTTTCATGTGTTTGGTATTTCTTGCCGGGGGGGTTACAGCAGCTTTCTACGGTTGGCTTCCACTTTATCTCCCCGAAATCTTTCCCACTCGCCTGCGCTCCACCGGTCAGGGTTTTGCGTTTAACATCGGCAGAATCGTCGCCGCTTTCGGGGCTGTCTTCACCGGCACCTTAATTAACGAGGTCTTCCACGGTAGCTACGCCCAAGCCGGTGCGATAACCAGCTTGATTTATATCGCAGGTCTTCTGATAGTCTGGTTTGCACCGGAGACGAAAGGCCGTCCTTTGCCTTCTTAGCGAGCCTGTGCCAGGACTCTTTGAAATTCGCTTTCAAACTGTCTGGCAACTGCGGCACTGTGAATAATCAACACGTTTTCGTCGTTGTCTCGGTCTGCACCAATGCTGAAATTAAAGGAACCGGCAATGGTCACCGCTCCGTCCACGATGATTACTTTATGGTGCATGTTATATTTGTTTCCGTCTAAATATACCTGCACCGCAGGACCCCCTAATAGGAACTTTGAATACATCGAATGTCCCGCAATCGCTTGCCTGCGTTCTAGTACGCCCTGAACCTCTATCCCTTTGCTGGCTCGTTCCAAAATAGCATCTGCGATGCCTGGATGTGTAAAACTAAATGCCAGAAAGTGAACCGATTTGCTCGCCCTGCGGATCTGCTCAACAATCTTCCCCGCAGGATGATCATCAGGTGCAAAATAGGTTTCCACAATTGTCCCGTCCTTGAGTGTAACTTGTGGGTAAGGAATGCGGCTATTCTTGTCTGGCTTGCCACCGAATTTTCGCCCCTCAAACATCCACCGAAACTTTGTGTGGTAATTTTCAGCCACTCGCTCGTCGGCAATATAGATACCGTGATTATCGTTACGACCAGTGCAATTTTCTGTAAAATTCATTGAACCAGTCCAAACAGCCCTGCCGTCGAAAACGAGGAACTTATTATGCATCAATCCTCCTTCCCGTCCATCATCGACTATCGGTATTCCCTCTTCTTGTAACCTGCGAATGCATGGTTCGTCTTTGTAAGATGTTTCCACCACCATCCTGACCCTCACACCACGTCGGTGGGCTCGCACTATTGCTCTGGTTATAACTTCACTATCAAGCTCGTGAGCGCACACTTCTAAATCGCGCACCGTTTGGTCAATATATCCCGCAATGACATTGGCCGGATGCTCTGGAGCGCCGGTAGATAAAGCGGGATTGGTAAAATAAATGCGCAGGACTGTACCGCAATTTCCTTCAGTACTCGAAGTATAGGTACGATTGGTCTCTTCCTTGCATCCGAATAGAACGAACACCAATATAGTTAGCAGGCGCATCTCGATTACATCCCGCGGAACGCAATTTATTAGGTTGGTGAGCCACATCGCCAACTTCCCTACAGATTTATTGGTCTATGTAGACTTCGGGCATGCGCTTGTGGAACCTTCCGCGATCCAGGAAGCATGCCCGTTTTTCGCGTGCCATAGTAGTACCTGCTGCAGAATGCTAAGAGCATTCTCTTCCTCCGCTGAGGGCAACGGCCAAGCGAACTTTTGCGTGGCCGCTAGTTGCGCTGCCGAACCAGGATTCTTATCATAACACCAGAGGACAAGAAATTGCCGCAATGCCCGAGCATAATGGCACAATCTTTCGACTCGTTCCCTTGCCTGCTGTGGCGATACCGCGCTGCGCGCAATATGCTCGGTCTGTTCCACTAGCCATTCAACTAGCAAACGTGCCTCCGGATCCTCTAATCCCGCGGTTATGGCTTCATCATCAAGCACCCGATCTATAAGCGATTTTGCCTCGACCATATCAGCAAAGGCTCGTTTTTCTTTCGCTTCGTAAGAAATTCCACTATACCAGACTCCGGTCCACAGTGCAAGACCGATTCCAGTGCTCAAACAAGCAATGCTTCGAGACGCCGGATGCGCTCTTCGATGGGAGGATGGCTGGAAAAAAGAGTTGCCCCGCGAGCAGCATAATTGCGTATCGGATTGACGAAATAAAGATGCGCAGTGCCTCGATTAGCCACTTGCAGAACTGCGTCGTCTTGGGATATTTTCCGAAGGGCTCCAAGGATTCCGTGCGGATTGCGGGTCAATTCGACAGCGGTCGCATCGGCCAGGTATTCACGTTCTCGACTGACAGCTAACTGAATGACCTGAGCTACCAGTGGAGCCACGAGAGCGAGAAGCATAGCAACCACGATGACAACGGCAGCTACTAATCCTCCGGAAGCTTTTCCTTCGCGTCGCTTCAACCCTTTTTTAGAGCTGGCAAATCTCAAACTCTGGAAAAGAAAATCTGCCAGTACCGCCACCATACCGATCAGCACGGCTAATAACATCATAAGCCGAATATCGTAATTGCGAATGTGAGCTATTTCGTGTGCGATTACACCCTGCAATTCCTCTCGCGTAAGCCTCTCCCGCAAACCGCGGGTAATAGCTACCGCTGCGTGTTCTGGATCACGTCCTGTCGCAAAGGCATTCATCGCATAATCCTCGATTAAGTATATCTGGGGTGGAGGAACGCCCGCAGCTATAGCAACCTCTTCAACAACGTTGTATAACTGCGGATCATCAACCTTGTGGACGGGCCTGGCTCTACTAATTACCAAAACAATTCTATCCCCACGTCGTACTCCTAATAAAGCCACTAATCCAGCAATAATAAGCCCACCAACAAACGTCATTACTGTTGCAGGCCAAAACCACACCTCGAGCAATTCAGGAACCATTAATGACACGATACCTAATACAAGTCCCGTCAACGCTAAGGACGTTACTATACAAAAGCTTACAACTAGCCACACACTTTTGCGCTGATTTTCTGCAATCAGATCCCTAAATGTAGCCAGACCCATTGTCTTGCACCATCATATTAGAACTGAACCTTAGGGGCTTGTCGAACCTGCTGCGCCTCAGCACTTTCCACCTGAAAGAACTCGTATTCGGGGAATCTAAATAGCCCTGCTATAATGTTAGCAGGAAAGCGCCGCAGACAAACATTGTACCTGGCTACCACGTCGTTATAATGCTGTCGGGCAAACCCGATCCTGTTTTCTGTCGAAATCAACTCCTCTTGTAGGGCTTTGAAATTTTCGTTCGCCTTTAGCTCGGGATATGCCTCAGCCAGCATCAATAGCTGCCGCATCGCACCTGTCAGAGCAGTTTCAGCCTCCGCTCGTTCTGCTATGCCGCGGACATTCATCGCCGCGTTGCGGGCCTGAATTACCCGTTCTAAAGTTTCTTTCTCGTGTGATGCGTATCCCTTGACGGTTTCAACAAGATTGGGAATCAGGTCGTACCTGCGTTTCAATTGCACATCAATTTGCGACCATGCATTTTGCGCTTCACCTTGTCGCGCGATCAGCCCATTGTAAACGCCAATTCCCCACAGTAGAATCAACAGCACCACTGCGGCCAAAATAGCCCACGGCAACCACACAATTTCCGCAAGCATCGCTTCTCTCCTCAATTATTATGTGCCTCAAAGCTGGACACCCACGGACAGCTTTTTCTTGCTCAAATCATGTTATACGAACCCGGCCTTTGTCTTCCAGTGCTTGGTCTTACCAATCTCAACCAAAAGACACCCAAGCTCCTGCGCTTCAGAAAGCCACTTTGGCTAAGACTCGGATCGCTTCTCAAACTAATGTTAGCCCGAACGATGTCATTGCGCCAACAAGCATCTGGAACCCCTTCCAATGCACGACGCCCGATGGACATCTGTTCACGACCCTCCTTAATTCATTTCCTTGTACGAATGCACTTCCCTTGTGTATTCACTAGGGCCACTGCTTGTATTCGAGCCAACTTTCCGTCTTTCAGGACTGGTTGTACATCCCTACCTGCTCCGACTCGCCCACAGATTGGACACTCGCTTGGGATCGTCAATCCTGGTAACCTTTATATTTCAGTTACTGGACCTAAGCCACGCACTAAATCAAGCTTCCCATCATTGAATGGACGTACCACTAACTAAACCCTCATGGAAGCCATCAAGCTGAATTGCAATAACAGCAATCCGAACCACCCACCTACCTAACTATGAGGCTGATAGCCGCGTCGCACCAGCAACGAACAAACTAATTCCACTCCCAGAACGCCACCTTGCCCAACCTGTTGCTCAACGTACAAGTTGATTTTCCGGCAAGACGCGGCGAAGCCTTCACACCGTACTAACTCCGGTTTTCCATAGATTAATGTCTAAGTCACGAGACGAGGCCAAGTGGTGGCGTCAATCTTTATCCAGCCGTTCATAGTCCCCTGTTGGTTCGTTTAAGTTGACAGCACAACCATAATAGAGACGCTTCACATGATGAGTACACGGCTAATACCGTATGGTTCTCGATCACGTACGCATGAAGCCTAAGCGCTAGCCCGGCATACGTTTGTTTTTCGATCTCATGCTAGTTGAACTCCATCTTGTGTGCTCGGAAATCCTCGCACTATGCGTGCCCATCATCCAAGTCATTTTCGTCCCCTATTGGTTATGTACAAAATTGCAACGTGGACAATCTTGGAATCTTGATTTCTGTGACGAAAGTTACAATTCCATGCCAGTTGGGCTCACGTTGCAAGGTCAAGCTTGACCAATCCTTCTTAAGAAGAGACAGAGAGTAACAATCTCCTGTTTGTTAGAGTTCCCATTCGAGGCAGAGCTGCCATTACAGCTAATCCTCCACCCTACCGTTTCAATCCCCTATTGGTTGGGGTCTAAGTTGCGAGGCTGGTCGGCTTTATTCTGGCCAGGGTCCGGACGCGGTCGTTTCAATCCCCTATTGGTTGGGGTCTAAGTTGCGAGATCGGGTCGGTTCTGCCTGAGCTATCTCCAAGCCGGTGTTTC